>WBZQ01002752.1_pt1 | contig 11163 bp, 17 predicted proteins | sample 5204251 | NCBI WGS metagenome assembly WBZQ01 (sample SAMN12412402, study PRJNA552823) | activated sludge metagenome | isolation source: activated sludge from nitrification reactor of wastewater treatment plant... | place: USA: Virginia | collected 2017-09 | reverse complement strand
TCGCCGGGTGATCCCAGATGTTGGCCGATTTGATGCCGCCTTTGGCGACAGTGAAACTCAAATCCGAACAGGGCCCTGCGTGGTCGCGAAGTTGACGGTGCTGATCCCGGGGCTGCCGTTGGGCGCAACCCAGGCGACGTCAACGTCGTCGAGGGGGTGTTCGATCGGTTGGCCAAGCCACTGGCTCACGCGTTGAGAATCTCCGGCGATCTCGATCGACTGCAAGGAGATGTTTCCGCTCGCACCAGCGCTGGGGTGATCACTTGGGTCGATGTCCCACTTGATGAAGAAGGGCAACTGGGGGTCACTTTGCAGACCGCGAACGCCTAGTTGGTGCCAACGCAGTTCGGTGCCATCTGGGCGGTGTCGGTTGCCGACGGCAGCTTCGCGGCCAAGCCGCTCTTCGTACGGCGCCAAGTCATCGACCGCAACGACCCAGCCAAGCCAGCCTCCGCCCTGCTCGCTGCGGGCACGTACTGCCTGACCAAACGGTGCCTTGTCTGAGGCTGGGTGATCGAGCACTTCGACCACTTCGATGTAGACGCCGCCTGCGAGGGGGAGGATCCGGTTGCGGGTGCCGAAGCGAGGGTGAACGCCTCCGTCTCGGAAGTCCTCGCCCAATTGCTCTGAAAGTCGGGCGGCAGTTGCGGCCGCCCCATCGGGACCGGCTGCGAACGAGAGGTGATCCAAACGCATATGCGCATTCTCACTGCCGGGATTGCGGGGGATGACACCGGGGTCTATCAAGTTGCAAAGCGCAACCTTTGTTCAGGTTAGGAACCAGTGGTGCTGGCCAACGCGGACACGTAAGTGTCAACCGCTCCGCGCAAGAGCGGGTGATCTTGACCATCGGAGACTTACGCGAGCTACCCCAAGGCCGCGCCATCGTGTTCGCCTCCGGCACACCAGCCACCCTGATCGAACCACAACCCTGGTACACCAGCCCCCACGCCGAAACGATCACCAACTCCCTGCACCGCTACGGCCCCCGGTCAACCGCAACCGCCCCGTCCCCGAACGTGGGGGAGCGGCCGGTGCCACTGGGGTCTGATTGGACTGTGGAGCCAATGTGATGAGCGATATCGACGAGTTCCTAGAAGATGTGGGCGTGGGTGAGTTCGAGGAAGCGCCTGTGAAGAACTACTACGCCACCGTGGCCGACTTCGTGGATGGGTTCCTCAGCGTCAACTACGCACGACCCGTGTCCGCCCAACACACCACATTCCGCTGGTGCCCCTACTGGTGGGAACACGCCGAAGCAATCGCCCGGCTAGAGGCACTGTGGACCGCCTGGGAAGCCATGCGACTAGACCCCACCACCGGCCGCGCCGCATGGTGGCGCGACTACTGCGACCCCACCATGAACGCCCTATGCAACGCCGAAGGACCCTTCCGGGCCTGCTCAGACACCCAACACCAAACACAACCCAACCTCCCGCTCAGCCCCCCACCCCACGGCCTGTTCCCCTAACCCCCGAATCGCGTCTCCAGGCAGATCACGCAGAAAGTCTGCCCGCCAACACGACACCGCACACAACTCAGCGGGCCACCGCCTAAGTCGGCGACCCTTGCCAAGGCGACATACCTGTGGTTATGTCTTTTTATGAATTTCGGGGTCGCCATTCGTAGCCGGCTGTTTGTTGGTGGGTTGTCGTTGGCTGTGGTGTTGGGGTCGTGGTCGTTTGGGGAGGCTGCGTCTGCCGCGGACCCGTCTCCGGTGGCGGATCCGTCTGCGTCGGTGTCGGTGGCTCCTGCAGGGCAGGACATCGAGGGGTATCAGTCACGTCCGGATCGGGTCTCAGCTGGTGTGACGGCCCGGGTCTCTGGTGAGCCGGTCGCGGTTTTGGATGAGACCTCCCCCACCACGCTGGTGATCGCGAACCCGGACGGTTCATGGACCACCGATACCGCCCCGGAGCCAGTACGCGCGGTCGATGAGACCGGTGTGTGGGCTGAAATCGACACCACCCTGGTCGCTGTTGATGGAGGCTATGCCCCACGTAACGCGTTGGGTGACCTGATGGTCACCGATGGGGGCGGTAGGACGTTCGCATCCATGGATGTGGAAGGGCGTGGCCTGGATTGGAAGTGGCCCGACCAACTCCCCATACCTGCTATTGAGGGCGCGATTGGAGGTGCTTTTTCGAGAATTTTCGCGAATCGCATCATGAAGTACATTTTTGGCTACCAGGGCCGTCATGTGGTGGTGACGATAGGGAGCAAACTTTATAAGATGGGCTGGGGCTTCGCTGGCGATATGCTCAATAAAGCATACTGGGCATTTGCCGATTATCTTTCGAAAAAGTGGTCATGAGTCACAGTGCTCCTTGGGCCTTAGATGGCTCACTACTGAACAATCGAGAATGGACATATGCGCGTAGTCCTGATGGCACCCAGTACCGCGTCATTTCGTCTTTCCCGTGGAATCCCAGCTTCCTTCCGCTCTTTGCGGTCACGTCCGCGATAGGAAGTGCGATCCTCTTTCTGATTATCGACGCAGTTCTATGGCCGTTTTCTCTGCTTCCTTATCGAACAATTTCAGTTTTGGATGACGGTGGCATGCCGATACCCGGATGGGGACGGTGTGTGCTGCGAAAGCGACGAGTGCCAACCTCCGATGTTGAAGGCGTGGTCGCCTCGATCCGATCGAGCATTGAACGCGGACTACTTTAAGGGGGCTGCTCATATGTGGGGTCGGATCCATCCTTCTCTCCTCTGGTCGTGCTGCCCGCGTCTAATTAGTGACATAATCTATGTTATCGGTCATGAGTTTGGGGCGATTGTGCGGCCCCCCGTTTTTTGGTCCAGATCTTGTGAGAATCCGTCTACAAGTGAGAGGACCAGTGTGAGTTGTTATGGCTGCAGCTAAGAGGTTGAGTGCTGAGCAGATTGTGGCTCGGTTGCGTGATGCGGAGAAGCTTCAGGGTCAGGGGGCGACGATTCCTCAGGTCTGTAAGAAGCTGGGGGTGAGTGAGCAGACCTTCTATCGCTGGCGTACTAAGTACGGTGCGTTGAAGGAGGACGAGGCGGTCAGGTTGAAGACGTTGGAGCATGAGAATTCACGCCTGAAACGGATCGTGGCGGAGCAGGCGTTGGACATTTCGATGTTGAAGGACTTGGCAGCGGGAAACTTCTAAGCCCGGTCTGTCGACGTGACGCGGTGAGGATGCTGATCAAGAAGTACAAGGTCAGCGAGCGTCGGGCGTGCAGGCTGGCCGGGCAGAACAGGTCAACCAACCGGTACCGTCCACAGGTTGTTGATTTCGAGGCCAAGCTGGTTGATCGGCTCCATGTGCTGGCCCAGGCGCATCCGAAGTGGGGTTACCGGATGATCCATGGACTTCTGGTTGCAGAGGGTTGGGGGGTCAACAAGAAGCGGGTGGAACGACTGTGGCGCCGTGAGGGGCTTCAAGTGCCCCCACGGAAGAGGAAAAACGCTGGTCAGAAGGCACGTGGGGATGACTCGAACTCCACGCGGCGACTACCAGCGACCTACCGTAATCACATCTGGTCCTATGACTTCATTGCTCGCCGGACCAGTGACGGCGGACCGGTTCGAGTGTTGAACCTGATTGATGAGTTCACCCGTAAAGCGCTCGGGTCTCACGTTGCGCGGCGTATCGGCGCTAAAGGGGTGCGTGCACACCTGGAGAGGATGTTCGCACTTCACGGGAAACCGGCGTTCCTCCGAGCAGACAACGGGCGAGAGTTCATTGCCGCATCCCTGGTGGAATGGCTCGAGGACCAGGGCGTGAAGGTCGTGTTCATCGCCAAAGCCTCCCCGTGGCAAAACGGAATCAACGAACGCTTCAACGGAACTATGGAACGAGAACTCTTCGGCCACGAGGTCTACCACTCCATCCTGGAGATCCAATACGTGGTCGACGCCTGGACCGAGAAATACAACACGATGCGAGTACACCGCGCACTTGCTGGCCAGACCCCAGCCGCGTACGCAAAGATGCTTCAACAAGCAGGTCCAGCAGACCAAGGTGGTGGTAGCAATTGAGAGGCACTACCACCACACGACCTGGACCAGTCAAAACCCGGGCCGCAGGCTGCACCACACCACGCGCCCGGCCCAACACCCATCACAAGCACTGGACCAAAAAGATGGGGCCGGACAGAATTCATTTGGAGATCCAGCTCTCCAAGTCAATGGTGAAGACTGGCGCTGAATTTCACGGGAATAGCCGAACTTACGGCCGATGGAAAACATTCTCCAATAAGTTTTCTGACTTCTGGTCTCGGGACTTCTCGCCACGTGGTGGTGGGGGTACGGGAGTGCGCAAGCCATGAAATACTCTCCGAGACACGTAGTCTGCAAGATCGAGATGATGCTCGATGAAGCTACTCGAGCGGACCCTGGCCTTATGACCGCAATGTCCATAGGCCGCGATGGGTCAGAGAATGTACTAGAAATTGAGCTTGCGAACTCTATCAGAAGTGCGCGGATTCTGCTTTGTGCTGGCTACGATACAGTCCTCTTTGACAACTTGTACGAATGGCGGGGTGTTTGGTCAGACGATGAAGACGACGGTTTCGAAAATGCATTCGCAATATTCGAATTTGCGAGGGCCTACACTCGCGGCAACTTTCATCACGGCCGAACTCGTCTTCGAGGGCGTGAGTATGTTGATGTGAATTTTGCTCTAGAATTCTCATGGATGCCCGCCGCCAGAGCCGAGTGTTGGCGAGCATATCGGGCTCTTCGGAGTTGAGCGGCGTCGTGTCGTAACGCAAGATGGCTCGTGGTCTTGCTGAGGATGGGTGTTGCGAAGTGTGTGGCCCCGTTTCTGGATCTTCGACTGTCCGCGGGGCGGGTCGTGGTCATGCTGCGTCTCGTCGTGCTCGGGTGAGCGCGATGGTTGAGAGTATCCGGCGCTGGTAGTTCTCGAGGTTGCGGAAGCCGCAGGCGACGCGTTTGGTGTTCTTGATGATCCGGTTGAAGCCTTCGGTGCGGGCGTTAGTGACGTCCATCGTCAGCGCGACGTGGATCGCGGGCCACCAGGTCTCGATGGTGGTGGCGAGCCGGGTGGTCTCGGGCATGTCGGCTCTTGCGGCGTCCTGATAGAACTGGTGAAGCCGTTGCCGGATCCGGTGCTCGTCCCGTTCGCCGAGCAGGAGACGTAGCCGTTCCTTGACGCCCCAGGCGGCGCCAATCTCGTTCGTGGAGTCCTCGGCCTTGAGAGTGCTCTTGAGGCGGGCACGCTGCTTACTGCTTAGGTGCTCCTAGCCGGTGAGCAGCAGTTGCCTATTGACCCACATCTTCTCGGTCGTGGTGCCGCGCCGACCGTACCGCTGGCGAGTGACCCGCTGACGCACGTCGGTGACCATGGTGTTGGCCAGGGCCACCAGGTGCCACTTATCGACCGCGATCCGCGCGTTGGGTAGCGCGGCCCGGATCCCGCAGGCGTAGGGGGCGGAGGTATCGATGACAACGACCTCGATGGCGTCGCGGAAGGCGGGTCTCTGTTCGGCGAGCCAGTCGCGCACGCACGCTCCGGAGCGTCCCGGCGCCAACCCGAGGATCTGCCCCGGGCTGGTGGTGTCAGCGTCCACGAACGAGGTCAGCCAGGGGTCGGTGCGGCGCCAGCCGGCGTCGGCCAGGACCCACCGCACCGACCGCGCCCTGGTTTCGTCGATCCCCAATACCCGGGTGGGTTCCGGTTCGGGGAGCCACTGGGTCGCGGCCGCGACCAGCGCCCGGTGCGCCGTCGGCCACGACACCCCATGACACCTGGCGACCTCATCGACCGCCCGGTTCCCCGACGCGATCTCGGTCGCCAGCATGGTCCGTAGCCGGTTGGTCAGCCGGGCCCGCGTCGGGATCGCTTCGGACCGCTGCGTGAACGAGCCGGTGCCGCACAGGGGCTCGGGGCAGGCCAGACGCCGCTTGCGCCACCACAACTCGACCACCTGCCCACACGCGTCGAGGTCCTTGACCCGCACCAGCGGTCGGTCCTTCACCCGAGAGGTCAACACTCCGCAGGTCGGACACGGCGCCTCACGCTCTCGATGCTCGATGACGACCCGCAAGTCGTCCCTTCTGAGCCGTTCCAAGCCGGTGACGACGAACTCGTCTTCCAGCCCGAACAGCACTGACGTACTGTCGATCATGCTCGTGGCCTCGTTGCTGCTGACGGAGTAGAGACCAACAGCATGACCGGGGTCACGAGCCCACCTCAGGTCAGGGCACCCCGCTCAAAGTCGAAGAGCCCGCTAAAGGGGTGCGTGCACACCTGGAGAGGATGTTCGCACTTCACGGGAAACCGGCGTTCCTCCGAGCAGACAACGCAGCGTGTGTGCATTGCCGCATCCCTGGTGGAATGGCTCGAGGACCAGGGCGTGAAGGTCGTGTTCATCGCCAAAGCCTCCGTGGCAAAACGCCAATCAACGAACGCTTCAACGGAACGATGGAACGAGAACTCTTCGCACCACGTGCGTCTACCACTGGAATCCTGGAGATCCAATACGTGGTCGACGCCTGGACCGAGAAATACAACACGATGCGAGTACATCGCGCACTTGCTGGCCAGACCCCAGCCGCGTACGCAAAGATGCTTCAACAAGCAGGTCCAGCAGACCAAGTGGTGGTAGCAATTGAGAGGCACTACCACCACACGACCTGGACCAGTCCAAACCCGGGCCGCCGAGTGCACCACACCACGCGCCCGGACCAACACCCATCACAAGCACTGGACCAAAAAGATGGGGCCGGACAGTGGGTACAACGACCCAGAAGGCGACACTCCCACATGCCGGATTGGTGTGCTAGTTGGCTCGACCTGGCCCTTGCAGATACCGCATCCACGACTTGATGGACGCGCCCTTGGTCACGTTGGGGATCACAACCGACCCTGCACATCGTCAAGGATTAACTCGATCCGGCGCTGCTAGCCGGATGCATTGGAGTAGGCCCAGCGTTGAGGTGAGCCTCGCAGTGGTGAGCGAGTACGTCGTACGCGGGCTGCCCGATGAGTTCGATGAGTTCGGCAGCATTGGAAATAAACACCGGCTCGTTGCCGATGTGGGCATCGGTGTTGCTTGAGCAGTACCAATCCAGGTCATGGCCCCCGGGACCCCAGCCGAGTCTGTCGTACTCACCGATGGAGACCTCGAGGTACTTCGTCCCATCGCCTCGCTCGGTCTCGCGATAGGTCCGACGCACCGGCAATTGCCAGCACACGTCGGGTTTGGTGGCGACGAAGGAGATGTCCTCACGCTCTGCCAGGAAGTGCAAGGCGCAGCCGTAACCCCCGTCGAAGTCGGCTGAGTTGTGGAAGACACACCCATCACCCACCACACGCGTCTTGTGGGCACCCTCGTCGTCTTTCTCGCGCCAATCCTTGGCGCGGACCTTGCCCGCCGGCATCTTCTCCCAGATCGAGGCATCGAGTCTTTTGACGCTTTTGGCGACCCGAGCGATGTCATCGGCATCGGCGAAGTGGGCGCCCAGCGTGCAACACCCAGTGTCGGGGGACCAGGAGTAGATGCCCTGGCAACCGCGACCGAAAATGCACGTCCAACGCGAGGTCAGCCAGGTGAGATCGGCCCGGATGACCAGACCGGGCGTGGTCGGGTCGGGGTACTCAATCCAGACGCGGGGAAACCCCAGTTCGACCTCAGCCACATGCTGAGACTAGGCCACTTCTTCGTGCGCCCAAGCTGGCACGACTACCCTTGAGCGTTATGCGGCTTGGCGTCTTGGACATCGGTTCCAACACTGGACACATGTTGGTTGTCGACGCCCACTACGGCGCCGCGCCGACGCCCGCCTTCTCCTACAAAGAACCCTTGCGTCTGGCGGAGCATCTCGAAGGCGGCGCCATTTCGTCCTCAGGGATCGAGGCCCTGACGCGTTTCGTGCGAGCAGCAGTCGAAATCGCTGACGACAAAGGCTGTGCCGAGACCGTTGGGTTCGCTACCTCGGCAGTGCGTGACGCCACGAACTGCGACGACCTCATTGCCCATGTCTCCACCGAAACTGGGGTGGACCTGGAGGTCATGTCAGGCGTTGACGAGGCCCGACTCACCTTCTTGGCGGTGCGCCGGTGGTTCGGCTGGTCCAGCGGTCGGCTCGCCGTTTTCGACATCGGCGGTGGCTCACTTGAGATCGCTGCCGGTGGAGACGAAGCCCCCGACGTCGCCTGGTCGTTGAAGCTGGGTGCGGCTCGTTTGACCAGCGAGCGGCTCGGAGGCCGGGTAAGCGCCGATGAGGTGCAGGCTTTGCGCAAGCAGATCCGGGTCACCATCGCTCGCGATGCGGGCAACCTCCTGCGCAGTGGTGCCCCAGACAGGGCAGTGGCCACCAGCAAGACATTCCGTTCGCTGGCACGCATGTGTGGTGCAGCTCCTGGGTACGACGGGCCGTTCGTGCGCCGTACTTTGGCGAAGAAGGATGTCTCGCGACTCGTCCCCAAACTGCTCAAGCTCGACAACGACGAGATCGCCAAACTGCCCGGCGTCTCGCACAACCGGGCACACCAGATGCTCGCCGGCGCCCTCGTTGCGGAAGGCGTAATGGAGATCTTCGACCTCCCCGAACTCGAGATCTGCCCGTGGGCACTTCGAGAGGGCGTGCTGTTAGAGAGGCTCGATCACTACTCGTGAGCCTGTTTGCCCTCAGCACTGCCTCGGTCTATCCGCAATCAACCGCGCACGCCTTCAACTACGCAGCGCAGTTGGGGTACGACGCGGTCGAGGTGATGGTGGGCGTCGATGAGACCAGCCAATCGATCTCGGCAGTGGCCCGACTCTCCGAGCATCATGAGATGCCGATCTGCGCGGTGCATGCCCCCTGTTTGCTGATCACCGCACGAGTCTGGGGATCCGATCCATGGGTCAAACTCGAAATGTCAGCCCAGATGGCGAATGAAGTCGGAGCCGATGTCGTCGTCGTACACCCACCGTTTCGGTGGCAGCGTGACTACGCAGCAGGGTTTGTGGAGGGCATCGCTCGCCTTGAGGAGCAAACCGGCATCGCCTTTGCAGTGGAGAACATGTATCCCTGGCGCACCGGCGGGCGGCGCGAGATGGAGATGTATCTGCCGAGCATGGACCCCAGCGACCACGACTACGCCAACACCACCATCGACCTCTCTCACTGCGCCACCGCAGGGATGGATCCCATCGAGATGGCAACGCGCTTGGGCTCCCGCCTGCGACACGTGCACCTCACCGATGGCACCGGAGGCCCCAAGGACGAACACCTCGTCCCCGGACGCGGGATCATGCCGGTGGGGGACTTCTTGGAGGGTCTGGCCGCCTCTGGGTTTGACGGGCACATCGTGGCCGAGATCAACACCCGCAAGGCTTCATCGCATCAGACCAGGGAGCTTGATCTGGCTGAGAGTTTGGCGTTCGCGAAGCTGCATTTTGCGTAGCAGGGGCAAGTCGTCACGGCATGGGCGAAAGATCGGCGAGGAGTGAGGCAGCGAGACGATGATCGACCTGAAAACCTTCAAGCACTTCTATTCGGCGCTTGACCTGTTAGATCTGCAATGCCCACACGACGATGAATACGATCGAGAGGCGCAACTAGCCTGGAACGCATTGGTCGCGGGACTAGATGCATCGCAGATAGCGGATCGCGTTCAAGAGTCATTTAAGACTCTGTGGGGTACAGCAATGAGTCGCTCTGCCCGAAGAAGATGGATCGCATTTCTGCTTGATGCGAGGGAGCCGGGGGCCTGACCCGCTATCCCGGTTATTCCCTGTTAAGCATCGTCCGGGTCTGATTGGAGGGGCGGCGTCGGCAGGGGGCTGCTGCATCGAAGCCGACAGGCGCGTAACGTCAACCCTGCACAAAGGTGTGCGGGTTGAGGAGGATGCAGTGCTTCGGAAGACCATCTTGTGGTTGGCAGCAAATCAGCAGGTCAAGCAGGCGATTAGCACGATGCCCGTCAGCAGCGGTGTCGTTAATCGTTATGTCCCCGGCGAGACCACAGCCGATGCTGTGGCGGCGGCAGCGACCATCTCTAGTGATGGCCGCAAGGTCACCTTGGACCATCTAGGTGAAGACACCCTAGATATTGCCCAAGCTCAGTCGACGGTTGCGGCGTACCTCGACCTCCTCAAAGGACTCACCGATGCCGGGCTCGCAGCCGACGCCGAGGTGAGCGTGAAGCTCAGTGCAGTGGGTCAGGCGTTGGGTGCCGATGGCATGAAGATTTCGCTCGACAACGCTCGCCTGATCGCTCAGGCGGCTCGCAACGCTGGCACCACGGTCACCATCGACATGGAAGACCACACCACCACTGATGCCACGTTGGAAACCTTGATGGAGTTGCGCAAGGACTTCCCGGAGACCGGCGCGGTGATCCAGGCCTACCTGCACCGCACCGAGGCTGACGCCAAGGCACTTGCTTACGAAGGCTCGCGGGTCCGGTTGTGCAAGGGCGCCTATAAGGAACCTGAAAGTGTGGCTTTCCAAGATCGTGCCGAGGTCGACAAGTCCTACGTGCGCTGCTTGAAGGTGCTGATGAAGGGCGACGGCTTCCCGATGGTTGCCAGTCACGATCCCCGCATGATCGCCATCGCTGGCTCGCTGGCTGTGCAGAACAATCGCAAGCCTGGGACCTATGAGTACCAAATGCTCTACGGCATTCGCGCCGAAGAACAAAAGCGGTTGGCAGCGGCCGGCGAAACGATGCGTGTCTATGTGCCCTATGGCACCGAGTGGTACGGCTACCTCATGAGACGCCTCGCTGAGCGCCCTTCGAACCTGACATTCTTCTTGCGCTCACTGATTAGCCAAAAATAGGCCTCAGCTGCGCCTCACTGCTCGACGAAAGGTCTGTCATGACGGTCGCGATTGTTGGCGTCGGAGTTATGGGAGAGACCCTGCTTTCTGGTCTCTTGCGTGGTGGTCGGCGTGCCGAAGATTTGGTGATTGGTGAGAAGCGAGCCGATCGTGCTCGCGAGCTCACTGAGAAGTACGGCGTGCGCGTCGTTTCCAATGTGGCCGCGGTGGAAGCCGCCGACACAGTGGCGCTCGTGGTGAAGCCACAAGACATGGCCGATGTTCTCACGGAGATCGCACCAGCTCTGCGGCCGGGTCACCTGGTTGTGTCATTGGCTGCCGGAATCACGACCGCTTTCATCGAAACGCACACGCCTGATGGTGTCGCCGTCGTACGTGTCATGCCCAACACTCCCGCG
>WBZQ01002750.1_pt1 | contig 11167 bp, 10 predicted proteins | sample 5204251 | NCBI WGS metagenome assembly WBZQ01 (sample SAMN12412402, study PRJNA552823) | activated sludge metagenome | isolation source: activated sludge from nitrification reactor of wastewater treatment plant... | place: USA: Virginia | collected 2017-09 | reverse complement strand
GTGGACAACCGCGTACCGCCCGCGATGCTCACGGACAGCAGCACGAGCGCCTCGAGCCCCATCAAGGGCAGCCCCTGCAGCGGATTCGGGACCATGAACCCGGCGCGCAGCTTCACGATCGCCAGCACGCCGCCCGCCAGGAACAGCAGGTAACCGAGCACCACGAGCGCGTACGCGATCCACTTGCCGAGCACGATCGTGGAGCGGCGCACCGGTTTCGACGCCACGGTCTGCACCACGCCGGAGGCGATCTCGCCCGCCAGCGTGTCCACCGGCAGCAGCACGGCGCTCATCACCGTGAGGAAGTTGACCGCATAGAGGCCCGCGAGCGTGAGGAAGTTCAGCATCATCGCGCGTTGAATCACGCTCATGGCTCCGGACTGCCGGGCGACGTCGAGCATGATGAAGTGCAGGCCGGTGGCGAACACGGCCAGGAAGCCGACACCGCACACGAGCGACGCCGTCAGGATGCGGCGACGGACAGCCTCGTGGATCGTCATCCACACGATGGTGAACAAAGCGGTCATGGCGCTCATCCCGGGCGCTGGTCTTCGCCCATCACCTCGAGGAACCACGCCTCGAGCGACTTGTGATCGGTGGCCAGTTCATAGAGTCGCGCACCGTGCTGCACGGCGATGCGCGCGAGTTCCGGCAGCAGGTGCTCGCCGCTCACGCGCAGCCGCACGATGCCATCGGCGTGCTCGAAGTCGGTGCCGAGGGCCGCGAGGGCCGCGAGCGCGCCCTCGTCGGCGCCGGCGATCCGCATCCGGACGCCCATGCCCGCCGGCACGCCTCCCAGCCGCAGTTCGTGCACCGTGCGGCCGGCCTTCACGAACACCACGCGGTCGCACGTGGCTTCCACTTCGCCGAGCAGGTGCGAGTTCAGGAACACGGCGCAGCCCTTCGATCGCAGCTCGCGGATCACGTCGCGCACGAGCAGTCGCCCGATCGGGTCGAGGCCCGACGTGGGCTCGTCGAGGAACACCAGCTCGGGCTCGTTCAACAACGCCTGCGCGAGGCCGGCGCGCTGCATCATGCCCTTGCTGTAGGTGCGCAGGGGCCGGTGCGCCGCATCACCGAGCGCAACGCGCTCGAGCAGCTCGCCGACGCGCCGCTCCAGCCTGGCACCGCCCAGGCCGTAGAGCCGGCCGTGGAACTGCAGCAGCTCGCGCCCCGAGAGCCAGTCCTGGAAGCGGAAGTGCTCCGGGAGGAAGCCGACGCGCGCCCGCGCGGCGCGGTCGCCGAGCGGACGGCCGAGCACGCGCCCCTCGCCCGACGTGGGCTCGACGAGCCCGAGGAGCATCTTGAGCGACGTGGTCTTGCCTGCTCCGTTCGGACCCAGGAAGCCGAACACCTCGCCGCGAGGCACGCTCAGCGTGAGCCCGGCCACGGCGAGCTTCTCGCCGAAGCGCTTGCGCAGTTCACGGGTCTCGAGCGCGAAGTCGGTCATGGCCGTCAGGCTACCCCACGCGACGGCCGCGGTCTCGGCCGGTCCGGGCTCACTGATCCGCCCCGATCGCCACGACAGGGGCCAGTTCTGCGGCACGCCTTGCCGGGTAGGTGCCAAACGCCAGCCCCACCGCCGAGGACGACAGCGTGGCGAGCAGGAGCGATTCGGGGGACAACACGGCGTGCACGGGCACATGCAGCGCGAACCGGAACACCGCGGTCACGAGCACCGCGATGGCCATGCCCAGCGCGATGCCCGCCGCGGCGCCCGCCAGCGCGATGGCCACGGCTTCGCTGAGGAACTGCGTGCTGATGTCGCCGCGCCGTGCGCCCACGCTCTTCCGGATCCCGATCTCGCGCGTGCGCTCGGCCACCGACGCCAGCAGCACGTTCATGATGCCGATGCCCCCCACCAGCAGCGAGATCCCCACGAGGGCGCCCACGAACAGCTTCATCACGCCGAACGCCTGGTCCACCTCCTCGAGTTGCTCGAGCCCGACCGTCACCGTCACGCGATCCTGCCAGCGGCCCCAGCGGCGGGACACCCACTCCGTGGCGGCGTCGCGCACGTCCCACACCGCCTCGACGCTGGGGGCGAGCAGTTGCAGCGAGGGTGCGTGGCGGCCGCCGGCCGGCGCATCGAGCAGCGCGCGCTCGGCCCCGATCGGGGCGAACACGGTGAACGAGGGATTCTCCCGGTCCTCGAACCGCTCCGCGGCGAGCACGCCGATCACGCGCCGCCGGTGCCCGTTCACGTGGATCTCGCGCCCCACGAATCCCAGCGGGTCGCGGCCGGGCGACAGGTCCCGCGCGAGCGCATGGTTCACCACCACCACCGGCGCCCGCGCCGCCACTTCCGTTTCGCCGAAGAAGCGCCCCGCGGCCAGATCCACGCCGCCGAAGTCCGGAAGCGCGGCGGTGCCCAGCGTGACCTGCGCGCCGTGATCGAACCCCCGGTAACGCACGCGGGCCCGCCCGCCCAGCACCATCGTCACCGCGGTGCCCGGGCCCAGGAACGCCCGCAGCGCCTGCTCGTCGGTCGTGCTGAACACGGGGTAGTCGTGAATCGGCTCCCACTGCCCGTCACGGTAGACGCTGCGCTTGGGGCTGATGCGGATCACCTGCACGGACGTCTGCTTGCGCACCGTCTCGCGCGCGAAGCTCATGAGGCCGTCACTGACCGCCATCGTGGCGATGAGCGCGCCGCTGCCGATCGTGATGCCGAGCACCGACAGCAGGGTCCGCAGGGGATGGATGCGCAGGGCCTCGAACCCCACGCGCAGATTCGCCAGGAACGCGACGCGGTTCGTCATGTCGTTCGGACGCGCCGACGCGCCGCGGCCCGCGGGCCGCCGGCGCGTCGATCGGGAACCGTCTACCGCAACGACTCGGCCATCAGCACCAGATCGGTGGACTGGATGTTGCCCTCCACCGCCAGCACGCGGTCGTCCTGGGTCCACAGCACCAGCGTGCCCTCGCGCGCGCGCCGGCCCTCGGCCTTCGGCTCGTTCGTCGTGATCATGAGCCCGCGACGGCCGTTCACGGTGATCTCGCGGAACGACGCGGCGTTCATCGGCACCGGCACGAGCATCGTGCTGGACCAGTCGATGCGCTGGGCCATCCGTCGCGCGTCCCCCGCGGGCATGCCGAGCACGCGCAGGCCGATCTCGCCGAGCTGGGCCAGGTCCACGCCGGCCGGCACGCGCACCTCGGGACTCCGAGCCTGCAGCACCGTGGCGCGGCGGTTCTCGTTGACGTAGGTGGCCACGATCATCGGCGACACGCGCACGTGCACGACGCGGCCGTCGAGGTGGTCGGGCACGCGGACGTCGTTCAGGCCGAGCGTCTCGAGCGCGGCCCGCATGCGGTCCGTGTGCACCACGAAGTCGCTCTCGCCGCCGCCGGCCACGCGCACGGTGTCGGGCACGAGTCCGGCCGGCAATTCCATCGGGGCCATCGCGTGCAGGCCCGCGATCTCGCCCGCGGCCTGCAGGGATGCGACGACGCGCGGGGAACCGGGGGTCTGCGTGGTGTTCCGCTTCTCGAGGAACACCGGACCGTCGCCGTCCTCGAATTGCTTCAGCCGCTCGAATCGTGCCGGGTCGAACGTCACGGCGGCGAAAGTGCGCACCCGGAACAGGTCGAGCATCGCCTGCGCGGACACGCGGACGGCGGGAAAGGCGAACGCGATCGCCACCGCCGCGGCCACCGCGCCCCACGTCAGCAACGGCCGCCAGGCGGCGCGCGGCGCTTCGTCCTGATCGCGGAGGCGCTCGCGGAGCGCGCGGGCGAACTCGGGCCGCGGTTCGCGGCGCAGGGACTCGAGGAAGTCGTCGTTCATGACGGGTCTCCGGCGTTCCAGTCGGCGCGCAACCGCCCCACGATGCGGTGCAGTCGCGTGCCCACGTTGGTTTCGGTGAGTCGGGTGGCGGCGGCGATCTCGCGGTTCGAGAGCCCGGCGCCGTACTTGAGCGCGATCAGCTCGCGCTCGGCCGCGTCGAGCCCGGCGAGCAGCCGGGCCAGCTTCTCGGCGTCCGAGCGACGTTCCGCGAGATCCTCGGGCGTGGGGCCGCCCGGCAGGTCGACGACCTCCTCGAGCGGCGCGTGCACGCGCCGGACGCGGAAGTGGTCGATGGCGGTGTTGCGCGCGATCGCGAACACCCAGGTCCGGAAGGACGCGAGGTCGCGACGGTATCGGTGACGCGCGCGCCAGGCCTTCTCGAACGTGGCCGAGGTGAGGTCCTCGGCCTCGGGCCCGGTGCCCACGCGGTACCGGAAGAAGTCGTGCACGCGGGGGAGCAGTTCCGCGTACGCGGCGTCCCAGTCGGTTTCGGAGGCCGGACTCACGAGTCCGAGCCAGCGGGCGGGCATGGTCTGTTCGATGGGCATGACGGGTAAGGATACGAACGACCGCCCGATCCATCACGCGCCCATCGGGGGGGCGCGCCGGACGCGCGTGATTCCTGCGCGTCGACTCTCGATCGCCCCCCGGGGGCCCGGGCGGGCGCGGGGGCCGGCCGGCCCCCCCCGCGGCCGCCGGGCGGCCGGGCGAGCGTCGGTTCCGCCCGGGGCGGGACGCGCCGGGCGCCGGCGCGGGCGGGGGTCAGGCCGCCTTCGCCTCGTCGCCGGAGGATCCGTTCATGTCGCGCATCGAGTCCCGGATGACGGACATCGCGCCGATCACGCCTTCGGCCGCCTCGCGCACCTGGGTCACCTTGTCGGCGATCGAATCCGTCGCCTCGGCCGTCTTGCCCGCGAGCGTCTTCACCTCGTTCGCCACCACGGCGAATCCCGCGCCGGCGCGCCCGGCGCGCGCGGCCTCGATGGTCGCGTTCAGCGCGAGCAGGCTCGTCTGGCGCGCGATGTGGCGGATGGTGTCCACCACCGATTCGATCTCGCGCGCCGTGTTGCCGAGCCGGTCCATGGAGTCGCTCGACTGCTGCGCCTGCATCACGCGCTGCACCACCTCGAGCCGCTCGGCGCGCAGGCTCTCGAGCCGCGTGCCGTCGTCGCGCATCTTCGCCGCCGCCCCGTTGATCGTCGCCGCCGACTTCGCGTACGCCCCCTGCAGGCCGCGCGTGAGGAACGGCCGGTGGTACTGGTTGTGGCTGCACGCCTCCATCGCCGCCGCGGACTCGCGCACGTAGGCGTCCGCCACGTCGAGCAGGTGGTTGATCGCGTGACAGATCCGCGCGGAGTCGCCGCCCTCGGGCACGCCGATGATGCGCGCCTCGAGATCGCCCCGGGCGGCGCGCTCGCACACGTCGGCCACCCGCGCGAGCAGGCGGTTCAGGTCCTCGCTCATGCCGCCCTCCGCGGGAGCTGCGTGTATTCCGAGAGACTGAAGACGAACTGGTCGTACGTCACGCCCGCCGAGCGCAGCGTGTCCTCGACCATGCGCAGGCTCGCCGCCATGCCGTCCCTGGGATTCGAGTGCCGCTGTTCCTCGGCGAGCAGCGCGGCGTAGAGCGAGCGCACCCTGGGCAATGCGTCCGGGTACGGCACGCGACGGTTCGAGTGGTAGCCCACGATGCGGCCGCCGGTGTCCCAGCTCGGCGTGACGTGCGCGAAGACCCAGTAACCGTCGCCGTTGCGCGCCTGGTTGAGCACGTACGCGAAGATCTCGCGGCCGCTGCCGATCGTGTCCCAGAGCACCTGGAACACGCACATCGGCATGTCGGGGTGCCGGATCAGGTTGTGCGGTTGCCCGACCAGCTCGGCCTCGTTGTAGCCGGAGACGCGCTGAAACACGTCGTTCGCGTAGGTGATGATGCCGCGGGTGTCGGTCTTGCTGACGATGATCTCGTCCTCGCCGAACGTGATCTCACGTCCCGACGGAGGAGTGGCGAGCCGGCGCATGGGTGCCTCCGGACCTTCCGGTCCCGGATCCGACCAGGAAGCGGCATGGTGCCGCCTCGGGGGCATGGAAGGGCGACGGGAAGTCTCGGGGGGCGCCGCGCGGACTTGACGCGCATTCCGCGGTCCGCGCCCGGGCGCCGCGCACCCTCCGGCCGGAGCGCCGGGAGGCCACGCGCCGCCGGCAGTTCCGGGCCCCGTGCGGAACGCGCGGCGCGGGCCCGCTTCGGACACGGCTTGACCCATCCGCTATACTGCGTCCCACTTTTCGCCACCGGGAGCCTCACGTGCCTCGCTTCTACATCACCACCGCGATCGACTACGTCAACGGCGAGCCCCACCTGGGCCACGCCTACGAGAAGGTCTTCGCCGACGCCCTCGCCCGCTGGCACCGCCAGAAGGGCGACAAGACGTGGTTCCTCACCGGCACCGACGAGCACGGCCAGAAGATCGCCCGCGCCGCCGCCGAAGCCGGGCTCGACCCGCAGGCGTTCGTGGACCGGATCTCGCAGACGTTCGTGTCGGCGTGGAAGTCGCTGGACGTCGCGTACGACCAGTTCTTCCGCACGACCGACCGGCGCCACGAACTGGCCGTGCAGGAGCTCTTCGTGCGCCTGAACGAGGCGCTCTCGCCCCGCACCGGCCAGCCGGTGCTCTACGAGGAGGAGTACGAAGGCCTCTACTGCGAGGGCTGCGAGGCGTTCAAGACCGAGAAGGACCTCGACGAGAACGGCGAGTGCCCGCTGCACCGCCGGAAGCCGAAGACCGTGCGCGAGAGCAACTTCTTCTTCCGGCTCTCGGAGTACGACGAGGCGCTCCTCAAGCACATCGAGGCGCACCCCGAGTTCATCCAGCCCGACCACCGGCGCACCGAGGTGCTGAACGTCATCAAGGGCGGGCTACAAGACATCAGCGTGTCGCGCCCGAACCTGGAATGGGGCATCGCGCTGCCCGACGAGATCGAGGGCGGCAAGGGCCACGTCGCGTACGTGTGGGCCGACGCGCTGCTGAACTACCTCTCCGCGCTCGGCTGGCCCGACCGCAAGTACTCGCTGTGGTGGCTCGCGCGCGAGAAGGAAGTGGGCGGCCCGGGGGCCGCGCGGCAGGACGAGTTCCAGGACCTCGACGGCCAGGGCAAGCCCGGCGCGGCGTGGGCCGGCACGAACCAGCCGTACTTCACGAACGCGTTCCACCTGATCGGCAAGGACATCAGCCGCTTCCACTGCGTGCTGTGGCCGGCGCTGCTGCTCGCCGCGGGCGTGCCGCTGCCGCGGCAGGTGTGGGTGCACGGCTTCATCTACTCGCGCGGCGAGCGGCTCTCGAAGTCGCTCGGGAACACGGTCGACCCGGTGCAGATCGCGACGCAGTTCGGCCCGGACGCGCTGCGTTTCTACCTGCTCGACGCCGTGCGCGCCGGACAGGACGGCGAGTTCACGTGGGAGCAGTTCGCCGAGCACTGCAACACGCACCTCGCGAACAAGCTCGGCAACCTCGCCAGCCGGACGGTCACGCTCGTGCACAAGAACTTCGACGGCCAGGCGCCCACCGACTGGACGCCCGAGGCGATCTCCGACCCGGCGGCCCGCGCGGCGTTCGACGCCGTGCTCGCGGCCGCCGCGCAGGCCGCGGTCGAGGTGCCGAAGGCGTGGGACGACGTCCGCCTGCACGACGCGCTGGAACAGGCGTGGCTCGTGGTGGAGCGCGCGAACGAGTTCGTCGACCGCACGAAACCGTGGGAGCTGGGCAAGGACCCCGCGCGGCGCGCCGAGCTGGGCACGGTGCTGTCCGCGTTGCTCGAGACGCTCCGGCTGGTCGCGATCTGGGCGTGGCCGGCGACGCCGGGCAAGTGCGAGGCGCTGTGGACCACGCTGGGTCACGCGGGCACGCCGGGCGAGCAGCGCGGCGAGGCGGCGAAGCCGGCGTTCGGGGCCGCCGCGGCGCGGACGCTCGGGCCGACGCAGATCCTGTTCCCGCGCATCGACCTCAAGCAGATCGCGAGCGCGTGACCGCCACCGGCCGCCCGCGACCCGGGCGCGTCCCGTCATGATCGACACCCACTGCCATCTCTGCGACAAGCGCTTCGACAAGGACCGCGTGCACGTGTTCGACCGGATGCGCGTGTCCGGCGTCACGCACGTGGTGGAGATCGCCTACGCCCCGGAGGTGATCGAGCGCGCGTTCGCGCTGGCGGCGGAGAAGCCGAACGTGTTCCTCGCGGTAGGCGTGCATCCGAGCGAATCGGGCCGCGTGCCGATGGACTTCCTGCCCGCGCTCCGGGCGCACGCCGGCCACGCGCGCGTCGTGGCGATCGGCGAGACCGGGCTCGACTTCTACCGCGACTACGCGCCGCGCGAGGACCAGGAGCGCTGGTTCCGCGCGCAGCTCGAGCTGGCGGACGCCGCGGGGCTGCCGGTGGTGATCCACCAGCGCAGCGCGCTCGAGGACGTGATGCGGATCCTCGAGGAGGCGCGCCCGCAGGCGGGCGGCGTGCTGCACTGCTTCGACCAGGACTTCGACACCGCGATGCGCGCGCGCGCGATCGGCTTCAAGCTCGGCCTGGGCGGCGTGCTCACGTACGGCCATGCCGCGCTCGAGGACGCGGTCCGCCGCGTGCCCGAGGACCTGCTGATGCTCGAGACCGATGCGCCCTACCTGGAGCCCGAACCGCGCTCGCTGCGGCGCAACGAGCCGGGCCTGCTGACGCGCGTGGCGGCGAAGCTCGCGGAACTGCGCGACTGGACGCCCGCCGACGTCGAGCGGATCACCACGGCGAACGCGCGCGCGCTGTTCCGGCTGCCGATCCCGGCGTGAACGCCGAGGGATCGTGCGAACTGCACGACCCGCGAGCGACGGATCAGGCGGGCGGCACGATCGCGACGATTCCGATGGGGCAACGGGCCCACGGTCCGTCATTTGCGGATTCGCCCCGGGTCGGCGGGCGCTCAAGAACCGGTGCCCGGAGCCGACAACATCCTGCGTGTGGAACTCCTCGTTGAATCCGCCGCTCCCGGTCCTGCTCGGCGCCGGCGTCATCCTGTTCGTGATGGCGCTGGCGCTGCTGATCGGGCGCGCCGCCCGCCGGTCGTCGCGGGGCTCCTCGCGCAACCGCGCCGCCGCGCTCTTCCGCGTGCTGTCGGCGCGCCTCGCGGGCGGGCTCGACGCGCGTGACCTGCAGGCGGCCACCGGCGGGGTCGAGTCGGACACCTTCTGGGACGCCGTCGAGGCGATCGCGACCACGCTGCGACGCCGCGAGCGCATCGAGCTCGCCCGCGCGCTCGCGCGCAGCACGCACCTGCGCACCGAACGGCGCGCGCTGCGCGACGACTCACCGCTGCGCCGCGAGCTCGCGGCCCGGCGGCTCGGCCTGCTGCCGTCCCGGCGTTCCGTGAAGTCGCTGCGGCGCGCGCTCGCGAGCGGGCCCGAGCTCGTCTCGTTCGCGTCCGCGCGCGCGCTCGCGCAGCACCACGACCTCGCCGCGCTCCGCTGGATCCTGCGCAAGCCCGAGGTGCTCGCGCGCCGGCCGTTGCCGTCGCTCTCGGGCCTGCTGCGCAGCTTCGGGCCCGGGTCGCGCGCCACGCTGATCGCCGCGCTCGAACAGGGCGTGCCGGAGACGCGTCTCGAGTGCGCCGTCGTGGACGCGCTCGGCGTGTCGCACTGCCGCTCGGCGCGCGAGGCGATCGAGCGCCGGGTCGGGGACACGCGGCCCGAGGTGCGCGTGACGGCCGTCCGCGCACTGGGACGGCTCGACATGTCGGAGTCCGTCCCGTCGCTGCTCGCCGCGCTCGACGACGAGGCGTGGCCGGTGCGCGCCCAGGCGGCGCGCGCGCTCGGCCGGCTCAAGGCGACCCCCGCGATCGAGGCGCTCACCGACCGCGTGTGCGACCTGTCGTGGTGGGTGCGTCGCCACGCCGCCTACGCGCTGGCGCGCATCGGCGACGAGGGCGTGGACGCGCTGTGCGAGCTGGCCGCGCGCTCGCCCGATCCGTACGCGCGCGAGATGGCCCGCGAGGCGCTCGACCGCGGCGTCGCGCGCCGCCGCCACGCCTGAGCGCGCCGGCCGCCCGGCCCGGGCACCGCGGCGCGTGACCCGCGCCGAGCGACGCCGCTACACTGCGCCGCATGCGTGATCGCCCCCGTCGTCCCGAACCGCGCCAGCAGGCGTCCCGTTACGTGCTCGAGCGCGCCGCGCGCGAGAGCGGCGGCGAGTTGCGCCGCGTGAAGGACGCGCTCGCCGCGCGCGGCCTGTCGCCGCGCAAGCGCTTCGGGCAGAACTTCCTCGTGCGCGAGGATCTCGCCGAGCGCATCGTCGAGCACTGCCACCTGCGCGAGGACGACGTGGCGGTGGAGATCGGCCCCGGCGCCGGCGCGCTGACGCCCCGCATCGCGCGTCGCGTGCGGCACCTGGTCGCGATCGAGAAGGACCTGGGGCTCGCGGACTACCTGCGGGAGGAGTTCGGCGAGCTGCCCCGCGTGACGATCGTGCCGGCCGACTTCCTCGAGTTCGACCTCACCGCGCTCGCGCGCGAGCACGGCGTGGAGAAGGTCGCCGTGGTGGGCAACATCCCGTACAACGTCACCACGCCGATCCTCGAGCACCTGTTCGCGCACAAGGCGGCCGTGCGCAGTGCCGTGCTGCTGGTGCAGAAGGAGTACGCCGAGCGCCTCGCGGCGGCGGCGGGCACGCCCGAGTACGGCTCGCTCACGCTGTTCGCGCGCTATCACGCGCTGCTCGAGCCGCTCATGACGATCAAGGCGTCGGCGTTCTGGCCGCGCCCCGACGTGGACAGCGCGCTCGTGCGCTTCTTCCTGCGCGAGGAGCCGCCGGTGGCGGTGCCGAGCGAGGCGCTGTTGTTCCGCATCATCCGCGGCTCGTTCCAGATGCGGCGCAAGACGCTCGCGAACACGCTCGAGGAGTCGCTCGGACTGCCGAAGCCGAAGCTCGAGCGCCTCGCGCGCCAGGCCGGCATCGACCTCAAGCGCCGCGGCGAGACGCTCACGCTGGAGGAGTTCGCGCGCCTCGCGCGCGCGGCGGCCGACCGCGAGGCGCCGGAGGGCGGCGAGTAGCATCCGCCGGGCGCGCCGCGCGCCGGCGTGCTCAGCCGGGCGGCGACGCGCGCCGGCGGCGCCAGCGGATCGTCACGGCCGCCCCCGCGACCGAGCGGCACTCCACGACCTCGAACACGCGCGGATCGAGCGCGCGTTCGCCGAACAGCGGCGGCCCCGCGCCCAGCGCGACGGGCGCGATGGTCACGTGCGCTTCGTCGATCGCGTCCAGTGCCAGCAGCTGCCCCGCGAGCGCACCGCCGCCGGCGAGCCACACGCGCCGGGCGCCGCTCGCCTCGAGCTCGGCCAGCAGGGGCCG
>WBZQ01002749.1_pt1 | contig 11168 bp, 8 predicted proteins | sample 5204251 | NCBI WGS metagenome assembly WBZQ01 (sample SAMN12412402, study PRJNA552823) | activated sludge metagenome | isolation source: activated sludge from nitrification reactor of wastewater treatment plant... | place: USA: Virginia | collected 2017-09 | reverse complement strand
CGCGCCTCCGCCGCGATGCGCTGCAGCAGCGCGCGCGCGGCGGTGCCGGGCTCGCGCTCGAGCGGGCGTACGACCGGCAGCACCGGATGATCGAGCACCGCCGCGCGCGCCGCGGCGCGATCGAGCAGCGACGTCTTGCCGATCCCGGCGGGGCCTTCGACGAGCAGCGCCCGCGTGCGCACGAGTGCGCCCGTCCACGCCTCGCCGAGCCGCGCGGATTCGCGCGCGCGACCCACGAACACGCCCGTCTCGAGCCGCTCGGCGAGCGGGCGGCGCGCCATCGCGTGCAGCGTCTCGAGTTCGAGCCGCACCTCCCGCGCGGTGGTGGGGCGTTCGGCGCGCTGTGGCGCGAGCAGTTGCATCACCAGCCGCACCAGCCCGGAGGGCGTGCCCGCGCGCTCGAGCGCGTCGGGCGCCGGCGGTGAATCGAGCTGGCGGCGCAGCACGCTCGAGGCGGGGCCCGAGCCGAACGGCGGCAGCCCGACCGCGAGCGCGTAGAGCATGGCGCCGAAGCTGTAGAGATCGGACAGCGGGTCCGCCGCGCCGCCGCGCGCCACCTCCGGCGCGGTGAAGCCGCGCGTGCCCGCGCCGGTCGTCTCGTGCGCGCCCACGAGCGAGGCGAGCCCGAAGTCCACCAGCCGCACGTCGCTCGGCAGCGCGGCCGTCGTCGCGTCGGCGGAGGGCGTCACCAGCACGTTCATGGGCTTCACGTCGCCATGCGCGATGCCCGCCGCGTGCAGCGCCTCGAGCCCGTGGATCACGCGGCCCGCCACCCACAACAGCGCGGTCCAGTCGCCGCGGCCGAGCGCGCGATTCGCGGGCAGTCCCGGCACGTACTCCATGACGAGGAACGGGCGGCCGTCGGGCGCGAAGCCCAGTTCGCGTACCTCGACCACGGCGGGGTGCCGGATGCGCGAGAGCGTCTCGAACTCGTCGCGCAACCGGCGCGCGAGGTCGGCGTCGGCCTGCACCGGCAGGCGCTTGATCGCGCACTCGGCGCCCGAGGACAGGTCGCGCGCGAGGAACACCTCGCCCATGCCGCCCTCGCCGAGCTGGCGCAGCAGCAGGAAGCGGCCGGCGAAGCGCTCGCTCACCGGAGCCTCGCGCGCAGCGCCGGAACGGGGGTCGCGCCCGCCGGGGCTTCGCCCGGCTCGGTGCGCGGCAGCACGTCGGCGCGCAGCCAGTGCAGATAGTCCGTCGCGGCACGCACGGCGAGCGTGTCGGCCTCGATCAGGCTCGCCTGCCGGTACGACTCGCGGCACGCGGCGAAGCGCGTCGGCAGCGCGGTGCGCCAGCGCGCGATCGTGGTGTCGAGCCGCGCGATCGCCCGCTCGGTGGCGCCGCGCTCCGGCACGCGCAGCACGACCTGTGCGCCGCGCAGCGCGTCGGGCACCGCGCGCAGTCGCGCGATCGTGCGGCCCGCGCGCTCGCACGCGCCCGGACGCGCGAGCGTCCCCGCTTCGGAGACCGCGTCGTCGAGCGCCTCGATCACCGCGCCCGGATCGCGCCACCAGCGCCCGCCCGGCGCGACCGCGGCGCTCTCGGCCGCGCACCACGCGAGCAGCGCGCGCCGGTCGTCGTCCTCGGCGCGGTTCGCGGCGGCGGCCGCCGCGAGCCGCGCGCGGAACGAGGCGATCCACGCCGCGTCGGCCGCGAGCGTGGCGTCGTCGAGCACGGCGACGCGCGCGGCCGCGCGCGCCGAGCCGAGGGGCGAGGCGCGCTCGGGGCGGCGCTGCTCGAGGAACGCGAACCACTCGCGCGCGAGCGCGGGCACCGCGCGGCCGCCCTCCGCGGCGCTCGCGACCGGCGAGGCGCACGCGGCGAGCAGCAGGGCCGCGACGAGACACCGGATCGGGAGCGCGAGAGCACGCATGCGGGGCGATCTCGGAAGGAACCTAGCCCAACCGATTCATGAGCCCGGGGCCGAAAGCGCCGGCCCCGCGCCGCTCGCGGCGTCGCTGCCGCCGGCCCCACCTCGACGTGTCCGCGACACGACTGCCGTGGGGCCGACGCCAGCTCCTTGCGATCGACACGGTTCCGTCACTTTCAGCTCCCGGTTCATGCATAGGTCGGGCTAGGGACGTGGATGCACGGACTGCACGAGCAGCATCGGGTCGTCCACCTTGAGCGGACTGGTGGCGAGGAACGCCTGGCCGTACTTCACGCCGATCTGCCAGCCCCAGTGGCGCGCGTTCGCCTCGAACGCCTCGCGCGGATGCGGCAGGTGCGCGGGGCGCGGCCGATCGGGGTGGTAGAACTGGCTCTGGTGGCAGTCGATCGCGGCGAGCCAGTCCTCGACGACCTCGCCGATGTCCACGACGAACGTGGCGCGCGTGCCCGGCGGGATGAAGTAGTACCAGATGGCCTTCGCCTGGAACGGCTCTCCCGGCACCGGCGCCTTCGCGAGGTGCGCGAGGTTGTACGCGTTCGAGACGATCTGGCCGCTCTTGTAGTGGTCGTTGTGACCGAGGCCGCGGCCGATCGGCAGCTTGTAGTACGGCGCGAGCACGATCTGCGGCTGGTGCTTGCGGATCATCGCGGCCGCCTTGCAGCGGTTCTCGAACGTGTCCTCGACGCGGCAGTCGCCGAGGTCGAGGTTCTCGCGCACGTCGAGCTTCAGGTGCTTGCTCGCCTCGGCGCTCTCGCCCGCGCGGATCTCGGGCGTGCCCCAGCCCATGTCGCCCGTGGTCATGTCCACGATGCCGGTGCGGTAACCGAAGTCCTTCATCCGACGGAGCAGGCCGCCGGCTCCGATCTCGGCGTCGTCGGGATGGGGGCCGAAGGCGAGAAAATCGACGGGCATGCGGGCGGGCTCTCCAGGAAGGAAGTCGTGAGCGGGTGCGGGCCGGGACGAGGCCCGCGAATGGTAGCGAGCCCGGGCCGCGACCGCTATGCGGGCGAGCGGCCGCACGCCTCCCGGGCAGGGACTCGCCTCGCTTCGGCGGCCGCCACGGCACCCGGCCGCGCTCCGTGGCCGGCCCGCGCCGCCGGTGTCCGGTGGTCGCGGGGGCGCCGCGGACGGGGCGGCGCGGCTCGCGGCAATGGTCCCCGGCGCGGGGGGCACGGCGCCCGGGATTCCGCTATTCTGCACGCCGCCCTCGCCCGAAGTCCTCCCCGGAGACCCGATGCTCTACTTCGCCTACGGTTCGAACCTCGACCCCGACCAGATGCGCGCCCGCTGCCCCGAGAGCAAGGTGGTGGGGCTGGCGGCGCTGCGCGATCACAAGCTGGCGTTCCCGCTCACGTCGCACGACTGGGGCGGGGGTGTGGCCGGCATCGCGGTGGCGCACGGAACGGCGGTGTGGGGCGTCGTGTACGAGCTGACGGACGGCGACCTGGCGAGCCTCGACCGCTACGAGCACTACGTGGGGCCGGGCGACCAGCACAATCTCTACGACCGCGACCAGCGCTTCGTGGACCTGACGCGTGCGGACGACGGCTCGTTCCCGCGTCGCGTGCGCGCGTGGATCTACGTGCCGCGCCAGGCGAACCCCGCGCCGCCCTCGCGTCGCTACCTCGACGCCATCCTCAAGGGCGCGAAGGCGCACAAGCTGCCGGACGAGTACATCGCGAATGTGGCGCGCACGCCCGTGGCGCCCGAGCCCGCGGAGCCGACGGAGCCCGCGACGGAGTAGCCGGCGGGCCGTGTCCGAACGGCGCGACGGGCGGATCGTTCCGCACGTCGCGCCGTTTCGCGTTTCGCGCGCTCAGCCGGCGCCGCGTCGCGCGAGCGCCGCCACGCGCGCGTCCATCGCCGCGCGCAACTCGCGCCAGGCGCGCGCCACGTTCGCGCGGTTCGCGCGCGCGTAGGCGCCGGCCATGCGCGGATCGCTCGCGGCGAGCCGCGTCATGCCGCGCCAGCCGGGGCCGGCGAGGCCGCGTCGCGCCTCGTCGCGCCCGAGGTCGCGCAGCGCGCACGCGAGCACCCACGGCAGATGGCTCGTCCGCGCGAGCGCGGCGTCGTGCGCGGCCGGCGTCACCACGCGCGCGTGGGCGCCCAGCGCGCGCACGAGCGCACGCACCACCGGCGGCACGCCGCGCGCGATCGGCAGCAGCACGAACGGCGCGCCCGCGAACAGGGACGCGCGTGCCGCGGCGAGTCCGCGGCCCTCGCTGCCCGCGATCGGATGTCCGCCCACCGCGCGCACGCCGCGTGCGGCCGCCGCGGCGAGCGCCTCGGTGACGCCGCGCCGCGCGCTGCCCGTGTCGAGCAACGCCGCGCCGCGTGGCAGGGCGGCCGCCGCGGCCGCCACCACGCGCGGCAGCGCGTCCACGGGCACCGCGATCACCACCAGCTCCGCGCCCGCGCACGCCTCCGCCAGCGTGGGCGCCACCGCGTCCACCGCGCGCGTGGCGAGCGCGGCGCGTCGCACGCGCGGGTTCGCGTCGTAGCCCACGCGGTGCCAGCCGCCCGCCACGCCGAGCGCGAGCCCGATCGACCCGCCGATCTGCCCGAGCCCCAGGATCGCCACGCGCCGCGCATGCGGGGCGGGTTCGTGCTCCGCGTCGCGCGACCCGGCGGCCGGCGCGCGTCGCGTCGCGCGCGTCGCGCGGCCGCCGCGCCGGCCCGCGCGCAGGCGCGACTCCGCTTCGCGCACCGACAGATCGGGGCGCAGCACTTCGGCGCCATCCAGGTAGACGGGTTCGAGCGGTTTCGCGCGCGTGACGCCGGTCACCGTGAGCAGCACGCGGATCACGCGCGCGGGCGCGCCCGGCACCGCGACCTCGGTAGCGCCGAGCAGCGGCACGCCCGTCCAGCCGAGCAGACGCGCGGCATGCGCCGGGAAGTCGGCGGTGAGGTCGGGTGTGGACGTGAACACCGCGCTCACCACCCGTTCGGGCACGAGCGCGTTGCGTTCGATGAGCGCGGAGAGCAGCCGGGCCGAGGCCGCGCGGATGGCGAGCGGCGTGTTCGCCGGCACCACGATCGCGCCGCGCACCGCGGCGATGGTCGAAGCGGACATGGTTCCTCCGGGCGATCGCGCGAAAACGAAACACCCGCCTCCGCGATCGCGGAAGCGGGTGACGGCGAAGCGCTCGATTACGCGCGCGCGACCGGTCCCGCCCCCGGAGGGGCGTACCGATACGAACGGCGAATCGGACGCGGACGGTTCATGACGGAGCGAAGCGTACGGGCGGCCGCAGGCTGCGGGCAACGGGAAACCAGCGCGAGGAGGGACGGCGCGACTCCGGGAACTGCCGTCGCGGGGACGACGGGCGCTCGCGTCCCCGGCGCCGGCCGCCCTCCTCGCCTCGGATCAGGGCTTGCCCCCCGATCCGTATCCGATCTCCAGCAGCCAGTCGGCCCGCGCGTCGGACAGGGCCGTGCCCGTGCGCTGCTCGAGGGTCTCGATCTCGCGGTCGAAGTCGTCGATCGCGGCCAGCAACGCTTCCAGCCCGTGGCGCGCGATCAGGTGCCGGACGAACGACGTGGAGGCGGTGTAGAACGCGGGCGCCACGCGCATGCGTTCCGGGCCGAACAGCTCCGGCAGCTTCCCGCGCGCGCCGATGCTCGCGAGCACGCGATCCGCCGGTGCGTCCCGGAGCCGTGCGACGCACAGCGAGTCCAGTCGATCCGGCGGCACGTCGATCAACGGCGAGTAATGCGGCAGACCCGCGTGCGCCGACGCCTCCATCGCGAGCGCCTCGGCCAGGCCTTCGTGCAGCCACAGCGGCATGCGCGCGTTTGCGCGCTTCTCCGACTCCGCGAGCCAGTCGCCCGTCGCCGAGGCGAGCAGCAGGTGAAGGGACTCGTGCATCCATGGCGCCTCGTCGTCGCGGATGCGCCACAGGGGCACGAACGCGACGTTCCCGCCGGGCGCGTGCGAGATGAAGTTGCCGTCCGCGAAGTAGAAGAAGACGCGGCGATCGCCGCGGAACTCCCAGTCGGGGCGATTCACGAGTCGCTTGGCCTCCGCGATGCCGCGATCGAGTCGGCCGACGATCTCGCGCATGCGCGCGTCGGACAGGCTATCCTTCGGGAAGCGCGCGACGACGTGCGCGCCCACCATGGCCACGCCGTGCCGATCGAGCGCGCGCAGCCGCGCGCGGTCCTCGGGCCACGCGTGCAACGAGCGCCCCGCCGGGATCGGGGCCGCGCTCGCGGAGGCGGCGAGCGCGAGCAGCGCCGCGCACGCGAGCGCGACCCGGCGTACGGAGCCGCGCGCGTGGGCGCGACGGACGGTGGCGGTGGGTTGCGCGAGTTCGGACGACATCGAGGCTTCCTCCGGGGTTCGTGGACATCCGTTCGGACGCCGGCCTCGGGTGGGCGGCGTGGGTGCGGGTTCGGCCGCTCGCACGATCCGGCCCGCGCGAGGGCGGGGGCCCGTTCGCGGATCGGCGGATCGGTCGGAAAGGCGCATCGCGCCCGGCGCGCGTGCGCGAAGGGCACGGCGGTCCAGGCTGGCGACGACGCGTCAGGCGGCGGGCAGGCGCGGAGGCGGATCCGCGAGGCGCGCCGGCAGGGAGTCGAGGGCGCGGAGCGCGCCGACGTGCGCGAGCGGCACCGGCAGGGTGCCGGGCAGCGTCACGAGCGCGGGCACCTCGAACGGCAGCGCCGGGGCGATCACGTTCCGGGTGCTGCCGGGAATCGAACACCCGGAGCCGTCCAGACCGGTGCGCCCGTCGGAGGCGGGCGCTTCGTGATCGCGATGTTGGCGGCAGTGCACGCAGTGACAGCCGCACTCGCAGGAGCACGCCGCGGCGGGACGCGGTGCGAACACCTCGGCGAACTCGGTCACCGAGGAGGCTTCCGCCACCGCCACGAGCAGCATCAGGGCCACGAGCACGTGTCGCATCGCATCGCAGTAAACCAACCGGCGACGGACTCGCGCAAGGCGCTCGCGTCGGCCTTCCGGCACCGCACCCGCCGACGGCCCGGAACGCCGCGAGGCCCGGCGGGTGGCCGGGCCTCGCGTGGTCGCTGCGACGTCACTCCGCCGCGGGCTGCGGCGTCAGCTGGTAGAGCTGCTCGTAGTACTCGCGGATCATGCGGTCCGAGCTGAACGCCTCCTGCGTGCTGGCGACGCTCGCGGCCATCATCTTCTGCCACTTCGCGCGGTCCTTCCACGCGGGCAGCACGCGCTTCTCGAGCGTGTCGTAGAGCGCCTCGAGGTCGCGCGCGTCGTCGCCCGGCTCGCCCTTGCCGATGGCCCAGCCGTTCACGCCGTCCTTGCACGCCTCCGGCCACCAGCCGTCGAGGATGCTCACGTTGAGCACGCCGTTCATCGCCGCCTTCATCCCCGACGTGCCGCTCGCTTCGAGCGGCCGGATCGGGTTGTTCAGCCACACGTCGCAGCCGCGCGTGAGTGCGCGACCGAGCGACATGTCGTAGTTCTCGAGGAAGATCACCTGGCCCGGGTGCTTCTTCGTGTTCGCGACGAGCTTGGCCACGATGTTGCGGCCCGTCTGGTCGTCGGGGTGCGCCTTGCCCGCGAACACGATCCGCACGTTCTGCTCGCCGAGCAGCTTCTCGAGCCGCGCCTCGTCGCGCAGGATGAGATCGGAACGCTTGTAGCTCGCCGCGCGGCGCGCGAAGCCGATCAGCAGCGCGTCGGGCGGCAGCTCGTGCCCGGTGCGCTCCTCGATGAGCTGCAGCAGCTGCGACTTGAGCTTCCAGTGCGCGTCCCACGTCTTCGCCGGGTCGCCCTTGGCGTCGCGGATCTCCTGCGCCTGCCACGTGGGCGCGTGCACGCCGTTCGTGATCGCGCCGATCGGGCACGCGCCGGTGACGTCCTTCCACATGACGCGCGAGGTCTCGCCGTGCAGCTGCGCCACCGCGTTCGCGGCGCGCGACAGGCGCAGGCCGGCCACCGTCATGTTGAACGGATCGCCGCCGATCGCGCGCATCTCGGCGCCCGAGAGCTGCAGGCAGGCGCCCATGCGGCGCAGGTCCTTGAGCTGGTGCTCTTCGTTGCCCGCCTTCACCGGCGTATGGGTGGTGAACACGATCTTGTGCCGCACCTCTTCCCACGCGTCCGGGAACTGCATGCCGCTCTCCATGTGCTCGGCGATCATCTCGAGCCCGGCGAACACGGCGTGGCCTTCGTTGAAGTGGTACGTGTGCACGTTCACGCCGAGCCAGTTGAGCGCCCGCAGGCCGCCAATGCCGAGCAGCATCTCCTGCGCGAGCCGCGTGTCGGTGCCGGCTTCGTACAGGCGGTGCGTGATCCAGCGGTCCTCGTGCTTCAGCGGTTCGATCAGGTAGAGCGGCACGTGGCCGAACTTCTGCGTCTCCCACACGCGGCACGCGACCTCGTGGCCGCGCACGCGCACCCGCACGCGCACGCCGGTGTCGCGCAGGAAGCCCGAGTCGTAGCCCGGGAACTCCTCGTAGGGCCGGCCGTCGGCGCCGATCCGCTGCACGCAGTAGCCGCGCGCCCACAGCAGCCCCACGGCCACCATGGGGAGCTTCAGGTCGTGCGCGGACTTGATGAAGTCGCCGGCGAGGATGCCGAGACCGCCGGAGTAGATCGGGAACGATTCGTGGAGGCCGTACTCCATGCAGAAGTAGGCGACGTGCGGCTGACGAAGGGACATGCAGGCTCCGGGAGCGCGTAGTCGTCGAGGGGATCGAAACGGGCGCGGATGATAGGAGGGCCCGCGCGGCCTGTCACGGCGGCTTGGGCGAAGCTGGAGTTGACGTTATCGGCCGGGCACCGCGACGTCCGCACCCGCTCTCCCGCGAGGCAACCCGGGCCCCGCTGACGACGTGCTTTCCGCGGGGTCCCACGGGTTGCGACGCACGGCGGGTGATCCGTCCGTGCGCGTCACGCCCGCGGGCGTATGCTCCCCCGTGTCGCGGCGGTCGCAGCCGCGACGCGATTTCTCTCCCTCGAGGTGCTCGCGAGTCGGGCGACCCATGACGCTCACTCGACGCCAGTGGCTCCGCACCGTCGTCCTCGGTGCGGGCGCGCTCGCGGCCGGCTCCGTGGCCGGCTGCGCGGGACCGGTGCGCGAGGACTTCGACGAGAGTTCGCCACGCGGCGCGCGCGGGCCGGACCTCGATCCGGCAATCCGCGAACTCCTCCGCTGGGCCGCGCTGGCGCCGAGCAGCCGGAACACGCAGCCGTGGACCGTGCGCATGGCCGGGGACGCGAGCGCCGTGGTGGGCCTCGATCCGAATCGGCGGCTGCGCATCGTGGACCCCGACGATGGTGAGGCGCTGATCGGCCTGGGGGCGTTCGCGGAGAACTTCGTGCTCGCCGCCGGCGTGCGCGGGCTCGCGACGGACGTGCGCGTGCTCCCCGACGCACCCGCGCGGCGCGACGTGCTCGAGCTCGCGTGGCGCTCGGCGCGGACGGTGGACTATCCGCTGGAGCGGCTGGCGCGGCGGCGCACCGTGCGCTCGGGCTATTCGAGCCGGCCGCTCGCGCCGCGGCACCGCGATCTGCTGCTCGCGGCGCTGGCGGGCCACGCGCGCGTCGTGGAGCCGCATGCGCCCGAGGGCGCGTGGATGCGGGAGCACGTCGTGGAGGCGAGCCGTCGTCAGACCGCGCGCCGCGAGGCGCAGCTCGAGGCGTCGCAGTGGCTGCGCTGGCGCGACGAGGACGCGCGGCGGCATCGCGACGGGCTCACGCCGGAGGGCATGGAAATCGAGGGGCTCGACAACTGGTGGGCGCGCAACACGTACTCGCGCGCGACGGCGCTGACGCCCGACTACGCGCGCCGCACCGTGGAGAGCGTGCGCCGCCGCTCGGGCCGCTGCGGCGCATGGATCGTGGTGACACGCGAGGGCGACGACGACGCGGCGCGGATCGAGGCCGGCCGGCGCTTCGAGCGGATGGCGCTGCTCCTGGGCGACCTGCGGCTCGCCGCGCACCCGATGACGCAGCTGCTCGAGGAGCCCGAGCTGCGCGACGCGATGGTCGCCACGCTGCAGCTGGCCGAGCCGCCCGCGTTGCTTCTGCGCGTGGGCTACGTGACCCGGCAGGACGCTGCGGTGAGCCTGCGGCGTCCGGTGGGCTGGTTCGTGACGGCGTGAGCGCCGCGACGCGAAACCGCCGCCCCGGCATCCCGGGGCGGCGGTTCGTGCTTCGTGCGTCGCGTCGCGTCAGTTGCGGCGCGTGGCCACCGTGGTCTCGGAGCCGTCCGCGTCCTCCATCACCCAGCGCACGCCCTTGCTGCACGGGCACGTGCCGCCCACGCGCTTGAGCTTCGGCATGCCCTTGGACGCGTCCTGCGCGGACAGCTCGCCCTTCGCCACCTTGCGCAGCGCCTCGGCGTACAGCCGCATGTCGCGGCTCGCGACGTAGCCCTCGTTCAGGTTCTTCGCCAGGTAGCGCAGGTACTCCTCGGCGTCCGTGAACGCCTCGCCGTCGATGCCGATCATCTCGAACGCGTGGATGCCCTTGCGGCGGAAGAAGCGCTTGTCGGGCACGCGCAGCAGGTCGCTCCACGCCACCCCGTGGTGCGTGCCGTGCGACTTCTGCAGCTCGTCGAGCACGGCCTCGGCCTTGTCGGGCGCGTAGTCGGGGAAGCGCGCGCGCAGGTAGCGCGTGTTCACGTCGCGGATCATCTTCTTCAGCTCGTCGTGGTACGCGGACGACGCTTCGTCGTTCTTCATGTCCTTGAAGCCGAACTTCACGTTCGTGTCGCCGCCACGCTCGTCGCCGAACATCTCCATGCCGCGCGGGATCCACTTGTTCAGCGAGTGCTGCATCATCGGCATGGTGGTGAACACGTCGCCCGAAGCCGCCTTCTGCGCCCAGCGGCGCATCGGGATCACGCCGGCCGCGAGGTGGAACGCCTCCTCGCGCAGCATCGGCGGCATGCTGTCGGCCATCGGCTTGTACGCGCACACCTTCTGCATGGTGAGCTGGTACTTGCCCACGCGGTCGATGCACGCGGCGAACACCACGTTGTCGGTGTACGAGTCGTAGTCGAGATTGAACGCGTCGAGCACGTGGCTGCCGGTGGTCATGGAGAGGATCTCCTCCACCATCTGCTCGCCGGTGACGCCGCCCGACACGTGGCTCCAGTCCTCGCTCAGCAGCAGGTGCAGCATCTGGTAGCCGTGGCGCAGTTCCTCGGCCATCACGCGCATCGTCCAGAACTTGTCCTCGTCCTCGGGCGCGCGGTCGAGCGTGCCGGAGTGCTGCTGGATGGAGCCGAACTCCGTGGAGGCCTGCGCGCGGATGATCGCGAGCAGGTGCTTCGCCTGCTCGGGC
>WBZQ01001741.1_pt2 | contig 11169 bp, 6 predicted proteins | sample 5204251 | NCBI WGS metagenome assembly WBZQ01 (sample SAMN12412402, study PRJNA552823) | activated sludge metagenome | isolation source: activated sludge from nitrification reactor of wastewater treatment plant... | place: USA: Virginia | collected 2017-09 | reverse complement strand
CACGCTGACAAGGTGTATTGCAGCCAAAAACATCGCGATGCTTTGAAGTCGCGCGGTATTAAAAACGGCATTCAGGATAAGGCTGCAAAGAATGGCCCATTGACACGACGGCACCTGCAACGCAACAATCTCATCGCGAAAGCCCGTTATGTCGTAGAGCGCACCTTCGGCAGCCAGGTACGCTGGTTCAATGCCAAAATTCTGCGTTACCGCGGCCTGGCTTGGCGCATGCTGTTGGCGATGGCGTATAACTTGAAAAGACTCCCCAGACTCTTTGCGGATCGTCGAATAATTACGCAAACATAAGGATATTGCATCCTCTCAACCGGAAATAGCCGGTTTTGAGGGATATTTCTTGTTCGTGTGGAGAAAATTGACCAAAAAATCCCCGGTAACTTACAAATAAATCGGGGAATTACGCTCCAAAAAAATTTACGCTATTTTGCAAAGGTCTCCGGATATCTTCTTAAATGCCAATAAATATCAAGTGATTATTTAATGATTCGCTTAATCTTCTGGGCCATTGCAGTCATCAGAACTTGACTCGATACTTTCTGTAAACCCCGAACGGGCGCACCTAAGTTCGTGGAATTGCTTGGCTTCAGCGAATAATCCTTCTATTGTCCATTTTCGCAGTATCATCATTGAGATAAAAGCTCTGCTTTTGGCCGATTCCGATAAGCAATCAATTCGCCAATATCTTATTCTCGCAAACTTAAGGCTGTGTTAAGTCAATTCCCGAGCATATCAATTGAAAGAATAATTAGATTTCCCTCTTAGCAGGGAGTAAAGTTTAATTTTGATCATGTCAGCAGAGGTCATCGCGGATGATTCAATGGCGGCGTGCATGACCTATTTCAAATGACAGCGCTGGTATTTCTAGGTAGTAGAAGATTATTAATTTTTTGAAGGAGTTTTAATCATGGCAACACCGATATTTGATTTATCCGGCCTTGACGGCAGCAATGGTTTTCGCATCGATGGCGCAATGGGCGCCGATTATTTGGGGGAATCAGTCAATGATGCAGGGGATGTCAATGGCGACGGGTTTGATGATTTGATTATCGGCGCCATAGGAGCCGATCCGAATGGCAAAAGCTCCGGTTCCAGCTACGTGGTATTTGGTAAAGCTTCAGGATTCGATGCAACGCTGAATGTATCCACTCTGAATGGCAGCAATGGTTTTCGTCTGGATGGGGAAGCGGAGATTGATTTCTCGGGCAATCCTGTAAGTAGCGCGGGAGACATCAATGGAGACGGTTTTGATGATGTGATAGTCAGTGCTTTTCGTAATGACGCAAACGGTGGAGATTCCGGTTCAAGTTATATCGTATTTGGGCGCGCTTCAGGTTTTGACGCTGCGCTGGATTTATCGAGTCTTGATGGCAGTAATGGTTTCCGGCTCAACGGGGCGGCGGCGGGTAATTTTCTGGGTTCGTCCGTGAGCAATGTGGGAGATATCAACGGCGACGGTTTTGATGATGTGAGTATCGGCTCAAATTATACTGATCCGCAAACCGGCCAGACATCTTTTGTCAGTTATACGGTGTTCGGTAAAGCATCCGGTTTTAATGCCGTGATGGAGCCGTCCAGCATTACCGGTAGCAATGGTTTCCGGCAGGATGGCGGTGTTATTCGTGATGCTGGAGACGTCAATGGCGACGGATTTGATGATTTCACTGTCGGTTCTTCTGTCGTGTTCGGCAAGACTGGCGGATTCTCTGCTGAGCTGGATCGATCCAATCTGGATGGCAAGAACGGTTTTAACGTAGAAGGAGAGGGTCTTTCCAGCGCCGGCGATGTCAATGGCGATGGGTTTGGCGATCTGATGACCGCGAATACGAGCGCCAGCCCAAACGGCATTCCTTATGCAGGTTCCAGTTACATCATATTCGGCAAGGCATCGGGTTTTGATGCCATGCTGCAGTTATCCAGTCTTGACGGCAGCAATGGTTTTCGTATGGACGGAGAGTTTGCTTATGGGCAAGCAGGTAAGGCACATAGTGCTGCCGGTGACATCAACGGTGACGGTTTTGACGACGTGATCACTGGCGCCGTCGATGCTTCAACGGGCTACAGCTCCAACGCAAATGCGTATGTGGTATTCGGTAAAGCTTCCGGCTTCAATGCGGTAGTGCAGTTGGGCAATATGGATGTTAATACCGGCATTCGTCTGGATAATGCTGCAAGTGGCTTTTTAGGGTTATCAGTCAGCGATGCGGGTGATATCAATGGCGATGGTGCTGATGATCTGATTGTCGGCGCTCCCGGTGAGCGATTCCCTTCCAATGGTGGAATTAGTTATGTCATTTTTGGCAGTCGTAAAGTATCTGACATCATAGGTACGCCAGGAAATGATCAGTTGCTGGGTACGGCTGCGGCGGAACACTTCAAGGCCGGCGCCGGTGACGACACCATGATCGGCAATGGTGGAGCGGATATTTTTGAAGGTGGCGAGGGTAATGACGCAATCTGGGTGCCTGACCTTGGCTTTGATTGGATTTTTGGAAATGCTGGAAATGATGCATTGCATCTCATAGGTAGCGGTCTCGAGCTGAATTTGACTAACTATGCAAGCAAACTCAATGGTATTGAAGCCATTGATTTGTCGGGCATCGGCGACAACACGCTGACTCTGACAGTAAATGATGTGTTCAATTTATCGGATAGCGATACCTTGATTGTAGATGGCGATACCGGAGATCGTGTCATTGGATTGAGTAATAGTTGGGTAGAAGAGGGTAGTGACAGTCATTATCTTCGATACACTCAGCTGGGCGCAGTGGTGATGGTGGATAGAGCTGTCAGCAGCGATTTTTCCGGTATCAATTTATCTGGACTCGATGGTACGGATGGTTTTCGTCTGGATGGCATGGCTCAGGGCGATCGTTCAGGTTTTTCAGTCAGCAATGCCGGCGATGTTAATGGCGATGGCTTTGATGATGTTATTGTCGGAGCTCTCAATGCTGATCCGAACGGGTTTTTTTCCGGCGCTAGCTACGTGGTGTTTGGAAAAACTTCAGGATTCGATGCAACGCTGAATGTATCGACTCTGGATGGCAGCAACGGTTTTCGTCTGAATGGCGTAACTGAACGTGACTACGCTGGTCATTCGGTCAGCAATGCCGGGGACGTCAATGACGATGGCTTTGATGATGTGATTGTCGGAGGTTTTGGAGCTGATCCGAATGGCGACCTTTCGGGTTCCAGTTATGTCGTGTTTGGTAGAGCTTCCGGTTTTGATGCTGCACTTGATCTATCCGAACTCGACGGCCAGAGCGGTTTCCGCTTGGATGGGGAGGGGGCGCAGGATCTTTCAGGTAGTTCGGTCAGTAACGCCGGGGACGTCAACGGCGACGGCTTCGATGATGTGCTTGTAAGCGCAAGGCGGCTAATTCTTAATGACGATGATCCAAATGTCATAGACGCCATGTTTGGAAGTACCTATGTCGTGTTTGGACAAGCTTCTGGATTCGATGCGGCGATGAATTTGTCAGGTCTGAACGGTAGCAATGGTTTTCGCCTCGATGTAAAAGAATATAACGGAAGTGTTTCTCCTCAGGTCAGTACCGCCGGAGACGTCAATGGCGATGGCTTCGATGATGTGATTATCGGTATTTCTGCTAATGGCGATTCCAAATACAGTTACAGTTATGTCGTGTTCGGCAAGGCGTCAGGATTTGATGCCACGATGGATTTATCCAGCTTGAATGGCGGCAACGGTTTTCGCGTGGAGGGAGAAGGATTTCCTAAGACCAGTAATCTGGGTTCTTCGGTCAGCAGTGCCGGCGATATCAATGGCGATGGCTTTGACGATGTCATCATTGGCGCTGATTACGGCCGCAATGACACCAGCTTTGTGCTGTTTGGCAAGGCGTCCGGTTTTGATGCGACGCTGAATGTATCCAGCCTCGATGGCACTAACGGTTTTCGCTTAGCAAGTTCAGAGTATGGGTATGGTTATCCGGGCGGATCGGTCAGTAATGCCGGAGACGTCAACGGCGACGGCTTTGATGATTTGATTGTCGGAGAACCAAAAGCAGACTCGAAGTCTGGTATGGATACCGGTTTCAGTTATGTCGTGTTTGGTAAGGCTTCCGGTTTTAATGCTGTGATGAATGTGTCAGAACTTGACGGTCGCAATGGTGTTCGTCTAGATGGAGCTCAAACGTATGATTTATCAGGAGGATCGGTCAGCGGTGCTGGAGATGTCAACGGTGATGGCTTTGATGATTTGATTGTCGGCGCTTTTGCAGCAGATTCAAACGGCGAGGATTCCGGATCGAGCTATGTCATTTTTGGACGCAGCGACTTCGGCGGCGGTAGTCAACTGCCTACAATTTCGGGCACACCCGATGACGATGTCCTGCGCGGCACTTCCATAGCAGAAAGCTTTGAAGCCGGGGACGGCAACGATATGATAATCGGCCGCGGCGGCGCGGATGTGTTTCGTGGCGGCGCTGGCGTTGACCAAATCAAAGTGCCTGACCTCAATTTTGCATCGATCGATGGTGGAACCGGCACCGATATCCTGCACTTGGACGGTAAAGACTTGAATCTCGATTTGGCAAGCTTTAGCGGCAAAATACAAGGTATTGAAACCATTTGTATTTACGGCCGTGGTGACAACACGTTGACGCTGACCGCGGACAGCGTGCTCGCGCTGTCCGATACGTCCAATGCCTTGACACTTCATGGCAACGCCGGTGATCTCGTGACAGTGCAGGATGACGGCTGGGTCGATGGCGGCGTGAAGGGCTTTTATCACACCTATACCAATGACGAGGCGGTTCTGCTAGTGGGAGCGAATTTGGCCATTGAGTTCGTGTAGCCGGAAACCGAGCTTTTCATTACATCACATCTCGTCCAACTCGTGCTGGCAGCATACAGTCGCCGCTTAATTCTCCGTACACCAGATTTAATGGAATGGTCCGCCCCAAAAAGAAAATATTCTTAATCTTAGCTCAAAGGTAGCGTAAAATAAAATTTAGTACCATTTCCTAAATGGGACTCAACCCAGAGCATACCCTCATTCGTTTCGATTAAGGCGCGGCTAATTGCCAGTCCCATTCCTATACCGGATGATTTCGTAGTATAAAAAGGTTCAAATATATGCTTCGTGATTATTGGATCAAACCCTGGCCCATTATCTTGCACAATTACGATGGCAAAATTCTTCCCGTTTAAAAAATGAGACTTGGTAGTTATCGTTAGAATTGGAGTATCGATAGATTGCATAGCTTCTAATGCATTTCTAATGAGATTGAAGAAAACTTTTTGTATTTGTGTGGTATTGCATTTAACCGTCGGTAAATGCTTTTCTAAATTTAAATTCGTACTAAAGCGTTCATAACCATAATTAGAAATAATTTCAAGTACTTCAAGTATTATTTTATTCAAATCAAAAGGCCCAGCTATTTGTTCACCTTTTTGTAAAAAGGCTATCAGCTCGTGTAAACTTCGGCCAGCACGCTGCGCTTGTTTAACACAACTACCCAACATTTTTTTTAAATTCTCAATATTTATAGAATCCTTTTGTAATTCATGCATTATCACTTCACTATAGGCTGATATTGCAGCAAGCGGCTGATTAAGTTCATGCGCAATAGCCGAGGCGGTACGAACAGCGACTTGTTGCTTTAAAATTTCTTCTATTTCACTGCGTTGCGTTCTAAGTTTTTTCTGGAAATTTTTATGTTCTGTAACATCTTTGGCAATTCCTACTAGACGATTTGCACAGCCATTTTCAAAATATATTCGCCCTACAACAGAAATAGTTCGTTCAGTTCCATCCATTGAATCAATGACCCGATACTCTGCTTTGTATTGCCCATGATTGACTGGATCCATCGCGTAATCAATAGCCGCTTGTCGTTTAGGGTTCGTCCCAACAAAGGTACCAAACGCGACATAGGCTCAAGCGTGCCTTCTGACACTCATAATGATCTGCCTGTTGGTATTTGACTGCCGTGCGATAGCAGAAACTGTTTTTCCGCTTTCGATTTTCTCGCCCACGAGCCGATTACGCTCGGATTGCGCGACTGCGTTAATGATGACGTTCATCGCCATTATTCCCGGTCGGTCTTGGTAATAACCAGCACATCTCCCTTTTCCATCTTGTCGAGCAGCCTGGAGAACCCCTTTGCGTTGTGCAATGGCCCTCCATCCGGAAACGGTTTTCGCGATTACCCTGTGAGATTCTATGGCAAATCCTGCCGTTTCGATCTCCCGGATTTGATTCTCGGGGATCTGATCAATGGTGGAGACTCTTGTATAGGCAAAGGTTCTGAACAAGGTGGACATTTGTTACGAAATTGCAGTACGGAATTATAATTATGCCATATAGGCGAGCAAGTTAATTTGTGGACATGGTTTTGGTCTGTGTCCGTAACCGCTCCTTTTCGGACATCTAGCCAAAGGTCTTTCATGCCCCGAATGCGCATTCTTACTGCGAGTGAACAGGAGGCTTTCTCCAAGCCGCCTTTATTTAATCATTGTGAGAGAAAGAAGTTTTTCGCGCTGCCAAGAGCGTTGCTGGATATGGCTCAGAATATACGCAGCGCCGATCACCAGGTTGGTTTTCTGGTGAGCTGTGGGTACTTCCGAGCGACACGGCGGTTTTTTGCACCTACAGATTTTGAGTCTCGTGATGTCGCTTATGTTGCCAACCAGTTGGGTTATGATGACGTATCCGCTAGAATTTATCCTGACCGCACACGCCAACGGCATCAGCAGCTTATTCTTGATTTCTATGGTTTTTCACCTTTTGACGAGGCGGCGAAAAAAGTCTTGTCCGTTGAGATCATTACGATGGCGCGGATGCATCTCAAGCCCCGGCTAATTTTTGACCGTTGCATCGATTTCCTCATTCAACGTCGGATACAGGTTCCGACTGTGCGCAGTTTGACGGATATGATCCGTGCAGGTCTACAGGAACGAAAAATAGAATTAGTTGTGCTGATGGACTTTCATCTGACCTATGAGGCGAGAACGCTGTTGGATGAGCTATTCACTGCGTCAGACGATCAGAACCGCTATCGCCTGACCCTGCTCAAAAAACTGTCACAATCCACAAAACCGACGCGTATCAAAGAGAGCATTTCGGATTTTGAGATACTAGCAGTGCTTTACAGCCAGCTTGAAGGTATCCTTTCGGTTCTTGATCTCGGTATCGCTGGTATCCGCTATTATGCAGGCAGTGTCATGAAATCCGAGGTTTTTCAGATACAGCGGCGTGAGGCCAACGACCGGTACATACACGCCGCCGCTTTCATCGCACATCAATTTTTCCGTATGCAGGATAATCTGGTCGATCTATGGTTCAGTGTCATGGCATCCTTCCAGACAACCGCTTCGCGTGAATACAAGGAAAGGCTGATGGAGAACCGCATGGCACAACAGGAACAGTTCCAAACCCTCGCTCGGGAACTCCAGGCTTCGGTTTCCGGTTTGATACGAGACATTCGTTCTTTAACCGACGACAACAGCCTGTCGGATGCGCAGAAAGTTGCTGCTATTCGAGCGATGCTGGATCGCGGTGGAACCGGTACACTCAAACGTCTCAAAGCCGATTTGGAAATCTCCGGGCAGGATAGAAGCTGGCATGATCTTCTGGAAGAACATTCCCTGCGGTTGCAGAACCGGCTCAACCCTATCCTGCGGGCACTTAACTTCCAATCAAGTGACCGCGCCGCACGACTGTTCGCGGCAATCGACCACTTCAGGGATTGTGATGGCGCTATCAATGAGCGTGCGCCAATCGATTTTCTTGATGCCAATGAACGAGCGGCGCTGACCCGCGAGGACGGGACGTTTCGCCCCTCACTCTACAAGGTCTTGCTATTCCAACATATCACCTGCACCTTAAAATCCGGCGATCTGAACCTTGCTCGATCCTATAAATACCGCCCGATGGATTCCTATCTGATCGATCCCAAGCGATGGATGCAGGAAAAAAACCATCTTCTAGAACGGTCTGGACTTACTGAATTCGCTGACCCAACGCCCGTTCTGGCAAAACTAGACAAGGCGCTTTACACGCAATACCAGGCAACGAATGACCGCGTTCCCGGCAACCTGCATCTGAAATTCCGCACCGACGGAGTATTCCACATTGCTACGCCCGCGCTCGACACAGATGAAGCCGACACGCTCGGGACAATGTTTCCCGAACGGCATGATGTGCCATTGGCGCAGGTGCTGGAAACCATTAATAATCACTGCGGCATGCTGGGGGCTTTCGAACACTGGCAGCAAACGCATATCCGGCAAACAACCTCGCATCCCGTATTGCTAGCCGGGATTATAGGGCTGGGTTGTGGCATCGGTATCCGAAAAATGGCTCGGATCTCCTCGCGCATCACCGAAAGTGAGCTGGAACACGCCGTCAATTGGCGATTCTCCCTCGACAATATTCGCGTCGCCAATGACTCCGTAGTCAAAGCAATGGATCAGATGGAACTGTCCAATCTTTACCGCCGAGAGGCTGGTACGCTCCATACCGCCAGTGACGGCCAGAAATTCGAGGTGCGCGGCGATTCCCTGCATGCCAGCCGCTCATTCAAATATTTCGGGCAGGGACAAGGCGTTTCCGCTTACACCTTCGTCGATGAGCGACATTTCCTGTGGCATTCGCTAATCATCAGTGCTGCAGACCGTGAAAGTGCCTATGTCATTGACGGCCTCATGCACAACGATGTGGTCAAGAGCGACATCCACTCAACCGACACGCATGGCTATACCGAGGCCGTGTTTGGTCTGACCCACCTTCTGGGTTTTTCCTTTGCGCCACGCATCAAGGGGATTGGCAAACAGCGCCTCTATTTGTTTCGCGGCCATGACCGCAACGCCCGCCAGAGCTGGAGAATCGCGCCGGATAATTACATCAATGACACTCTGATACGCGAGAACTGGGACGATCTCTTGCGGCTGGTTGCCACCATCAAGCTCAAGGAGAACACCGCCTCGGATATCTTCCGACGTCTCAATTCCTACTCTCGTCAGCACGCGCTTTACCAGACGCTCAAAGCTTTCGGCCAGATCATCAAATCCGATTTCATCCTCCGTTATGTCGATGATGTAGATCTGCGACAGGCAATTGAGAAACAGCTCAACAAGGTCGAACTGGCCAATCGGTTCACCCGCGCCGTCGCCGTCGGCAACCCTCGTGAATTCACGCAGGCGGAAAAAGAAGAACAGGAGATCGCGGAAAGCTGCAACCGTCTCATCAAAAATAGCATCATCTGTTGGAATTATCTCTACCTCGCCCGCCAGATCGAAAAGGCTCAAGATTTAGAGACCGCACACAAGATCCGCAATATGATCGCGGTTCACTCGCCTATGTCATGGGCGCATATCAACATGCTCGGAGAGTATGATTTTTCTGATGAGAAGCTTAAAGATTCCCTCGGAATCCTCCCACCTGAAACCAACCGTCTGAAACACTCCCCAATCAGGGAGTCACCAAAAAACTGAAAGCCAATCACACTAAGCTAATGCTAAAATATCCATGTCGCATTTGGTACCTTTGTTGGGACGAACCCAAGATAGGCAAAGTGCGCCCACCAACATCTTATTGACCGCAAAGGAACGGTTGAGTAACAAAGCCGCCGACAATCAGCATATCAATAATTGTAAGGTGCCGCCGGAACGGCGTGGCGCAAAACCGCGTCCGGAGGCTTGTAAAACCAATGCCATCGTTGGGTTAGATGCAACGATGCAGCGTACTTCCGGTAATTATTAATCCACTGCATAGGAATTTGAACATGACCGAAATTCAGGCTTGGGCATGCCATAGCCCTAAACAAAAACTGGAATTAATTAATATTGATTTAGGAAATATTGCACCGGCAGAAATTGAAATCGCAGTGGAATATTGCGGTTTATGTCATTCTGATTTATCCATCATTAATGATGATTGGGGGATGTCTCAATATCCCGTCGTCCCCGGTCATGAGGCGGTAGGCCGTATTATTGCAGTAGGCGATCAAGTTAAAGGCTTACAAATTGGAAAAAGAGTTGGCATCGGCTGGAATGCCGATAGTTGTATGCATTGCCAGGAATGCATAGGCGGCAAACATAATCTTTGCGCTTCGGCACAACCGACCATTGTTGGTCATACCGGCGGTTTCGCGCAGCGATTACGGGCCCATTGGGTTTGGGCAATACCCTTGCCGGATCATATGGACATCACCAGTGCCGGGCCCTTGCTTTGTGGCGGAATTACGGTGTTTTCGCCTTTGCTGACTTTCGGTATCAAACCGACGGATCGGGTGGGTATCGTCGGCATCGGTGGTTTGGGTCACATGGGACTTAAATTCGCCAATGCTTGGGGCTGCGAAGTGACAGCTTTTACCTCTAGCCCATCAAAAACAGAGGAAGCCAAACGTTTTGGCGCTCATCACGTATTTACTAGTGACAGTGCCTCTATTGCAAAAGCAGCCAATTCGCTGGATTTGCTGATTGTGACGGTTAACGTGCCGATGGATTGGTCCAGTTTATTGAAAACCTTAAAACCAAATGGTCGCCTACATGTGGTGGGCGCTGTATTGGAAGCGATGCCAATTTCCGTCATCGATTTATTATTCGGACAAAAAAGCGTTTCCAGTTCCCCGACAGGCAGTCCGGTAGCTTTGTCAATGATGCTGGATTTTGCCGCCCGACATCACATTAGCCCGCAGGTCGAACACTTTCCAATGAGCAAAGTGAATGAAGCATTTGAACATTTACGGTCAGGTAAAGCGCGTTACCGAATAGTGTTGGATGCGGATTTTAGCAAGCCAAACGTTTAAACGTAGCAATCAAATGGGTATCAATCGAAAAACGCGATACCCATACTCAAAATTCAATGAATGTGAATGCCAAGACCATCAATATTATCCGCAACGGAACGGACAGACTTACTCGGATTGCCAGAAATCCAAAATGATCTAATTCGCTTTTACACATTTACTGAGTCTGACATAGCCCTGATTCGTCAACGCAGAGGTGATGCCAACCGGCTAGGTTTTGCTGTGCAGTTATGTTTGCTGCGCTATCCTGGCTATGGATTAACCACCGATATGATGGTCAATCAGCGGGTTCTTCAATGGATTGCTGACCAAATCAAAGTAAACTCGGCGTCTTGGTTAAATTATGCCGAACGAGATCAAACCCGGCGAGAACATTTAG
>WBZQ01001086.1_pt2 | contig 11171 bp, 8 predicted proteins | sample 5204251 | NCBI WGS metagenome assembly WBZQ01 (sample SAMN12412402, study PRJNA552823) | activated sludge metagenome | isolation source: activated sludge from nitrification reactor of wastewater treatment plant... | place: USA: Virginia | collected 2017-09 | reverse complement strand
CCAAAGGATGATGAACTTCCAGGTCTGCCTTGACCTCCCGGGCTACAAATTTCAACATCCGTTGTTGTACGGAAGACTTGACTGTTTCCCCGCGCATTTGCCATACCCAGTGAATATGATTGGGCATAATAACAAAAGCGTAAAACCATACAGCATCTTCTTCCGTCAGAAAAGTCATGGAGCTTGTAATGATCGTTTTGTATTTATCAGGTTTCAGCAGGTGCTTCCAACCTTTAATGGTGGCAGTGCTGAAATAGAGCGCCGTATAGCCTTCGGTAGGTAATGGTTTCATACTGTTTTGAGTATAAATACAGGGTTTTGTTATAATTTTACTGAATCATCCTGCTATACGCGGGCAGCAGGTCGGAGACACTGCTGCGGCGTTCGGCTTGGGTTGGTGGAGAAGGCGGAAGTATCAGCGCCATAAATGGCTGGGACCGGGACGGCCTGAAGACCGTACTACCGACCCCGTACCTCGTCGGTCGCAGGTCGTAAATCGCAGATCGTCAGTCGTACATCGTAAATCGTCAGTCGCCTACCCTGCCCACCCCTCCCGATCCAAACTCCGGTAATGGATCGCCTCCGCCAAATCCTCGATCCGAATATCCGGGCTACCGGCCAAATCCGCCGCAGTCCTGGCCACCTTTAATATCCGGTCGAAAGCCCGGGCGCTCAGTTGCAGCCGCTCCATCGCCGTTTTCAGCAGCGTCAGCCCCGCATCGTTGAGTTGACACACCTCGTGCACCATGCGGCTGGGCATCTGGGCATTGGCGTACACGTCTTTCAGGCCCTGGAAGCGTTCCGCCTGCACCTCGCGGGCGCGCAGCACCCGCTGGCGAATGTCGGCGCTGGTCATCTGGGGGCGTTCGATGCTGGTGAGTTCTTCGATCTTTACCGGCGTCACCTCCACGTGCAGGTCGATGCGGTCGAGCAGGGGGCCGGAGATCTTGGAGAGGTAGCGTTTGACCACACCGGGACCGCAGACGCATTCCTTTTCGGGGTGGTTGTAGAAGCCGCAGGGGCAGGGGTTCATGGAAGCCACCAGCATAAAACTGGCCGGGTAGTCCACTGTCACCTTGGCCCGGCTGATGGTGACGCGGCGCTCCTCCATGGGCTGGCGCATCACCTCCAGCACCTGGCGTTTGAACTCCGGCAGTTCGTCGAGGAATAAAACCCCGTTGTGGGCCAGGCTGATCTCGCCGGGCATGGGGTCGGAGCCGCCGCCCACCAGCGCCACGTCGCTGATGGTGTGGTGCGGGGCGCGGAAGGGCCGCGTGGTGACCAGCGAGGCGTTGTCGGGCAGGATGCCGGATACCGAATGGATCTTGGTGGTGTCGAGGGCTTCGTAGAGGGTCAGCGGCGGCAGGATGGTGGGCAGGCGGCGGGCCAGCATGGTTTTGCCGGCGCCGGGCGGACCGATCAGGATGACGTTGTGGCCGCCGGCCGCCGCCAGTTCGAGGGCCCGCTTGATGTTCTCCTGACCCTTCACGTCGGCAAAATCCACGTCGTAGATGCTGCTGTGGCTGGCGAATTCCTCCCGGGTGTTGACGACCAGCGGCCGGAGGTCCGACTCGCCGGCCAACACGTCTATGGCTTCGCGCAGGTTCTCCACGCCGTAGATCTCCACGTCGTTGACGATGGCGGCCTCCCGGGCGTTGGCTTTGGGCAGGATGAAACCCTTGAATTTTTCCTTGCGGGCCTGGATGGAAATGGGCAGGGCCCCTTTGATGGGCCGCAGCGAACCGTCGAGCGAGAGTTCGCCCATGATGAAGTACTGCTCCAGGCCTTCCGGCGGGATGACGCCCGAGCCGGCCAGCATCCCGATGGCGATGGGCAGGTCGAAGGCCGAACCTTCCTTGCGGATGTCGGCCGGGGCCAGGTTGATGATGGTCTTGAGCCGGGGCAGCCGGATGCCGGAGTTTTTGACGGCCGCTTCGATGCGGGGCAGGCTTTCGCGCACGGCGCTGTCGGGCAGGCCTACGATAAAAATGCCCGGTTTGTCGGTGTTGCCCACCGCGCCGCCGGTGTTGATCTCACAGGTGATCATCTGGGCGTCGACGCCGTGGACGGCGCCGGCGTAGGTTTTCACAAGCATAGGGAGCGTGTTTTGATTACGGAATGCGGATAAAGGTAGAAAAAAATAGATGTGAAAACCCATCGATTTTTTATTCCCTCAAATTGACCGTCGCCAGCATTTTCACCCGCACGGGTTTGCCCTTCCAGGTGCCCGGCGACCAGGGCGGCATAGCCCGGAGGGCGTTCAGGCTTTTGCGGATCGTTGCCGCCGCGATAAAGTCCGGGTGCTGCTGGGCTTCAGCCACTTCGGCGATGTTGCCGTCGGGCTCCACTACGAAACTCAGGAAAAGGGTGCCGGACGGCTCGTCGTCCGGCCCGGCCATGACCGTACCCAGGGAGTCGGCCAGCATTTTTAGCAGTGCGTCCGGGCCGCCGGGGCAGACCGGCGAAGCGTCGGTCACCAGGAAAACCGTGTAGCCGTTGTCGTCGATGTAGGGCGCCAGGTCGGTTTTATGAAAGGTCATCGTCCGGTCGAGGTTGATGAACGTGTCGACGGCTGCCCAGCCGTCGCGCTCCAGTTGCCGGATGGCTTTGATCTTTTCGGGGCCGTTCGGCAGCGCGTGGATGGACTGGGCCGAGAGGAGTTGCATGGTTCGTTGGGCCTGGAGAGGCAGGAGGATGGGGCAGAGGAGCAGGGTGAAAAGCGTTTTTTCGAACATGGTAAAAGAATGAATCGCGGAGGCGCCCGGCGATCTGTTGGGCTGTGTTGTTAAAACGCAGGGTTTTTTACGCTCCCGGGTTGAAGTGAAGGTCGAGTGTTACCGGTCTGGTACAAGTTCGCGCGTTTTTGCTGCGGGCGGGGGCTTTTTTTGAAAAGTGTTAACAGGAAAATAAAAATTACCGGAGATGGTTTTGATAGGATTCTTCCTATCATCAAGAATTGAAAAGTCCCGTCGCATTTCAATGCAACGGCGCTGCCAAGGAGAAATATTGTTTCCCTAATTCAATTTCACTTTTTTGCCGGCATGAGTGCAGGAGTTTAGGCTGAATATAGGATAATAAGGTTGGATAAAAATACGAGAAAGCCAACAACTACCGGTAAATCCTTGGAGCGAAAAGTATTACTTTTGCACAACTCACAATATGAAATAATCTTGTTAAATAAAAAGTATATGTTCCGGCAAATCAAAAATCGGTTAAAGGATATAAAGATTGCCACTATTATCGTGCTTCTCTCATTTAATCTGAGCTCGTGCCAGGAAAAACAGAAAGTCGTTATAATACCCGTTAAAACAGAGATAAATCCGACAACTTACTATCTTGACAATCCTGCCAAAATCAAAACAGACGCATTGGGCAGGGTGGAACTTTTGGTTGAACAGGACAGTCTGGTGTCGGTTTATCCGGATAGTGTTTTTTATCTGCGGGTTGCCGATGACTTTAAAGACGAACGTTTCCCAACAGAAGTTTTTTTCTTTAAGAACCTGCGTTTTCTTTGGGTTGGGATGCGGGCCTTTAAGACTGTTCCGCCGGAAATAAATACACTTGAATATTTGGAAGAACTGGATTTTCAACATGGAGCCTTGCAGGTATTACCCAAAGAAATTGGCGATTTGAAACACTTGAAAAGACTCATCTTCCTCTTCTGTTGCGACCTGAAAAAATTGCCCGACGAGATTTGTAATTTAAAAAATCTGGAATATTTGAACGTAAGTTTTACTGAGATTAAAAGTCTGCCTGCTTGCTTGCAGCAGCCTGGAACAAAGCCCCTTGAAGTGGTAGGACTCAAAAATAAATGCAAGGATGCCTACAAATAAAAACCCTGGATTGCATAATGCCGAATACTTCAGAAAAGGTTGCTCAACTCCCGCCATCCCATCACTTCTATATCCTCTGCCAGGGGAAATCCTTTTTCCACCGGACAGACAATGATATTGCGCTTGGTCGCCAGGTCATTTTTGGCTATATGAAAGCCCCGGCCGGGTCGTGGTGCAGTAGCGTACTTTATTTCTACCAATATTTCCGGCACCCCGCCGCGGGTGATGACCAGGTCGGCTTCCGTACCGTCTTGGGTGCGATAGAAGAACATTTCGGCCCAGTCGGGCAGCATGGCTGCAATTTGCTCGATAACGTAATTTTCCCAGGAAGCACCCAAAGCGGGATGACCGCTTAAGTCGAAAAACGATTGTATGCCCAGCAGTTGGTGTAAAATTCCCGAATCGCGAAGGTAAATTTTTGGGGTTTTTACAAGACGTTTTTTCAAGTTGACGGAATAGGGCTGTAAGCGCCGGATAAGATAGGCTGCCTCCAAAAAATCGAGATAGCGGCGTACCGTGACGCCCGTGATACCTAAAGAACCGGCTAACGCCTCCATATTCAACAGTTGACTGCTCAGGTGCGCTACCATGCGCCAAAGTTTGCCCGTTACGACAGGATCGGCTCGCAGCCCCAAAAGCGGCAGGTCGCGTTCGAGGTAAGTGTTGATAAAATTCTTTCTCCACAGTTGAACGGCTTCATCGTCGGGAGCCAGCAAAGCATCGGGAAAGCCGCCGCGATACCAATGGGTTTGGTAATCAACAAGGTTTGATACTTCCTCAAACATGAATGGCGTCAATTCGTGATAGGCGATGCGCCCTGCCAAAGACTCCGAACTATCCCGGATCAGATCGGGCGAAGCGGACCCCAGCAGAATAAACCGTCCCGGCTGCCGGTTACGGTCGATGATGCCGCGCAGAACCGGAAACAGCGTCGGTAGTTTTTGTACCTCGTCAAGAATCACCGCATAATCAGCAAGCCGGTCCAGAAATAGACGCGGATTGTCCAGTTTGATTAAATCATCGGGGTCTTCAAGATCGAGATAAAGCACCGGCTTGGATAATTTGGCGGCAATTGCCTGAGCCAAGGATGTCTTCCCAACTTGGCGAGGGCCGACTATGGCAACAGCAGGAAACAAACCAATTAACTTTAAAATGGTGTTTTCAGCATGACGCGGAACGTACTCTGTCATTATTACCGGTATTTTAAAATTGAATTTAGAAATAACGGGATAAAATTAAAAAACTAAATTTTAAAATTTGCTATTTCTAATAAAAAACCCCGGCGCGCTTTCACGCACCGGGGCTGCCAGGTTGAGCAATTCCTTGCCCTTCAATTCAATTCCACTTTTTCGATCTCCCGGACCAATGCCAGCCGGTCGGTTTCGAGCAGCCGCATCAGGTCGAACACCTTGTCGCTGAAGCCGGCCAGGGCGAACACGTTCTGCTCCGGGAACTGCAGCGAGCCGTAGCCCTGCAGGTCGAAAGAGTACACGAACGGTTGGGCGCCGTATTCCACCCGGTAGCGGGCGAAGGCCTCGGTCGGCGCGCCGCCCTGCATCCAGCCCTGCATGTCCGACAGGATCACGATGCGGTCGTAAGCCTGTTTGGCCGCCTGGAAAACGGCGTTGAAGTTCGTGCCGGCCGACCGCGCGTTCTGCACCAGCCGCCCGGCGATGCCGGCCAGCGAATCCCCGGGGTTTTCGCGGACGTAAGAGGCGTCGTCGGAGAAGCGCATCAGGTCGGCGTCGTTGGCCTTGTACAGCGCGGCGGCGAACAGCGCGCCGAGCTGGATCGGCGACCGGTTGGCGTACTTGGTGCGGCCGCCGGTCATCGAGCCGGAATCGTCGAGCACCACCAGGGTGCGGCCGGCGAAGCGTGGCACGTTGTCGAGCGCCAGTTCGAGCGCCGTGTTCAGGGCGTCCAGCAGCAGGCGTTTCTGCCCGGTCTGGGTCTCCTGAATGGCGTCGATGGCCGACAGGTACTGGAACGGCAGCACCAGCGCCTGTTTGATGCGGCGGCGGTCGGTCAGTTGAACGATCACCTCCGGCGTCAGGTCGGGGGCTTGCTCGGCGATGTTGCGCAGGTTGCGCAGCAGGGCCAGGTAGCCCAGTTTGCTGGCGCGCAGCAGTTCCGCCCAGGCGGCGCTTTTCAGGTCGGCTTTTTCCGTTTCCGTTGCGGCGACCTGGCCGGCCCGGCTCAGTTGGGCTTCCCAGGTAGCCTCGGACCGCAGTTCGCCGGCCACCAGTTGTTTCAGGGCCAGGGCGTTGCGTTCGTTCGGCACCGGGCGCACCAGGTTCACCAGGTCGACCAGTTTCACGGTTTTCTGCTCGCCGCGGTATTTGGCCAGCTGGTAGCCGTCGAAGCGGGCAAAGGCGGCGGCGAAGCCTTTTTTCATGGCGTTTGGCAGGGTTTTCCCGCCTTTGCCGAAGTAGTAGGCCGCAATTTCGAGCATGTCGTCCGGGCGGCGCACGATGCGGTCGTAGAACGCCTTGCTCCAGGGCTGGCCCGAGGCATGGGCGGCCAGTTCGGCGGCCAGCACGTGGGTGATGGAGCGCATACCGTATTCGTTGCGGGCGTACACGGCGGCCTGGGCGGCGAAGCGCGTATCTACCAGGGGCAGCAGTTTGACGAGATCGTCGAATGTGCCCCGGGCCGCGCGGTAGAACTGGTCCTGCGCGAACGAAGTGAGCAGCAGGGAGGCCAGCTGCATCTGCGGCGTCTGGGTGTACGCCTGTCCGCCGGCGCGGTTCTCCGTGCGGTTCTGCTTGCGGTTCAGTAGGTTGAACAATGCCATGAGGTGGGTGATTTGGTGATGGGTTGATTTGGTGATTTGGCGATGGGTTGATTTGGTGATTTGGTGATGGGGCGCCCATGCCTATTCGCGGCCCGGGAAGGAGTCGAACCTTCGTCCCCGGAGCCAGATTCCGGTATAATTGGCCGCTATACGACCGGGCTGGTGTTCTTCTCTTTACTGATTTTATCGACTTCCTTCAGCAGGGTCGGCAGCCTGAATTGGCCGGCCATACTCTGGATGTGGCCGGCAGCATCCGAAAGGCCCATGCCCATGGCCGTCACGAACAGGGGGCGCTGACTCTCGCCGCGCAGTACCCTGGCCACGTGGCGGGTGTTGTCGGCGAAATTCGTTTTGGCCACGCCGATAACCGGGATTGTTCCGTTCAGGGCCTGGAACAAATGTCCGCCCAGCCCGATTTTGCCTTGGTTGTCCAGTATTACATAGCCATCCACGATGATGGCCTCCACCCGGCTCAGTTCGGTTTGTTTTAAAACCTCAAGGATGCAGGGCAACTCGCGTTTGTAAAACTCCCCGGGCACGTATTCCGTCACGGTGTTCAGCTGACAAGTGAAAACCTGTTTGGCTACTTCGTCGGTCCAGTGTTCGAAGGTGAGGGCTACCGCTTTAGCCTTGTCGTCGTAGTAGTATATATCAGTCGCCAGGATCATTTTTGAATTGATGTCGGTGGAAGCAGAAGGATTCGAACCTCCATAGCCTTGCAGCGGCTGATTTACAGTCAGCGTGAGTAACCATTCTCATCACTTCCAGGATTTGGTGGATAAGGCAGGACTCGAACCTGCATTCTTCTGCATATCAGGCAGCTGCTTGCACCGGATTCAGCTACTTATCCAAAAAAAACAAACGAACAAAACCGGCAGGCGTACAAAACGGCCCGGAGGGCCGCTTGGCCGGATTCGAACCGACAACAACTTGATTATCAGTCAAGGACTCTGCCATTGAGTTACGAAGTAACGCCTGGTCCTCAGTATCGTTTGTTGGCGGGAACGGCAGGTTTCGAACCTGCAACCTTCCCGCTTGGAGCGGGACACTCTGCCCGTTGAGCTACACTCCCGAAAAAATCTGCGGAGAAAATCGCCGGGTGTTTTGATTCATTTTGAGCGAAGTAACACCCGGGCTTACTGCCACAGTTGGTTGCGAGGCCGGGATTCGAACCCGGAGTTCGGGCTTATGAGGCCCGCGTGTTGCCGTTACACTACCGCACAGGTTGGCAATTGGTTGATTGGTGATGGGATTATTTGGTGATTTGGTGATTTGGTGATTGGATTATTTGGTGATTGGATTATTTGGTGATTTGGTGATGGGTAATCTATCCATCACCTTTGCCACCGGTGGGGACAGCAGGATTCGAACCTGCATCGCGTGGCGCTTCAAGCCACCGCTCTACCGTTGGAGCTACATCCCCGAATGGTTTTTGGAGCCGGAGAACGGAATCGAACCGCTGTCAACTGATTACAAGTCAGCCGCACTGCCACTGTGCTACCCCGACCGGCGCGGCCCGGGAAGGATTCGAACCTTCGACCCCCGGCTTAACAAACCATCGCTCCGCCGCTGAGCTACCGGGCCTTCTCTATTTTTTTCTCTCCACGAGCAGCCGAAACCTAACCTTCAACTTTCAACCCTCAACCCCTCAACCGCAACGTGCGAGTAGCCGGATTCGAACCGGCACCTTCAGTTTGGAAGACTGTAACGCTGCCGTTACGCCATACTCGCCATTCAATGTGGGTCGGACATGCACCGACTATGCGGTTTTTGAGGTTAAATCCAGCATGTCCGCCCACATCTTCTTGTACCCCGGGTGGGATTCGAACCCACACTGTTCCCGTTCTGAGCGGGACGCCTCCTGCCGTTGGGCTACCCGGGCAAATTTAGTAGTCACGCAGGGATTCGAACCCCGATCCCCGGCTTCGTAGACCGGCATCCTTCCGATTGAACGACGCGACTGTGTTGTGCAGGAGGTCCGACTCGAACGGACATTTTCACGGTCCCAAACCGCGCATCTTTAGCCTTTAGAAGACTCCTACCGGTAATGGTGAGCGCAGCAGGCCTCGAACCTGCACTGTCCCGGTTAAAAGCCGGGTACTCTGCCAATTGAGTTACACGCTCCAAAAGCGGATAAAACCGAAGCGGGCTTCTTACTGCCGCTGGCGATGACGACGGGAATCGAACCCGTGACCTGAGCATAGACAGTGCCCCGTTCCGCCGCTGAACTACGCCATCGTGGTGAACAATACCTTGAAAAGGTGCTGGTCAGACTGAAAAAACGAACGAACAAAAGGGGGCGGGCGTGTCGTGGTTTACGGTCTGAATCGTAACGCAGTGGCAATGCGAAGGAACGTCCGCCTTCAGTATCGTCCGGATTGTCGTGTCGGGAGATACACTTGTTTTTTTAACCCTTCGGCAGGGCAAACCCGTCTGTTGAAAAAATCAGGAAAAGGTTTGCGGCTGCTCCTCCGGCAGCCGCAGCGCGACCGTCAGAGTAGAAAAAGGTCGTCGGAATTGCCCGTATTAAAAATGGGCAGTTCCAAACAGGTGGCACCAATCGGCCAGCTCCGCTCCGGCCTTACGCTGCCGGCCGGTCGCTGGTCAATATATTTATACGTGCGTACCATGTCGTTTGAAAGTTGAGGAGGTGAATTTGATAAAGATGCTGCCAAAACCAGCCCGCCCGGCCGGATAGTTCCGCAGGGTGAAAATTTTTTTGAAAAAAAACACTGGCCCGTCATAACCAACTCATTTTCAATAAAATAAACACCAATCAGCAACCCGTCAATGCAGCAATGCAGCAATGCAGCAATGCAGCAATGCAACAATGCAACAATGCAACAATGCAACAATGCAACAATGCTATTTAACCACCACCGTATCCACCTTCGAATAATATTCGATGATCCCGCTGGCCGCCACGCCGCCGGCGTCCGTTTTGGTGAGTTTTTTCCGGACCAGGTAGTACGTCCAGAGGCCGGGGTCCAGTTCGGCCACTTTGCTGGCCGGAAAATCGATGGCCGGTTTGCCGCTGGTATTGATGACTTCCATCGGTATGGTCTTGTTCAGGGAGGCGTTTTCCCAGAGAAAAACCAGGGTCTCGCCCTTGGCCAGCGGGTCGCCCTCCCAGCGCAGGGTAGCCGGTTCCTGCCGCGACAGCGTTTTGGTGCCGAACCCGAAGACGGTGATGGGGGACAGGGTCATTTCAAACTGTTGCGGATTGCCTTTCCCATCTTTCCAGGAAAAAACGTGTCTCGGGGTGAAAACGCCCCGGTCGTCCCAGCGGTAGGTAACCGAGGGCTGGGCCGCCACTTTCATGGCTTTCCCCTGGTAGCGCATTCCCTCGCTGGCCTCGACGGCCCGGGGTTGCGGTTCGCTTGTCCGCAGGGTGGCTTCGGCGTGTATTTCACCTTCCGGCACCAGGTAGCGGACGTAACATTCCAGGGTTTGTTTTTGGGGCTTTTCGGTGGTTTGTCCACAGGAAAAGACGAAAGCAGGCAGAACCAAAAAAAAGATATGCTTCATATTCCGGTCTAAATATCTTTGCCGCCGGTCGAAGCCCGACGGGGTGTTCGTAGAAAAACGGCGCGGGGCAAATTTCCGGCAAGCCTTCGGAATCGCCAACTTTATCGCTTTTCTTTCACGAACCCAGGCGACGCATTCACCACCCCCGGGTAGCCATTCACACATTCTACAATTGCCTTGTTGGACGAGGCACCTATTTTCGAGGAAAATTAGCATGAAAAGAGTGCTAATCACGGATGACTGCCATCCGTTTTTGACAGAAGGATTGACCGCAATGGGCTATGTCTGCGACTTCCTGCCCGACATCACCCCTGAAGAGACACGCCGGGTGATCCCGCAGTACGAGGGGTTGATCATCAACAGCAAGATCCTGGTGAACCGGGAGTTTCTGGATGCTGCCGCGCAACTCCGCTTCGTCGGCCGGCTCGGCTCCGGCATGGAGATCGTGGACCGCATCTACGCTGCCGAACGCGGCGTAGCGGTGCTCAGCAGTCCGGAAGGCAACCGGAACGCCGTAGCCGAGCAGGCGCTCGGCATGTTGCTCGCCCTGAGCAACAACCTGCTGCGCGCCGACCGCGAAGTGCGCCAGAACATCTGGCGGCGCGAGGCAAACCGGGGCTGGGAGTTGCAGGGCAAAACGCTGGGCATCATCGGATTCGGGCATACCGGAAGCCAGTTTGCCCGCAAACTGGCCGGCCTGGGAATGACCGTGCTGGCCTGGGACAAGTACCAACCGGCCGGTTATGCCGACGATCTGCCCTGGGTAGAAGAGACGGATCTGGCCGGCGTGCAGGAGCGCAGCGACATCATCAGTCTGCACCTGCCGCTCACCGCCGAAACCCGGCACCTGGCGGACGCCGCCTTCATCGAGCGCTGCCGGCCGGGCGCGGTGCTGGTCAATACCGCGCGCGGCGCCTGCATCCGGACGGAAGACGTGGTGGCGGCGCTGGAGCGCGGCCGGCTCGGCGGCGCCTGCCTGGACGTATTTGAAAACGAAAAACCGGCCACTTTCAGCG
>WBZQ01002747.1_pt1 | contig 11176 bp, 8 predicted proteins | sample 5204251 | NCBI WGS metagenome assembly WBZQ01 (sample SAMN12412402, study PRJNA552823) | activated sludge metagenome | isolation source: activated sludge from nitrification reactor of wastewater treatment plant... | place: USA: Virginia | collected 2017-09 | reverse complement strand
GGCTTTTGCACCGATCAGGCCTTCGAGGCGGCCTATTTCCCCTCCGTCGGCTTTGGTCTTGACAAGGGTGTCGAGGTCTTCAAGCGCTTTCCGGTCGGCTTTTGCTCCGATCAGGCCTTCGATCCGGGGGATATCGGAGGCTGGGGCTTTCTGGCCCAGTTCGGTATTGATGCGGGTGATCTCGGTCTGGTCGGCCTTGCTGGTTTTTAATTCTTCGACCTGGGCATCCCAGGGGTTGGCAGTGTCACCGTACTGGCCGGGCTCCAGATCCAGGCTCAGCAGATAATCCAGCATCCCTTTTTTCATTTCCGGCGATTGCTGTTCTGCCGGAATACCGATGCTTTCCAGGTATTCGGTCACGTATTGGGGCAAAAAGCCCAGTTCGGAGGCTTTTTTATAGGCGGAAAGCACGCTTTTTTCGATCTCCGTTCCGGCCAGGTCGAGCGCGCTGTCTTTCAGCCGGGTAACCGTAGCCCCGACCAGGTCGAGCGGTTCGCCGCCTTCCATCTTGGTCAGGGCGAGGTTGTTGGTTTCGAGGATGTCTTTTACGATGCGCACCACCAGTCCGTCCACCATTGCCGTGGCGCCGTTAGCATCCGTCACTTCAAAGGTTTCGTACAGCATTTCGGAGGTATGCCGTACCATATAGGCGGCCGTACCGCCCTGGTCTTCGGCCGGGTCTTTGCCCTTCGAGAGGGCCTCGTTCAGCAGAAAACTAAACAGATTTTTATTTGACAGGACAATGCGGGGGTTGTTGGCAATGGAAAGTCCCCGCATGTAGGCAATCAGGTCGAGGACGTCGTCGTAAGAAGTCTGTTGCAGCGCATCAACCGGAAAGGCCTCAAAGGCTTTACCCATCGTTTTGAGGTTGCTTGACACGATGGTATCGAGGCGTATGCGCTGTAGCGGCAGGTAGAAATCGGTCAGTGACCCGTTGGAAGCGGCGATTGTTGCCATATTTTAAAATTGTTTACGGAGTTTGTAATCGAGCAGGCGGAGCGCGTCGACCAGGTTGAGCGTTCCGTAGCCCGTTTTTTCGTCCTTGAATTGCGGGGTATTTTTGTCGGAAGTGAGTTTTAATACGTGTTTTATCTGGGCATCGGTCAGGGCAAATCCGTGTTTCCGGGCATAGGCATGCAGCAGGGCTACGCCACCCGACACGAAGGGGGCTGCATGAGAAGTGCCCGAAGAATAGGCATAACCGTTCCCGTTGAAAGTACTGTAGATGTCCACCCCCGGCGCGGCAAAGGATACCTGCTGCCCAAAGGAGGAAAATCCTGCTACTTCTCCCTGCTCGTCGACGGCTCCTACGGCCAGTACACCGGGCAAAGCCCCGGGGTAATACAGTTCGCGGGTGCCGTCGTTGCCCGAAGCCGCCACGATGGTCACGTTTTTGGCCAGGGCATACCGTACCACTTCTTCATGGGGTAGGCCGCCGCCTTCGTGCAGTACCCCCAGGCTCATATTGATGACCTGGGCGCCGTTGTCTACCGCCCACTTTATTCCGTTGTTGATGTTGTCCACCAGGCCGGCACCCACGATCTGGTCGCCCGACCGGACGGCAGCCAGTACCCGCACGGGCATGATGCGGCAGCGCGGCGCCACGCCGGGAGGCATCCGCAGTCCGCGCGCGGCAATGATGCCGGCAACGTGGGTTCCGTGACCGACTTCATCGTCCGGCACCGGATCGGCTTCGAGGTAGTCGCCGATGAATTCGTCGGCGCCCTGGAGAATGTTCACGAAATCGAAACCCTTGCCGATCGCGCCCTGCAATTCCTCATGTTCGAGATCTACCCCGGTATCGAGCACGGCTACCGTGACGGAGGGTTCGCCTTTGGTAAACAGGTGCGCCTCGTCCAGATAGATCTGGCGCCGGCTTCGGTGGGAGATGGGCGAACTCAGGGCCGTGGCGCGTGGTTCCGGCAGGCTGCCGGCGCCAATATCGCCATTGCGTGCGTAAGCCACTCCCGGCACGGCTTCCAGGGCCGGGATCAGGGCGGCGGGTATCTCCCGGTTTTGCAGCAAAACCAGCCGGTATATACGGTCCAGGCCCGAAGCGATCTCCGATTCCGACCACTGGGTACCCTGCTGCCGGTACTCGGCCGTGGCGAGGAACGGAATGCCGTACGATTGCATGACTGCGTCGACGCCGGCAGTAAAGCCCTGCCGGATATCGGCAGGCCGCTGCCCGATACAGTCCTGCCAATAGGGTAGCAGTCGATCGAGCGGTCGATCGAGTTTAAGTATAATATGGCGCTTCATGACCTTATTGAATGGCTGCTCCCGGCTGGTACAGGTGTAGTTGAATCGCTTCGCGCACAAGCCCGGCGGTGTTCTTTACTCCCAGTTTGTTGATGAGATGGAGACGGTGGGTTTCGACCGTGCACATACTTACGAACAGCCGGTCGGCTATTTCCTTAGTGGTAAGTTCCTCCACGATCAGGTGGAGAACCTCCTTTTCCCGTTTGGTCAAAACCGTTTCGTTTTTTTTTCTAATGCTGATTCTGGTCAGCCATTCGGGCAACTGTTCCCGCAGGGCCAACTGAATGTACTTTTTTCCGGAGCCGACCGTCCTGATGGCGTGCAGCAGTTCGGAACTTTCCACGGTTTTCAGCAAAAATCCGTCAGCCTGATGCTGGAGGCATTTTCTCAGGTAGTTGGACTCGCGTTCGACATCGATCGCAATCACCGCCAGGTCCGGAAACCGCGTTTTTACATCCCGGATCGTGAGACAGGCCTGTTGGGGGTCTTCCGATAGATCGATCAGCAGAACGTTGCCGGATGCCAGGCTTTCCTGTTCCGGCAGATTCTGGTAAGTGTTTGTTATACCGGCTAACGAGAACTCTGTCGAATTGGAAAGGAGTTCCTGAACAGCCTGGCGGAAAAGCGGATAAGACTCCGCGACGAACACACGGATGGTTTGCATGATGGGATTTATTTGAATTTTTATCAATCGCGGCGCGGTTGAATCGCCTGATAAATTCTTTCAGTAAATGTATTGTAGTTCCGGATTCCCTGCAATCTGAAAACATAAAAATCCATGAAAATATGGAGGACTTTAAATCTTATACCGGAGTGGGAACGACTCACGGCACGCACAACTTTCTCAACTCCGCGCTGTCCCCGTTGAATACGTTAAAATCCACCGGCTCATTGATGCCATTCACCGTGCCACGGTCGCTGTGTTGCCAGAAATGCCATTTTTCGTCGCCGGGCATATCGAAACTGGTGACGTAGTAGTGGGCGATCCAGAAGCGATATCCTTCGAAATCTTCGTACCCGGAAAAGTAATTTTTATAAAAATCGCGGTTGGTGTACAGGATCGGGCGAATCTTGTACTGTTTTTCCAGCAGGTTCAGGAATTCCTTGGTGTACTTCTGGATCTGCGCCTTGCTCATGCCCCGCGTTTCTTCCACATCCACTACCGGCGGCAGGTCGCCGGAGCGCAGGCGCACGGTTTTGAAAAAACGGGCGGCCTGGTCGCGCGGGCTGATGTTGGGCAGGAAATAATGGTAGGCGCCCCGAACTATACCGGCTTCGCGGGCATTGTCCCAGTTGCGGTCGAACTCGGGATCCTCCAGCCAACTGCCTTCCGTGGCTTTGATGAAAGCAAACGAGATGCGAATACCGCTCACCTGCATTTTCCGGACCCGCTGCCAGTCGACCCGGCTTTGGTACCGGCTTACGTCGATGCCGTGGACCTGATACCCGTGCGGAATGCGGATGCCGAAGTGCTTGTATTCTTTGTAGTGAAACGGATACTCGATCAGCGACAGTAATTTGTAGCGCAGGTAAGGGCTGAAGATCAGGGCGATGGCCAAAGCAACCAGCAGCACGGTCCAGGGACGACGATGCCCGCCGCTCGGCCGGTCGGCATAGCCGGGAGGAAAAATGAGGAATTTGCGGAGCCGGGACACTGGGAGGAGGGACGTTGTGGACGTTAGGTAGACGTTGTGGACGTTGTGGACGTTGTTGACGTTAAGTTGACGTTAGGTGGACGTTAGGCGGACGTTGTTGACCTTAATGATAGGGGATATCAGGAAGAGTTTGGGTAGCCGGCTGAATTACATCAGACGTTCATGTCCATCGTGTATACCTGCTATCCGGCGTGTGGGTTTTTGATGAAGTGTTGGTTTTAAACATTTGATAATCAATAAATTGGGTGCAAAATTCAATTGTTTGAAACCCCAGGCACCCAGCACCGGTATCCACAACGTCCACCTAACGTCCACAACGTCCACCTAACGTCCACAACGTCCACCTAACGTCAACAACGTCCACCTAACGTCAACAACGTCCACCTAACGTCAACAACGTCCACCTAACGTCAACTTAACGTCCACCTAACGTCCTCCTAACGTCCCTCGAATACGGGTTTTCTTTTTCCCAGGAAGGCCGCCACGCCTTCGCGGTAATCATAGGTTTGGCCGGCGGCACTTTGCAGTTGGTCTTCTACCGTCAGTTGGGCGGCAAAATCGTTGGAGAAGGACTGGTTCAGAGCCTGTTTGGTATAGGCCAGGCCTTTGGTCGGCATCCGGGCCAGGGTCTCGGCCATTTGCAGGCTGTCGGCTCCGAAGGTTTCGTCGGGAAAAACTTTCCAGATCATACCCATGGAGGCCGCCTCGGCGGCTGAGATCTTGTCGGACAGCATCATCAGGGCCGCGGCGCGTTGCAGGCCGACCAGCCGGGGCAGGGTCCAGGTGCCGCCGGAGTCAGGGATAAGTCCGATCTTGGAAAAAGCCTGGGTGAACGAGGCGGATGCCGTGGCCACCGTGATGTCGCAGGCGAGGGCGATATTGGCGCCGGCGCCGGCCGCCACGCCGTTTACCGCGGCCACGACAGGTTTGTTCAGATTTCTGATCTTCAACACAATAGGATTGTAGCCGGTGGAGATGATCTCGGTCAGCGTGGGGCCGTCGGGGTCGGTAACCTCCTGCAGGTCTTCGCCGGCACAAAAGGCTTTTCCGGCCCCGGTGATGTAGACGGCCCGCACGGCCGGATCGTTTTCGCAGACAGCCAGTGCTTCCAGGATCTCCTGCCGCATCGGGTGGTTCATGGAGTTGAACACCTGCGGGCGGTTGAAGGTGATCCGGGCAACGGCGTTTTCAATGGAAAAAAGAATATGTTGCATAGAGAAGGTTGCAAGGTTTCGGTTACAGGGTTGCAGGGTTGCAGGGTTACAAGGTTTCAGGGTTGGATGGGTTTTCCCGGCCTTCAGTATAAATTGAAGTTTGAAACTGAAAAACAGCCCCCCAACTGCTGTGCGGCAAAGATAGGAGCCAACCCTGAAACCTTGTAACCGAAACCCTGTAACCCTTAACTCTGCATCTTCTTGATCGCCATCACGAGTTTGTCCAGTTCGCCGGTGGTGGTGTATACGTTGGGGGTGACCCGAACCCCGACCACTTTTTCCCATTCGATGGAAACGGTGTGGATCTTCCACTTGTTAAAAAGTTCCACGGTAATATCGATCGGTTTTTTGCCTTCCAGCACAAAATTCCCGATAGCGCAACTCCAGTCCGGGTGCGGCGAAGTGAAAAACCGGATGCCCGGCACCTCGCGGACGCGTTCCATCCAGTAGTTTTTCAGAAAATGCAGTCTCTGTTGTTTCCGGGCGCTGCCGATAAAGTTGTGCAGGTCGAGCGAGTAACCGATGGCCATTTCAATGGGGAAACTGCGGGTGCCCAGCGTTTCGAACTTGCGAATGTTGTCGCTGTCGGGTTTGTCGTTGGACAACAGCGGCCAGACGCCGCTGATCTTTTCTTTCCGGACCCACATCAGGCCGCTGCCGAAGGGACCGCACAGGAATTTGTGGAGGCTGGTACCCCAGTAATCGCAGTTCAGATCAGGAATTTTATAGTCGAGTACGGCGAAAGAATGCGCAGCATCCACCAGCACCTCGATGCCCCGGGCTTTGGCTCGGTCGGCGATCTTGCGTACCGGCAGGATCTGGCCGCACCAGTTGATGATGTGAGTCAGGTGTACGACCCGGGTTTTGTCCGTAAATTTGGAAACGAAGGCCTCGATCAGGTAATCTTCCTTCTCCGAGGGCAGTTCCAGGTCCACCCATACCAGCCGGATGCCGTCGCGTTTTTCGCGTTGTTTCCAGGCGTTTATCATGTTAGGATAGTCGTATTTGGATAAAACGACCTCGTCGCCGGCTTTCAGGCTGAGTCCGAAAATAATCGTGTTGAGCGATTCGGTAGCGTTGCGGTTAATGGCGATCTCGTCGGGGCTGACCCCGGCCAGGGTGGCCAGGTTGAAGCGCAGGGGCTCGCGGTTGTCCTCGAGGGTGCGCCACATGTAGAACGACGGCGCCTCGTTGCACATGCGGTTGTAGTAATCCAGCGCGTCCATGGTTGCCCGCGGAGCCGGACAGACACCGCCGTTGTTGAGATTGATCATATTCGGGCTGGCGGCAAAAGCCAGCCGGACCTGGCGCCAGAAATCCTCGTCATCCGGAGAGTCGGGGCCGATACAGGTGGATGCGGGCGGCGGTGCGACCGGGAAAGCGGCGGCGAAATTCTGGTGGAGGGCAACACTGCCGAGCAGGGCAGCGGTCTGGCGAATGAAACTGCGGCGGTTATTCATGGCGGGAGGGTTGAAATGGTGAGCGATTTCAGGTGAATGCTGCGGCCAAAGAACGCCGTTTTTGACTAATTTTCCGGTTCCAATCTCAATTTTCAAAGTTTCCGGCAATGGCCCGTTACTTTTAGACGTTTGAGCGTTTAAAATCGGATTTCACTCTAAACAATACTTTTCCATGAAAAAGACCTTCATCCTTGCCTTCGTCTTCGTTTTTGCCACCTTTCTGAAAGCCTGGTCGCAATCGGAAGGCGCCACTACCACGACGAAAGCCAAAGAAAAAACCGAACGGATGCAAAAAGCGGAAGAAAAGTCGAACGGAGCAGCGTATAGCGGTCAGGGAAAAGGCGGAGAAAAAGACCAGATGGAAAAAGGTCAGAAAGTAAAAGGTAAAGGCAAGGGTAAAGCGAAAGGCAAAGGCAAAGGCAAAAAAGGCCGGAAGAAAGAAGCCGGCGATGCCAAGGAAGGAACGGAAAGTGGTTCCACTGGAACCCCGGGTACCGTTACCGAACCGGTGAAAGATTTGCCGAAGCCCCGCACCCCGTCCACCAAACCGGGCGAGATCAAACCGAAACAGAAAGGCTCCGGTGGCCAGCGATAATACCGGATCTAACATACCATGAGGGCAAAGCCCCGCTACCCGTTCGGGATGGCGGGGTTTGTTTTTTATTCCCCGCATGCTCAAGGTTTTGTTAAAATCCGGAAGGGCTGGTTACCGCTCCGGTTGAGCCGGCACAAATAGGGAAAGCAAAAATTTAAACGGTTTTTCCTATGAAAAAGCACCTTCTTTCGCTCTGCTTATCCGCCCTGGCCTCCGTACTGAGCCTCTCCGCCCAATCCTTCGTACCCGACGGCACCGCCGCGGCCGGGCAGGTCTGGACGAATGCCCGTCAGGCCGCCGAACGATCCCTGCGCTCGCCCGGGTACGACTCCGATCGCCGCGACCATGACTGCGACCGTTGCAAAAAAGGCGGCAAGGGCAAAAAATCACGAAAACACGACCGCTGCTCCCAACCCGGCAACCACCACGGCAAACACAAGAACCGGGATAAAGGCGATTCCTGCTGCTGCGGCGACAGCCACCAGGACCGGTCGGGCCGGAACAGGCACAACCACGACGACGAGGATAACAAATGGTACGGCCAGGGCCAAAACGACCGCGGCGACGAGGGATACCGCACGGATCGCTCCGGCCGCAACACCGGCGGATCGCGGGAGCCGCAGGTGGGACAACGCCGCCCCTCCTCGGAAAAAGTAAAATCCCGCCGCACTCCCGGCTCCCGCCCCACGACCTCCGGGGCAAAGCAAAAAGCGCCGGCGAGAGGGTAGAAGTGGAAATTGGAAAATGGAAATTGGAAATTGGAAATTGGAAATTGGAAATGGGTAAAGCATCCCATTTCCAATTTCTGTTTACCGTATGGTTTTGATTGACAATTACATGATTACATGATTGTCGATTTTTGATGTTCCGTAGAGCCCGCCTAAACCATTCAGCGGAGTGAGATCTGAGACGAAATCTTACTAAAAGCCTTTTGGCACAACCCCGGCAAAAAAACGGCAAAAAAGAAATGGAAACGGGATGCTTCGCCCATTTCCATTTCCCATTTACAACCTATATTTTTTCAACCTTCAACCTTCAACCAACTCCATCTCGATCTGCCGCTTTTGCATATCCACCGAAACGACCCGTACGCGCACCCGGTCGCCCATTTTGAAAACGCGTTTGTAGCGGCGTCCCACTGCGCGGAGGTTGCCCTCTTCCACCAGATAGGTGTCGTCCAGGTATTTGAACTCGACCAGGCCTTCGGCTTTGGAGGCGTTCAGCGCGACGAACAGGCCGCGGTCGATGATGCCGCTGATGATGCCGTCGAACTCCTCGCCGATGTGCCGGTGCAGCAGTTCGGCCTGTTTGTATTTCACGCTTTCCCGTTCGGCATCCGCGGCCTTCCGCTCCTGGTTGCTAACGTGCTTGCACTGCTCTTCCAGTTTGGCCTTGTCAACCCGGTAGGTTTTACCGTCGAGATTCCGGTCCAGAATGCGGTGGGCCAGCACGTCGGAATAGCGGCGGATGGGCGAAGTGAAATGGCTGTAGTGGGTGAACCCCAGCCCGTAATGGCCGATGTTGTTCGTGCTGTACACGGCCTTGGCCATGGTGCGGATCGCCAGCGGTTCGAGTAGTTTCAGCCGGTCGTCCTTGCGGGCGGCGTGCATCAGGTGGTTGAACGACTGGGCGATCTGTTTGGGCGTATCCACCTTCAGGGGGTGGCCCAGTTCAGCGGCAAAGCGGGCAAAATCGGCCACCCGGGCCATATCGGGCAGGTCGTGGATGCGGTAGACGAAGGGAACCTCTTGCTGCGCTTCTCCTTTCCGGTCGATGTAGAACGCGACCTCCTTGTTGGCCAGCAGCATAAAGTCCTCGATAAGCATGTGCGCGTCCTTGCGTTCCTTCACGTAGGCCTCGATGGGGGTGCCGTCGGCGGCCAGGCGGAAACGCACCTCTTCGGTCTCGAAACCGATGGCGCCGTTCTTTTCGCGCTGTTTGCGCATTTGTTTGGCCAGCCGGTCCAGGATTTTGACGGCTTTTTCCAGATCAGGAAAAATGACGAGTTGCCGCAGACCTTCCGCCGGTTTGCCGTCCAGAATGGTCTGGGCTTCTTCGTAGGCGAAACGGTGGGCCGAGTGGATCACCGTTTTGCCGAACCAGCGGGTGGTTATTTTGCCTTTGGCGTCGAACACGAATACCGCTGAAAAGGTCAGGCGGTCCTGGTGGGGGACCAGCGAACACAGGTTATTGGACAGTTTTTCCGGCAGCATGGGGTTTACCCGGTCGACCAGGTACACCGAGGTGCTGCGCTGGAAAGCCTCCTTGTCGAGCGCCGAGTCGGGTTTCAGGTAATGGGTCACGTCGGCGATGTGTACACCGACTTCCAGTTGGCCGTTCTCCAGCTCGCGGAAACTCAAAGCGTCGTCAAAATCCCGGGCGTCTTCCGGGTCGATGGTAAAGGTCAGGATTTCCCGGAAATCGCGGCGCCGGGCGATCTCCTGGGCGGAAATGGTTTCCGGGATACGCGCTGCTTCGGCTTCGGCCTCTTCCGAATGCGAAAGTTCGAAGCCCTGGTTGATCAGGATCTTTTTCATCTCGAAGTCGTTGCCGCCGACTTCGCCGAGGGTCTGGGTAACTTTTCCGATGGGCACGCGCCCTTTCCCTTCCTGCCAGTCGGTTATGCGGACCACCACTTTGTCGCCGTCCCGGGCGTCGCCGCAGGCTTCGAGCGGCACATAGATGTCCACCGGCATGTTCGGGTTATCGGGCAGCAGCAGGGCGTATTTCCGGCTTTTGCGCAGGGTACCGATAAAGAATTCGTTGGCGCGTTTCAGCACCATCACAATCTCGCCTTCAGGCTTGCGGATGGGCTGGCCGCCTTTGCGGCGCGGGGGGACGGGGAACATCAGCACGCGAACGGTATCGCCGTGCAGGGCTCCGTTCACGTATTTGGGCGGCACATAGACATCGGTGTCGAGCAGTTCGCTGACGATATAGGCCGCACCCGTGCGGGTCATGTCGACGCGGCCTTCGATGAATTTTCTTTCCTTGCCCTGGCTACGCGCCTCGGGCCGCTTGCCCGCGGCAGGCACCTCTTTAGGGCGCTTGCCGGTTTTTCGTTCCGGCAGGTCTTTTTCGTCGTAATAGGCCGTTTGCGGGGCTTCGCTGACGGTAAAGCGGTCGAGCGCGATGCCGAATTTATCGGCGCCGAATTCGGCTACCGAGCCGATCTGTACGAGTTGCTGCAGGGCGTGTTCGGCCGAATCCTTGTTGTTTTCGACGCGGAGTTGATCGACGATCTGACGGGGAGAAAAGTGTTTTTTCGGGTGGGAGAGCAGGAACTTGAGGATCTCTATCTGCAAATGCTGGGCGGGCAACTTTTTGCCGCCGGTTTTTTTCTTTTTGGTCATGTTAAACGGTCGTGAAACTTGGCGAATCAAAAATGCGGTGTTTCACGGATTAATAATTGAAAAATTTTGGCCTGGGCCGTTTTGAAATTAAAGCCTATGGAACAAGTTTTCCGGGAAAAAAGTTGCCGCCGGCACGAAGCGGTTTCCCGCTGCGGCCCGGCAACCGGCTGTTTCCCGGCTGCAATTCCGCTACGTTTCACTTATCTTTAACCACTTCGCCTGCAACTCCGAACATCCTTTTCCGTTCTTATGCAAACGAAATTATTATACCCGACCATGAATAAATTGTTGTTCGCCCTATTGACCCTCTGTTCCGTCAACCTGCTTTCCGCCCAGAGCAAACCGGCTGCCCCGGCCGAAAAGGCCGATCCGGAGGCTAAAAAAGTCCTCGACAAGATCCGCAAAAAATACGAAGGCTACAAAACGCTGGAAGCCGCTTTCAGCCTGACCATCGAACTGCCCGGCCAGAAGCAGGAAGTGCAAAAAGGAACCATTGCCCAGGACGATACCAAGTTCCGGCTCGATATGGACCAGCAGGTCATCGTTAGCGACGGCAAAACGACCTGGGTGTACCTGAAAAAGAACAACGAAGTCCAGATAAACGACGCCGACCCGAAAGATACGGAGAATGGATTTC
>WBZQ01002745.1_pt1 | contig 11182 bp, 9 predicted proteins | sample 5204251 | NCBI WGS metagenome assembly WBZQ01 (sample SAMN12412402, study PRJNA552823) | activated sludge metagenome | isolation source: activated sludge from nitrification reactor of wastewater treatment plant... | place: USA: Virginia | collected 2017-09 | reverse complement strand
AATAGGGCACGGCTTCGTCCACCGTCATCGCCAGCACTTCCGCGATCGACTTGTCGCGGAACTTGATTTCAAGCGTTTCGCGATTATAGCGCTTACCCTTGCACGTATCGCAGGTGACGTAGACATCGGGCAGGAAGTGCATCTCGATCTTCAGCACGCCGTCGCCCTGGCAGGCCTCGCAGCGTCCCCCCTTCACGTTGAAACTGAATCGCCCTGGCTTGTAGCCACGGGCTCGGCTTTCGGGAAGTTCGGCGAACCAGTCGCGGATGGGCGCGAACAGGTCGGTATAGGTCGCGGGGTTGGACCGTGGCGTCCGCCCGATCGGGGACTGGTCGATGTCGATGACCTTGTCCAGCAGGTCCAACCCCTCGATCCGGTCGTAGGCGGCCGGCACTTCCCCGCTGCCCATCAGGCGGCGTGCGGTGGCCTTGTACAGCGTGTCGATGACCAATGTGGACTTGCCGCCGCCGGACACGCCGGTGACGCAGGTGAAGGTGCCCAGCGGGAACCCCGCGGTCACGTTCTTCAGATTGTTGCCGCGTGCACCTACCACCCGGAGGATGCGGTCCTTCTGCATAGGACGGCGCAGCGGAGGGACATCGATCTTGCGCCGGCCTGACAGGTAGTCGCCGGTCATGGATTTCGGGTTCGCGGCGACCTCGGCCGGCGTGCCCTGCGCGACGACATGGCCGCCATGGATGCCAGCGGCCGGACCCATGTCGATGACGAAATCCGCGGCGCGGATCGCGTCCTCGTCATGTTCCACGACCAGAACGGTGTTGCCCAGGTCGCGCAACCGTCGCAGCGTGCCCAGCAGGCGTTCGTTGTCGCGTTGGTGCAGTCCGATCGATGGTTCGTCCAGCACATACAGCACGCCGGTCAGGCCGGAGCCGATCTGGCTCGCGAGGCGGATGCGTTGCGACTCGCCGCCCGACAGCGTGGCCGATCCGCGTGACAGGGTCAGGTAGTCGAGCCCGACATCGAACAGGAAGCGCAACCGGTCGACGATTTCCCGCAGGATACGGCGGGCGATTTCCTGCCGCTGCGGGGTCAGTTGCGGCAGCACGCCCTCGAACCACGGCAGCGCGGCGCGGATCGACAGGTCCGACGCCTCGGCGATGTTCTTGCCGGCGACCTTCACCGACAGGGCCTGCGGCTTCAGACGAGCGCCGGCGCAGGCGGCGCAGGGTTTTTCGGCCTGGTAGCGCGACAACTCCTCCCGCACCCAGGCGCTGTCGGTTTCCTTGAAGCGGCGTTCCAGGTTGCGCAGCACGCCGTCGAAGGCCTTGCTGACGGAATAGGCCCGCACGCCGTCCTTGTAGGTGAACTCCACCGGTTCATCGCCAGTGCCATACAGAACGGCGTTCCGGACCGGCTCGGGCAGGTCGGACCAGGGCGTCTTGGTCGTCACCTTGAAGTGGCGGGCGATGCTTTGCAGGGTCTGGTCGTAATAGGGCGACTGCGCGCCGGTCCATGGCGCGACGGCACCCTCGCCCAGGCCCAGCCGTTCATCCGGGACGACCAGCATCGGGTCGAAGAATGTTTCCACCCCCAGCCCGTCGCAAGCCGAACAGGCGCCGTGCGGGGAGTTGAAGCTGAACAGCCTGGGCTCGATCTCCTCGATCGTGAAGCCCGACACCGGGCAGGCGAAACGGGAGGAAAACACGGTCCGTTCGCCGTTATCGGCATTTTCCGCATAGGCGATGCCGTCGGACAGCGCGATCGCGGTTTCAAAGCTGTCGGCCAGGCGTTGGGCCAGGCCATCGCGCACGACGATGCGATCCACCACCGCCTCGATCTCGTGCTTGATCTTGCGGTTCAGCGACGGGACCTCGCCGATCTCGTACAATGTCCCGTCCACCTTGACGCGTGTGAACCCCTTGCGTTGCAGTTCCGCCAGTTCCTTGCGGTACTCGCCCTTGCGGTCGCGCACGACCGGGGCCAACAGCAGCAGCCTGGTCCCCTCCGGCATCGCCAGCACGCGGTCGACCATCTGGCTGATGGTCTGCGCCTCGATCGGCAGGCCGGTGGCCGGGGAGTAGGGCACCCCGACCCGCGCCCAGAGCAGGCGCATGTAGTCGTGGATTTCCGTCACCGTGCCGACGGTCGAACGCGGGTTCTTTGACGTCGTTTTCTGCTCGATGGAGATCGCCGGGGACAACCCGTCGATCGCGTCGACGTCGGGCTTGCCCATCAGTTCCAGGAACTGGCGCGCATAGGCCGACAGCGACTCGACGTAGCGGCGCTGCCCTTCGGCGTAGATCGTATCGAACGCGAGCGAGGATTTGCCCGATCCCGACAGCCCGGTCAGTACGGTCAGCCGGTCGCGTGGGATTTCGACATCCACGTTCTTCAAGTTATGCTCGCGCGCGCCGCGCACGTGGATCGACCCGGCCATGAATGATGTTGTCCCTTCGTAGCGGGTGGTGTATGTTCGTATAATGTTCTCGAGCGTGGAAGGCAACCGCGGCGGCGCTTCACAGTCCATTAACCTCTGTGATGGATACCACGTCTGCGGTAGGCTTGTCCCTTCAAGGGAGGATGTGTGCGATGGCTGGCAGCGTGAACAAGGTGATCCTGGTCGGTAACCTGGGGAAGGACCCGGAAGTGCGGAATGCCCAGGACGGCACGCGCATCGTGAACTTCACACTCGCTACCAGCGAGACCTGGAATGACCGTGCCTCCGGCGAGCGGCGGGAGCGGACGGAATGGCACCGCGTGGTCATCTTCAACGATCGGGTGGGAGAAATCGCCGAACGCTATCTGCGCAAGGGATCCAAGGTCTATGTGGAAGGCTCCTTGCAGACCCGCAAATGGACTGATCAGTCCGGCCAGGAACGGTATACGACCGAGGTCGTGATCGGCCGCTTCAACGGGCAACTGACCTTGCTCGACTCCCGCGCCTCCGCGGGCGGAGAGGCCGGCGGACCGGGCGGTGGCGACATGGGTGGCGGCGGCTATGGCGGTGGTGGTGGTGGCGGTCAGCCCATGCGCGAACGCGCGCCGGCCGCCGCGCGCGCCGGGGCCGGGCGGCCTGGCGCTGGTCGCGGTGGCCCGTCCTGGGACGCCCCAAAGGGCGGCGACCTGGACGATGAAATTCCGTTCTGATCGCGATCAGGTCTTCAGCACTTCAGCACCGGCCGCAGGCTCCATCTCGCACGCGTTCACCGTCATCGACAGCAGCGAGTAATACCCGATCGCGCTGGTGAGCTGGATCAGCTGATCCGAGCCAAACCGGGCCAGCATCGCGTCGAACGCGGCCTGGTCCACCCGGTGGCGGCGCAGCAAGGCCCGGGTGAAGTCGATGATCTGCAGGTCCTCGGCCGGCACGCCGTCCGAGCGGTTGTCGCGGATCGCGGCGATCGTGCTTTCCGGCACGTTCTGTCGACGGGCGCTGCCGGTCTGGGCGCCCCAGACATACATCGCCTCGAACTCCCGGGCGACGGTCATGGCGGCCAGCACACGGACGCGGAAGTCCAGCGAGCCCTCGAACCGGATATAGGTCCCCAGATGGGCGACCCGGCCCGCGACCTCGGGTGAATGCAGGAACATGTTGAATGGGCCATGCAGCGCGCCGCGGCTTTGGGTGATGGCGTCGACGACGGCGTGATGTTCGGCGGCCACCTGGGCCTTGCTGGTGATCAGCGGCAATCTGGCCATGACGGGTCCCCCCTTGTTTGGTGTGGGTGAACGATCCGGGCATGACCCCGGTAAGTCAACCAGACATGACCGCCATTGATTGATCCGTGCTACCTTGCCGGCGGTCTGGCGTGCCCCGATGCTTTGGCCCGTTCTGGAACCACACGAGCCCGCATGCCCATGTCAGCACCGATCATCCGCCCATGCCGGGACACAGACATGGGCGCAATCACGGCGATCTACGCCCACCATGTCCGGCACGGCTTCGCATCCTTTGAAACCGAGCCGCCCGCGGAAGCCGAAATGCGTCGCCGCCGGATGGACGTCCTGGGCAAGGACCTGCCGTATCTGGTCGCGGAGCGGGACGGGATCGTCCTTGGCTACGCCTATGCCGGCACCTATCGGCCGCGTGCCGCGTATCGGGATACGGTCGAGAATTCGATCTATATCCGCCCGGATGCGACCGGCCAGGGGATCGGGCGCCTGCTGTTGCCCGCGCTGGTCAAGGCGTGTGAGGCGCGGGACCTACGTCAGATGATCGCGGTGATCGGCGACAGCGACAACCAGCCTTCCATCCGACTGCACGCCGCCTGCGGCTTTCGCATGATCGGCATCCTCGAAGCTGTCGGCTTCAAGCTCGGCCGTTGGCTCGACAGCGTGCTGATGCAGAAGCGGTTGGGGAACGGCGCCGGCGCGCCGCCGCGCTCACGCGAGGCGTGACGACCGATCAAACCACTCCGTAGCCCAGCCGGATGCCACGCCCAGCGCCGCCCAGAACACCGCTGACGCAGCGAGTGACCCTGCGGTGAACGCCGCCGCCAACTCGCCTGGAACCGGGCCATGCTCAGCCGTCGATGGCGCGCCGGCCAGATGTGGCACGGCGGCCAGCATCACGGCGACGATGCCCCAACTGCCGCCGCGAAAGGCCCACAGCGCCAGGGCGCCGGCCGTGCACAGTGCGGTTGACAGCCACCACGCCTGACGCGGCCCCAGCTCCGTGGTTGCCATGCCGGGCAGTTCCGGCGGCAACCCCAAGGACGGGGCGAGAGAAAACGCGGCGAACCCGGCAAGCCCCCATAGCAGGCCAGCGCGGATCGACATCGTTTCCCCGCCGACCATGCCGCGCAGCCGAGCCGTGGCATTGAGCATCAGGGCGAAACCAACGCCGAGCAGGATGTTGAACAGGATGGTCAGTACTGAGCGGAGCGTGCCATCCGGGCTCCAATGATGGCCGTGTGACGGATCGGCGGTCTCAAAGACCTCCGCCGCTTCGATCAGGGGCCAAAGCTTGGTGGCCTGTACGACCGACGTCGCGGCCCCGGCGATCAGGCCGGCGAAAATCGAGATGAAAATCATGCGTCGAAAGGTCGGCATGTCGCCTCAATGACAAGGGAAGGCCATGGAATGGCGGGTATCGTGCGCGGCTGCGTGCAAGACGGTGCTGCCAGCAAAGCCGACCGCGCAAATGATGGCGGCCCCAAGGGCCAAGGCGGCCAGAAGCCCGGCGGTCTCAGATCGAATGATCTCCCGCGCCAAAGGTGCGGAAATTACAGAAGTCTGCATGAACGTGGTTCCATTAATGCGACGGACCGCATCATGCCCTGAGACAACGCATCATCGCAAGCACAAACTTTCATTATGGTTACAAATTAACGTTCAGTTCACAGAGTCGCGCCACCATCGATCGCGACCTCGGCGCCCGTGATGTAGCTGCTCTCGTTCGACAGCAGGAAAATCACCAGATTCGCGATCTCATCGACCGTTCCCATCCGGCCCATCGGCACCCGGGTCAGGCGTTCCGCGTTCTGTTCGGGGGTCCGGACCTTCAGCATGTCGGTATCGATCGGACCGGGATGGATCGAGTTCACGCGGATGCCCTTGGGCGCCAGATCGACCGCGGCGGCCTTGGTCATGCCGCGCAGCGCCCATTTCGTCGCGCTGTAGGCGATGGCGCCAGGCGATCCGCGCAGGCCGGCGACCGAGGAGATGTTGACGATCGACCCGCCGCCGGATTTCTCCATCAACGGCACGACCGCCTTCATGCCGATGAAGCAGCCCAGCTGGTTCACGCGCATATGCCGCTCGAACAGCGCGACATCGGTCTCCATCAACGTCGCGGGCTGGTAGATGCCGGCGTTGTTGACCATGCCGTGCAGCCCGCCCAATGCCTGGGCGGCGGCGATCGCGGCGGCCCAGTCGATCTCGCTGGTCACGTCATGCTTCACGAAGGCCGCCGACTGTCCCAGTTCGGCCGCCAGCTTGCGGCCCTGATCTTCCAGCACGTCGGTGATCACCACGCGGGCACCCTCGGCCACGCAAAGCCGGGCCTCGGCCGCGCCCTGGCCGCGCGCGCCACCGGTGATCAGGATGATCTTGTCTTTCAGGCGATTCATGGCGTTCCTCGTTCCCTCCGTTGCCCGATTCAGGACAGTTTGCGCGCCTGACGTCAACGAACCCTCGCGCCATCTTTACCATCGGTGAACGCGGGGCACACAATGATCTGTGTCACATTTCGGAGGGAAACATCATGCCGACCGTCGGAAGCGGTGAATACACCTACGAACCGGTCGAAAACTGGGCGAAGCTACCGCTCGGCTGGACCTTCAAGGAAATCGGCGGCATCGGCGTCGATCGCAACGATAACGTCTATGTGTTCAATCGGGGCGAGCACCCGATGATCGTGTTCGACCGTGATGGCAATTTCCTGCGATCCTGGGGCGAAGGCGTGTATCCGCGCGCGCACGGCGTCTTCATGGCGCCCGACGACACGGTCTGGCTGACCGACGACGCCGATCACTCGGTGCGGCAATGCACGCTGGAGGGGAAAATCCTGCTGACGCTGGGCACCCCCGGCAAGCCGGCCCCGTATATGAGCGGGGAGCCGTTCCACCGCTGCACGCACACGGCGATGTCCCCGCAGGGCGATATCTATGTGGCGGACGGCTACGGGAACTCGCGGGTCCATAAATATGACCCGAAGGGGCGGCTGTTGCTGTCCTGGGGCGGGCCCGGTACCGATCCGGGGGAGTTCAACATCACCCACAACATCACCTGCGACGCCGATGGCTGGGTCTATGTCGCGGACCGGGAAAACCATCGCGTCCAGGTCTTCGACGGCAACGGAAAATACGAGGCGCAGTGGAACAACCTGCACCGGCCCTGCGGCTTGTACATGCCGCCCGGCAAGTGCCCGGTCTGCTATATCGGGGAGCTGGGGCCGGTGCAGCCGGTGAACCGCCATATGCCGAACCTGGGTCCCCGCGTGAGCATCGTCGATCACACTGGCAAGCGGTTGGCGCGGCTTGGCGGGCCGAATGCGGGGCTGGGACCAACGCAGTTCATGGCGCCACACGGACTCGCGGTCGACTCACGTGGCGATATCTATGTAGGTGAGGTCTCCTGGACCCAATGGCCGCAACTGTTCCCGGGCGAGGCAATGCCCGAGAACCTGCGATCGCTGCATAAGTTCCGTAAGGTCGGGTAGCGGCAAGCGCTGGTTCGATGGCCCCGTCCCCTTGGTCGGCGGGCGGGGTCATCCGCTCAGAGGCCGCGACCAGCACCCTGTCCTTTGTCCCTGCAACGCTGCCGCTTCAGTTGGCTCCGGTGGACGCGTGGGAGGGCGATCACGCCGGAGCGGTTCGGCGCTGATCCCCACGCACGCGCGGCGATGACGAGGACATCCACGACAGTCGCAGTCCCCGCGGGCAGGCATGACCAGCCCTGTGGGATCGCGAAAACCGTCCGCCCCTGGCCATCGGCGCGGCGCGAGCCAAGATTTTCCTTGACTCAAACGAAGATTCTGTTCACTATACGTTCATGTCGGACGCACTGCCCACCTCGCGAGATGCCGCCCCAGCCGGTCCCCAGGACCGGCCGGCCTCCCGCAGCGCGGGCCTGCTCGGCCTTCTCAACCGTCTGCTCGACCACGGCCGCGCCTTGCTGGCCGAATTGCAGCAGCGCAATACCCCCGACGTCCCTCCCGCCATCGCGCATCGCTTTGGCGCCATCAGCCTGACGCTGATCATCGCCCGCATCACTCGCGGCATCATGCTCGCCACCGCGCTGCATGCGCGCGTGACCCGCGGCGCAAGCCAGCTCGACGCGCCGGATCGTCCAGCCCGCAAATCACCCGCGGCCACACCCGACCGTGGCCGCCCCACCCGCAAGCCCGCGCCGGATGAAACGGCGGAGCTCGACAGCCTCCCCTCCGCGAAGGAAATCGCCGAACGCATCCGCGATCGCCCGATCGGCGCGGTGATCGTCGAAATCTGCCGCGACCTCGGCATCGACGGTGAACACGAAATCTGGCGGCAGGTGTTGGACGCCATCACCTGCAATGGCGGCAGTCGCGCGGAGATGCTCCGCGTTCTTGCCTGCCGCTCTGACCGGGCCATGGCGCTCTGCCTCGCGCCGCCGCCGGGTCCGTCATGGGCCGAGCGTGTTGGGGCGATGGCGTGGAACGCGCCGCCGACACTGGCGACACCGCCGCCCTGATGCGCGATTTTCCCTGAACCCAGGCAACGGGACCGCCCCACGGCGGCCCCGCGATACCGATTCCGCGTGCCGCCTTGCGTCGGCGCTACAGTCGCCTCGGCCATAGCAGGCAGGCGACGGCGGACAGCGCCAGTCCGGCGACGGCGACATAGCTGACGTCATAACCGCCCAGGACCGACACGGCCCAGCCGAACAGCGGCGGCACCACCATCACGGACGAGAACATCATGGCCGTGCCCAGGCCGGTCGCCTCGGTCCGGCGCGTGCCGCCCAACGCGGCATATTCGGCATAGGCCACGCCGGTATAGGCGCAGGCGGTGCAGCCCGCGAAGATCGCGACCGCGAACAGGATTGGCGCCGGCCAGCCCGGCGCGAACTGTCCGACCAGCAGCGCGGCCACCGCCATGCCGACACCATGCACCGCCAGGGTCTGGGCGGGCGTCAGGAAGCGGTCGGCCACCCAGCCCCAGATCGGCCGGCTGACCGAACCGGCGATCTGGTAGACGGCCAGAATCTGCCCCGCCGTCACCAGGTCGATCCGCACCACGCTGGTCAGATGCACGGTCATGAACGCGACGAAGGTCAATTGCAGTCCGGAATAGATGAACGACGCGTAGGACAGGCGCTGAATCCGCGGCTCCCGCAACAGCAGGAACGGTTGCGCCAGCGTGCGTCCCCAGGCGGGGCGTGAGGGTTCCCGATCCGCGTCCCAGCGTCGGCGGGGGATTTCCATCAGCCCGATCAGGGCGATAGCCGGGATCAGCAGCAGCGCCAGCGCCCCACGCCAGCCCAGCGCCGGCACCAGCGGCGGCAGCAGCAAGGCCGAACAGACCCCCCCCAACGGCACCCCGATCTGGCGCAGCGACATCACCATGTTGAAGATCGGCCGCGGCGTATGCGGCACCAGCAGATGCGTGCTCGCGGGGGCCGAGGCGCCATAGGCGATCCCCAGCACGAAGGCCGCGAAGGCCAGTTCGGCGACCGACCCGCTGAACGCCGCGACGGCCAGCATCCCGGCGGCCGAAATCAGCACCGCCTGGATCGCCCGCACCCCACCGTGCCGACGGATCAGGCCCGGCGATACCAGCGCCGAGACGATTCCAACCCCGTAGGAGATCGCGACGAACCCGCCCGCCAGCGTGCCCGGCACGCCGAGATCCGCCGCGATAGCGGGCGCCAGCGTCGGGACCGCGTACAACGCGCCGGTCGCCAGGGTCTGCGTCGCCAGCGTGGATGCCAGCGGCCAGACCGGCATCCGGGTCGGTTCAACCGTCGCGGTGCTCAACCGATCAGCCGCCGCTCGCCTGTCGCGGGCCGCCATACATCATGAAGCCGCGCACGGCCGCCCAGCCGGCATCCACCGGCAGGTTCACGCCGGATATGGCCGAGGCGCGATCGGACAGCAGGAACTCGACGGCCTCCGCCACCTCGGACGGCTCCACCCCGCGGCCGAGGGCCATGTTGTCGTTCCATCCGTCGCGATAGCGGATGCCCGCCTGGATGCGCGCCCGCACCCGCGGCACCAGCGTCACGCCGGGCGATACCGCGTTCACCCGAACACCGGACCGTCCCCACTCCCCGGCGAGGCACTCGGTCAGGTTGATCACGCCGGCCTTGGCGGGGCCATAGGCAAACAGCGGCCCCCCACCCATGCCAGAGGTCGAGGCGATGTTGACGATCGCCCCGCCACCGCGTTCCGCCATGCCGGGCCCGAACGCCTTGCAGGCGTTGAACACGCCGTCGAGGTTGACGCCGATCAGCCGTTCCCAGTCGTCGTGGGTCGATTGCGCCACCGGGATGGTCGAGTCCTGGAACGTCCCGGATGACACGACCAAGGCGTAGGGTGGCGCGTAGGTCGCCTCGATCTCCCGCGCGATGCCGGCCATGATCGCGCCGTCGGTCACGTCGCCGTGCCAGGCGCGTCCGCCCAACTCGTTCGCGACCTCGCGGGCATTATCCATGTCCCGGTCGACGATCGCCGGGGTCCAGCCACGTTCGCGTAGCACGCGGGCCGTGGCGGCCCCGATTCCGTTGCCGCCCCCGACGACCACGGCCAGGCGGCCCTTTCCTGTGTCCTCCACGACGTCTTCTCCTGCTCAGGACTGTGCCGGGGAGTCTGGCAAAACCCGAGGCCCGCGTCGATGGTCGCCCCTTGGGGTCGCCCGTTGGGGGCGGCAGTAGGGGGCACCCGTCGGAACCTGGCGTCCGGCGCGGATGCGCCGGACCAGACGGGCAGGCTCAGCGCTTGGCGAGGTCGTCGGCGAAGATGTCGCGATCCTTGGTTTCCGGCACGAACAGCAGCCCGATGACCGCGGTCGCGGCGGCGACGACGATCGGATACCACAGCCCATAATAGGGGCTGCCCGACTGCGCGTTCATCGCGAACACCGTGGCCGGCAGCAGGCCGCCGAACCAGCCATTGCCGATGTGATAGGGCAACGACATCGAGGTATAGCGGATGCGGGTCGGAAACAGTTCGACCAGCGCCGCCGCGATCGGGCCATAGACCATGGTGACCAGGATCACCAGGAAGGTCAGGATCAGGATGATACCGAAAACCTGGCCGCTGAAGATGTCGACCGGATGCCCCATCTTCGCGACGGACGGGTTGGCGGCGGGCGGATAGCCGGCGGCGGTCAGCGCGTCGCCCACGTCCTTGGTCAGGGCCGCGGTCTTCGCGCCGGCCTGTGCGCCAGCCTGCACCGCGTCGAAGCCCGGGATGGTCTTGTCGCCGATCGTCACGCTGGCGATCGTGCCCTTGGGCGCTTCCTGCACGCTGTAATTGACCGACGACCGGGCGAGCATCGCCTTCATGATGTCGCAGCTCGAAGTGAACTTCGACGTGCCGGTCGGGTTGAACTGGAACGAGCACTCGGCCAGGTCGGCCAGCACGACCACCTTGACGTTGTCCTGCGCCTTGGTCAGCGCCGGATTGGCCATCGAGGCCAGCAGATGGAAGGTCGGGAAATACAGCAATGCGGCGATGATGCAGCCGCCCAGGATGATGGGCTTGCGGCCGATCTTGTCCGACAGCCAGCCGAACAGGACG
>WBZQ01000663.1_pt2 | contig 11183 bp, 9 predicted proteins | sample 5204251 | NCBI WGS metagenome assembly WBZQ01 (sample SAMN12412402, study PRJNA552823) | activated sludge metagenome | isolation source: activated sludge from nitrification reactor of wastewater treatment plant... | place: USA: Virginia | collected 2017-09 | reverse complement strand
CACGTGGATTCTTCATCCGGAAAATAGCGTCGAAATGAGGCTGTCTCATAAGCAGGATCAAGAAATACCTGTCCAAAGATTATTCGTTTTGCCGGGCTTAGACCTTCCAGGTTTTTAAAACCTGGAAGGTCTGGGTAAAAAAGCCAACCCTTATTTGGAAAGATTTCCGTTTCTTTTCCTTTTGAGACGCCCTCTTTGGAAAGTCACCCGAACCGTTTGGCCAACCCGTTTTTATACCGGAAATACTGCCGGATAAAGCGCAGCGCCTCCCCGTGCGGGGTAGGCCGGATGCCGCGCCGTTCCTGCGCCCGGTTGAGTTCGAACAGCAGCCGCCAGTGGCGGTAAAAGTCGCGGTAGGCGCGCCACATGCCGAAATCGGGGTCGTACACGTGGGCCGGTTCGCCGAACACGCCGTTCAGTTCCATAACCTTGAATTCGCCGCGGCGCAGGGCATCGGGGTCGGCGCATTTCAGGTCGAAACGGCCGTACAGTACTTCCGGCAGTTGGGCGCACAGCGGCTCGAAAGCCTCAACCAATTGCGTGTCGATGAGGTGGTTGCCGTTCATGAACTTGGTACCCCGGCAGTGGTTGCCGATGGGTTCGAGCAGCAGCGTTTCTCCGGAAGCGGGCACCCGGCTGAGCAGGTCCGGGAATTCCTGTTCGAAACGCTCCAACTGGAACGCGGCCCGCGGGTTTTGGCCCATCAGTTCGCGGACGGACGAAACACCGTCGCCGCGGACGCTGAGGAATTCTTTCACGCAGACCGAGGTGATGCCGAAGCGAGGCCGTACCGCCGACTGCCAGTCGGCCTTTTCCCCCGGAAAGCGGTAAAACAACACCGTCATTTCCACCGGCAGGGTCAGAAATTCCTGGAGGATAAACGGCACCGGGTAGCGTTCGAGGTGGGCCTGCAACTCCTGCGGCCCGCCGACCTTTTTCACCAGGAAACCGCGCTCACCCACGTCGGGCTTGGCGATGAGCGGGTAGCCGATACCGGCGTTTTTCAGCGCCCGTTCCACTTCTTCAAACGGCTCGCCGCCGTTCACCAGCACCGTCTTCGGCACGAGGTGGGGCGGCAGCAGTTGCAGGATGTCGTGCTTCGACTCGCCCATAGCCCCGCCCAGCGGTATGGCCGGGTTGACGTTGGAAAAGAACACCAGGTGCCGGGCCCGCGCCGCGAACCAGAGCCAGAAGCCGTAAATGGGGAGGTTGGCCAGCCACCAGGGAAGGAATTCCCAGGTCGTCCATTTGCGGAGGGAATGTGTGAATGTGGTCAAGGTGAGAATAGATAATGGGATAATGGGGTAATTTGATAATGGGATAATGGGGTAATTTGATAATGGGATAATGGGGTAATTTGATAATGGGATAATGGAGTAATTTGATAATGGGGTAATGGGGTAATTTGATAATGGGATAATGCAGCAATAGTACAAAGGTCGGTCGGTCGGGCTGGAAAAAAAGTTACGGCGGTAATATTTGCAGCCTTCAGGTCATTTTATTTCAAAAAACAGCTCCTGGTCGCTAAAAACCGGCTGTTTCATGCCGGGGCATTGGTACAAAAACCGGCGAAAAGTGATCCGGTCGCCGGGCATAACGGCAACTTGCTTTTCCGATATGGCACCTTCGAAGCGGGCGCCCGTGTTGTGCCCCTGCCATACATTGCCGGTCTTTTTTGAAAAATAATGGGCTTCGAACCCGAGCATGGCGCAATTCCCGCATACATCGAAACCGCTTATCATGGCGACAATACCGTTTTGCGCCCGGAATTCGCCGCTACTGATAGCCTTGCTTCGATGCCGGCCGCCCAGGAGGATGTCCACCGGTAAGGTCCTGACCCGGAAGGCACGCTGGCCGAGCGTTTCGTGGCTGCAGGTATCTATTATGGTAAGCGTTACTATTGAAGTATCTGTAGTGGTGGCGTACATGGCGTACCTCCCCGTACCGTGTTTTTTGATTTTAGCGCCGGCGGACTGCAAGGCAATGCAGGAATCGGGCACTTCTGTGGATACGACCGTGACGGGATTCTCGACTCCGGCCACGAGTACATTTACCTTTCCCAGTTCTATGGCGATTTGCCCGGAAACGCTGCCTGGAAAAAGACAGATAATAAGCCGGACCGTTCGCCAGTTTATTGTTTTTAATAGTAACATCTGTATCGTATTTCATAACAAACAAATTTCCTGTGAAGAAAGTCTGTTACTTATTTTACTTTACTGCCGGCGCTGGCAAGGTCGCAGTACGAACGGATTTTGAAAAAAAACGAGGTCATCTGGGCCGCCGAAATGGATGTGACGTATGATTTTTTCTACGGATACCGTCGCAACATGCGATCCGTTGACCTACGAGGAGAAAATCGAGATCGTGCAAAAGGAATTCCGGGCAACCGATTTTCCCCGCTTGCGCCTGGTCCAAAACTGGTATTGGGACGACCGGCAACAACGACTGCTCATCGATCTTCAGCGTTTTGCACCGCTCAGGCCGGTAGACCGTCCGGCTGTTTGGAAAAATATGGTGATAGAACAACCACTTTTTTTCTACCGGAACCGCCCGTAAAACTGACTCAAAACTCCATCTTATGCCACCGTTCCGACCTCAAATAATACCACACCAGCGCGATCATCACCGCCCAGTACAGTACCTCCGCCGCCCACACCCACAGCAGGCCGAGGTGGGAAAAATTGGTGATGACGTACAGGTAGCCCAGATACACCGCCACTGCCAACGCCTGTAGTTTCATCCCGAACCAGGTGGCGCCCGTGCCGGCCAGCGCGTTCATGAACACCACGCCGACGGTGGCCATGGACAGGATCAGCAGGAGCAGATAAAACACCGGCTGCGTTTCGCCGATCAGGCTCATGTCCGATTTGCCCAGCAGCGGGTAGAGCAACTTGCCCGGGAACAGCAGGATGGGCACGGCCAGCGTCATCGACACGGCCCAGCAGAACTTGCCCGTTTTCCAGGCCGCCGGCAACACGTCGCGGTGGCGGCCCTGCCCGATCAGGTTGCTGATGAGCGTGTTGGCGCCGGAGGAAAAGCCCCACATCGGGATGGACAGCAGCAGGTACACGGTGCGGGCCAGGTTGGAGATGGCCAGCGCGCGCGGGCCCAGGTTCTCCACCATGCCGAAGAAAAAGACCCAACTGCCCTGGCCCGCCACGGCGTTGGCTACCACCGGCAGGGCCAGTTTGAGTTGCTGCCGGGTCAGGGCCCAGTCGGGTTTGGGAACGGAAAAAATGTGCAGCACGCGGTTCTCCCTGTCAAAAAGCATGTACGCCCCGAATACTACGAAAGCAATACCCTCGGCGATGCTGCTGGCCAGCCCCGAACCGCCGATGCCCATGGCCGGCAGGCCGAATTTGCCGAAGATCAGGCCGTAATTGAGCGCCAGGTTGACCACGGCAAGCACCGCTGTGCTCGACAGGATAATTTTGGGCCGGGCGATGCCGCTGTACAGCGAGATCAGGGCAATGCCGCCGTAACTGAAAAAAATGCCGAAAGAACGGTAGTGGATGTATTCCAGCGACTTTTCATAGATCTCCGGCGAGTGGTCGAGGAACAACTGGAAAAACCAGGGCGTGGCGAAGTGCATGAAGGCCCACATCAGCAGGGCCAGGGCCAGTTCGAACAGCAGCATGGTGTGGAACACGTGGCCCACTGCACCCGGCCGCCCTTCGCCCATCCGCCGGGCGATGATCATCTGGCCGCCCCGCGAAAACGAATACCCGATGGCGGCGATGGTGATGTAAAACACCCCTACGAACCCGATGGCTCCGAATTCTACCTCGCCCAAATGGTACAACAACACCGCGTCGCTCAGTGCGATCACGTTCTGCGCCGCCGATCCCAGCATGATCGGTGCGGATATTTGCCAGATGTGGCGGTAAGTGAGGTCGAGTTTCAACGGTGTGGTGATGTTTGGTTAGTTCTCAGGTGTCCAACAATCCAACGTCCAACAGTCCAACGTCCAACAGTCTCAATTTCCAATTTCCAATTTCTAAAACACCCTCCACGGCTTCCACCGCGCCGGCACCACCCGGAAATGCTGTTTCTCCTTGAAATCCGGGTTGATAAAAGCCAGCGAAAGGTCGAAAAAATCCACGGTTAGCGTCACCCGCGGGTGTTCTTTGAGGCGCTGCCAGGCCTGCTCCATGCCCGGCGACCAGTAGGCGTCGTCGAACACAAACACGCTGTGGGCGTGGGCGAAAGGCAGGCAGGCTTCAAAATAGGCCAGTGTCGGCTCCGGGCGGTGGTTGCCGTCGAAAAAGACGAGGTCAACCGGTTGCAGCCGCTCCAGAGCTTTCGCCAGCGTTTCTTCGAAGCGGCCGGTCACCACTTCCGTATTTTTCAAGTCCAGCGCGGCCAGGTTGGCGCGGGCGATTTTGGCAAAATCCGGGCAGCCTTCCAGCGTCAGGAAGCGCGCACTGCGCCTGCCCGAGGCCAGGTACATGGCGCCCACCCCCAAAGATGTGCCCAGTTCGAGCATGGTTTGGGGCGCTGCCCAGTTGGCCAGGCGGAACAGCATCCGGCCCTGCGCCATGGTGCTGGCGGCCCGGCGGGCGATGAGGCGGACGGAGGCAGAGCCCCCCCGGGTATAGCCCCCCCCGACCCCCCCGGTGGGGGGGAGAGGCGTGGTGCTTCCGGCATTGGAGTCGGAAGCGGGAGCCAGTGGCGAAGCGCTCTTCCCGGCATTGGTGTCGTTGGCAGAAGCCAGTGGCGAAGCGCTCTTCCCGGCATTGGTGTCAGGATCAGAAGCCAGTGGCGAAGCACTCTTCCCGGCATTGGTGTCAGGGTCAGAAGCCGGTGGCGAAGCACTCTTCCCGGCATTGGTGTCAGGATCAGAAGCCAGTGGCGAAGTACTCTTCCCGGCATTGGAGTCAGGATCATAAGCCGGGGGCGAAGCGCTTCTCCCCCCCGCCGGGGGGGCGGGGGGGGCTATACCGGGCGGCAAAACTGCCGCCCCGTAATCCACCACCTCCAACTTCACCGCACTCTCCAGCATCTTCCGGCGCACCCGCTCCACGTCGCGGAAAGCATAGAACCAGCGCCGGTCTTCCAAAACGGCATTGGCCAGGTCGAACACGAAGGGCGAGTGCAACTGGTATTTCGTGACGGCCTTCCGGTAAAAATCCAGGAAGCGGCCCAGGCGAAAAAGATGGTTTGGCAAGGTGACATGTTTGGCCCCACCCCTGGCCCCTTCCCTGCGGAAAGGAGCGTGCTTGTCCGGGTTTTGAAAGAATGCCCGGCGTTTAGTCGCCCCTCCCAGTGGGGGAGGGGCCGGGGGTGGGGTTTCTTTAACGTATTCTTCAAGTTCCGGGCGAAAATAGCGCCCTTCCGGTTAAAAAAACTTTAAACCGGAAATAAGGCTCCAATACCCGGCCGGGCGCCCCGTTTTTTTCGCATCACTGACAAAAACGACGAATCCGACGCTCTCTATGAAAAACACACGCCTGATCATCCTGCCGCTTCTGCTCCTCATCAACCACCTCGCCTTCGGTCAATCCTATAAAACCGCCGCCGGTATCCGCATCGACCACGGCATCAATTTCACCGTGCAGCAGCACATCGCCGACAACTGGACGGCGGAAGGCATCCTGCACACCCCGATCAATTCCGACGAGATGGGCTTCACGCTGCTGGCCGAAAAACACCAGAAGATCCTGTTCCGCGGCCTGAACCTGTATGCCGGCGCCGGCGGCCACTACTACTGGCAAAGCGCCGCCAACCGCACCGAAACCGCTTCGGTGGCCGACAACGTGTTCGGCCTGACCTTCATCGGCGGTGCGGAGGTCTCGCTCGGTCGCTTCAACGTGGGCTTCGACTGGAAACCCGAACTGCACCTGGCCGGCGACCAGGTCCATCCCTTCGAGTGGACGGGCGGCTCGATCTCCGTCCGCTACATCCTCGCCAAGCGCGAGCGGAAAAAAGTAAAGGACTGGGCGGTGTGGGATAAGTTCGGCGGGAAGAAAAAGAAGTAAAGGTTGAAAGTTGAAGGTTGAAAGTTGAGGACCCGCCCGGGGCAGATGCCTGGGGCGGGTTTTTGTTTATTACAGTTTATTGTATCACGCAGAGACGCAGAGTTTCCCCAGAGACGACCTCTGCGTCTCTGCAGAAACTCCACGTCTCTGTGTGAAACTTCGGGCCTCTGCAACCCTTTCAACACAGCACTCCGCATAACCCGCGCGTTGTCTAACTTTGCCGAACAGCAAACTTCCAAACGCCCGTCTCTTATGCGCCTCTATTACACTTTTTTACTATTGCTCTCTGCCGCCCCCGCTTTCAGCCAGAAAATGCTGCTGCTGGAGCGCGCCAACCGGGCTGCCACCACCAAAATCTACATCGGCATGACCTTGCAGTACCGGCTGGCCGGCGAGGAAGACTACTGGTACGAGCGGACCATCACCGATATGCTGCCCGAATCGAATACCCTGCTGCTCGACGGATTCCCGGTCAAGGTGGGCGACATCAGCGAGATAAAAGTGCGGCGCAAAGCCATCTGGCGCATCATCGGCGGAACGGTATTCGCTTTCGGGGCCTCCCTGGCCATCGCCACCACGGTGGCCGCGCTTTACCGGGACGAAGGCACCAACTACGGGGCGCTCTACGCCACCTCGGCGGCGGCGGGCGGCGCCGGCTACTTCCTGAACACGAAGCGGAAACTCAAACTGGGCGAAAAACACCGGCTGCGGATCATCGAGATCAATTTTTCACCGCCGGCCATACCGAAGCAATGAGCGACGTGTCAGCCTACCTGCTTCGCCAGTGGAACGAAAATTTGCCCGGCGCCGACCCGGCTTTGTGGACCGACCTGTGGAAGCGTTATTCTGAAAAAAGCCGGTATTACCACAACCCGGACCACCTGGCCGCGATGTTCCGGCTCTTCGACCGTTACCGGGGTTGCCTGCTCGATCCCGGCGCAGTCGCCGTGGCCATCTTTTTCCATGATGCGGTGTATAAAGTCACCCGGAAAGACAACGAGGCAAAAAGCGCCACCCTGGCGGCGAAAAAACTTTCGGAAACCGGGTGGCCGGAGGACAGTATCCAACTGGTCCGGATGCACATTCTGGCTACCAAACGCCACAAACTGACTGCCGGCTCTCACCCCGATACCGCCTGTCTGCTCGACTTCGACCTGGCCATTCTCGGCGCTTCCTGGGAGGAATATCAAGTGTACGCCCGGCAGATCCGCCGCGAATACGGAATTTACCCCGACCTGCTGTATCGCCCCGGGCGCAGAAAGGCCCTGGAACATTTCCTGGAGCGACCGCAGATCTACCACACCGAACCGTTCCGGCAGGAACTGGAGAGCCCGGCCCGGCAGAATATTGCGCGGGAGATCGCCGGCCTGGTCGAAGAATGAGCACCGGAGTGAAATTCCGCCGTACATTTTCGCAAATTTTTCTTTCATGCGTCTACCGTTCCTTCCTTTTAGTCTTTCCATACCTGACCTTGTACGCCCCCTGACAGCCGGTCTTCCGGATTTTTACTCCCGCCGGAAGCCGCTCGCCGCGGGTGTAGCGTTCGGCCTGTTTACCGGTTCCCTGTTTGCCCAGCCCCTGCCCAGCCCGGCTGAGTTGCGGTTGACAGGTTTTGAACAAAGAAAAAATCTGGAGCAAAACTCTCTGCTCGCCGCCTTGAAACCGGAAAGCATCGGCCCCTCGGTGTTTTCCTGCCGCGTCACCGACGTGGACGTCAATCCGGCCGATCCCACCAAAATGTACGTGGCTTACGCTTCGGGCGGATTGTGGTACACCGAAAGCAACGGCACCAGTTTCAAACCCGTGTTCGACCGGGAAGCCAGCATGACCATCGGCGACGTCGCGGTGGACTGGAGCCGCAGCGTCATCTGGGTAGGAACGGGCGAGGTGAACAGCAGCCGCTCCTCCTACGCCGGTACGGGCGTTTACCGCAGTGCCGACGGCGGCAAAACCTGGGACTGGCGCGGCTTGCCCGAAAGCCACCACATCGGCCGCATTCTGCTGCACCCCTCGGACCCGAATACGCTGTGGGTGGCAGTGCTGGGCCATTTGTATACTCCCAATCCCGAACGCGGCGTATTCAAAACTACGGACGGCGGCAAAACCTGGCAAAAGACCCTGTTCGTGAACGATACCACCGGCGTCGTGGACCTCGTTGCCGACCCCGGCAATCCGGAAATTCTGTACGCCGCCACCTGGGAACGCCAGCGTCATGCCTGGGACTTCGACGGCGCGGGCCCAGGCTCGGGCATCTGGAAAAGCACCGACGGAGGGGTTACCTGGGCGCCGGTCAGTACGCCGGCCAGCGGGTTCCCGGCCGGAGCCAATACCGGCCGCATCGGCCTGGCCGCCGGCCGCAAAAATGGCCAGACGGTGTTGTACGCCAGCCTCGACAACCAGAACCCCAAGCCGAAAAAAGAAAAAGCCGCCGCAGACGTGCTGACCAAAGACCAGTTGCGGACCATGACCAAAGAGGAATTCCTGAAACTGGCCGATGAAAAACTCGGCGACTTCCTCAAACAGAACAATTTCCCGGAAACCTACGACGTGAAAAAGGTCAAAGACCTGATCCGCAAGGACAAACTCAAACCGGTGGCCCTGGTCGAATACCTCGAAGATGCGAACAACAACCTCTTCGAAACCGACTACACCGGCGCGGAAGTGTGGCGCAGCGACGACGGCGGCGCTACCTGGAAGCGTACCCATGCCGATCCGCTGGAGCAGATGTATTTCACCTACGGCTACTATTTTTCCAACGTCCGCTGCCAGCCCGACAACCCCGACAAGGTATACCTGATCGGATATCTGATCATCCGCAGCGACGACGCCGGCAAAACCTGGAAAAACATCAACGGCGACAACGTACACGCCGACCACCATGCACTCTGGCTCGATCCCGCCAGGCCCGGCCACCTGGTGAACGGCAACGACGGCGGCCTCAACATTTCCTGGGACGACGGCGAATCCTGGATGCTGTGCAATACGCCACCCGTAGGCCAGTTCTACGCCATTGCCGTGGACGAAGCCGAACCCTACAACGTCTACGGCGGCGCGCAGGACAACGGCGTATGGGCCGGGCCATCCAACTACAAACCTTCCACGGACTGGCACCAGAGCGGCCATTACCCGTACAAAGCCCTCATCGGCGGCGACGGCATGCAGGTGCAGGTGGACCGGCGCGACAACAACACCGTCTACACCGGCTTCCAGTTCGGGTTCTATTTCCGGGTCAACAAAACCACCGGCGACAGCAAGCCGATCACGCCGCGCCACGAACTCGGCGAACGCCCCCTGCGCTTCAACTGGCAGACCCCGATCCACCTCAGCCGGCACCAGCAGGACGTGCTGTACTTCGGCGCCAACCGCGTATACCGCTCCTTCAATAAGGGCCAGGACTGGGAACCCATCTCCGGCGACCTCACCGGCGGCGGCAGGGCAGGCAACGTGCCCTATGGAACCCTGACTACGCTGGACGAAAGCCCGCTCCGGTTCGGTCTGCTTTATGCCGGCTCCGACGACGGCTTTATTTACGTGACCCGGGATGGCGGCGAAACCTGGAAGAAAATTTCGGACAACCTGCCGCAAAAAATGTGGGTGTCGCGGGTACAGGCTTCCGCTCACGAGCGCGGCCGCGTTTACGCCAGCCTGAACGGCTACCGCTGGGACGATTTTTCGGCCTACCTCTACGTTTCGGACAACTACGGCGACTCCTGGCAGCGCATCGGTACCGACCTGCCGGCCGAGCCGGTGAATGTGGTGCGGGAGGATCCGGCCAATCCCGACGTGCTGTACGTCGGCACCGACCACAACCTCTACGTTTCGCTGGACCGCGGCCAATCGTTTCAGACCCTGAGCCCCGAATTCCCCGATTGTCCGGTACACGATCTGGCGGTGCAGGCCAAGGCCAAAGACCTGGTCATCGGTACCCACGGCCGTTCGATGTACAGGGTACACGTGGGGCAGGTGCAGCAACTGACCGCCGAAGTGCTGGCGGAAACGGTGCATTTGTTTGACCTTTCAAAAAGGAGATTCAGTAAAAACTGGGGTAAAAAACCGGCCTATGAGCCGGCCAAAGACCCGGAATTGCCGGTCTGGTTCTATGCCGCCGCAGCCGGCAAGGTCAACTGGTCGGTCAGAACCAAAGACGGGAGCTGGGTGTTGAACTCCGGAACCGTCGATGCCGTACGTGGTCTGAACACATTCGATTTTCATCTGGACGTCCAGGAAAGCGCTCAAAAAAAGTACCGGGAAACGCTTCAGGCCGCTCAGAAAGACCCGAAGAAACCGCTGGAACTGGAAAAAGCCGACACCGGAAAGATTTACCTGCGCAAAGGCGTTTATACCTTTACGCTGGAAAAGGACGGCAAGGCCGATACCCGCGAGTTTGTCGTCGAATAGGCAACGTTCGGTTATGCAGGGCTGTCCATGTGGCGAAGGCCCACCTCCACCGTCTAATCCCCAACCATCCAACCATCCAACCACCCAACCATCCAACTATCCAACCATCCAACTATCCAACCATCCAACCATCAAACCTTTCACCTTCAACAACATTCAAGTTTATTTTCATGAAACAATTCAGAAACCTGTTTTTGGCTGTCCTCGCCGTAGGCAGCATGGCCCTTACCGGCTGCCTCCACATCGTCGAAGAAGTCACTTTCAAGGACAAAGGCAACGGCCAGTATGCTCTGACGCTCGACATGAGTGAAGTAAAAGGCATGATGGACATGCTGAACACCATGCCGACCGACAGTACGGGTACCGGAGCCCCGGCCGGACAGCAGGACAACTCCATGGCTCAGATGGGCCAGGAGATCAGCGGCGTAGCCTCCACCCTCAAAGGCATCGAGGGCATCACCAACGTAGTGGAACTGAATGATACGGCGGCTTTCAAATTCGGATATTCCTTCGATTTCGCCGACGTTGCCGCGCTCAACCGGGCTTTGAAGGTGGTCAACAAGGACAAATACGACAGCAAAGTGGACGAGGTGTTCAAATTCTCCGGCAAGAATTTCGAACGCCTCGGCACGGGCGATATGGGCGAGGAGATCAAAAAGGCCCTGGCTGAAGGCGGCGGTGAAGAAGAAGGCGGCGAAGAAGCGCTGGACATGATGAAAATGATGTTCGCCGACATGAGCTACAAGCAGATCTATCACTTTCCCGACCGCGAGATCAAGAAGAACACCAACGACCTGGCCGAGGTAA
>WBZQ01002744.1_pt1 | contig 11187 bp, 8 predicted proteins | sample 5204251 | NCBI WGS metagenome assembly WBZQ01 (sample SAMN12412402, study PRJNA552823) | activated sludge metagenome | isolation source: activated sludge from nitrification reactor of wastewater treatment plant... | place: USA: Virginia | collected 2017-09 | reverse complement strand
GAACATGGGCGTGATGGTCCCAGCCGAGAAAATTTTGCAAACCGCGCGTGAAGAGCAGGCCGACATGATTGGCCTCTCGGGTCTCATCACCCCGTCGCTGGAAGAGATGCAGCACGTGGCACGCGAGATGCAACGTCAGGGTTTTGATTTGCCGCTGCTTATCGGCGGCGCCACCACCAGCCGTGTGCACACCGCCGTGAAGGTGGCCCCGCACTACAACAACGGCCCGGTGATTTACGTCTCGGACGCCTCGCGCGCCGTGGGCGTGTGCCAGAACCTGGTGTCCGACGATGCGCGCGCCAAATTCATTGCTGAAGTGCAGGCCGAGTACGAACGCGTGCGCGCGCAACACGCCAACAAAAAAGGCCCCGAGCTCATCACGCTCGATGAAGCACGCGCCAATGCCACGCGCATCAACTGGACCGGCTACACGCCAGCGAAGCCGAAATTCATCGGCACCCGTGCCTTCAAGAATTTCGATCTAGGCAGCATTGCGCGCTACATCGACTGGGGCCCGTTCTTCAACGCCTGGGACTTGGCCGGGCCCTATCCGCAGATCCTCGATGACGCCGTGGTGGGCACCGAAGCGCGCAAGGTGTTGGCCGAAGGACAGCAGATGTTGGAGCGCGCCATCACCGAGCGCTGGCTCACCGCCAATGCCATGGTGGGGTTCTACCCGGCCAATAGTGTGGGCGACGGCAAAGTGGGCGACGACATCGAGATCTACACCGATGAAACTCGAAACCAAGTGCTCTTCACCTGGTACGGCCTGCGCCAGCAGACCAAGAAGCCCGTGCTCGATGGCGTGCCCAACCCCAACCGCTGCCTGAGTGACTTCATTGCCCCCAAAGCGAGTGGCATCGCCGATTACATCGGCCTCTTTGCCGTGACCAGCGGCATCGGCATCGAAAAACGCGAAGCCGCCTTTCATGCCAAACACGATGACTACAGCGCCATCATGTTGCGCGCCCTGGCCGACCGCATGGCCGAAGCCTTTGCCGAGCTGATGCACGAGCGCGTGCGCAAAGACCTTTGGGGTTACGCCACCGATGAGTCACTCAGCAACGAAGCGCTGATCGCCGAGAAGTACCGCGGCATCCGCCCCGCCCCCGGCTACCCCGCCTGCCCCGAGCATTCGGTCAAAGCGCACCTCTTCAAAGCGCTTGCCGCGCAAGACATCGGCATGACGCTGACCGAGAACTACGCCATGCACCCAGCCTCCAGCGTGAGCGGTTTTTATTTTTCACACCCGCAAGCCACGTACTTCAACGTGGGCCGTATTGGGCGCGATCAGCTGGAAGATCTGGCGCGGCGCAAGGGAGAGGCGGCGCAGGAATTGGAGCGGTGGTTGGCGCCGAATTTGGGGTGAGGCGCGCAAGAATCAGTTGGGGATGAGATCGGCTTTAGAGGGCTCCGGTTTGCCTGCCTTTAGAAGCTCTAGGAGCAGCCAGTTTTCAACGTCTGGCCAAATGACGCGCGGGAGTTGTTTAAGGTGAACCAATAACCGGGCATCAAACTGCGGTGAGCCCACGACATTAGACAAATCGGCCGCCGCTTGATGCAAAAAATGGTGTGCAGCGTCGCCTTTGGTGAAGGTTCCAATCAGGCGCATCGCTGCGGTCTGCTCGCGTGTGTTCGTACCCTGCGGGGCGTAGTCGTTGTCGCGCAGATAAAGATGTTCAGTCACTCGGCCGATTTGGCCGTGATCCTCGTCGCGCCGGACCCCATGTTGGTGTTGCAGTTTCAGATGCAGATTCTCGTGGTGTAAAACCATCCCAAGTTCAATCGGGTCGAGTTTTTTAAAGATGTCAATGCCTTTCGTTTGCAGGGTATCCAACACCACAAAGTGCTTTTGGCCGAGCACGTGCAACGCTGTTTTTTCTTCTGCCGTATGGGGTAGAAGTGCGCCATGAAGGGTCACCACATGGGGCCGCCTGGGAATTGCCAGACCCCACCGAAACTGCGCCTTTGCCAATGGGAAGTTCCCTGTTTCCATTTTGTTTTTTTTCCAGGAATCAAAAACAGCCTGTGTCAGAGGGACCTCTGGCCCCGGCCGGGGTTCGTTGGGGTTCAGGGTGGTGTACACAACGGGACGTTGACCCACTGCTTCGAGCATCGCTCGGCCACCTTTTGTGTTGGCATAGTCCAGCAAGGTTTCAGCCAGAGCAACCCGACGGGCGTTAGAAATCGGCGCAACGCCGTCTTTAGGGCCTGTGTCGGCAAGCCAGCGGGTCATCCGTTGAGTGAGCCCGTGAGTCACGCCCCACCGGTCTGTCGTATTGGCCATGGCCAGGGCTTGCCGTGCAAGCACCCCTGGTGAGGGATGTAGGCAATCTGAGCAAGGCGCCAAACGAATCTGTGGCGCAATTTTTTGCAGTTCTTTTTCAAGAACCAGGGAGCGTGACACGCCCTCTGGCGTGAACAATTTGCTTGAGGTCAAGCCCGAATGAGCCCCTGAGAGGGCGCGCGTTGTCATGTTCAGGGCCTTCCCATACGCACTGCGGGTGGGTCGATCAGTACTTCCTTGATCTGCAAGCCCCGATCCATGGCAGCGCGAATTGCAGTCACATCGATCGCCTTTCCGCTATCTAGCCCAGGGGCCACCAGTGCGCTGGGTACCAGAGTAAGTTGTTGAACGCCTGCGCCGTTGTTGGGTAGACGTTTGAACAACGCATCAAACATTTGTCCCCCGTTGCCCCAAACTCGATCAAGCTCAGGGTAATGAGGGAACGCTGAATTAATTTGTACCCGCAAAAAATTGGATTTCGAGGAAAACATGGCATCAAATCCAAAAGCTTTTCGGCCCGACAATTGCGGCAATTCGATCACCAGTCTCTCTGTGCCGTAAAAAAGTGCGGGGTCATAAGCAAAAGACGTGATGGGGTTATCGGAGTGGGCCGTAATGCGGCGAGCCAGTTGTTCAGTCGTGATGTCGGGTGCCCGCCGGACGTAACCCTGTACCACCTCACGCTCTAAGGTGGCGTAGGCATTGGGGGCGAAAATTCGCCCTATAAATTTTTTTCTGCCAGTCGATAAAAACAACGCCAGTGTGGTGCCCAAAGCCGTGCTGGATTCGGGGGTGTGGTGGGGGTTTGTGAAATCGGCAGCCAGTTGTTGTCCACTGGCCAGTAGCTCGCCCTGAAGCGCTTGAGCCTTGCCCTGTGGGTTGCGCAGCAGTTCACGGCTTGCGCGCACTAGGGGCATGACCAATCCGGTTGTTAAAACCGCAGAGGCATCATTCAATGCACGCAAAGACCATGGCAATTGGGATGTCTGGGCGGCATCCGGCATGAGGTTGGAAGGGGTGCTGTAGCGCGCAACGTGCGTTCGAGCGACGTGTCGAGCCAATTCGCCTGTGGCGGTGAGGCCACCCACGAGCGCTTCTTTTGCAAACCCTGCAACGATGTGCACAAAGCTGGGCGCTGCCCATCCCAACAAATCATCAGTGGCGAGCGCGCGTGCGTAGTCAGGGCGTGTTGCTTGGGTCTGACCCCAAACCGGCCGACCCTTGGCGTCGTGCCCGGGGCCTAGGGTGTTCAGATATAAGTTTTGCGGGCGTGCGTGCTGGGCAGCAACAGGGTTCATGGCAAATCGTTCCATTTCTAATGAGTTAGGAACGGAATCAATAGGGGTCAAGAATCAATAGGGGTCAAGTCAGTGACAGCGTGGCGCAGGTTGCACGAAAGTGCTGGCAATCAGCAAGGGCCACAGGCAATTTTTTTCTTGGTGCCATGGTCGGCTTGACCCCAGGGTTACCATCGCGGCGTTTTTTGTTTTCACTCGGATTGCGTCTATGCCGCACTTGCCTGCGCGTGTCAGCCTTGTGGATGTGGGTCCGCGCGATGGCCTGCAAAACGAGCGTGTACCCCTGACCACGGAACTCAAGGTTGAGTTGGTCAATCGCTTGAGTGCCGCCGGGTTTGCGGGCGTTGAGGTCACTGCTTATGTTTCGCCACGCCGCGTGCCGCAGATGGCCGATGGTGCGCAGGTCATGGCACGTATCGAGCGCAGGCCCGGCGTGTGCTACAGCGCACTGGTACCTAATCTTCAGGGTTTTGAGGCGGCTTTGCCGGGCAAACCTGATGAGATTGTGGTGTTTGCTTCGGCCAGTGAAGCATTTAGTCAAAAGAACATCCATTGTTCGGTGGCCGAGTCCATCGAGCGGTTTGCGCCTGTGTGTGAGGCGGCGCGCGCGCAGGGCATTGCCATTCGCGGTTCAATTTCATGCGCATTGGGTTGTCCCTATCAGGGCGAGGTCAAGCCGACTGCGGTGGCTGATGTGGCGCGCCGCCTCAAAGCGCTCGGTGTGCAACACCTCGGTGTGGCCGACACCCTCGGCACAGGCACCCCGCGCGCGGTGCAGGCCGCTATGCAAGCGGTGCTGGGAGTCTTTGAGCTGGACGAGCTCAGCGGCCATTTTCACGACACTTATGGCCAAGCGGTGGCCAATGTGTATGCCTGCTTGCAGATGGGGGTGGCGCACTTTGACACCAGTGTGGCGGGCTTGGGTGGCTGCCCCTACGCGCCGGGGGCCACCGGTAACGTGGCCAGTGAAGATGTGTTGTATCTGCTGCGGGGTCTGGATATCGAAACGGGTATTGACTTGGACCAGGTGGTGGCCACGGGTCAGTGGATCAGCGCACAACTAGGCCATGCGGTCAGCTCGCGTGCCGGCCGTGCGCTGGCCGCAAAGAAGGGAACGTTGACATGAACCATGGGTCGCGCCTCATTTTGGTTTGGGTATGTGGTGCGATCAGTGCGTGCACGACCGCACCTGCGCCCGGCAGCCTCTCACCGCCGCTGGGTTTTTTCAGCGATATCAAGGTGCCCGATACGCATCGGGCTGTGTTGCGACTCAAGGCGCAGGGCGTACAGGTATTTCGCTGCGAGCGGCTGGGGGGGGAAGCCGGTTACGGGTGGATTTTTCGACTGCCCGAAGCCGATCTGCTCGAGGCCACCGGTCACGTTGTGGGCCAGCATGGCGCCAACTTCTCGTTCACCCACCAGGACGGCAGCGTATTGGTCAGCACCGTGATCGGTTATGAGCAGGCGCCAGCGGCTCAAGACTTGCGCTGGTTGCTACTCAGCGCCAAATCGCAGAGCGTGGGGGGTAAAGAAGGCAAGGGGGGCAGGGGCGTTTTTTCTGGTGTGACGCATATTCAGCGGGTGAACACCCATGGCGGTATGCCGCCTGCATCGTGCAGCCCGCAACAACAAAATCAATTGCTGCGAGTGCCGTTTTCAGCGGACTTTGTTTTCTATAAACCTAAATCCGGCAGTTGAACGTGCGGCACAGTGGGTGCGTCGGGCTGTCTGGCTAGGCGCAAACCGCAGCGATGCCCGGTGGCATCGCGAGGATTTGCAACAACGCCAGACAGCCCGACGTGCCTGCTATGCCGCGCGTAGCGCGCTCACCTTTTGGGTGAACGCGCTTCGGGCTGCAATGCGTTGATTCCACGCGCAGATTCCAAATGCACAAACGGTCAACGGCCGGATTTAGGATAAGCCCCGTTGATCAGCCGCAACACGTTCAACGGCCGGATTGAGGTTGAATTGAAATGCAATGCCCGCTCCTGTTAGGGGTTCTTGCTGAAATTGCCGGGGTAATCTGCTGGGATGCTTAAGCACAGTCGTCATCTGCTCATCGGGCTTGTCTTGGCCTGGGCTGGGGCCTTGCCGGTGGGCGCGCAAAGCGGAGCTCCGGTCAGTTATGTCGGTCGACCCATCTACAGCGAGCCGAGTTCAGGTTTGCAAATGCCGCCGGGTTGTGTGCTACAGCCAAGTTGGCGCTCGCGCCTGGGTACCAGCGACTACGAAGTTTGGATCGTGACTTGTGATCAGGTGGCGCATACGTGGATGCTCAAGCGCTCAGTGATTGAGATGGTCAATTCCACGCAGGCGCGACTGCGGTTTCAGGTCTTGGATGAGCAGCGTTGGCCCGATGAGGTCGCGGGAGAAACCCTTTCCGTGCAGTGTGTGGGCCGGACGCGACAGGACGGCGGCTATGTGATTGCTGGGGCCAAGTGGCGCCCCCCGGTGGGTAAAACGGGTGAAGTGCTCCTGGCCAGCGCAAAGACGGTAGTGCGTGCAGATTTATCCAAACAGAAATTTGTCAGCGCCACATTGGCTGAGGTCGAATGCGCTCGCTATCCCGAGCGTGAAGCCATGATGCTCAGGCTGCAGCAGTCGCCTCGATAACTGCCGCGTTGATGGCGCGGCCTGCCCGAAAATAATTTCAGCATCAGCTAACATTCGGCGCTGACCCGGCAGCGCCGTTCGCGCCCGGGATGTTCATTGGAGGAATAGCAATGACGACCCAGAGTGCGGTGACGGTCGGCGTCATGACGGTGGGAGCTTATTTGCGCGATCTGCCCCCTGATCGGCGTGTGGCCATGGCCCGCGTGTGCAGCATGATCCGGCGCTCTGCGCGTGGTGTGCGCGAGAGCATGCGTTATGGCTTGGCGTTTTATGAACTCGATGGCCCGCTGTTTGCGCTGGCCTCTGGGCGTCGTTCCATGTCGCTTTACGTGGCTGAGCAGGAAGTGGTGCTCAAGCACAAGGACGCATTGCCAGGCGCCAACCCCGCCAAAAGTCACATCAAGTTCTCGGATCTGAATCGTCTGCCGCTGGATATCGTCGAACGCATCGTGCGCGACTCGGTCACTGCTCGGCGTAACCGCGTGTCGGCGGGCGCGCTCATGACTCAGGCCGACTTACTCAAGTTGTGGGACATCAAAGAAGAGGCCGCAGCCACCACCACCATCATCACCAAGCCGGGTGTGCCTGCGCCAGTGGCTGTGACCGTCAGCGCTAAAGCGGCTGCCAAACTGCCTAAGCCGCCCGCTGAAAAGGTCAAGGTGGCACCGGCACCCAAGGCCAAGAAGAAAGCAGTCAAGGCGGTGGTGAAAAAGGTTGTTAAGAAGGTGGCCGCAAAAAAAGCGGTGCCTGAGAAAACTACCCCCAAGAAAGCCACCCCCAAGAAAGCTACATCTAAGAAGGCCGCACCCAAGAAAGTTGCAAAGAAGGTCGTCAAGAAAGTGGCTGCCCGCAAGTAACGCGGGCGCTGGCAACTCACGCTGCGCTTGACCCCGGCCACCTTGTGGGGCGCGGGGTTTTCTCCCCCTGAAGGGGAGAAATTTTTTCTTATTGCTGCCCTTGAGCTTTTTGCTGTCACATCCTCGTTTGCGCCGCGCTGTCCTCTTCACCCTCATGGGGTGGGTGGTGGCCGCTGGTGTGTTGGCGTCGCAGGCGGCTACCGCAGCAGCGTGGCGGCAAATCTTTGCGCAGTCGCTGTGCACAAGCGCCCATACCAGTGAGCACGATGCACACGTGGCGCATCACGCCGCGTGTGCCGCACATTGCGTTGCCGCCAGTGCGGGGCATGGTGGTGTAGCCGGTGGCCCACCACGGGTGTGGTCGCTCTCAGTCGGTGCCACCCATGAAAGGGCTGCGCCGGGGCGTATGTGCGTCTTGTACGCCGCGGCCTCTCAAACCCTTCCTCCAGTACGCGCCCCGCCCCTGCTTTTTGTTTGAGTGTGATGAAGGCCGTCGATGTGCCGTGCGCATCGACGCATTGAACTCATGACAGAAAGCATTTCATGTACGCCATTTCATACACAGCCCGTCGGGCTGTAGTGACGCTTTTGTTGCTCCCCGGTTTTGTTTCGGCGCAAGGTGTCGCGCAAGACCAGCAACTCGATACGGTGGTGATTCAAGCGCGCAAAGAGCTCGCCACCCCAATCTCCACCACGACCGAATCGCGCAGCGCCAGCCAGTTGCGTGAACTGAACTTGATCAACACCGAAGACGCGCTGCGCACCTTGCCTAACCTCACCATCCGCAAGCGTTATGTGGGTGATCGCAACGGACTCATCGGTGGTCGCAGCCATTCCACCTTGCAAGCGGCGCGCGGCATGCTTTTTGCGGACGGTTACTTGCTCAGTCAATTTCTGGGCAATTTCAACGCACCGCGCTGGAACATGATTGCGCCCGAAGAGATCGAGCGCATCGATGTGCTCTACGGCCCATTTTCTGCGGTCTATCCGGGTAACGCCATTGGCACCACTGTGGTGGCCACCACGCGCAAGCCACAGGCGTTTGAAGCGTCGGCTCGTGCGCAAGTGTTTGGGCAGAACTTTGATGGCGAAGGCATGCACGGCGCGCAGCAGGGCCATCAGACCTCGGTGTGGTGGGGCAATCGCAATGGGCCCTGGTGGTATTCAGTCGGTGCCAATGCCTTGGTCAATGAAAGCCAACCTATGCAGTACGCCACGCTGTTGCAGTCGCAAGGCGGGGCGCCTGCCGGGGGGGCCGTGCCGGTCACGGGCGCCGTGCCTTGGCGCGATCCGCAGGGGCGCGAGGGCTATTTGCTCGGCGCCAATGGCAGTGCCATTGAAGACAACCGCCAACAGCAAGCCAAGCTGCGTCTCGGTTACGACTTCACGCCGACGTTAGGTGCCGATGTGTTGGCCAGTGTTTGGCACAACATCGGCAACCGTTACGGCGCTAGCCTGCTGCGCGATGCCAGCGGCAATACGGTGTGGAGCGGGCCGGTGGTGATTGACGGGCGTGGTTACACGGTGCCCACCACCAGTTTCTCGCCGCAACGGGTGCAAGAGCGGCATGACTTTTTGGGCGTCACGCTCAAGACCCGCTACCCCGATGGTTGGAACGCTTCGGCGGTGGTCACGCACTACGACATCGCGCGCGATGAAACACGCAGCGCCACAAGCGCGCTACCGACGGCGCTCAACGGCGGCGCGGGCACCTTGGTCGATGGCGGCGGCACCGGCTGGAACACGCTCGACTTGCAAGCCACGTGGGATCCAACCGGTCAGTCGGCATGGGCGGCGCATCGCGTGGCGTTGGGCTATCACCTCAACCACTACACGATGCAAAGCCTTACCCACAACACGGCGGACTGGATGAGCGGGGCACCCACCACGCCTGTGGCCACTTTTTCCGGCGAGACCGCATTGCAAGCATTCTTTGTGCAAGACGTGTGGCGTTTTGCGCCGGGCTGGGCGCTCACGTTGGGCGCGCGCTATGAGTCTTGGCAGGCCACGGATGGGGCGCGTGCGACGGGTGCGGCCGCACCCGTGCTCTACCCAGATTCCACTGCGTATGGCGTCTCGCCCAAGGCCACGCTCACCTGGGTCGTGCACGACTGGACTTACAAACTCGCCTACGGTCGTGGCTTGCGCTTTCCCACCGTGAGCGAACTTTTTCAGGGCAGCGTGACCGGCAGCGCCATTGTCAACAACGATCCGTTTCTGCGGCCCGAGCGCTCTGATGCCAAAGAGTTCTCCGCGGTGCATCACTTGGCCCAAGGCCAATACCGCATCACGTTGTTTGAAGATGATGTGCGCGACACCATCTGGAGCCAGATCAGCATTCTGGGTTCAGGCTCCGTGGCGACTTTGCAAAACATCGACCGTGTGCGCACGCGTGGGCTGGAGCTGGCCGGTGAGATAGACGTGGACGCTGTGCGTGGCCTCAAGCTCGGCGGCAGCGTGGCCTACAACGACGCCACCATCGTGCAAAACCGCAAGTTCCCGGATTCCGAGGGCAAACGCTGGCTGCGTGTGCCGCGGGTGCGCAGCGTCTTGACGGCCACGTACTCGGTGCGCCCAGATTGGACATTGGCCGCAGCGTGGCGCTACAGCGGGCGTCAGTACGCCAATCTCGACAACAGCGACATCAACCCCAACACCTTTGGCGGTGTGTCCACGGTGAACCAGCTCGACCTCAAAGCGACCTGGCAAGTCACGCGCCACGCCACCGTGGCCGCGGGGGTCGATAACGTCAACAACCAGCACGCCTACCAGTTCCATCCCTACCCCTTACGCAGTTGGGTGGCGGAACTGCGCGTCACACATTGAGGTCGCCATGCGCAAATACCTCTTCTTGTTTCTGTGTGTCGTGGCGCCGCTATCTTGGGGTCGCCCTGCGCTGGGCACGGGCGCCGCCTTTGCGCCCGACGGCACCTTGTGGGTGGTGCGCAGTGAAGCCGAGCAACTGCTGGCACAGACCTCCACCGACCACGGTCAGACCTGGAGTGCACCGCGCGCGCTGTTGCAGGTCCCTGAGCCTATTGCCGCTGATGGGCAGAACCGTCCCAAGATCGTCTTCGGCCCTAAGGGTGTGGTGGTCATCAGTTGGACGCGCCCCACCTCCGCGCACTACACCGGCGATGTTCGCCTGCTGCGCTCCACCGATGGCGGAGCGCACTGGAGCGCCCCGCGCACCGTGCACACCGATACGCAGCGCGTGGGCCATCGCTTTGACGCCGCCGCGTTTGACGATGCAGGCCGCTTGTATGTGTTGTGGATTGATAAGCGCCACAGCGACAACGCCTACCGCGGTGCCGCCATTTACGCCGCGGTGTCTGCCGACGGTGGCGCGCACTTCGAGCGTGAAGTGAAGCTTGCCGATCACAGTTGCGAGTGCTGCCGCATTGCATTGAGCTTTGACCCTGCGGCCCAAAAAATGCGCGCCTTCTGGCGCCATGTGTTTGAACCCAACGAGCGCGACTTCATGCAAGCCACCTTCGGCCCCGATTTGCACGTGCAATTGCAACGCGCCACACACGAGCGCTGGGCCATCGACGCGTGCCCGCATCACGGTGGCGCACTGGCCATTGCTGCCAACGGCACGCAACACCGTGTGTGGTTCAACGTGGTCGATGGGGTGGGGCGCAGCTTTTATGGACGGGTCAGCGCAGACGCTAGTCAGACGCAAACACTGCCCCCTGGCGCCGAGCACGCTGACATCATCGTCGCCGGCCCGCGCGTGGTGCTGGTGTGGAAGTCCTTCGATGGACAGGCCACACAACTCAAAGCCTGGGTCTCAGAAGAGGAAGGCCAACACTTCACCGAACACACTTTGACGCACACCGACGCCGCCAGCGATGCACCGCATTTGATCGCGCAGGGCCCACGCGTGTTCGCCGTCTGGGCCACTGCAAACAAACTCCATGTCATCGAGGTGCACCCATGAAGCTCAACCCGATACGCCGCCGCCTGCTCATGGCCGGCGCCACGGTCTTGCTCCCCCAAGGCGCGCAGTCCGCGCCCACCTTGCGCGTCTTTGAGCGTGATTCCCTCAAACACATCGACACCGGCCCGCGCCCCTATGTGCTCACCTTCTGGGGGCTGAACTGCGCTGCCTGCGTGCACGTGCTGCACG
>WBZQ01002743.1_pt1 | contig 11191 bp, 21 predicted proteins | sample 5204251 | NCBI WGS metagenome assembly WBZQ01 (sample SAMN12412402, study PRJNA552823) | activated sludge metagenome | isolation source: activated sludge from nitrification reactor of wastewater treatment plant... | place: USA: Virginia | collected 2017-09 | reverse complement strand
GCGTCGTGTTCCTGTCGATGGCCACCATGGTCCGCTGCATCGGCGACACGATCGAGGACCAGCAGCGCGCCTGCATTCGCGACCTCGAGTCCGTCTGGCTGATCGAGAACGCCGGCCACCGATGGATCGACGGCAGGTACTACGGGCTCGGTGACCTCACGGAGGACGAGCTGCACGACCTCATGCGGGAGGTGTGCCGGTGACGCTGCTGCAGCCCACGTGGCGGCCGGCCGCCGACCTCGACCCGGTCCACATCGCCGCCGACGTCCACCAGCTGGCCACCCCGGCGTGCGCGCCGCTGCCCGCTGGGCCCGTCGACCTCGCCCGCGCCACGGTCATCGAGCGCGAGGTGTTCGCACCGATTCCCATCGGCATCGGCGAACAAGGCCAACAGGTCCGCATGAACATGCCCGGCGACAACGGCCGCCACGTCCTCGCCATCGGCGCATCGGGCGCCGGCAAGACCACCTTCATGCACACCGTGCTCATGTCTGTCGCCCCCCGACGCCACGTCGCCATCGTCCTCGTCGACCCCAAGGAACTCGACTTCGCCATGTGGGAACAGCGCGCCGCGCTGATGGCCCTCGGCGAAGGCGGCGCCGCCAAAGGCTTCGGGTTCGTCGTCGCCGAGCTCGACTACCGCAAGGCCCTGCTGCGCGAGTACAACCGGCTCGCCATCGCTAACAGCTGGACGCCGGTCGTCGCCCTCCCGATCGGCGTGCCCGTCCTCGGCCAGACCTTCGAGTACGTCCTCCTCGCCGTCGACGAACTCGAGACCCTCACCGACACCAACGCCGACGCCGGCGCCAAGATCCGCCGGGCGCAGCTGCGGCGCATCCTCCGTCTCGGCCGGGCGCTCGGCATCGGTGTGCTGTCCGCCACGCAGCGACCCTCCTACGACGTCGTGCCGCTCAACATCCGAGACCTGCACCGCACCCGCGTCGTGTTCGGCACCGAGTCCGCCGAGCAATCGAAGGTCGGCTGGGGCGACGGGGTCAACGAACTGGAGCCCTACCCGCCGCACCGGATCCGCCAGATCGGCGAAGCGTTCATGCGTGTCGACCGGATCCCCACCCACCTGCAGGGCTACTACCCAACCCCCCAGCAGATCGCCACCGAAGCCGCAGCGTACCCACGGGTATGCGGCCCGGCGTCGTGGCCGCACGTCATCGAAGACGACGAGCTCGACGGCTGCCCGATGTGCGGCCACAACCCCGACCTCGACTCCGAAGACCAGCCCGCCCCGCGCCGGAAGACCCGGCGATGACCACCACCAACCGTCCCACCAACACCAGCAAGGAGCACACCATGGCCGAGAAGAAGCGAGTGTCCGCAGGCGTCGTGGCCGGCGCCCTGTTCGTCGGCTGGCTCTGGCACGCCGCCGAGCAAGCCACCCCCGGGTTCACCCAGCAGCAGGTCGGCGACTTCACCGGCGCTGTCGGCGGCGGCGCCGTCGCCGGCATCAACGAGGGCAAGGCCGTCGCCCAGGAAGCCGGGCTCGGCAACGTCCTCGCCCCAGCCGCCGACCCGGCCGCAGGCGCAGGCCAGCTCGGCGGGGTCGCCGGAGGCCAGTGATGCCCGGCATCCGCGACGCCATTGCCGCTGTCGCGGTCACCACCGCCACGGCGACAGGAGCCCACGCCCTGTCGCCGGGCGGTGGCCCGATCACCGGAGAACGAGTCGCTGTGTCCGCCTACGTCCACGCCGCTCAAACCGCCAGCTGCGGGCAGATCGACTGGCGCGACCTCGCCGCCATCCGCAGCATCGAATCCCCCGGATCGATCGGCAGCGAACAAGCCGACGGCACCGTCCCCGGAGTCGAAGGCCCAGGCCTCGACGGCAGCGGCGTCGGCGGCAACACCTCCGCCCTCTACGACAGCGACGGCGCCATCTCCCAAGCATGGGGCCCGATGCAGTTCCTGAAGTCCAGCTGGGAGCTGTTCGGTCGCGACGCCAACGGCGACGGCCGCGCCGACTGGAACAACATCTGGGACGCCAGCGCCGCCGCCGCCGCCCACCTCTGCGCCTCCCGCAACGCCGGCGCCAGCCGCTGGGAAGCGCTCCGCGACTACAACGGCAGCGGCCCCCACGCCGCCGCCTACGCAGACCGTGCCGTCCGCTACGCCGACGCACTGCCGCCCGACCCCGGCGTCATCTTCGCCCCCGTAGCCCAGGCCCTCGAAGCTGTGTCCCCGCTCGACTGCGAGATCGAACGCTCCAGCACCGGCGCACCGCGCATCACCGACGTCGCCGACTGCGCAGCGCAGACCACCTTCGAACGGCTTCTCGCCGGGTGGGAAGCCACCGGCCGGATCATCGAGAACGACGGCAACCGGCAGCCCGTCGCCGGGCTGTACCGGATGGTCGACAGCGAGATCGCCCGCATTCTCGGCGGCCAAGCCCCCGGGCCCGCCACCGACAGCGCCCCCACCCGGGACCTGCGCGCCGCCAGCTCGAGCGCGACCGGCCAGCGGATCGTCGCCGCCGCCGAAGCATGGGTCGGCCGCGAGTACAACCCGGGCGAGCCAGCCCAGTGCGCCTACTTCGTCCGCCAGGTCCTCACCGACGCCGCTGTCACGCTCACCCCCGAGGTCACCGGCGCCACGCTCGACGGCTGGTGGACCGGGCTCGGGATCGCCAACAGCTTCGGCGGCGACCAGGGCCAGGTGGTCCGCAGCATCGACCAGCTGCAGCCCGGCGACATCGTCATGTGGGCCAACACCTACGGCGACTGGCCGGAGGGCTCCATCACCCACGTCGGGATCTACGTCGGCGGCGGCCAGATCGTCGACCGTCCCACCGCCGCCGCGCCGGTGAAGCGCAGGCCGGTCACCACGTTCGCTCACTTCGTCGGCGCTGTGCGCCTCCCCTGAAAGGACCCCACCCATGGCCAAGGATCGAAGCTGGAAGGAGTACGCCGCCTGGATCATCGGCGGCATGGCGCTGCTGTCGTACTGCGGCAACACCGTCGAGAACATGTCGGCCGCCGGCAAGGGCACGGTCGTCGCCGGTGCGGGCGCAACGGCGGCAGGCGCCGCCGCCGGCTACGGCTGCAGCAAGGTCGGCCTGAAGACCTGCCTCGGCGGAGGAGGCGGGGGAGGGGGTGGCGGGAGCCGCAAGCCGGCCACCGAGGACACCACGCCGGCCACCACCCCCGACACCACCCCACCCACCGCCCCGCCTGAGACCACACCGCCGACCGCTCCGCCCGTCACGCTCATCCCCCGGCCCGAGGGCCCGACCCCGAACACCACCCCCGGCGGGATCATCCTCCCGCCCGGCGTCGACCTCGACCGCACCGGCATGGACGCCGGCCCCGGCGTCGACCTCACCCCCTGCGTTGTCGGCGGCGTCGGCCAGATCGGCATGAGCCAGTGCTGACCCCCCGCCACCTCGCCCTGGCCGTAGCCGTCATCGCTCTCATCGCCATCGGCTGGGGGTTCCTGGCGTTCTGCATCGTCGCCGGCTACATCGCCGGCTGCGTCACCCGTGCACGCCGAGGCACCTGCCCCGTGGAGGACAGCGACGACGAAGCCGGCCGCGCGGGCGTCGACCTCGACAAGGCCATCGGCGCCATCGAACGCATCGCCCGCCTTGGTTCCGGCACCCGCCGCACCGGCCGACCGAAGCGTCGATGAGCGCGTCTGGACTCATGGGCGATCGACATGAGCGCACTGCATCTCGCGATACGCTCCGAGAGCATGGCGGCCAACCGTGATCGAAACGCACACCACCCCCTCCGCGCCGCCGCGTGGCGGACCATCGAACTGGCCGCCATCCACACCCGCCGCCGGCTCTCCAGCCTCGTCCTCCACGCCGGAGAACAAGCCCACCGGCACACCACCGGCCGGCCCGTCCCACGCATCACCCACCCCGACACCCGGCTGCGGTCATGGCACGACTGACGATCGACCAGCTCGACCCGCTCACCCGACGCCGGCTCAAGCTCGACCGGGTCGACAGCGGCCGGACACGAGCACGACCCAGCCGCGCCGAAGCCAGAGTGCGGGGCAACGAGGAGGACGGCATCGAGTTCGTCTGCTTGGCATGCGACCACAACGCACGCTCGCTCGCGGCGATCGAACGCCACGCCCTCGCCGAACACCCACACCGCGCCGTCCGCATCGAACAGACCGGGCTCATCCCATGAGCGTGCGCATCACCGGACCTGGGCTCTACCCCGACATCCCCAACGACGACTACCACCGCGACCCCGTCGACGGCGGCAGCCTCTCCTCGAGCGGCGCCCGCGCTCTGCTCCCCCCGTCATGCCCCGCCCGGTTCCGCTGGCAACGAGACCACGGCCGGCCCGGCACCGACCACTTCGACTTCGGGCACGCCGCCCACCAACTCGTCCTCGGCGTCGGCGACCCCATCGCCATCATCGACGCCGACGACTGGCGCACCAAAGCCGCCAAGGAAGCACGCGACGAAGCCCGCGCCGCCGGCCACATCCCGCTCCTCGCCGACGACATGCTCATCGTCGAAGCCATGGCCGACGCCCTCCGCGAACACTCCGTCGCCCGGGCGCTGCTCGCCCCAGGCAGCGGCCTCGCCGAACAGACCCTCGTGTGGCGCGACGCCACCACCGAGGTCATGTGCCGTGCCCGGCTCGACTGGCTCCCCCACCCCGCACCCGGGCGCAGGGTCATCATCCCCGACTACAAGACCTGCCACTCCGCCGAACCCGAAGCCCTCCGCCGGGCCATGGCCCAGTTCGGCTACCACCAGCAAGCCGACTGGTACCTCACCGCCGCCCGCGCCCTCGGCCTCGCCGGCACCGACGCAGCGTTCGTGTTCATCTGCCAAGAGAAGACCGCCCCCTACCTGGTCACGATCTTCGAACCCGACCCCATCGCCCTCCGCATCGCCGCCGAACGCAACTACATGGCCCGCTCCGTGTACCGGCACTGCACCGAAACCGGGCACTGGCCCGCCTACGTCGACGGCGTCGCCCAGCTCGCGCTGCCCCTGTGGGTCGAACGCCAAGAAGGAACCGCATGAGCTACCCCGCCCCGATCGACCACACCGCACCCGTCGCCGTCCCCAGCCGCGTCGGCCAAGCCACCGCAGTCGAACAGTCCCGCGCTGTCGCCGAGGTCCAGGCCGCCGTCATCGTCGCCCAGCAATGCCCGCGCAGCGTCGCCGTCGCCCGCACCGACATGCAGGCCTCCTGCGACCAGATGGGCCTCGCCGAACGAGCGTTCTTCCGGTTCGCCCGAGGCGGCACCACCGTGTCCGGCGCGTCCGTCCACCTCGCCCGCGAACTCGCCCGCTGCTGGGGCAACGTCCAGTACGGCATCAACGAGCTCCGCCGCGACGACGTGGCCGGCGAGTCCGAGATGCAGGCCTGGGCGTGGGACGTGCAGACCAACAGCCGGTCGAGCTCCACGTTCATCGTCCCCCACAAGCGCGACAAGAAGGGCGGGCCCGAGCGGCTCACCGACCTGCGCGACATCTACGAGAACAACGCCAACATGGGAGCCCGCCGGTTGCGCGAGGCGATCTTCTCGATCCTGCCGCCGTGGTTCACCGAGGAAGCGAAGGAGCGGTGCGCCCGCACCATCGAGAATGGCGGCGGCAAGCCCTTGCCCGAACGCATCGAGGGCGCCGTCCGCACGTTCGAACGGATCGGGGTCACCGTCGACCGGCTCGAGCAGAAGCTGGGCCGGGAGCGTGACCGGTGGACGCAGTACGACATCGCCCAGCTGGTGGTGACGCACCGGTCGATCGAGCGGGGCGAGGTCACCATCGAGGACGAGTTCCCCCCGCGCCGCGTCACCGTCGACGAGATCACCACACCAGCGCCCGCCGCCCAGGCGGCCGACGCACCGGCTGCAGCGCCGGAGCCCGCACCCGCAGCCGAACCGGCGCCCCCCACCGCGGCCGAGACCGACCCGGCACAGCCGAAGGCCTACTCCTCGCAGATCAAGAAGCTGTCCGCCGAGTTCAACCGGCTCGGCTGGACCGACGAGCAGATCGACACCTACCTGCTCGAGATCACCGGCGGCCGCACCAGCAGCCGCAAGGACCTCACCGCCACCGAGGCCTCCATCGCCATCGAGCGTCTCCCCTTCTAGCCCCCGCAACGCACAAGGGCGGCGGGCCCGTGGAAAGCCCGCCGCCCCCTAGTTCCCGAAGGAGCACGTGAACCATGATCCTACCCGACACCAGCACCACGATCGAACACCCGTCCGTCCTCCCCACCGCCGACCAGCTCTCCGACATCGTCATCGTCGCCCTCGACAGCGGCGACATGGAAGGCGTCGTCGCCGCCCTCCGAGTCATGACCGTCGTCGACCCCCGACGCGCCGCCGAGACCCTCGCAGCCATCGAGCTCGGCATCGCCATGCGACGGGAGGAGGGCGAGTGATCACTGCGCGCCCCGACCTCGAAGCCATCCGCCGGCGGCACGCCGCCGTCCCCCGAGGCCCGTGGGGCTTCCGAGGCCAAGCCAGCGGCTCGATCGAGCTGCGTACCCTGCACTCCGGCGGGATCCGGCTGATCTCCACCATGATGCCCGCCCCGTGCTTCGTCATCGTCGACGGCGGAGACGCCCAACTGAGCGACAACCCCTGCGAGACCTGCCGGACGAACTTCGAGCAGCAGGACGACGACGAGTTCGACTGGGCCGACGCGGCGCCGTGCACCAACCCCCGAGCGCACGACACCCTGTGGCTCTGGCACTCCGACCGCGGGCTCAACGACTGGCTCGGGCACATCCAGCCGGCCAACGACTGGGCCGTCAAGGAGCGGCCGTACCGAGACGACGTCGCCCGGGTCGAGCACCCCATCGCCGAGTTCATCGAACGCAGCGTCGATGACATAGGCGCCCTCCTCGGCCACCTCGAGCGGCTTACCTCTGGCGTGCTTGAGCGGATCAACGCTGCCATCGACGTCCTTGCCGAACCGTCCGACGACCGGGCCGAGGACATCGCCTACGCCCTCGCCGCTCTCCGGAGCGCCGCACAGAGGCTCGGTGCCTGATGACCTGGGACCTGATCGGCGAGGACGCCGATGCGATCGCGACGGACGGCACGCTCCCGTTGGACTGGCGAACCAAGGCCAAGGGCCTACGCGCCTGGGCCAACGAAGTCGGTGACTACGTGGACATCAAGCGGCTGCGCGACGCCACGGTGCAGCATGCGTTCCGATGCTGGGCGCCGCCCGGCGAGTGGTACGGCGGCTGGTGGATCACCTGGCACCGCCGCAACGTCGACGGCGGCTGGATCGAACTGGACGACGAACACACCTGGTGCACCGGCAACGAGGACATAGCCGAGGGGGAGTGCGCCGGCCACGACGACGTGCTGTGCCTCGGGTTCGATCCGCTCGACCGCGACACCGCCCACATCCACGCGACGGTCGGCATGGCCCTCGCCTACGCCCCGCCATCGGTGCACATCGTCTGCCCCGGCGAGGGATGGCCGTGGTACTCCCGCAAGATCGCCGACGTCACCGTGGTGGGCATCGGCTGATGCACACCTGGATTCGCGACACCCCGGCACACCCGACCGTGCCCGCACTGCAGCTCATCACCAACGGCGTCCCCGGCCCCACCGTCGCCTACGACAACGGCCGCTGGATTGCAGCAGACGGCACCCAATGGGAACCCACCGGCCACATCCAACCCGGCCCGCACATCGGCAGCACCGACGTCGAGGTCTGCCAGATCCTCCCCGACGGCCAGATCCCAGGCCAGACCGCCCTGTCCGACTGATCCCCCACCGGGGCGGCAGGCGGCCACGGAGGGCCCCGCCGCCCCACCCCAACCGAAAGCACCACCGATGGCCTGGACCAAGCTCGACGACGGCATCTACGACAACCCCAAGATCCTCACGGTCGAACCCACCGACCGACTCCTCTACGTCTGGGCCCTCTGCTGGTCCAACCGGCACCACACCGACGGCGTCATCCCCGCCAAGATGCTCCGCTACGTCGCCATGTTCGCCGGCTGCGGAGACCACGACGCCGCCGCCAGCCGACTCGTCGAAGCCGGCCTCTGGGACAACGCCCCCGACGGATGGACCATCCACGACTTCGCCGAATACCAGCTCTCCTCCGACCGCGTAGAAGACCTCCGAGCGAAGCGCGCCGAGGCCGGCCGCAAGGGCGGCCAACGCTCCGCCGAAACCCGCCGGGCAACCAACAGCCCAACCAAACCCGAAGCAAACGCTTCAGCAAACGGGCAGCAACCCGGAAGCAAACAGGCAAGCGAAATCGAACCCCGTCCCGTCCCGTCCCCTGTTACTGACGTCTCTTCTTCCAGTGGTACTACCAGAGAGTTATCCACAGGCCGGGACGACGACGGACCGAACATCGACCTCACCAGCAACCCACCCCCCGACGACGACGGCGGCGACGAACGCGTCGCCCGAGCCGTAGCCGACGAACTCGGCCGGCGAGACAGCGACCGCAGCCCCAACCGGCGCGTCACCCCCACCAGGCACGCCAAGGCCTGCGCCGCTGACCGCTGGCGGCTCTACCGCTGGCACATCGTCGACCTCGTCAGAGCCAACCCACAGGCCACCGTCCTCGAGCTGGCCGACATGGTCGACCAGCACACCCCAGCCATGGCCGGCGCAGCAGCCGGGCACGCCGCACCGCCCGCCCCGAGTCCGTACGCCGTCGTCGACGGCCAGTCCCGCTACGCCCACACCCTCACCTGCCCTACCTGCGAGGGCCGCACCGGCCACGACGACGGCACCTGCCCCCTCGCCGACCCATGAGCGCGGCGAGCGACCTGCTCTACGGCCGGCAAGGCGGCCGCATCGTCACCAAGCGAGGCAGCAGCACCCACCTCGACCACGCCCCCCGCTGCGAGATCTGCGGCCAACCCATGGTCCTCGGCCAACGCCGCACCCACCTGGTCTGCACGGAGGCAACCGGGCAACAGCACCCCCAAGGCACGTACCCCGAACACACCCACCTCCGAAAGACCACGCCATGACCACCACCAGCGACCACACCGAGACCGCCACCATCGGCCAGCACCTGCACGTCGCCCCCGACCCCACAGCCGAAGCCACCCTCGCCCGGCTCCTCGACCTCGCCAGCCGCATGCGCTACGTCGTCGTCCCACACCGCGAATGGCACGAGCTCCTCGCCGCCGGACAAGAAGCCAGCGCGTTCCTGACCGCAGCCAACGCCGAGGTGCGCCGCCTCCGCCAGGCCCTCGAGGAGATCGCCCAACGGTCGCACGGCGTGCGCAGCTTCGAGCAATCCGCCCGGCTCGCCGGCATCCACGAGTACGCCACCAGCGTGCTCGACCCCACCCCCGAACGGGTCATCGACGGGAGCGCACCGTGACGATCTACGTCGACAACCTCAACCTGCGCGCCAGTGTCAAGAACGGCGCCCGAACCCATACCTCGCGCTGGTGTCACCTCATGAGCGACGTCGACGACGCGGAGCTGCTTGCATTCGCCCAGCGCATTGGGCTCAAGCCCGAGTGGCTGCAAGACGCAGGCACCTTCACCTCCCACTTCGACGTGACCGAGCCAAAGCGCCGCGCAGCGGTACGCGCTGGCGCCATCGAGATCAGCTGGCGCGATCTTGGCGGCCTGCTCGAGTGCCGGCGGCTCGGCCAGCGGTACCACGTCCGCCAGCATCCAGCACCGGAGGTCGGACGGTGACCGACGACGCGCCGTGCTGGCTGGTACGGCTCACCTACCGCGCGCCCGCACCGGAAGACCGCAACGGCCGGCTCATCGACCTCGTCAAGCAGCAACGCTGCATCGCCCACGACGTCGCCCACGACGTCGCCCGCCGCTGGGCCAACACCCCCCTCCCCACCGGCGCAGTCGACCCCACCATCCAGATCGAACACCGCGCCGGAGACGGCCGGCTCCTCCGCATCGAGGACTGGACCATCCCCGCCCAACCGACCCCCACCCGACGCCAAGCCGTCGAAGAAGCACGCCGGAGACTCGCCGGATGATCGAGTTCCGCTCTGACAAGGGCTGCTGGGAGTGCACCGAGGCCGACAACGAGTGCTGCATGCCAGCCCGGGCCATCGTGCAGGACGGCCGCTGGTACTACGCGGCAGCGTGCGACAACGAGGCCCACGCCGCCGAGGCGCTCGCGCTTCACGCTGAGTTCGTGGACGCCGAGGGCCCCAGCGTCGTATGGGAGCACGTCGAGCAGTGCTGGCCCTGGCCCGAGCCCGGCGCCAAGCACCCCCGGTTCAAGCAGGCAGCGTGATGGCCGCCCTCGCCTTGGTGCTCGCCCTGGCCGCCGTCGGCATCGCCAGTGCCGCCCTCGCCGTCACCATCGCCCACGCCCGAGCCCACCAGACCGCCCGGTTCGCCGCCCGGCTCGACGCCTACAAGCGACGCACCGACCAACACACCATCCCCACCAACGGACAAGGACCCCGCCGGCCATGACCCACCGCAGACTCGTCGCTGCCCTGGCGGCGCTCGACAACGGCGAAGGCGCAGCGGCCATTCTCGCTGTCGCTCTGAGTGCCCGGGCAGCTGCCGACAAAGGGCGCTACTGCGAATGCGCCGAACCCGAAGTCGCCGGCCTCGACCTCATGTGCGGCGAATGCCTCCTCAACAACAGAGACCAGGAACGCGCACGCGTTCGATCCTTCGCCCACGCCCACGAGTTTGTTCCCGGCAAGCTCGGCGGTGCGTTCTGCAAGGTGTGCATTCGTCTCGAATCCGACCCCCGTCACCACGGCGTCAACGCTGTAGGGCGAACCTCATGGGGAGAGCTGGTATGACCCGACGCTCCGACCTCCCCCAACTCGTCGACCTTCTCCGCACCACAGCCGACCTCCTCGAGCAACGCGGCGACCACGCCTGGACCATCACCCGCGAATGGCAACCCGGCCCAGGCGCAGCCAACCTCGACCCCGGCCGCGGCATCGGCACCATCAGCGACCCGACCGGCCAAGCCGCCACCGCACGCCAACTCGACCCCCACATCCAGCTCATCAACCGGCTCACCACCACCCGCAACGCCTGCGCCGACCTCACCGACACCCTCCAACGCGTCGGCCCCAACCGGCAAGCACGCTGGTGCTGGTGGTTCCTCCAGATCGGCATCCAAGAACCCGCACCCCACACCATCACCGGCCGCCCCGCCAGCGCCTACGTGTGGAACTACCGAGCCAAGAAGCAACGCCTCCCCACCCTCGACCAACTCCGCGCACGCGCCGGGCAACGCACCGAGACCCACGCAT
>WBZQ01002740.1_pt1 | contig 11202 bp, 12 predicted proteins | sample 5204251 | NCBI WGS metagenome assembly WBZQ01 (sample SAMN12412402, study PRJNA552823) | activated sludge metagenome | isolation source: activated sludge from nitrification reactor of wastewater treatment plant... | place: USA: Virginia | collected 2017-09 | reverse complement strand
AGAAGTAAAGCGTAGGCCGGAGCGGTGACGTCATGGCGTCGCCAAAACGCTAGATGAACAGTATTGGGGCTAGCCAGAACGACAAATCCATCAGTCTTATAAAAGTGTCAAACAGCGTGAAACACGGCACTCGCTTATGCACAATGCAATCCCTGCGCTATTGATGTTTGCCATTTTTTCGTGACTTCCCCTTCCCCCCCCCATTCTGAAAATGCTGGCCTGCGTGCTTCGCCCTTGGCGCGCGTCAGTTGGGGGGTTCTGGCTGTGCTCATTGTGGGTGCGGGCTTAGCGCCGTGGAGCGGGTGGCGTGATTTGGGCTTGAGTCCGTGGGCGTTTCTCACTGCGCCGGTGCCGCGGCACGTCACGATGTTTGACCTGATCATCAACGTGCTGGCCTTCATACCGCTGGGGGCGGCCGGTGTGTTAGCCCTGCATCCACACTGGCGCGGCCTCAAAGCCGTGTTGCTCTCGGTTGCGTGGGCCGTACTGCTCTCGGCCACGATTGAGGGTTTGCAGACTTATTTGCCCGGACGAATTTCGTCCAACATCGATTTGCTGACCAACAGTTTGGGCGCTTTTCTGGGCGCAACGTTGGTGGCGCCGCGCAGTGCTGTGTGGATTGAGCACGGCCGGCTGGCCCGCTGGCGTCATCAGTGGTTCGCCACTGACGCCACCTTGCCCTTGCTGGTCATTGCGCTCTGGCCTCTGGCACAGGTGGCGCCCAGCGCAATGTTGTTCGAGCAAGGTGAGGTGCGTGCGCTCATCGGCAGTCTGGCTGCTGTATTGAATTTGCCCTGGCCGCCCTGGTCGCAAGAGGTGTTTGGCCCAGCCGGGTTTGTGTTGGCCGAGGCCATGGTGGTGTCAGCCGGATTGTTCGCCGCGGGCCTGGCCACTGCTTCATTGATGCACGCGTCTGCACCACGCTGGATGCCGCTGGGGTTGCTCATTGGCGGCGCACTGTTGGCGCGCACCTTGGCCTGGGGCGTGCAATTTGGGCCCGAGCACGCTACGGCGTGGCTCACGCCCGGCGCCATCGGTGGTTTGCTCCTGGGTGCGTTGGCGCTGACGGTGGCGGCCACTGGATCGCCGCGCGTGCTCAGGGCCGTTGCGCTGCTGTCGCTGCTCTCGCTCATCGGTGCGGTCAATGTGGTACCCGACAACCCGTTTTTCACCGAGTGGATCGGAGCCTGGCGGCCCGGTCGGCTGCGCCATTTGGCGGCGTTATCGCAATGGGTCAGCATGGCCTGGCCTTATGCGCTGCTTCTCACGCTCCTGATTCATCGGGCGCGTGAGCGGTCTGGGTAGACTGCCCACGCTGGCTTGGCTTTACGTTTGCCTGTCTTACTCGCGACCTTGTGCTGCTCTCATGACCACCCCCACATCGCATTTCAAGCACCACGTTTTTGTCTGTCTTAACCAGCGCGCAAACGGCGAGGCGTGTTGTGCCAACCACGGTGCGGCGGATCTTCAGGCCTACGCCAAACAACGCATCCAGGAGCTTGGGTTGTCGGGCCCAGGACGCATCCGCATTAACAAAGCCGGCTGTCTTGATCGCTGTGACCAGGGCCCTACGTTGGTGGTGTACCCCGAAGGGATTTGGTACACGTATGTTGACCGCTCAGACATTGACGAGATCATTGACTCACACCTGATCAAAGGCGTTCCTGTCGAGCGCCTGCGGATCTAAATGCTTCACAACGCCCCACGCCATCTGGTGGCGGGTCTGGTCGGCCCGATTGAAGTTGCGCTCGACATCCCCGCGTCCGCCGTGTCTACACACGGTGTGGCGTTCGTGGGGCATCCACACCCGCTGTATGGCGGCACGCTCGACAATAAAGTGGCGGCCACCCTGGCGCGCACATATGCCAGCTTGGGCTGGGTGGCGGTACGGCCCAACTTCCGTGGCGTAGGGCGCAGCGCCGGTGAGCATGACCACGGGCACGGCGAAGCCCAAGATCTGCTGCATCTGATCGACACGCGCGCCCAGTGGCTCAACGCATTAGCAGGCCCGGTTCCATCCCAACAAACAGCGCTTGCATTGGCCGGTTTTTCATTCGGTAGTTTTGTGGCCGCACAAGTAGCGTGTGCCCTTTATGAACGCGGCACAGCGGTGCAGTCGCTGGTGTTAGCGGGTACGGCCGCGGGCAAGTGGGCTGTGCCCGTGTTGCCTGAAGCGCTGCGCAGTCGCACTTTGTTGGTCCACGGCGAGCATGACGACACCATTGCCTTGGCGCATGTGTTTGACTGGGCACGGCCGCAAGAGCTGCCAGTGCTGGTTTTTCCTGGGGGAGATCATTTTTTTCATCGCCGCCTCACGAGCTTGCGTGACTGTGTGGCCCAACACGTGGCTGCACACCACCCATCTGACGAAAACCATGGAATCTATCCACTCAAACTCCATTGACGTTCATCACTGAACCCGTTAGAAGTTTCAGGCCAGAATTGCTCCACGGATCTGACGCCGCAACAACCTCAGGAACCCTGACCGATGGATGAATCCACTGTTTTCATGAAAACCGCCAAGGGTGTGGACGAAATTGCCAACCGCAGTGGCAACTTGTCGTTGATGGTGCGCCGTGTCTTGATCATGGCCGACGGCCAGCGTCCGTTGCGTGATTTGGCGAGCTGGGTGCGCGCAGGTGAAATTGAGAGCGTCATGACCCTGCTCGAATCCCAGGGCTACGTACAGCGTGTGGGCGGTGCGCCAACCCGGCCTGCTACCGCCAGCGTGAACGTGGCCCCTATCACTCAGAGCCCAGCGCCTGTGGGCTCTGACGAACGGGGTTCACCGCAAAACTTTGAAGAAACCCGACGCCGCGCGCTACGCGAGGTCAGTGATCGTTTGGGTCCAGATGGGGATCACCTGGTGCAAAAAATTGAACGCTGCCGTAACAACGAAGAGCTGCGCGAACTGGTGCGCGAGGCCGAGCGCCTGATCGCAGTGTTTTACAAAGAGATCGCTGCTCAAGACTTCATCCGCGCACTGCGGCGGCGCTGAGTCGGGTGCTGTGCGGTGCGCAGCGCTGCATGCCACGCCAACTCACACCATGTCCGCATGACGGCGGGCGATTCCAAACATTCTTCGGGCGCTTGCCAATAACTTAAGCGCACCGTGCGGCCTTTGGATTCATATACAAAAGGTTTGAGGCCGTTGGCTTCAAACTGGGCTTGCGTGAGTGTGTCGGCTTTCAAATAGAGCACGTCATCAACCACGATGGCGAAGTGGGTGCCGTCACGCTTGAGGCCGTAGCCGCCAAACATGGCCCGTGCCGTGACACAGCCCCAAGGCCGCATGAGGTCCAGCACGTGAGCTACAAAAGGAGGGGTGCCCACTGATCAGCGCTGCGATAACCCCAATCGCTGCCACAGCGCCAGCGTCGGTTCGGCCTGGTTCATGGTGTAGAAGTGCAGACCCGGCGCGCCAGCGGCCAATAAGCGTTCACACATTGCGCTGACCACATCCAAACCAAACGCGCGTATCGACGCAGTATCGTCACCAAAACCGCGCAAGCGCTCTTCAATCCAGCGCGGCAATTCGATGGCCGACTTGTCGCAAAAGCGTTTGATCTGCATGGAGTTGGTCAGCGGCATGATGCCGGGCACCACCGGCACGTGCACCCCCAGGCGCGTCACATCGTCCACAAAACGCAAGTACGCATCGGGGTTGTAGAAAAACTGTGTAATGGCCGAGTTGGCGCCCGCCTGCACTTTGCGCGCAAAAGCACGCAAATCGTCTTGTGCGCTTGAGGCCTGCGGATGAAATTCAGGGTAGGCCGCCACTTCAATGTGAAACCAGTCACCCGTTTGTGCGCGGATGAATTGCACCAGTTCATTGGCATAGGCAAAGTCGCCCCCCGCACCGCCCGCACCTGAAGGCAGATCGCCGCGCAGGGCCACCAGGCGGCGGATGCCGTGCGCCTTGTAGCCGTTGATGAGTTCGAGCACCGCCGCACGCGTGGTGCCGATGCACGAGATGTGCGGTGCCACCGCCTCGCCCGCCTGGGCGATTTCCATCACTGTGTTCCAGGTGCCTTCCTTGGTGGAGCCCCCTGCGCCAAAAGTGACGGAGAAGAACGCTGGCTTGAGTGCACTTAAGCGCTCACGCACGAGGCGCAGTTTGTCGGCGCCCTCGTCAGTGCGAGGCGGAAAAAATTCAAAACTGAATGTAGGTTTTGCTTTCATGCGCGCCGCCGAGGCAAAAGCAATGACAAAGCGCCGGTCAGCACGCTGTAGACCAGCGCACCCAGCATGGCCCACCAAAAACCGCCCACAACAAAACCCGGCACTACAGCGCTCACGCCCCAAAACAGCAGGGCGTTGAGCACCAACAAAAACAAACCCAACGTCACGACCGTGATGGGCAAGGTGAGCACCACCAACACCGGTTTGACGATGGCGTTGGTCAGCCCCAGCACCAACGCCGCCACGAGCAGATGCGCGGGTTTGTCAAAGGTGACGCCGGGCAGTAGGGCGGTCACTAGCCACAACGCGGCGGCGTTTAGCAACCAAACCAAGATGAGGCGCATGGGCGTGTCCTTTCGTTGTGGGTGGGGGCAGTGTCGTGTGTGGCACCGCTCTCCCTCCCCCGGAAATCAAAAGCCCCTCTCCCTGGGAGTGTATGGACTGGAGACATAGGTAACAGGTGTGCGGGGACATGGGTAACACTTTTGGGCCAGGTTAACAGGGCAGATTGAGTTTGATGGTGTGCAATTTTTTGTGGCAGAAGTAGACGTCGAAGACACCGTCCTGATCAGCTCGAGGTCGTAGCGCAATCGGTTCGCCAGTCAGGGCCGTGCCCACCCGGAACTCTTGACCCTGGAAACTTACCCACCCACCGTTTTGCACACGGCGCACTGCGTCGTCAGGGCCGTATTGCGCGGGTGGCAAAGTGCTGGGAAACGGTCGCACACTGGCCGTGTAACGACTGGCCGGTGTGGCCATGTCCAACGCCTGATGCGGGCGCTTGAAGTTGTAAACGTGTCGCCACTGGCTCAGATGCTGCCCAGCGTCCTCCAGATCCCGGAAGCGACGGTGCGAGAGCGCCTCGGCAACCATCGTGCGATGAAAGCGCTCGTCCTTGCCGTTGGTCTGGGGGTGCCGTGGGCGACTATGGCTCAGCGACACACCCAGTCGGATTAGCCACACGCCCAGAGCACTGAGCGCGCCCATGCCCCCCGTGCCCCAGGGCGGACCGTTGTCGGCATTGATGCGCTCGGGCAAACCATAGCGCTCAAATGCACTTTGCAGTACGCCGCGCACCGACTGATGTTGTTCGTTGCCTAGGGCATGCAGCACCACGTTAAAGCGCGAGTGATCATCGAGCACTGTGAGCGGATGGCAGCGCACGGTGTCGGTTGCAAAGTGCCCCTTGAAGTCCATCTGCCATAGGGCGTTGGGTCGGTCGTGCTCAAAGCGGCACCACGCTTGCGAAGCCTCGCTGGCGGCAGGGCTGATGAGCCCGTGGCGGCGCAAGACTGCGGTGACGGTGCTCGGCGCCAGTTGCACGCCCTCGTCGCGCAGCAAGACGTGTGCAATCTTGCGTCCACCCCAAGCCGGGTGGGCGCGGCGCAGCTCGAGCACTTTGTGCTCCAGCGATGTGTCGGTGCGCGTGGGCGAATGCTTGGGTCGTCGCGAACCCTCATCGAGTTGCGCTCGCCCTAGCCACTTGTAACCGGTCTTGCGGCTGATGCCAAAACGTCGGCACAGCGCACTGATGTTGGCATCAGCTTGGCGCGCTAATCCCACAAATTCTTCCCTTTGATCTCTCACGGTCACTTCACTCCAGGACATAGGCTTCCCCCAATAACACGGCGGGAAAAGTGTTACCCATGTCCTCGCACACCTGTTACCTATGTCTCCAGTCCATACAGGGAGAGGGATTGAGGGTGAGGGAAAAATGCCACGCCAGAGCGTGCCACCGCATCACGGGCAACGCCCCCTCAAAACACATACCGCCCCATCACAAACACCCACCCGGCGGTATAGGCCGGGCGCGCGCCGGCGCCGCTCAAGTAACTCGTGGTGCTGCCGCTACCGGTAGCAGGCACCAAATAGGTGGCGTTGTTCCACTGCGCGTCGTTCACGCGCAGTTCTTCGTAGCTCACACCGCCGGTGAAGGTCCACTGCGCGCTGTGGCGATAGTCGCCCTTGAGGGTGAGGGCGAAGCGTTCACTGTTGCCCCAGTTGCCGATGCCGATGAGATCCGCGGCCAGCGCGCCGCTGGGCAGGGCCTGTGCATTGACGGCCACTGCGCCTTCGACGCGTGTCCAGATGAATGAGCCGCGCAGCACAAAGCGTTCGCGCAGCGGCCAATCCACGCCCAGGCCCGCGCTTTGCGTGCGGTCGCGATCGGTGGCGCTCCAGTTGTAGACGGTGGCGGTGGCCGGTTGCGTGGGGTCAAAGCAAGGTGAGGGTGTCAGGCTGGGGGCAATCACTGGGCAGGTGCTGGCGTTGATGTTGCGGTGACGTGAGTCGCTGCGCACCTGCTCCCAACTGGCAAAGGCGCTCAGACGCAAGTCGCGTGGGTTGCCCCAGGCCAGGGTGAGCACCACTTCCTGGCGCTCATCGTGTGTGCGGCCCAGAAAGGTGTCGGGGTAGCGGTTGCGCTTGAGTGCGACTTCGGCGCCCAGATCAAGGTACGGCGCCGCGGCCACATCAACGCCGAACTTCAATTGCGTTTGATTGAGTGCGGTGACGTCGTAGCGCGCGACGTAACGCTGCAAATAGAGCGGGTCGGTGGCGTCCACACCCAGCGTGGCGTTGGCAAAGTCGGCGCGGCGCGTGAGGGACTGCGCTTTGACGCGCGTGCTGATGCGTTCAAGTGCCTGGTTTTTCCACTCCACGCTGTAGCGCGCGTCTTCGCTGCGGCGGGTGTCGGTGCGGTTGCGTTGCGTGACCTGCGCTTCGTAAGCCAGGTTGAAGCGATTGCTGTGTGGTGCGCGTATACCTACGTCCAGGCCGTGGCCGCGGCGCTGGTAACTCAAGCGTTCGTTCAAGCAACTCGAGGTGCTGACGGTGAGGGGCGCATCACCGCAGCCCAGGCCCGTGGGCAGATCGGCAAAGAGGATCTCGCTCGAATCGTTTTCGCGTCGGCGGTAGTTGAACGTGAGGCGGGTGTCGATGCGGGGCGTGAGGTTGGTGTTGAGCGATGCGGCGTAATCGTCCTCCGTCACGCGGCCTTGAAATGTGGCTGCACTGGGGTTGGTGGCCGGTGTGCTGCCGGGCGCACCGCTGGATGGCGGGGTGGAGAGCACGCGGGTCAGTAGATCGGCCGCGCTGCGGGTGCGGCTGGTGCTGGCGCGCAGGGCCAAGGTGGAGCGCAGCGGCAAATTTCTGAGCACCGCGCTAGCGCTCCAACGCTCCAAGGTGTTTTCTGGCGCCAGGGGGCTTGCGTCCACACCGTTAAAAAAGCCGTTGCTCCAACTCACGAAGGGCGTGTCGTTTTCAAAGCGACTCGCGAGATAAGCCAGCGACAGTTGCACGGGGCCGGTGTGGTAACCCAGTTCCAGATTGAGGTTGCGCGTGATGGTGTCCACGGGAGTGGCCAGATCGACAAAGCCCTGCGTGGGACTGGTGCCTTGGGCATAGGACTGCAGCTTGTTGCCCTCGATGCGCGTTTGGCTGGCATCGAACCGCACATACGCCTTGCGGTTGAAGTTCCACTCCAAGGCGGCGCCGTCTTTGCGGCGCAGGGTGCTCATGTCGACAGTGTTCCAGGCGGTCGGGTTCAGGTTGGGGAAGCTGGCACTTTGCTGCGCGCCGCCTGCGTCGCTGTAGGGCGTACGTGCATCAAAGGCAAAGTTGTGGCGCAGGCTGTCGCGGTTCAGTTGGTATTTGAATGTGCCGCTGCTATCGCGCCCTTGCAGGTTGAGGCGCTCATCGGTGCGGCCCATGTTCTCGCTCTCAAATTTGAGGGTGTGCGCGCCGACGCAACCAGCCAGGTCGATGAGCGAGCGCAGGCCACCAGAAGCATCGCGGTACTCAAAAAGTTTGGCCCGATCGGTACTCGATTCTTCAAGGCTCACACCGCCCACACCGATCACGCCGGTGAGCGCGCAGCCCTCGGCCTGTGCAACGCCGAGGCACAGCGCCAAAACCAGTGCGAAACCGTGTTGCTTCATCGCGTAAAGAACTTGCCGCGCGCGCCCGGCGCATTGCTGCCGTGCACTGCTTGATGACAGTTCACGCAAGCGCGCGCCACAAAGCGCGGGCTCTGCGCACCGGGGGCAAAGCCTTGGTTGGCGCCGTAGTAGTTGCCCGGATGGCGCACGCCGTCATGGCAGTCCTGGCACAGCGTGGGCAGCTTCTCGCTCAACAGCTTGCTGTGGTTGGAGCCATGCGGGCTGTGACAGGCCAGGCAGTTTTCTTCCACGGGTGGGTGCGGCCACACGAAGGGGCCGCGTTTTTCCGCGTGGCAGCTCAGGCACAACGCGCTGGGCGTGTCCTCTTTGAGTAGGTTGGGGCTCAGGCTGCCGTGGGGGTTGTGGCAATCGGTACAGGCGAGCTTGCCTTCCGTGAGTGGATGGTGCGAGAACTTGTTGATCTGCGCGCGGATGGATTGATGGCAACCGACGCAGGCTTCGTACTGCGGCCGACGCGCCGTGTTGACCCAAGCGCTGATGGACGGATCCAGCGGCTTGCCTTGCGCCCCGGCATGCACGCTGTGGCAACTGACGCAGGCCACATCGGCTTTCTTGTGCACACCGGCGTCCCAGTGCATGAGCGCACGCGCCTCTTGGTGGCACTGCAAACACGCGCCGTCGCGTTGCGCCGCGGGCACGTCTTTGCCAAAGCGTTGCTGCACCGGCACGCCACCCATCTTTTGCGCATGTTCTTGCGTTTGCCCATGACAGGCGCCGCAGTCGTTTTTGTTGGAAACGTGAGGGGCATGGGGACCGGTTTGCAGCGACTGCGCCTCACGCGGGTGACAGGTGGCACAGGGCGGCGTTTGTGGCTGCGCGTTGACAGTCCAAGCAAGAAAGACACTGGTGAGCGCAAGGCGGTGAAGGGGTTTCATGGTGCGGGCAGTCTAGGTCTGTGTCTTGTCACGCCGATGTCACGCGGCCTTGGGATCATGCGCGCTCTCCAAACGATTTCTTTCTTGACGCCATGCTTGCTGACTCCACCCCGGCGCCTTGGACGGTGCTGTTTCTGTGTACGGCTAATTCAGCGCGCTCGATCTTGAGCGAGGCTTTGTGCAACGGCTTGAGTAACGGGCGCATACGCGCCTACAGCGCTGGCAGCCATCCCGGCGGCACGGTCAACCCCTATGCCTTGGCATTGTTGCGCGAGCAGGGCTGGCCCACCGAGGGGCTGCGCAGCAAAAGTTGGGATGAGTTCGCCGCGGCCGATGCGCCGCACCTCGATTGCGTGATCACCGTGTGCGACAACGCGGCCGGCGAGGTTTGCCCCCTTTGGCTAGGCACGCCACTCAAAGCCCACTGGGGTGCGCCCGATCCGGCTGCCGCGCAGGGCTCGGAGGCGGATCGGCGCGCTGCCTTTGAAAGCGTGTGTGCCTTGCTGCATGAACGTATCGAGCGTCTGCTGGCGTTGCCCTTGGAGACCTTGGAGCGCGCCGAACTGAAGCGCCAGCTCGACAGCATTGCCGCCATCGGCACCGCATGAGCACGGCACCCGTGGGCTTTGCGCGGCGACTGGGGGCCGAAGCGCTGGGCTCGGGCGCACTGGCCATGGCCGTGGTGGGTTCGGGTGTCATGGCCGAACGCTTGTCTGGTGGCAACACCGCGCTGGCTTTGCTGTGCAACGCCCTGGCCACGGCCGCTGTGTTGTGGGTGTTGATTGCCACGCTGGCGCCCATCTCCGGGGCGCATTTCAATCCGGCGGTGACGGTGATCGAGTGCTTGCGACGACGATTGCCCGCCGGGCTGGCCTCGGGCTATATCGCCGTGCAATGTGCAGCCATGGTGCTGGGGGTGTGGGTCGTACATCTGATGTTTGAGCTGCCCGTGCTGCAACTGTCCACGCACACGCGCAGCGGTGCAGCGCAATGGTTGGCAGAGGTGGTGGCCACCGCCGGTTTGATCACCACGATTCTTTTGGCTAGCGCGTGGCGCAGCGAACGTCTGCCTGCGCTGGTGGCGGCGTTCATCTTTGCGGCGTATTGGTTTACGGCATCCACCTCATTTGCCAACCCGGCCATCACGCTGGCGCGCGCACTGACCAACACCTTTACTGGCATTGCGCCCGCGGATGTGGCGGGCTTTGTGTTAGCGCAAGGGGTTGGCGCGTTGCTGGGCTGGGCGGTGGCGGCGTATCTGAAGCACCCGAATTCCACGCCGTCACATTGATTTCATCTGGGCGACAAACCCACGTCATCTCGGCCCGAGAACATCTCTTCCACTGAAGCCGCTCACAAGGCGCGCAACAGAAGGAGAGAAAAATGTTTGCCCCAATACGTCATACGGGTCTCGTTGATTTTTTACCTGCCGCGGTGCAGCCCAAGCGGGCACCGCTACTGCCGCCCACACCACCGGGCAAGCCATTGATCGCGGCGCGGCGCTACGCCTTGAGCCAAACATTCGGCAACGCAATCTGGTTTGCCGACAACGTGCGGCGCAAGCCCAGACACACGATCGCAGCGTCTCTGCCCGGTGCGGTGGCACACATGCGCCTGCATCTGGCGCTCGAGGAACATGCGCGTTTGCGCCCCACCACCGCCCCGGGCACGCCCCAAGGCAACCTGGCCCGGACGGCATACGACTACGCCCAGGAGCTGCGTGAAGACCTGGTGTATGCGCGCCATCTGGTGCAAGCAGCACCGGAAGCCCTCAAACAAGGCGCGCTCAAAATGGCCGAACCCGTACAGACCTTGCTTCGCGGTGGCCCACAAGCACAAGCGCTGGTGCAAGACATCAAGCACGGCGTGAGCTTGTTGCTCAACGACTTTGATGCTGTGTCCACGACGTTGGGGCATGCGGTGGCTCAAGAGCAAGAGAACATCGCGCAACTCAAACACAGCGGTCGATTGGACGAGGCCGCGCAGCAGGAGCTTGGGCTTTATTTAAACGCTTTGGCCATGGCCGTGCCGGGGGTAGGGATGTTGTGGGCGTCGGGTCGCGTGGCCTTAGCAGCAGGACAGGTGGCGCGTGTGGTGGGGCGCCTGCCCAAGATGCAAGGTTCTATCGACAAGGTGGTGCGCGCGGCGAGCCGTCACCGCGCGGGGTTTGCCAAAACGATCAAGGC
>WBZQ01002739.1_pt1 | contig 11203 bp, 10 predicted proteins | sample 5204251 | NCBI WGS metagenome assembly WBZQ01 (sample SAMN12412402, study PRJNA552823) | activated sludge metagenome | isolation source: activated sludge from nitrification reactor of wastewater treatment plant... | place: USA: Virginia | collected 2017-09 | reverse complement strand
TCGAGGCCGAGAGCGGGCGCGATCACGCCCTGCGCCTGGATCGGCTGGGCAGCGCCGAACTGCGCCTGCCGGACGGCCTCTACGTGCTGGGCCTGTCGTACGAACCGCAGGCCTGAGTCGCGCCCCTACTCCTCGCGCTCGCGGAACTCGCCGGCCAGACGCGTGAACACGTGCATGGCCACCACGCCTACGACGAGGTGCGCGGCCAGCAGGTACCAGACGTGCTCGGGGTGTCCGGCGTCGGCGAAGCGGCCGTAGAGCGCGGTGTAGAGGCCGCTCGTGAAGCCGCCGATGCCGACCGCCAGGAAGTTCGACCCCATGTAGAGGCCGGCCTTCTCCTTGGGCGCGAGCCAGGTCACGTACTCCTGGATGCGCGGTGAGGCGATCATCTCGCCCAGCGCGAAGAAGAACACGCCGGCGAAGACCCAGGGCGCGGCCGCCACGCGCGCATAGCCCAGGAGCAGATACCCGAAGGCCGCCACCAGCAGCCCGACCAGGAAGGACGGCATGGCGCGGAAGCGCTCCAGGCGGCTGGAGACGAAGATCTGGAGCAGCATGATCACGTAGCCGGTGTGCGAGATGCTCTCGCCCAGCACGCGCCGCACGCCCTGCTCGTCGGCATGCGAGAAGAAGCCCGTGAAGCCGGCGCCCAGGAACGCGCTCATGGCCACGTAGAGCTGCGCGGTGTCGAGATTCTTGTCGACGTACAGCGCGCAGAGGTTGAAAAAAGCCCAGAACGGCATCCAGAAGAACAGACCCAGCAGGACCAGGAACGTGGCGAACTTGGCGTCCGCGAGGGCCACGCCGATGTCGCGGAACTTGTCGCGCAGCGTCACGCCGCCGAGCTCGCGCGGCGGCTCCTCGTAGAAGAAGATCGTCACGAGCAGCATGACCACGATCGAGACGCCGGCCGCCGCGAAAGCGTAGTCCCAGGAGATGGCGCGCAGTTGGCCCGCCACCACTGGCCCGAAGGAGCCGCCCACGTTCACCATCGCGTAGAACACGCCGAAGCCCAGGGTCTTGTTGGACTTGTCGGTCACCGCCCGGACCGTGCCCGAGACCAGCGGCTTGAAGATGCCGGCGGCCAGACCGATGCTCAGCATGGTGAGCGCGATGCCCGAATACGACTTGGTGAAGATCAGCAGCAGGATCGACGGCAGATAGGCCAGGTACGAGGCGATGAAGACGGGCTTGAAGCCGTAGCGGTCGGCGAAGGTGCCCGAGACGACCGGCACCGTGTACGACATCAGCAGGAAGACGCTCTGCACCAGGCCGAGCTGCCCGCGCGAGTAGCCCAGGCTCTCCATGTAGATGCCGAAGCCGAAGTAGATGCCGTAGTAGGAGAAGCGCTCCAGGACTTCGATCAGGTTGGCGGCCCAGAAGACGCGCGGGAAGGGCGTGCGGTCGGCCATCAGACACCTCGCTGCGTGGTGGCGCCCATTCTATGCCCGGGCGCCGAAGTGCTCACTCGCGCGCGCCGCGCGAAGGTCGCACCAGCCCACGGCGTACCGCGACGGCCGCGGCCTCGGTGCGCTGGCGCACGCCCAGCTTGCCGAGGATGTTGTTGACGTGCGCTTTGACGGTCGACTCGGTGATGCCCAGCTCGCGCCCGATCGCGGCGTTGCTCTTGCCTTCGACCAGGATGGCCAGCACGGCCTGCTCGCGCTCGGTCAACTCGCTGCCGGCCACGCGCTCGGCCAGGCGCGCTGCCGCGGCGGGCGCCAGCAGCCGCCGGCCGCTGCCCACCTGGCGCACCGCGTCGAGCACCTCCTCGCAGGCCGCGTCCTTGAGCAGGTAGGCGCGCGCGCCGGCGCGCAGCGCGCGGTACACGTACTCGTCGCCGTCGTGCACCGTGAGCATGACGATGCGCGCCTCGGGAAACTCGCGACACAGGATCTGGGCCACGTCGATGCCGCTCATGCCGGGCAGGCCCACGTCCATCAGTATCACGTCGGGCTGCAGCCGCCGGTACGCCTCGAGCGCGCCTGGGCCGTCCACGGCTTCGCCCACGAACTCGACGTCGGGCGCGCGGCGCAGGATGGCGCCGAGCCCCTCGCGGGTGATGGCGTGGTCGTCGACGATCAGCACGCGCAGCCGTTCGCCCGCCATCACACGCGCGCCTCGGGCCACAGGCCGCCCAGCGGCACCACCGCCGCCACCTCGGTGCCGCGGCCGGGACGACTGACGAGGCGCAGCTTGCCGCCCGCCAGGCGCATGCGCTCACGCATGCCGCCGATGCCGAAGCCGCCACTGTCGGCGGAGCCGGGCGCGCCCAGGCCGCGGCCGTCGTCGTGCACGCTGACGCGCACGCTGCGCCGTCCGAACGCCACGCGCAGACGGATCACGCTGGCGCCGGCGTGGCGCACGGCGTTGCTGAGCGCCTCCTGGCCGGTGCGGAACAGGTGCTGTTCGGTCTCGCGCGGCAGCGCGCGCGGCGTACCGCTGACTTCGACTTCCAGGCGCACGCCGCTGCCGGCCACCAGTTGATGAGCGGCGGCGGCCAGCCCTTCGGCCAGATGCGAACCGGCCAGCTCGGGCGGCCGCAGCGCACGCACGGAGGCGCGCGCGTCGGCCAGGCTGCTGCGGGCCAGCTCGCGCGCGCGGCCCAGGCGCTCGGCGACCTCCGGCGGCGCGCCGGGCCAGTCGAGCTGCGCCGCCTCGATCTGCCGCATCAGGCCCGAGAGGCCCTGGGCCAAGCCGTCGTGCAGCTCGCACGCCAGCCGGTGACGTTCGGCCAGCACGGCCGTGTCGGCGGCCACGCGTCGCCGGCGGCGCTGGTGCAGGCCCCACGCGCCCAAACCGACCACGAGCACCGGCAGCGCGCGGAACCAGGCGGTCTGATGGAACTGCGGCCGCAGCGTCAACTCGAAGCGCGCCGGCGTGAGACTCCAGGGCCCGTCGCCGCTACGTGCCTGCACTTCGAAGCGGTAACGGCCGGGAGGCACGTTCGTGTAGGTCGCCACACGGCGCGCGCCGGCCTCGCGCCAGTCGTCGTCGAAGCCGTCCAGCCGGTAGCGGAAACGCACCTTCTCGGGCGCAGCCAGCGTGCTGGCGCTGTAGTGCACTTCGACGTCGCCGCGGCTCGGTCCAGCCGAGACGCCTGAGCGCAGGCTCAGGTTGAGCGCTTCGCGGTCGACGAGCACCTTCAGCAGACGCGCCTGCGGCGCGGCCGGCGCGCTCGGCAGATGCCGCGGGTCGATGACGGCGGCGCCGCCCACGGTCGCAAACCACAGCCGCCCGTCGCGCGCGCGCCAACCCACGGGCTGGCTACCGCCGTTGCACTCGACGCGACGCAGCCCGTCGCCGCGCCCGTACGACGTGGGCGTCAGATGCCGCACGCGGCCGGCGTCGAAGGCCCGCAGGTCGGCCCGCGCCAGCCGTGACGGTCCGCGGTTGGAGCTCATCCAGAGGCCGCCCTGGCCGTCGTCGAGCAGCGAGTAGAGCGTGTCGTCGAGCAGGCCGTCGCGCTCCGTGTAGGTCGTCAGGCGGCCGTCCCGCAGGCGCCCCAGGCCGCCCCCGAAGCTCGCGATCCAAAGCGTGCCGTCCGCGTCCTCGTGCAACGCCATGACGGCCTCGGCCAGTGCGCCGATGACCGGCTGCACGCGCTCGATGCGGCCGTCGCGCAGGCGCGCCAGGCCGCCGCCCGTGCCCAGCAACAGGCCGCCCGCGCGCGCCGGGAGGATGTGATAGACCGTCGCGTCCCCCGGCAACCCCTGCTCGGGGCCGAAGCGCGTGAGGTGACCCTGGGCGTGACGGATCAGGCCGCGGTTGGTGCCGATCCACAGTGCCCCGCTGGCGTCTTCGTGCAGGGCCAGCGCCGGCTCACCCGGTTCGAGCAACGGCAGCGCCTCGGCCCGCTCGCCCGTCACGCGGCTCACGCCGGCATGCATGTGGCCGACCCACAGGCCGCCGTCGCGGGCCTCGGCCAGCGCGATCACGTCGTCGGCCGCAAGCCCGGAGCGCCGGTCCCACGTGCGCGCGGCACCGGCGCGCAGGCGCGTCAGACCGCGCCACGTCCCGAGCCAGACGTCGCCGCGGCGGCTCTCCATGACCGCCAGGACCGTGTCCTCGGGCAGACCGTCGCGCGCCGTGTAGGTCCTGAGCTGCGGCCGCTTGAAGCGGTTGAGGCCCGCGCGCTCCGTGCCGATCCACAGGCTGCCCTCGCGATCCTCGAACAGGCTCAGCACATGATCGTCCGTCAGGCCGCTGCCGACGCCCCAGGTGTGCGCGCCGTGCTCGTCGAGCAGCGCGAGCCCGACCCGCGTGCCGGCCCACACGCGCCCCTGGCGATCCACGAGCAGCGCCCGGATCGAGCCCCCGGGCCAACTCGCGTGGGCACGCGCGAAGCGCCGGCCGCCTGCTTCGAGGTGCACCGGCGGGCCGTCGTAGGTGCCGGCCCACAGCCGCCCGCGGGCGTCGAAAGCCAGGGCCTGCACGTCGTCGTGCGGCAAGCCCTGGCGGCGGTCGAAGACGCGCGTCGTGCCGTCGCGCGCCAGGCGCACTGCCCCGCCGGCAGTGCCTGCCCAGAGCGCGCCGTCCGGCGCAAGGGCCAGGCTGCGCACGCGCGCCAGACGCGGATCGCCCGCGGGCGGCGCAAGCCAGGTCACCTCGCCGTCGCGCGTCACGCGCGCCAGGCCGTCGAGGCTCGCGACCCACAGGTCGTCGCCGTCGGGCAGCAGCGCGCTGATCTTGGTCTCGCGCCCCAGCCGCACGCTCGTGAAGCGCCCATCTTCGAGGCGCGTGAGGCCGCGGCTGGTGCCGATCCACAGCACGCCGCGGGCGTCTTCCACCAACGCGCTCGTGAAGTTGCTGCGCAGGGCCGGATGCGTGCGGCGGTCGAAGACCCTGAGAGTCAAGCCGTCGAAACGCACCAGGCCGTTCTGGGTGCCGAACCAGAGATCGCCGTCTCGGCTCTGCGCCAGGCACAGCACCGAGCCCTGCGGCAGGCCGTCTTCGACCTGCCAACTCTGGGCCACGAAGCCCTCGGCGGGCTCGAAAGCGGCACCGCCCGGCTCGCGCGCGGCCACGGCCAGCGCCGGGAGCAGGGCTCCGCAGACGACTGCACGCAACGCGCGCTGGAGGGAGTGGAACGCGCCCAAGAGTGCTCCTCGCTTCGCGCCGGGGCCCGCGGGTCTGCCCGGTTGTGCGGATCATGATAATACGGCTCGGCCCGTGGGAAGCCCCCGGTTCCACCGAAAGTTGGATGTTGGGCTTGTACGATTGGGCCAGACGTGACGGACGGATTAGGCAGCGGCGCGAAGCCGGGTTGCGCGGCGCGTCAGGCCGACGGGCGCGCTTTGACGCCAGCCGCGAGGGCGCGTTCGAGGCGCTCGCGGTCGGCCGGGGCGATCTGCGCGAACTCGAGCCCGACTCCGTAGGCCCGCGCTCCGGGCTGAGGCGTGCACACTGCCACACGCGCCTCCACGTCGGCCGGCTGGCCGCAGACGATGAGGCGCAAGCGCAACAGCGCATCGCGGGCCATCGGCACGGGCGACTCGATCAGCATGCCGTAGCGGCTGACGTTCAACAGGCGCGCGCCGACGACGCTGATCTCGGCCGCCGCGGACTGGCGTTGCGCGCGCCGGCGCTCCAGGCGCCGCGGAGCCGCGTCGTCGGACGTCATGACGCCTCCTCGAGCACGCGCAAGCCGTAGTCGGCGTAGCGGAACGCCGGAGGCAGACTGCTGCGCGCGGAGGGCGACGACCAGCGCACGTGATGACGCCACGAGCCGCCACGACTGGCGCGTCGAGCCGGGCGCGCGTCGGCCGGCGTGCCGGGCGCGCGGTACCAGTCGGCGCACCACTCGTGGACGATGGTCCCCATGTCGAAGAGGCCGTACCCGTTGGGCGTGCCGCGCCCCACGGGCCAGGGTCCGCGCAGCGGGCCGGAGGGAATCTCGCCCGCGGGCGGCTCGGCACCCCAGGCGGAAGGCGCGTCGATGAGTCCGCCGCGCGCGGCACGCTCCCACTCGGCTTCGCTCGGCAGGCGAAAACGCCGGCCGAGTCGCGCCGACAACCAGCGCGCGTAGTCGCGCGCCTCGAACCACGTCACGGAAGTGACGGGCTGACCGGGGTGGTTGCTGTCAGGCTGCGCCAGGGACGGGGGCGACGGCGCCCCGCTGTCGCGCACGTAGGCTGCGAACTGCGCGCAGGTCACCGGCGTCAGGCCGAGACGGAAGGCAGCCACGCGCACGTCGCGCGGCGGTCGTTCATCGTCGCGACCACAGGCGCTGCCCATGCGGAAGCGCCCGCCGGGCACGCGCGCGGTCACGGGCCAGACGGCGGATGCAAGAGGCGCCGCAGTCGACGTGCTGACGTCCGTGAGCGCACTGGACCGCAGGCCCGCGCCGGGGTCGACCGGCGTCGCGGCAGTCCTCAGCGGAAGCGCACCAGCGCGACGTCGATCTGGCGCGCGCGCGACTCGGCCTGTCCCCACTGCACCAGGATCGGGCTCTGGTAGCGCCCACGCACCGTGCGCGCGCGGCCTTCGGCGGCGCGGTCGGAGGCGGCGAACGTGATCGAGCGCTTGACCCGCAGGAAGCGCCGCGCGGGCAGAGCCAAGGCCTTCGCCAGCAGCCGCTCGACCAGCGAGTGGTCCATGCGGAAGGCCTCGATCAGCGAGTTGAGCACCTGCGGGAAGTCGTAGGCCGCGTAGTTGAAGGTCTTGCCGGGCACCGCCAGCGGATCGTCGAGGATGTGGCGGCTCTTGAGCTTGGCGAACTTGAGCGGGTCTTTGAGCACGTCGGTCAGGTCGTGCCGCATGAGCAGCGTCTCGTACTCGTTGACCGTCAGCCCGGCGCTCTTCTCGCTGGCCGCGAGCGTCAGGTCGACGCGCCCGAGCTCGATCCCGGCGCGGCACAGGCGCTCGTCGATCTGGTCGATGAAGCCCAGACGCGGGTCGCCCAGGTTGACCGAATCGATGGGGTGATGCGAGACCGGCACCGTCAGCGTGAAGCGCTCGACCACGTCAGCGTGGTCGTAGGCCACGATCGTGGTCGTGCGCGTGCGCACGTTGCCCTCGTACACGCCGTCGAGGTCGACGAAGTAGGCGTGCGCGCCGTGCCTGCGGTGCGTGACGCAGTTGCGCATGCCGGCGGCGATGAAGGTCAGGTGCGAGTCGCCGTTGCGCGGCTCCAGGCCGCGCTGTTCGTCGGTCAGGTCCTCGCGCTGCTCGATGTCGTCGTGGCGGTACTCCGCCCCGGGCGGGAACAGCGTGCGGAAGGCGCCGAAGAAACCGTGCAGGCTGCGCTGCCCCGCCCGCAGACGCGCCACGAGCGCTTGCGGCAGATAGCCGGCCGTCGTGTGCAACGAGCAGAAGAGCGCCTGGCGATGGCGCTCCAGCACGTCCCCGCTGTCGTTGCGAACCTGGGCCGTCGCGTCGAGCACGTCGAAGCGCGCGGCCGGAGTGAACGTGAGATCGAGCTGCTGCAGACCGGACCCCTCGTGGTCGTGCGTCGCGCGCCAGGCCGGCCGAACACGTCGGGCCGCCGCGCGGTTGTCGACAACCCTAAAGGATCGGCCGGCCTCGTGTCAACGCGGCGCGCACCTCAGCGCACGTCGGGCGCGGGGCTCGGCCGCATCGCGTGCGAGCGGTTCGTGAGACCGCGCCGCGTGCGCGCGCCCCTGCGAGAAGAGACACGCCGCGCACGGCGCGTGTTCGTCGTGGCAGCGCGCGGTCGAGCGGGACGCTTCTGTTGACGGGCGCGTTGGGCTCGGCTATATTCCGTCCTCGACGTTCGGGCGGGAATAGCTCAGTGGTAGAGTGCGACCTTGCCAAGGTCGAAGTCGCGGGTTCGAATCCCGTTTCCCGCTCCAACCCCCCATCACTCCTGGCAGCGCGCGCTTCAGTCGGCTGCGAACGCGTCGCGGTCGTGACGTAGGGCCGGTCGGCCCGCGCTCCAGTCGATCGAGATCACGTCGAAGCGCAGCGCGCTCTCGCTCAGGCCGTGGGCGGAGGCGTAGACACGCGCCGCCTGCACGATGCGCCGGCGCTTGCCCGCGGTGACCGCTTCGTGCCCCGCGCCGCGCGAGGCGTCGCGCCGCTCCTTGACCTCGACGAAGACCGTCACGTCGCCCTCGCGCGCCACCACGTCGAGCTCGCCGCCACGGCAGCGGAAGTTGCGCGCCAGCACGCTGAAACCCTGGTCCGCGAGATGCCGGCAGGCGACGTCTTCGCCGCGCGCGCCGGGCAGCGCGCGGGCGGAGCGACCCAGCGCCCGGCGCAGGCGCTCAAGCATCGAGCTTGACCACCAGCGCGGTGAGGTCGTCGGAGCAGCCGGCCGGGCCGGTCCAGTCGGCCACGCCGGCGAAGATGGCGCAGAGCGCGCCCTCGGCCGACTCGCCGCGCGCGCCGCGCAGCAGCGCGACCAGGCGCTCGTCGCCGAATTCCTCGTCGCTCGGCGAGAGCGCTTCGGTCGCCCCGTCCGTCACCACGGCCAGCAGGTCGCCGGGTTCGAGTTGCAGCTCGGCGGCCTCGAAGGCCACGCCGGGCAGCAAGCCCAGCACCGGTCCGCCCACGTCGAGGCGCGCCAGCGAGCCGTCGCGGCGGACGAGATAGGGCGGGATGTGGCCGGCGTTGACGTAGCACAGGCGGCGCTGAGCGGCGTCGAGTTCGGCGTAGAACAGCGTCACGTACTTGTTGGCCTGCGTGCTCTCGAACAGGAAGCCGCTCAGGCGCCGCAGCAACTCGGAGGGCGGCACGGTGCCGGCCAGGGCCTGCATCCAGGCGTGCACGGACGCCATCAACAGGCTGGCGGGCGTGCCCTTGCCCGACACGTCGGCGACCGTGAGGCCCAGCCGCCCGCCGGGGAGCTGCACGAAATCGAAGAGATCGCCGCCCACCTGGTAGCACGAGCGGCTCTCGGCCGCCACGGCACAGCCCGGCAGGGCCGGCCGGAGACGCGGGAACAGGCTCTGCTGGATCTCGCGGGCGATCTGCAGCTCGCGGTCCTGACGCTCCTTCTCGAGCCGCACGCGGTGCAGGCGCACGCTCTGCAGCGCCGCCAGCGCCTGGCGCCCGAGCGTCATGGCGAAGTCGCCGTCCTCCTCGCTGAACGGCGCGCTCGACGGGCGCTCGCCCAGGGCCAGGAAGCCGCCCGCGCTGCCGCCCAGCGACAACGGCACCAGCAGCGCCAGGCGCTGGCGTTCGAGGCGCTCGCGCAGGGCCCCGGCCGGCAGCTCGGCGAGCGAGGCCGGCCCACGCAGGCGCGCCAGCAGGTCGGCGGCCTCGTCGTGCGGCAGGCAGAAGTCGTCGGCCGGCCCCACGCCGCGCTCGTGCACCGGCCGCAGACCGTCGGCGGCCAGCAGATAGAGCGCGCAGCGCGTCAGCATGAGCTGGCCCATGAGCGTGCCGGTGACGAGGTTGGTGACGCTCGGCTCGTCGTCGGCGGCGGTCAGCTCGCGGCTGACGTCGAACAGGCCGTGCAGTTGGAAGACCTTCAGCGACAGGCGCTGGTTGAGCCGTCGCAGCTCGTGATAGATCAGGCCGTTCTCGATGGGCGTGGCCGCGCAGGCCGCCACGCTGCGCAGGAACGCGCTCTGTTCGGCGCCGTAGGGCTCGCCGCCGGCGCGCGGACCGAGGCCCAGCCAGGCGATCGCGCGGCCGGCCTTGAAGACCGGACACAGCAGCGTCAGGCCCAGCGCCTCGAGCGCGGGCGTCGGGCGCTCGTCGGAGGCGCGCTGCTCGCGCTCGTCGCTCAGGCTGCCCGCGGGCAACTCGCGCGGCGCTCCCGGAGCGAGCCCGCGCGCCGCGCGCACGCGCGCGCCGCCCTCCTCGGTGCGCACCAGCAGGGCCCCGCGCCCGGCCTGCAGCTCGCCCATCACGATCAGCAGGGCCGCGTCGAGGATCTCCTCGTTGGACAGGCTCGAAGCCAGGGTCGAGGTCAGGTCGAGCAGCGAGATCAGCTCCGACATGCGCTTGAGCAGCGGCGACTCGCCGCCTTCGCGCCGGAACTGGTCGAGCGCCTGCTGGTACTGGAAGACGACCGGCGCGTCGCTCATGGGCGCCGGAGGAGCGCCGTGCGCGCGCGCCTCATGGCTCGCCGGGCGCGTCGCCTTGGGGCGCGAGCGGCCGGTCGTCCGCGCCGGGAGCCCTGGCGGTCTGGTCCTTGCGCTTGACCAGCGTGCACACGTTGCGACGCGCCGAGCGGCGATACGTGACCGAGTCCATGATCTTGCCCATCAGGTGCACGCCCAGCCCACCGGTGCGGCGCTCGCTGACGAAGCGCGGCAGGTCGACGCGCGGCACCGCCCGTGGGTCGACGCGTTCGCCCGTGTCGAGCAGGTCGACGCGCAGCTCGGCGCCGCGATCCTCGAAGTGCAGCTCGACCTGACGATCGCGAGCGTCGGCATAGGCGTGTTCGAGGATGTTGGTCGTGGCTTCGTCGACGGCCAAGGCCAAACCCTTGGCCATCACTGGGTCGAAGCCGGCCAGCTCGGCCATGCGCTGCGCGAGCTCGCGCACCAGGCCCAGGAACTCCGTACGGCTCGGGATCACGAGCACGAGCGACGGCTTGCGGCGCGCGGGGCGCCCGGCGCGCGCCGGAGCCGCGCTGCTCACCGCCCCGCCGACCCCGCCGCGCGGAAACTCGAGAGCGCCTCGAGCTCCGAGGGGAAGATGCGGTACAGGTGATGGAAGCCCAGGATCTGGAAGATGTTGAGCACCGTCTCGTTGAGCTCGGTCAGGCGCAGGTCGCCGCCGTTGCCGCGGATCTCCTCGATGACGCCCATGATCGCGCCCAAGCCGGCGCTCGCGATGTAGCTCAGATCGGCGCAGCTCAGGACGATGTTGAAGCGCCGGTCGCGCAGGGCCTTCTGCAGCTCGGCTTCGAAGACGCGCACGGTGTGCGCGTTGATGAACCCGCGCGGGTAGAGCAGCGTCACGTCCTCGACCTGACGCGTCTCGACGGTCAGTTCGCCCCCGCTCGCGCCCATGGGCGGGACTATAGCGCGTTCAACCGGCCGGCTCCAGAACCCGCCGGGCCTGGGCCACGTCCTGCCGGATCTGCGCGACCAGCTCGTGCGGGCCGTCGAAGCGGCGCTCGGCGCGCAGTCGCGCCACGAACTCGACGCGCAGATCGGCGCCGTACAGGTCGCCCGCGAAGTCGAGCAGGTGCGCTTCGAGCCGCACGTCGCGCCCGTCGAAGGTCGGCCGGCGCCCGACGTTGACGACGGCCGGCCAGGGGCGCGCCGGTCCAGCAAGGGGC
>WBZQ01002738.1_pt1 | contig 11210 bp, 9 predicted proteins | sample 5204251 | NCBI WGS metagenome assembly WBZQ01 (sample SAMN12412402, study PRJNA552823) | activated sludge metagenome | isolation source: activated sludge from nitrification reactor of wastewater treatment plant... | place: USA: Virginia | collected 2017-09 | reverse complement strand
CGTTGATTGCCTCTGGCGCCATGCTGATGTTTATCGGAACGATAACAGTTTAGCGACAACCGCACCAACGATAGCGCCGGTTAGAGTAGTTGCTGTATCGATATCGAGATAACCGAAATCACCGAGAAAAACCGTCTCAGGTGTTCCTAAATAGGTTCTAGATAATCTAACGAGTAGATACAATCCGGTTGCACCAATGATGACATATTGCGCAAAAGAGTGAATTTTTGCGAGCTTGAGCTCCGTTGCTTCAGAAATGATGCGCTCTTTTTCTTCGCTGTCATCAGTATTTTTGAGCGCAGGATGCGATTTCAGTAACATAATTCCCTCTTGTTCAGAAAATTGAGTATGAATTTAATCAAAATATAATGCCATTGGACAAATAATTCAATGGAAAGCTCAATCGTTTTGCTTTGGTAGTTTGGTGGGGATAACCCACCAAGCATTATCACGCGCGCAGCATCAGCTTGATCGACTCTTGAATCGATTCAATACGGTCGTGCATAGCAGTACGTCCACAATCAACCAATTTTTCAAACTCATTAAAATTGTATCCAGATTCCACCGGCGTCTGTGGGTTGATCACGATTTCTGCACGCAATGCTTCGCTAGAAGAACGCCAGGAACCGAGCAAACCCCAGGAAGCGCTGAGTACATCTTTGAGCCCCAACGGTTTCTGGGTTTTTTGCAGTAATCCATCGAATCCCGTGATGACATCATTGCCACTGGCAAAAGGTTTGGTGTTGACATTGATAGCGATGCGCAATCCACAACGGCGATTGCTCAGAACATCCACAGGTACCAACGAAACCACGCTGCCATCGACCATCAAACGCGATTGATTGGCCACGGGCGGGAAAAAACCTGGAATTGCAGACGTAGCCAATACCGCAGGTGCGACCAAACCTCGGTCAAAGATAATACGCTCATGTGTCACTAAATCGGCGGCGACTACTGCGGCGGGGTGCTTAAGATCAGCAAACGTGCAGTCACCAAAGGTGGCTTTCGCTGCTGCTGCAATTTTGTTACCGATGAATAGGGATCCACGGGGTAACAACGATGGATCCTTGATCTTGCGGTTAGAGCCGAGTTGTTCGCGCACTTGCTGAATCGCCTGGTCGATACTGCCCAAGTGTGCAACCGTCAAAGCCACAATACCGCCCATACTGCTGCCACAGAGCACATCGTAATTAATGCCGCATTTAGCCATGGCATCGAGCACGCCCAAATGCGCAAAACCGAGCGCAGCACCAGAACTCATCGCGATACCGACTTCTTTGAACGTCAAATAGCGTGCAATCTTATCCAGGGTTGAATTGAACGGCTCTTGCCAGGAATTCGGTGAGGTGCTGTTTTTTTCGAGCGCTGCTGGCATCAATTGATAAGCCCAAGGCTGCAAATCGCAATAAGTTTGATCCCGCTCCCCTAAATAAACCCGCGCAAAATCAGCGACTCCCACTTGATCTGCGCTATTGAAGTGTTCTATGTAATTCGTCGTGGTATCGATGATGTGTAGCACTACATCTTTAGGCTCAAAATAACGGCTGAGATGGGGCAACTCCGCTGGGCGAACTCTGAGCACGAGTAATTGACCATTGGGGGCAGACTCACGCCAAGCATTAAACTTGGAGTGTAATTCAGGATCAGCGGCGTCGCTGATTGGGTTTTGCAAGCCTGAGAATAGCCTTGAGCCCGCTGAATAGTGATGAATTCCATCGATCAACCGCTCCACTAATTTTTGCGAAAGCGTCGATTCTGTTTCATAAGCCAGCACCACCAAGTTCGGGGCATAGCCTTCATGATGGGTACGCCGCCGTAAGCGCTCGATTAATAAATTCGTTAGATTGACATGTAGTTGCGGTACGCTTTCCAGCAAATGCAGAAATTGATTACTGTTGAAACAATAGGTTTTAGTATCTTTGGAAGCGACTAGCGTCGCAGAAATAGGCATGCCTGAAAACAGCGACATCTCACCAAATACCTGACCAGGCCCTAAGACAATGCCGCTTTTGCGATGATAGCGATCTGCTTGCTGTACCCACACAGCACCTTCGGCAATCGCCTGGAAAAATTGGCCTTTATCTCCAGCGCGTGCAATGACACTGCCTTGCTTGTAATGGCGCACTGGAATCGTGGCCTGTAGATGCGCTAACGTATGAGGCGATAACGCATTGAAAAATGGAATATCCGCAAGTTTTAGCATGGAAGTCGTCATCCCTGAAAGAAACAAAGCTTTCATTTTGTCAGCAGCACCGTGAATATTCATCGATTCCAGCGCCTGCTGCAGCCCTTACAACGCTTTACTCTTCATTGTATTCTAACAGTTCTCTTAGCAAACGCACTGATAACGAAACGAACACCCTGTATTTTGTGATGAGACTGAAGCCATGCACCGCGAAAAATAGCCAAATTGGCTATCTATGCCTAAATTGCCTTATGACATATTAGTGCAAGAACCCCACTTTTATGCAATGACGGTGGTAGAATTTTCAGTATCGCACGATCGTGGCTTTAAAACAGGCAAAACATGGGTGAGCAAAACGCAACTATCAAAGAATTAGCCGGCAGAGTGCCCATTCGAGCCTATGTATCTTACCGCCAGAAAAATCCTGAGAATCAGGAAGCCATTCAACTATTAGAAAAGCAGTGCGCCACCCATCAAATCGATCTAATTTACGATAAAAAAGAATTAGAAAATGGTGATAGCATCAAAGCATTCATGAATGAAATCGGTGCGGCGCGATGTGTTTATATTTTGCTAACCCCCGCTTATTTTGAATCGTCGTATACCCTATATGAGCTGATTGCCACCCATAAATGGGCAGTGCTCGATAAGCGCTTTGTTTTCCCGATTCGTGTCACAGAGCAGGTAACCGCTTATTCATGGACCGCAATGAAACAATATTGGGAAAACCAGGAGGCGATTCGCAATGAATTGGCACATTTACTCGGTCTTGCGAGGCATGATCACGAAACAGCTTGGCAGGCGATTGAAAATGCCTGGGAGGAAATTCTTTCACCTTATTTAGGTAAGCTTAAGCCTTCACTTGAAATTACAGATAAAGCAACGCTGCTCAATCAACTTGGGGAATCTACGTATGCTGCGATTGCAGCAACAATTCAATCAGAAAGGGAAAAACTTCACACAAAAGTTAAATCCGAGATCGCACAAATTTTAAAAAGTAATCTGATTGCATTGGATAAACTCGCTGCAGAATTAGAATTAACCAATTACGATGTAGATCATGTTGCTACAACGCTTGTTACTCAAAATGATGCCATCGATTCGATTGCAAGGCTTACCCAAGTGATAGAAAGCCAGAAAAATATCTTAAAAGGGACGCCGCAGTGGGCTGAATGTCACTTCAATGCGGAACGTCTGGGTGGATGGTTATTACTCAATTCCATCGATGATGTGTGGTGGTTTAACCATGAATTACAATGGCAGCAGTCATGCCACGAGTCATTCCGGACGATTGAGTTAAACCATCAACCTTATATTGAGGTCATTGTCTCTAGGGAATTATTGCAATGTGCGCGCTACAGACGGAATGAGAAAGGGAAAGTGCAACCCTACAGCGATATCGACCGAGAAAACATGGAGCTGGTATTTGACCCCAATCCAGCAGCGCAAGAAAAAAAGTTCTTACAAGATATTTATCGGGATTTATACAAACCCGTTGTAATTCCAGAAGAAATTCAGGAATTACAAGATAGTATCGCATTACAGCTTGATTCTGTCGTCCGGGTTCGCAAGGGAAAACCCATTTATTACCTGGTGAGTCGGAACACTATGGATGGAATCAATGCAATTCCCTGGTTCAGCGACTGGTCGAGACAATTGGATGGCAAGTTACAGTTTATTGCGATTGATACCAAAACAAATAAACCATCGCCATGTGCGAATCCCGCATCACTACTGAATCAATTTGGCTATTTACTCTCGTTAAGGTAATTAAGGTAATTTCAAACATGACTGAATCCATTCGACTCGAACATTTCCTACCTCCTAATTTCATCCTATCGAAACCCGACAAACAGCTTTACCATATCTTTGATGAGGCGGATTGCTATGCGTTATGGGCAGCCTATGCGGCGGGGCGACCACTGCTGGTTCGCGGTAAACCAGGCACAGGAAAAAGCCAAATGGCCCAAGCCATTGCCGAACAGCTCGGTTGGGCTTTCGTCAGCGAAGTAATTCGAGGTAGCACCGAATTGAGCGATCTACACTGGCATTTCGATGCGATTGGACGCTTGAGCGAGGCGCAAGCAATGAGCTTCAGACCTAAAGAAACCACGGAAGACTGGGAAAATCGCACTAACCCGCTGCGGTTTCTGTCACCGGGTGCTTTTTGGTGGGCTTATGACTGGAAATCTGCTGAGCAGCAATACCAAGCGTGTGTGACCAAATTGCGTCCTCGGCCCGATTGGTCGCAATTTCAAGCAGGGGAGTCGCAGCCTCCCGGCGTCGTATTATTGATCGATGAGATTGACAAAGCCGAACCCGATTTACCCAATGGCTTGCTGGAAACCCTTGGGCAATACCAATTCACCGTGCCGTATCTCAATCAACAAGCTGCCCAAAGCGAACTTAAGAACCCGATCCAAGCTGAGCCAGCGCGATTACTGATTGTGATCACCACCAATGAAGAACGCGAATTACCAAGCGCTTTTGTGCGCCGTTGTTTGGTTCATACGTTGAAAATGGAAGAATCAGCGGAACAGATCAATGGCATTGAAAAACGAGTAGCCTGGCTCATTGCGCGTGCCCGATTGCATTTTGGGTCACAAATCAGTGAAGAGGTGTATCGCAAAGCGGCTGAGTTACTGTGGCAAGATCGCACCTCAGGGAATTATTCGCGCTATCCACCGGGGCTCGCCGAATACATCGATTTGCTCAAAGCGTTACGAGGGCTGGAACCAGATGAGCAAGCTCGCCGTCTAGAGAAAATCGCGAGTTACACCTTGAAAAAAGAAGTGACGGAGTAAACGCCATGGCATGGGGGCGGTTAGCGCTCATACAAGCGATTGGTGAGAGTGAAGCCACGTTACAGAAAGTGGCCGAAGCACTGGGTTTTGAGTCCCAATTTGCCATTCAAGCGCAAAAAACTGAGGAAGATCGAGTAGCACCAGATCCAGAGGGAGATAGCGCCCCAATCACGCTACCAACCCCAACACTGCCTACGGAAAAACCCCATGCCTTCTTTTTGCGCGTTAACCGCATGGAAACGCTGTCGCCGCGTAACGTGGAAAATCGTGGCTATCCCCACTATCTGGATGATCCCGCGTTAAAACTCGATGCGACTCAGGCACCGCAAGGAACGTATCGTTTCGCGCCACCGCCCCCGTTATTATCGATGTCACGCTTGGCGCCTTTGTTACATCAGGGTCTGGGGCAAATCAAAACAACCAGTCGAATCGATTTTTCACGGATGGTGCGCCACATCGCACAAGGTAAATTCATCCGTCGATTGCCGCGCATCAAGCAGCGGCGTTGGCCGCAACAGTTGCAGATCATCGTCGATCCTCGTGTGAGTTTAGAACCGTATTGGTCTGATTTTGCCTGGATGATTACCGCGCTTAAGAAACGATTAGGTACCGAGCGCGTCACTGCGTTGCGCTTTGATGAAGCGACGCTGGGTGAATCGCAGATGCAGGCAACTTACTGGCCGACGCAACCGCAGGATCGTTGGTTTGTCTGGCAATTGCCGGCGTCCGACGTGCCATTGTTGATTTTGAGCGATCTGGGCATGGTAACAAGCGATGCCAATGTGCGCTATCAGTGGCGGCAATGGATAACACAACTCCGTTCGCATGCAGGGCCGATACTCACGCTGAGCCCCGCGTTGCAAGCCCCGCAAGGCCGACAGTTATGCGCATTGATCAAACCGCATCCCTTGCATGATCGCGTGCGTTTACCGCGTCACCCCGCCCGGAAAGGATTCGAGCTCACACAACCGACCGCACAAACCCTAAGCGAGGCGCTGACGTGGTTGTCGATACTACCGATTATCGATACGGGTCTCTTGCGGCGCTTGCGCACCGAGATGCAATGGGGTGGCAGCGAATTGGAAAGCTTAATTTGGAACCATGCTGGTTTCAGCCAGACCAGCTTGGGTTTGCGCATGCCGGATTCGAGTGAAGCACAGCAATACCGCGCCAAGTATCAGCAGCAATTTGCCCAAACACCGCAGGCTCAGCGCTTCTGGCAGATCGTGCACGATCACCATGCCCAGGCATTTGAAGGACTACGCCAGTTGGAAAGGTTGAGTCGTAGTATTAGCGAGCATGAGCACGATGACGCAGCCCATCGTTATTTCCAACGCGTGTGTGCCACAGCGCGGCAAGCCTCATCCGCTTCAGTGCACGCGCAAGCCTTGCAAGCGCAATGCCGCACCGCGCTCCTGTCGTTACCCGATCATTTGTTTCAAAGTGATCAACAGGACATTGCTTATGCGTTATATGCCATGGCGTATCAACAAGAAATCCAGGCAGATCAATGGCCAGAATCGTTGAAACCGGGTTTTGAACCGGCACGCTTGCAATGGTTGATCGATCAGGAGCAATCCCAGCAGCGGTTGCAGTGGTGGGTATTACAAACCAGCGCGCAAGGCGATTTTATTTGCCAACCCAGTTCACCAGAAACAACCTCACCGCCATTACCCAGCGCGGTGTTGGAATCATTATCTGCCATTCCACCGACCTATCAGGTTTTATCAGGCAGCCAACCATCACGGCGTGGCATCGTGCGCTCAGCGCAAGTGTTCTCTGCGGCTGATATGCCACTGGTTGTGGAAACCAGTATGCAACGGGTCGAACTCGAAGCGATTCAAAAGCCAGCCTGGGCATTACGCATCAAAGCCAATCGTTCAGGGTTGGCGGTTGATTTACCGGTTTGGCAAGGAAAATCAGTCACTGCGCCTTGGCAGCCGGGCACTGGATCGAGTGCGGGGCGTTGGCAATTGCCAGTACCGTTTGGTTTGGATGAATGGGGTCTTTATGTGGATTTAAGCATTATCCCACGGTGGAGTTTGAAACGGCTTATTCAAATAAATAAATCAAATGTAACTCAGCGCTTCCGCTGGATTGCTCCAGGCACCTTTACGATGGGTTCACCGGAAAACGAAGCAGAACGAAGCGAAGATGAAATGCAGCATCTTGTCACATTGACGCAAGGCTTTTGGCTGGCGGATAGCGTCTGCACCCAAGCATTATGGCAAGCAGTGATGGGAAAAAATCCAGCTCATTTCCAGGATTTACCCGATCATCCAGTTGAGCAAGTGAGTTGGGACGATGTGCAGCAATTTATTCAGACTCTCAATACCCATCTACCAGATTTGCAAGCACGGTTACCGACCGAAGCGGAGTGGGAATATGCGTGTCGCGCGGGCACGACGACCCCCTTCTCGTTTGGCGACAATATTACGCCCGAACAAGTGAATTATCATGGTGAATATCCTTATGCGGGTGCTGAGAAGGGACTATATCGTGTGAAGACCGTACCGGTTAAATCATTGCCCCCCAATCCCTGGGGATTATACGAAATGCACGGCAATGTCTGGGAATGGTGTGCTGATTGGTATGGCGATTATCCAGTCGATGCAGTGACAGACCCATCGGGAACTATTGCTGGACAGGGTCGCGTGTCGCGCGGCGGCGCCTGGTACATCTACGCCAGGGCGGCGCGTTCTGCTTGCCGCAACGAGCGCGAACCTGACTTCCGTTTCTTCTACATTGGCTTCCGGCTTGCCCTAGGTCATAAGCCTGTCGGAACGGCCAGTGAGGCCGGTGAAACAGGCCGTCAATCGGTAGAAGCGGAGCGAAACCGAGAGGACGGCTGGGATACACCGGCCTAGGGTACAAGGTAGGCGCGATGAATCCACAGTTATTACCCCCTGTCTTTCCCACTTCCTGGGCCAATGAATGGGGTGAGGATGAATTCGGCTTATACCTTGATTGGAATTATGAAGGGATCGTGCAACGTTTCCGTTGGATTGTGCCGGGTACGTTTGCAATGGGTTCACCTGAAACTGAAGCAGAAAGACAAGAAAATGAAACGCAACATCTTGTCACATTGACGCAAGGGTTTTGGTTGGCGGATAGCGCCTGCACGCAAGCATTATGGCAGGTCGTGATGAAGAATAATCCATCTCGTTTCGCAGGTGAACACGATAATCCAGTTGAGCAAGTGAGTTGGGACGATGTGCAGCAATTTATCCAAGCTATCAATACGCAGTTCTCAGATTTACAAGCGCGTTTACCGACTGAAGCGGAGTGGGAATATGTGTGCCGCGCGGGCACGACGACTCCCTTCTCGTTTGGCGGCAATATTACGCCCGAGCAAGTGAATTATGATGGCAATTCTCCTTATGTTGGTGCTGAGAAGGGGAAGTATCGTGAGAAGACTGTGCCCGTTAAATCATTGCCCCCCAATGCCTGGGGATTATACGAAATGCACGGTAATGTTAGGGAATGGTGCGCGGACTGGTACGGAGCTTACCCAACGGCTGCCGTGATAGACCCGCTAGGCCCGTCTACAGGACAAGATCGCGTGTTGCGCGGCGGCGCCTGGCTCGGCTACGCCTGGGGGGCGCGTTCTGCTCGCCGCAGCAGGAACGATCCTGACGACCGTGACTACTACGTTGGCTTCCGGCTTGCCCTCGGTCGAAAGGCGAGCACAAGCCAGGTGTGAGTCAGCGGCAGCCGAGTGGCCGCAGCGGAGCAAGGCCTAGCGCTGCCGCATGGCACTAAAAATCGACTATCGCACTGAGGATGTTAGCACCATAACAAGGCATTACAAACCGATGCCCTCGCATTGAGATCGCATGAAACCTGCGTATAATGGGCTAAAGTTTTAGTAATATTAAGGTGCAAGTATGAAAACTTATACAATTTATACCGCTAAGACACATCTTTCCCAACTTATTGAACAGGCCTGTGCAGGTGAAGAGGTTGTTATTGCGCGTGGTAAACATCCGCTAGTTAAATTGGTGCCTTTGGTTATTACTGCACCGATTAAACGTCAGTTTGGTGCATTACGCGGAAAAATTACGGTTACGAGTGCTTTCTTTGAGCCACTGCCTGAAGCTGAATTAACTGCTTGGCAACAATAGAATGAAAGCATTGCTGGATACACATGCTTTTCTTTGGTGGTTAAGTGGCGATGACCAACTATCGACTCAAGCACGTGACTGGATAGAAGCGGCTGATCATCCTATTTTTGTTAGTGCTGCTTCTGCTTGGGAAATTGCAACTAAAGTACGTATTGGCAAATTACCAGGAGCGCAAGCGGTTGTGACAAATTTTTATGAATACTTAGCTCAGCAAGGATTTACACCATTGGATATAACGCCAGATCATGCTTTGCGTGCTGGAAGTTTACCAGGCTCACATCGGGATCCTTTTGATCGAATGCTTATCGCACAAGCGGAAGCCTTAAATATGTCGCTCATCAGTAATGAAGAATTATTTGATCAGTATGGTATACAAAGGATCTGGTAATAGCCATTAAAATTAAAATGGCAAAGCAAGGGGAAATTTTTTCGTTAGGGAGGGCTTGGAGTGATGTCAGGCATTTTTATCAGCTACCGACGCCATGATAGCCAAAGCGCAGCCGGTAGGTTGGCTGATTTTTTAGAACGCAGTTTTGGGGCGGATCAAATTTTTCGCGATGTCGAAACAATCGAACCTGGGGTCGATTTTGTGCAAGCAATCGAGAAGGCGATTGCCTCTTGCCAAGTCATGCTGGTGGTGATTGGGCCACGCTGGCTCACGATTACCGATCAACAGGGCAATCGTCGTTTGGATAAAGCCGATGATTGGATTCGCATTGAAACTAAATTGGCGTTGCAGCGCAATATCCGCGTGATTCCGGTGTTGGTCGAAAATGCGCAACCACCTGCCATGGACGCATTGCCCGATGAAATCAAATCGCTGGCGCGGTGTGAGGCGCATGAATTGAGCGATAAACGCTGGGATTATGATGTGCAGTGTTTGATCGAAGCGCTGGAAAAGATTCCCGGTATACGCCGCAAAGTACAAACGACGACTTCTTCCCAGAACACACCGGTGCAACCAGTTACCACTCGTTTGACGACGAAATTGGGTAAAGTGCTAGCCTGGATTGGTGGAATTTTCGTGGCGCTGATTATGATCGGCGTATTCTTGGATGACACGATGACATCGATAACCCCGCCGTTATCGCCGCCGCTCACGCCGGTTACACCGCAACCGTTGATGCAAGGGTTACCTTCAGGATCCCCAACGTCGACGTGTGGGTGTTGGGGCTATGTGGAAGTGGGCGCGACGCGTCCCAATGCGCAGTGCGCTTCCGGTATCGATACTGTGGTGATGTGTCAAGGCGTTTGTGCGGGTGGTGGCGCGCCTTGGCAATCGTTGTGCCAATAGTACCGTAAAGGCGCTACTACGCTTTTTTGATCGCGCTGAAGCTGAATAACCCTACCAAAAGCCATTCTATTTCAGCCTTTTAGCGCAACATTTTTGCGTAGTATTATCTCCTATGATTGACTTTAGAGAGTGTCGTGCTGGATTTTGCAGGCGGCCGTAGGAGTGTGACATGGATAAGAGTGCATTACTCAGTGCATTGGCGGCTGAAATTGAGCAAGGGAAAATGATTTTTCCAACTTCGACCAGTGCAGCGATCAATATCAAAAAAATGCTGGATGATCCTGACTGCGAGTTGGATAAAGTGACACGGTTGGTGCAAGCTGAACCGTTGCTAGCAACCAAAGTGGTGGCAGTGGCTAACTCGGTGGTGTTCAACCGCTCCGGTAAACGTGTCACCGATGTACGTTCAGCGATTAGCTTGTTGGGTTTTAACATGGTGCGCAATTTGGCAACCGCGATTTTGACGCGTCAGCTTGCCGGTAAGGCAGCCAATAGCGAAGTCGTTACCCAGTTATGGAAGCATTCGGCATATGTGGCATCGCTGGCGCAAGTAATTGCGCGCCGCGTCACGAAACAAAACCCCGATACCGCGATGTTTGCCGGCATGATTCATGAAATCAGTTGGTTTTATTTGTTGTCGCGTGAAAAAGATTTTCCAGGGCTAACCGATGGCAATTTTGCGAACTCCTGGGTTAGCGATGAAGATTTGGATGATGAAACTGAAATCGAGTGTGAAATCAAAATCGGCACTGCGATCCTCAAAGCGCTTGCCGTGCCAGCACCGGTTGTTGAAGGTATTACTT
>WBZQ01002737.1_pt1 | contig 11212 bp, 6 predicted proteins | sample 5204251 | NCBI WGS metagenome assembly WBZQ01 (sample SAMN12412402, study PRJNA552823) | activated sludge metagenome | isolation source: activated sludge from nitrification reactor of wastewater treatment plant... | place: USA: Virginia | collected 2017-09 | reverse complement strand
CAAATCCACCGATTCCGCCTGCGGCCCCCACCAGGCCTGATGCCAGCCCGATATCCTCAGGAAACCACTCAGAGACGATCTGGAAGATCACGCCGTTGCCGAACCCCATGACCGCAATCGTCACCATCAGCAGACTCGCCAACCAGGGCAATGCAGGCAGCGAAGCCGCGAACACCGTGACGAGAGCAAGCACCATAAACGCACCCGCCAAGACCGGGAGGCCTCCCCAGCGATCCGCCACATACCCGCCCACCGGGCGAATCAGGCTACCGGTCAATCCGCAGAGCGCGGCAATGGCCCCACCGACAATCGGATCGCTCCCGTAGTGGTCATGCAGCAGCACCGGAAGAAAACTCGTCAGGCCGACAAATCCGCCGAACGTAATGGCATACACGAGGCAGAGCCAATAGACGGACGGCACTTGCACCATTCCCCAGGCCTGCTGCCACCAGGCGCCTCCTGCGGCAGACCGAACAGGCGGTTCTTCCCGCACCACCCGGGCGAACAGACCGATGGCTAACACAATTGGAACGGCCATGATCCCGCAGGCCCCGTGCCATCCCACCTGTCCCTCCCATCGCGGCGCCAGCAAGAGGACCAACACCGTTCCGATATTGCCGGACGCGACTAACCCCAACACCAGGCCTTGATGGGCGGCAGGATAGGCTCGACTGGCCACCGGCATGGCCACCGCAAAACTTGCCCCCCCGGCACCCAGGAGCAATGCGATGGCGAGCAGCTCTCCGTATTGTGTCCCGCTGACCGCCGCCCAAAGGACCGCGATCAGTTGCAGCCCCAATACCCACAGACCGGTGCGTTTGGCGCCATACCAATCACAGGCCCATCCGGTCACAATCCGCATCAGCGCACCACTCAGGAGCGGGAGCGCGACCACCATACTCTGTTGCGTCGCCGTCAGATGGAGGTCCGCGCCGATCGACACCGCCAACGCCCCGAAGAGCACCCACACCATAAAGCTCACGGTGAGATGCAGCCAGGCGCCTGCCAGGGTCGGCCAGTGCCCGCTACGCAAGGCCGTTCCCAATGTTCGGACATTCATGAGCGAGTTCATTGCGCGCTGCCAGGCCTCGTGCGAGTCGATTGGTCCTTCTATCGTCCCAACGCACTATACGAGGCGCGATTTCAGAGACGCAAGAGACGCCCGAGCGCATCCTCAGCCGACTCATTGTTACGCGACACTCGACATCTGGTATAGTCAGCACCTGTATCTCACGGGTTCATCGCGCATGACACAACGTAAGCCAACGCACCATTCCGAGTCCGATTCAGAGGCGGACCTTGACGAAAACGAGCATCTTGAACCGGAGGCCCTGGAGCCGACGGACGAGGAGGTCACAGAAGAACATGAGGCGGCCGAACGCCAACCGTCGAAGGAGCCGCAGTCCGCTCCGTTGAGCACCTCCCTGGTCCCCGTCACGACCCTGCAACAATATCTGACGGAAATTCGCCGCTACCCCTACCTCAGCAAGGAAGAAGAGTTACGCCTGTTCGAGGAGTATCAGCTGCGCGGAAGCCGGGATGCGGCGATGAAACTCATTCTGGCCAATCTGCGAGTCTCCGTCTCCATCGCCTCCGAATACCTGCACACGGGCGCCGACCATATGGACCTGATCCAGGAAGGCAACGTCGGGCTGCTCCAGGCCATCAAGAAGTTCGATCCGACGAAAAACGTGCGTTTTTATGCCTATGCGGCCTGGTGGTCCAGAGCGTACATCCTCCGCTACCTGCTGAATACGTATCGCCTGATCAAAGTAGGCACCACGCAGGATCAGCGCAAGCTGTTCTACAATCTGAAGAAGGAGAAGGCCAAGCTCGAGCGCGAAGGGTTCGCGCCCGACAGCAAGTTGCTGGCTGATCGCCTGAATGTGCGCGAACGCGATGTCATCGAAATGGATCAGCGACTGGGCAATTGGGAATTGTCGCTGGATCAGCCCATCGGCCAGGAAAACGACGGGACGCTAATGGACGTCCTGTCTGCACATGAACAGCCGGCGGACGAGAAACTCGCCGACACGCAGCTCAAGGCGCTCTTTCGGCGCAAGCTGGCCGAGTTTACGAAAACGCTCGATGAGCGCGAGGAAGACATTCTCCGCAACCGCATTCTCTCGGAAACCCCGTTGACCCTCGAAGACATGGGCGCGAAGTATGGCATCACCAAGGAACGCACCAGGCAATTGGAGGCGCGCATCATCAAACGACTTCGTGATTTCATCAAAAAGGATGTGAAGGACTTTGACCGCCTCCGGATGTAAGGCCGGATCCGGCATCAGAATCGTCCTCACCATCCTGATGCTTACGACCCTCCTTGAAGGCGCATGCGCCCTGCCCTCTCAGGCCGCTTCCCCCATCACCACGGAAAATGCCAGGCTCGGCCAATCAAACTGGGTGTTGACCGATCCCGCCGATCATGAAGTCGAGGGGTATGCCTCGGCCACCAGCATTCAACGCGGCGAGCCGCTTCGCCTGTACATTCACAGCATCGATCCAAGGGTGACGGTCGATATCTACCGCATGGGGTGGTATGGCGGGGCAGGGGCTCGATTGGTGCGGGGAGGCATCACCCTGCCGGGCATTCGACAACCCATGCCGACTCCCGATCCCGCGACCGGCCTCATCGAGTGCCACTGGCAGGTGTCGTATACACTCACCACCACGAATGAGCCGTATGAATGGCTGAGTGGGGTCTATCTGGCCAAGCTGACCGCCTCAGCGAGCGGCAAACAGAGCTATATCATCTTCGTGGTGAGGGAGGATGATCGGCCATCGGATGTTCTCTTCCAATCGAGCGTCACTACCTTTCAGGCCTACAACAATTGGGGCGGTAAATCGACGTATCCGTCCAACAGTCGGGATGAGCAGTGGGCACGAAAGGTCTCCTTCAACCGTCCCTATGCCCGGAGCCAACATCCCCAGGGCGGAAGCGGCACCGGGGCGGGCGAGTTTCTGACCGCCATGTCGATTCATCCGACCCGTACCCTCTCCACTGCCGGGTGGGAATACAACATGGTGCGGTGGCTGGAGCGGAATGGATACGATGTGACCTACAGCACCGATATCGATACCCATACACAGGCGGAATTCTGGAGGGGACACAGGGCTTGGCTGTCGGTGGGGCATGACGAGTATTGGTCGGCTGAGATGCGACGCCATGTTGAGGCGGCTCGAGACCACGGCGTCGGTCTGGGGTTTTTTTCCGCCAATACCTGCTACTGGCAGATCAGACTGGACCCCAGCCCCGTCACCGGCGAGCCGAACCGGACCATGGTGAGCTATAAAGAAGTGGCGCTTCAGGAGGATCCCTTCGCCCTGGATGGCGAGGCATCGAACGATCAGCTGATTACCGTCCAATGGCGCGAATCCCCGGTGCAACGACCGGAACATGCGCTGCTGGGCGTCATGTACGGCACCGTCCCGATCGATGGAGACATCCTCATCACGCAGCCCGAGCATCCGCTGTTTGATGGGGTCGAGCTGCCGCCCGACCATCGCCTTCCCGGCCTGTTGGGGTACGAAATCGACCAGAGGTTTCCCGACGGACCGGCCGACGTAACCATCCTGGCGCATTCCCCCTACCCAAGGGACGGGCAGGTGATCCATGGCGACATGACCCTGTACCAGGCCCCCAGCGGCGCGTCTGTGTTCGCCGCCGGGACAATTCAATGGAGCTGGGGCCTGGATGACTACAATGCGCCGACCTTACGAACCGCCCGCTCCAGCCAGGCCGCGCAAGGAATTACCGGCAACGTATTGAGATTGCTCGCCTCACGTCCTTCCAGCCCGCTTCCTTAGCAACACCGGGCGGCGCCTCCACCACCTCGGACTCCCCGCGCTGGTAACCCACGACCATGCCTTTCACGAACCCGTCGCGAGCAGATCCGGAGAAATAATTGTAGAATCAACAACTTGCGCGGAACTTTCTCATTGCATCTCGCGGAAGAATAATTTTATAGTCCATCCATTGACTTCCCTCGTCATAGCGCTATCTATGACTCGAGTTTTCTGCAGGTCGCCCTTGCAGTAACACGTCAGAGCTGAATTTCCAGCTTTCACACAACTGTACATCAGGGCCTCGACGCTCATTAATCTAGAAGGAGGATTGGGTATGGCTACGGAATCGAAAGAGAAGAAGTCCACCGCTGCGAAGAATTTCCAGCCGCTCGGTGACCGCTTGTTCGTCACCTACACCGAGGAAATGGAACGAACCTCCGGCGGAATTTATGTTCCTGACTCTGCCAAGGAAAAGCCGCAGCGGGGCATCGTGCAAGCCATCGGCAAGAAAGTCGAGAACATCAAGGTCGGCGATCAGGTGTTGTTCGACAAGTATTCCGGCAGCAAGCTGCGGATCGAAGACGAAGAGTGCCTCATTCTGAAGGAAGAGGACATCCTGGGCATTTTCACCCACTAATTCCACGCACCCGACTAACGATTATCCAGACGATTAACGGAGGACGACTATGGCAAAGCAATTGTTGTATAGCGAGGCGGCACGGGCATCCATCCTGAGAGGGGTGAACCAGCTCGCCGATGCCGTGAAGGCGACGCTCGGCCCTAAGGGCCGGAACGCGATTTTGGACAAGAAGTTCGGCGCCCCGACGATCACCAAGGACGGCGTGACCGTGGCGAAGGAAGTCGAACTGAAGAATCCGTACGAAAACATGGGCGCCCAGCTGGTTCGCGAAGTCGCCAGCAAGACCAGCGACACGGCCGGTGACGGAACCACCACCGCCACGGTGCTGGCCCAGGCAATCTACCGGGAAGGCGTCAAGAACATCACCGCCGGCGCCAATCCGATGGAAATCCAGCGCGGCATCAACAAGGCCGTGGAAGTCGTGATCGGCGAGTTGAAGAAGCTCAGCAAGCCCTGCCAGAACAAGACCGAAATCTCCCAGGTCGGCACCATCTCCGCCAACAACGATAAGACCATCGGCGATCTCATCGCGGAAGCGATGGAGAAGGTCGGCAAAGATGGCGTGATCACGGTCGAAGAAGCCAAGTCGATGACCACCTCGCTGGACGTCGTCGAGGGCATGCAGTTCGATCGCGGCTACATCTCCCCCTACTTCGTGACCAATGCCGAGCGGATGGAAGCCGTCATGGACGAGCCGCTCATCCTCATCAACGAAAAGAAAGTCAGCAGCATGAAGGACCTCCTCCCGGTCCTCGAGCAGGTTGCCAAGCTCGGCAAGCCGCTCATCATCATTGCGGAAGAAGTCGAAGGCGAAGCGCTCGCCACCTTGGTGGTCAACAAGCTCCGTGGCACCCTCAACGTGTCGGCGGTGAAGGCCCCGGGCTTCGGCGATCGCCGCAAAGCCATGTTGGAAGACATCGCGATCCTCACCGGCGGCCAGGTCATCTCTGAGGACCTCGGCTTGAAGCTCGAGAACGTCAAGCTGACGGATCTCGGCCGCGCCAAGCGCGTCACGATCGACAAGGACAACACCACGATCGTCGAAGGCCATGGCGATCCGAAGAAGATCGAAGGCCGCGTGAAGCAGATCAAGGCCCAGATCGAAGAGACCACCTCGGATTACGATCGCGAGAAGCTGCAGGAGCGGCTGGCGAAGATCGTCGGCGGTGTGGCCGTCATCAATGTCGGCGCCGCGACCGAGACCGAAATGAAGGAAAAGAAGGCGCGCGTGGAAGACGCGTTGCACGCCACCAAGGCGGCTGTTGAAGAAGGCATCGTTCCTGGCGGCGGCACGGCCTATCTGCGCTGTCTCAAGGGCTTGGATTCCCTTAAGGACCTGCCCCTGGAGCAGAAAGTCGGCGTGGATATCGTGCGCCGCTCGCTCGAGGAGCCGGTTCGTCAGATCGCGGCCAACGCGGGAGCCGAAGGATCCGTGGTGGTGGGCCGCGTCCGTGAGGACAAGAACCCGAACGGCGGCTACAACGCCGCTGCCGACGAGTATGTGGACATGATCAAGGTCGGCATCATCGATCCGACCAAGGTGTCGCGTTGTGCCTTGCAGAACGCCGCCAGCGTCGCCGGCTTAATGCTGACGACCGAAGTCATGATCACGGAATTGCCGGAAGAGAAGAAAGAGCCTGCCGGTGGCCATGCTGGTCACAACCACGGCATGGAAGGGATGTACTAAGGTTTCCGTTTCTTCTTCGCTGTCGCAGACCGGTCCGGCGGTGGCCCCGCCGGACCGGTCTCTTTTTCAAGCCGAGACGTGCTGCGGCGGGAGTGGCCTTCCGCCGCAGCCACCGCTGCCTTGAGAAGCGCAGACGTTTCCGGGTGATAGAACAGCGATCTGAACATGTGATGCACGACCGCCGTATACCGCTCCCGGTCTGCAAGAAACTGCTCCATCGCTCTCTCGCGCGACTCCCCGTAGTAACCCATTCGAATCGCACAACGCTGCAGTTCTTCATGATTGTCAGGCAGCGCATGTGTCTGCAAATCGTGCATCATCTGCAACTTATGTTCGACATCTCGTAAGAACCAATAGGCCTCAGTCAATTGTTGCTGTTCGTCCTCGTTCACGAAGCGATGCCGGCAGAACCGGTGAAGGGCTCCCACGGTCTTACGGTCCAAGATACCGGGCACCGCCCTGCCGATGAGCACCTGAATCGTCTGCACCAGGAATTCGATTTCTCGAATACCTCCGGTCCCCAACTTCACATTCCGATGCTGGTGTCCGCGCACGCCAATCTTCTCATCGATCATTTCCTTCACTGACCGCACGTCGCGGATGACCGCCAAGGCCCGCTCACGTGTGAGTGGTTCCGGATCGGGCTGAAACACAAACCCCTCAGCCATCTGCACAAACGCCTGTCCGACCGTGGGCGAACCGGCGACCGGCCAGGCCTTCAACAAGGCTAGCCGCTCCCACACCTGCCCGCGCTGGGCATAATATTTTGCATAGGCCTCCACCGAGCGCGCCAGCTGCCCCACGCTTCCTTCCGCGCGGAGCCGGAGATCCACACGAAACACTGCGCCTTCGCGGGTCTGTTCAGCCAGGGCTTTCGTCAGCGACCTCGCGAGCATTTCAAAATATTCCTCATTGGACAGAGGCTCGATGTTGCCTTGACGATTACCCTTCGTCTTGCGCGTTTCCCCGTCTGCTGACGCATAGACATAAATCAGGTCGACGTCCGAGCTGTAATTCAGCTCATGCGCCCCAAGCTTGCCCATGCCGATCACGACAAACTCCGTCTCCACCCAGGTGCCGTCCGCCAGTTGATGCATGGGCGTCCCATGCTGCACCTTGAGGTCCTTATCGACGATCTCGTAGGCTGCATGAATCAGCACCGACGCGAGATCGGACAGCGATCCGACCGTCTCTTCAACCGTAGCCAGACGGAGTAGATCGCGCACGCCGATCCGCAACATTTCCCGACGCCGCACGCGCCGCAGCACGTCGAGTTTTAATTCCATGGCTTTGAGCGAGCCGAGGCTCTGGCGCAACGCCTCCACCATGCCTGCCCTGGTCGGCGCGGTCGTCAACACGTCTTCTTCCGCCAACCAGTAGATCAACATGGGATCCCGGATGAGGGCGAAGGCCAGCGAATCGCTATTTCCGAAAATCGTGCAGAGCAAACCCAACATCCTGGGCGACGCCTGGAGGTATTGGATCAACGACGAGCGGTTGACGCTCCCGGAGAGCAAGCGCTCCCAATGGTTCAAGGCTTGGTCCGGGTCGGCCGTCCGGGCAATCTCCGCCAGCAGCAGGGGAAGAATCGCTGCCAACAGCCGGCGGGTGTGCGGCTCCCCGGCCATGTGTTGGATATTCGCATCCGCCTCAGCCGGACGCGTGACACCGTAGGGGGTCAGAATTCGCGCCACCTGCTCCGGTTCGAGCCCGGAAGCGACCAGGAGGGGCGTCGGGTCAGGATAGACACGGGGCGTCGCCGCGTTGGCGCGCGGGGCAGGGTCGTCCTGTTGTGGCGGACGTCGTATCATGGCGCCGCATTATACTGGCGCAATTCTTCCGGTACAACGAGAGCGCCTTCGGGTATACTTCATCGCATCATGCTGCAGGCGACCGCCAATCGCGAATCGATGCTGGCCACCCTCACACCGCTCTGCCGTGGTGTGGAATCCGACATCGTCCACGACTTCGTCTCACGGATGGACCAGGACTATTTCGCGGTCTTTCCCCCTGCCTCAATTGCTACGCATGTCGCGCTCGCCGCCCAGCTCACCCCGGATCATCCGTGCGAAGTCCGGTTTGCCAAAATTGACCGTGAGCGCTGGACGATTACGATCGTGGCCTACGACTATTTTTCGGAGTTCGCCACGATCTGCGGGCTCCTGTCGGCCTTCGGGCTGAACATCGAAGAAGGTCGCATCTTCACCTCCGCAGAAAGTGAACCGCCACGGATAGCACGCAGGGGCATGTCCTACGGACAACATCCCAGACCACAGAGTCGCCCCGGCCTCACGAGAAAAAAGATTGTCGATGTCTTCACGGTGAGTCTGGCAGGCAAACAATCGTTCACCGCCGCAGACCAGAAACGTCTCACGGAACAGCTCTCGCGCATGATCCTGCTGCTGGACGACAACCAGTTCGACGAAGCTCGGCAACAGGTCAACCGCCAACTGGTCGAACATCTCGGCAAACGCCGCAGTTCCTTCAGCGGCTTGCTCCATACCGTGCATATCACGTTCGACAACAGCCAGTCGGCGACCGACACGATCATGGACATCCGGTCGGACGACACACCGGCCTTTCTGTATGCCTTCGCCAACGCGCTCGCAATGCGCAACGTCTATATCAGCAAGGCCCAGTTTGCCATCGAAGAGGGCAAACTGCACGACCGCTTCTACGTCCGGAACCGCTTCGGCCAGAAGCTGCTCGATCCGGTCGATCAGGAACAACTCCGCCTCACCGCTGTACTCATCAAGCAGTTCACGCATGCCCTCACCTGGGCGCCGGATCCGGCCAAGGCCCTGGAGTCCTTCGATCAGTTCCTCGATCTCGTGCTCGAAGGATCACGCCAGGCAGGAAGAAAACAGGCGTGGGACTTTGTCAACGACAAGAAGACCTTCCCGCTCCTGGCACGTCTTCTGGGCGCCAGCGATTTTTTGTGGGAAGACTTTCTCCGCCGGCAACACGTCAACCTGTTACCCCTACTGAAAGACTACCGCGATGCCCCGCTGATTAAGCCGCAAGCCTCGCTGCGCAAGGAGTTGAATCGTGTCATGGCGAAGGCGAAGACCGACGAAGCGCGCAAGGAGGCGCTCAACCGGTTCAAGGATCAGGAACTGTTCCGCATCGACATGAAACACATCGTCGAACCGGGAACCAGCCTCCCCGACTTCTCGCTTGCCATTTCGGAGTTGGCCGAGGTGATCGTGGAGCGTAGCCTGATCGATTGCCAGGCAAAGCTCACCAAGCTCTACGGCGCCCCTCGACTAGCGAATAAGAAACCCTGCCCGTTCGCCGTCCTCGGCGCGGGAAAATTCGGCGGGAGGGAAATGGGCTACGCCTCCGACATCGAGGTGCTGTTCGTCTACGGCGGCCCCGGACACACAAGCGGCAAGCAGGGCATGGAGAACAGTGAATACTTCGAGCGCCTCGCACAGGAATTTCTGCAGTGGATCGAGGCCAAGCAGGAAGGCATTTTCCACATCGACGTCCGGCTACGACCCCACGGCGGCAAGGGCTCCCTCGCAAACGCCTTCGACGAGGTCTGCACGTATTACAGTGCCGACGGCTTAGCGGCCCCATTTGAGCGGCAGGCCTTGATCAAGCTGCGACATATTGCGGGTGACGCATCCCTGGGCAAGAAGGTGGAGGCCCATCGCGACAGCTTCGTGTACAGCGGCGCCCCCTGGGATTTGGCGACGGCGCTCGATCTGCGTCGGCAGCAAGTGAAACAACTGGTCGAGCTGGGGCAGATCAACCTCAAACACAGCCACGGTGGTATCGTCACACTGGAATATGCCATTCAATATCTCCAGGTTATGCACGGCCATCGCTACCCGAGCTTGCGCACTCCCAACACACTGCGTGCCCTGGCCGCGCTCATCGACGCGGGTCTCATCCCCCGTGCCACCGGCGAGAACTTGCGCAAGTCCTACCTCTTCATCCGCATGTTGATCGACGGCCTGCGCATGGTACGGGGCAACACCAAGGACCTCGTCATCCCACCACCGGAGTCCGACGAATTCATCTTCCTCGCCCGCCGCGTCGGGTACCAGACGGAAGATTGGCAAGCCGGTGCCAAACACCTGCGATCGGACATCGAACAGCATATGAAACAGAATCGAGAGTTCTTCGAGAAGATGTTCGGGAAGGTGTGAGGAAGGGAGACTGATGCTCCCCCCTGCTCGCACAACGCGCGGCCTCAGAAGGCCCTCGTTTGATGCGCACACCAGGGAAGTACTCAGAGGTGGCCCCGCTTGTTTGGACAGAATGTTTCCGTTCTTAAGTGGCGCCTCGCGAGTTACTGACTACGCGGCCGTCAGTCGTGTCGTCAGATGGTCATAATACACCTGGTCGGGCGTCTGACCGTCAAGCGCCCGATGCGGCCTGGTCTGATTGACATTTATAGAACAGGCGCTCGCTGAAAACCGCAATACAAGCTACGCAAAATCACATTCACCCGGTTTGATACGGCATATCAAAGAACGATTCCCCGTCACCTCGCTTAAAGTTGAGGAGTCGATTCACCCCTCCGACCAGGAGGGCGAGGACGACGAAATCAGAACGATTCGGGAGCGAACGGACATCGGGCCCACGGAGAAACAGCAACTGATCCAATCTCGACGCGGGCAAGGTGTGTTCAAATCCAATGTACAATGCTACGAGAAGGCTTGCCGAGTAACTGGCATCTCAGAGCTTAGCCACTTACGAGCAAGCCACATGAAGCCGTGGAAACAGTGTACTGATCCAGAAAGAATATGCGGTCATAACGGGCTTCTGCTCGCCCCACATATTGATCATTTATTTGATGGCGGGTGGATTTCCTTCTCAAATGATGGCGCACTACTCATTTCACGCTCTCTGAGCCCAGACATCCTAGTAGCCTGGCGCATTTCAGAGCAGCTCAATGTTGGTGATGCGTTCAGTCCAGAACAATCAAAGTTTTTGGCCTATCACAGAACCCACGTAATGAAGCTCCCCGCAGCAAGCTGCGGGGTATCACAGAACTAAAACATTCGGAGCTGTCGGAGATTCTCGCGAGGTTGCCCTTGTCGCCGCACGTACTGTTCCACCGTCTGCCAGTTCGCCCGCTCGCC
>WBZQ01002736.1_pt1 | contig 11216 bp, 11 predicted proteins | sample 5204251 | NCBI WGS metagenome assembly WBZQ01 (sample SAMN12412402, study PRJNA552823) | activated sludge metagenome | isolation source: activated sludge from nitrification reactor of wastewater treatment plant... | place: USA: Virginia | collected 2017-09 | reverse complement strand
GCTGTTGGATGAAGCGAGCCGCTCAGACACCTACCCTTATATCGAAATCGAAGAGGATAATGTCAGTGTCGGCCATGAGGCTTCGGTCAGCAAGATCGGCGAAGAGCAACTCTTCTACCTGCAAAGTCGTGGTATCGGCGAAGACGAAGCCGCGGCCATGATTGTGGGGGGCTTCATTGAACCGTTGGTTAAGGAATTACCCATGGAATATGCCGTGGAAATGAACCGCCTGATCCAACTGCAGATGGAAGGCAGCATCGGCTAACAATTTACGATTTTTGATTTACGATTTACGAGATCAGTTCGTTTGGAACCCGATCTCGTAAATCGTAGATTGTAAATCTAAAATGGAGATATATCGTGACTGTTTTAGTCAAAGAAAAAATCGAAGAAAAAATCATTGAAACCGCCAGCGGGTTTAGCGAAGCCACGGTACGGGCCGCCTCGGCAGCCAAGAATGAACCTGGCTGGATGCTGGAACGGCGCTTGGCGGCCTGGCAGATCTTTGCCGAGATGCCCTGGCCCAAACCGACCGATGAAGCCTGGCGCCGCACGCGCTTAACCGGCTTTGATCTCAAAAATTTTCAACCTTTTGCCACACCCGATCCTGCTGCCGGGCAAACCCCAGTCAATGCGGCGATTCAACACGAATTGGATGAAATGCAGAGTGCGGCGAGTTTGGTCTTTGAAAATGGCAGCGTGCGCTCCCGCACGGTAAGCGAAGATCTGACCAGCAAGGGTGTCATCTTTACCGACTTGCAAACGGCTGTGCAGCACTACCCGGCGCTGGTGCAACAATATTTTATGACCGAAGCGGTGCTGCCGGAACATAACAAATTTACGGCTCTACACGCTGCTTTGTGGGATACCGGCGCTTTTGTCTATGTACCGGCCAACGTCAAAGTTGAACTGCCGTTGCAAATTATTCTGAACCAGGGTGAAGCGGTGGGCGGCTATCATCATACCCTGCTGGTGGCTGAACGCGGGGCCGAGGTTACGGTAGTCGATGATCTGATCGGCGGCAAAAATGGCTTGCAGTCCAGTGTAGTTGAAGTGATCATGCGCGACAACAGCATTGTGCGCTACATGAACCTGCAAGATTTTGACCACACCACCTGGAACTTTTTGACCGGGCGGGCGGTCATGCAGCGCGACACCGATCTACGCTGGATTCAGGTGAGTTGGGGCAGTCGGCTGACCAAAGCCTTCCTGGATCTGGATCTCATGGGTCAAGGCGGGCACGGTGAACTGCTTGGAATTTACTTTCCCATTGGGCGCCAGCATATTGACCATCAGACCCTGCAACTGCATCGGGTACCCCATTGTTTCAGCGATCTGCTCTTCAACGGTGCGCTAAAAGACCGGGCGCGCAGCGTCTATATGGGCTATATCAAGGTGCTTCCCAGCGCGCAGAAGACCGATGCCTATCAGCGCAACGGCAACTTGATCTTGGATGGCACTGCCCGCGCCGATAGTATCCCCGGTTTGGAGATCGAAGCCAACGACGTGCGCTGCACGCACGGTGCGACCGCTGCCCAGGTGGAAGATGAATATGTCTTCTATCTGATGGCGCGTGGCTTAAGCCGCCCTCAGGCCGAACGCATGATTGTGCAAGGCTTCTTCCAAGCCGTGTTGGATCGTGTGCCGGTGGAAAGTGTCGTGGCAAAATTAGAGCGAGTGATCGAACGGAAGATTGGTGGATAGGTAAGGAGTAGGGATACAGGATTAAGGATTAAGCGGAACTAACCGGGCGATCGTTAATCCCTTATCCCTACTCCTTAATCCCTATAAAAGGAGCTACCATGAGCAACCAAGGTTATGTCCACCCCGAAGCGCTGGTCAGTACAGAATGGGTTGCGCAACATCTGCATGACCCCAACGTGCGCTTGGTGGAGAGCAACGAAGATATTCTGCTGTATGATACCGGTCACATTCCCGGCGCGGTGAAGATCGACTGGCATGCCGATCTGAATGATCCAGTAACGCGCGATTATATTCAAAAAGATGCCTTTGAAGCCCTGATGCGCCGCTATGGCATTGGCAACGATACAACCGTAGTCTTTTATGGCGACAAAAATAACTGGTGGGCCTGTTATGCTTTCTGGGTTTTCCAGTTGTTTGGTCACACCAATGCCAAGGTGATGGATGGCGGACGCATCAAGTGGGTGCAAGAAGGACGCACGCTCACCCGTGAAATTGTCAGCTACCCACCGAGCACCTATCAGGCAAAAGAGCGGGACGATAGCAAGATCCGCGCCTATCGGGATGATGTATTGGCTCATATCGAGGTCAATGGTAAACTAATCGATGTACGCAGCCCCAAGGAGTTTTCAGGTGAATTGCTGCATATGGCGGATTATCCGCAAGAAGGCGCGCTGCGCGGCGGTCATATCCCCGGCGCCAAGAGCGTTCCGTGGGCGCGTGCGGCTAACCCGGATGGCACCTTTAAACGTGCAGACGAATTGCGTGCCATCTATGAGCAGGAACAAGGTTTGCGCCCGGACGATGATGTGATCGCCTATTGTCGCATCGGCGAACGAAGCAGCCACACCTGGTTTGTACTGACCTACCTGCTGGGCTATAAGAATGTACGCAATTATGATGGTTCCTGGACGGAGTGGGGCAACGGTGTACGATTGCCCATTGAGAAATAGGGGATTAAGGATTAGGGATAATCCTGTATCCTTAATCCCTAATCCCTTTACCGAGGACTTTGCTATGACCCTTACAGTCACTAGTCAGCGCAAAAAGCCACAACAGGTGCAACCCTATCGCTGGACGCGCCAGGAGTACGAGAAGATGATCGAGATCGGTCTCTTTTCGCCGGAAGCGCGCCTGGAACTCATTGAAGGGGAAATCTTAGAAATGGCATCCCAAACCAGTTACCACGCCGTTGCCGTGTTGGCGGTTCAAGAAAAGCTGGCTGAAATTTTTCACACCGGCTACCATATTAGAACACAAATGCCGCTAGCCTTGAGCGATGATTCTGAACCAGAACCCGATCTTGCTGTGGTTGCTGGATTTTCGCGCGATTATTGGCATGAGCACCCGCACACAGCGACCCTGATTGTCGAAATTGCCTATAGCTCGCTGGATTATGACCAGGAACGCAAACGCCGCCTCTATGCAAGAGCCTATATCCCTGAGTATTGGATTCTAAACCTAAATGAGCGCCAGCTAGAAGTCTACCGTGAGCCGCAAAATGGTGACTACATGACCCATAGGACACGCACGTCTGTGGAGCTAGTAGCAACGCTGGCTTACCCTGAGCAACAGATTGCCGTGGCTGATTTCCTGCCCCAATAAACTAAGCTCCGAATGAGAACCAGAGTTTTGCTTCTCGAAAATCGGCTGGCAAAACTCCAACTCTCATTACAACCGCACTAGAAAAATATGCTAGATCACATCAAAACAATTCGTTCTGACTTTCCAATCCTGCAACGCCAGATCGGCGATAAACCGCTGATCTACCTGGACAATGCGGCCACCAGCCAAAAGCCGGAAGCTGTGTTGCAGGTGATGGAGGAATACTATCGCCAGCACAATGCCAACGTCCATCGCGGGGTTCATCGACTTAGCGAGGAGGCCACTGCGCTTTACGAAGGCGCCCGCACCAAACTGGCCCGTTTTATTCATGCCCCCAGCGACAAGCAGATTGTCTTTACCCGCGGCACCACCGAAGGCATCAACTTGGTTGCCAATACTTGGGGCCGGGCGAATTTGCGTCCTGGCGACGAGGTGTTGATTACCGAGATGGAACACCATAGCAACATTGTGCCCTGGCAAATGTTGCAGGCGCAGGTGGGCTTTACCCTGCGCTATATTCCCATCACCGCTGAAGGGATCCTTGATCTGGAGCAATTGCCCAATTTGCTGACAGAGCGCACCAAGCTGGTCAGTTTTGTGCATAGCAGCAATGTGTTGGGTACAATCAATCCAGTCGCTGAATTGGTGGCGGCAGCGCGGCAGGTTGGCGCCAAGGTGCTGGTAGATGGTGCCCAAAGTGTGCCGCACATGCCGGTTGATGTCCAGGCGTTGGATGTAGATTTTCTGGTCTTCAGCAGCCATAAAATGTGTGGGCCGACTGGGGCGGGCGTCCTCTACGGCAAGCGTGATCTGTTGGAGGCGATGCCCCCCTTTATGGGCGGCGGGGATATGATCCGCGAGGTCAAGCTAACCGGCAGCAAGTGGAATACCGTGCCGCATAAGTTTGAAGCGGGCACACCTTCGATTGCTGAAGTCATTGGCTTGGGCGCGGCGGTGGATTATCTGATCAGTGTAGGCATGGATTGGGTGCATGAGCAAGAGCAAACGCTGATTCGCTACACCTACGACCGCCTATCTCAGATAGAAGGGTTGCGGATGCTCGGCCCTGGGCCAGCGCAGCGCGGTGGGCTAATTGCGTTTACCTTCAACGACATTCACCCGCATGATCTCTCAGCGGTTTTGGACGCCGAAGGCATTGCCATCCGAGCCGGCCACCATTGCGCCCAGCCGGCGCATGATCATTATGGGATCGTCGCCAGTGCACGCGCCAGTGTTTATTTTTATAACACCCTGGGCGAGATCGATCAATTGGTAACTGGGCTGGAAAAAGCACTTACGATTTTTAGTTAGCAGGCGAAAAACAACATGGATACAGCAGTTGCTACGTTCAATATTCCTTTTGAAGCGCTTCTACAAGCTGCACAAAAGCTGAGTGTTGAACAAAAGACTCTATTAGCCAGAAGTCTGTGCCTACCTGTATGCTATTGGGGACCTACCCGCAGCGAATTATTGGCTGAACTTCAATCATTACGATTAGCTAAGGCTTTTGATCATGTAGAAAGCTTACGTAACAAGTTTGGAGTACAGATCGATTATTCTCCTAAAGCCGATGAGTTGTTGGCTGAACTGCGAAAAATTTCTGAGGCATGGGAGGCAGAATTAGGTGAGTTCTTTGGCAACTCCCATTGAGCCTCTTTATGTGGTTGATGCTCATACATTAATTTGGTATTTGACCAATGATCAGAAATTAGGTTCAAATGTCATACCAATTTTTGCCGCCGCCGAGCGCGGAGATGCGCTTTTGGTCATCCCAGCCATTGTGGTTGCCGAGATGTATTATGCAAATCAAAAGTATAAATGGTTCAGTGACTTTGCTAGTCTCTATTTACAGTTGAAAGCCCAACCTTATTTTCGGTTTCTGCCATTTGAACCAGATCATGTCATCGATTTTGATCGTGACAGTGCTATTACGGAAATGCATGACCGGATTATTGTTGGGGCAGCGAAACGACTCAACGCACCTCTTCTGAGTGTGGATCCCCAAATCACAAAGGCTGCTTTGATTTCGGTCGTTTGGTAGTCAGGATGAGAACTTATGGAAGCACTCTATCGCGAGGCAATCCTCGATCATTATAAACACCCGCGTCGGAAAGGACACCTGGCCCAGCCAGACATCCATTACCACGACCATAACCCCTTCTGTGGTGATGAGATCACCATTGAACTAAAAGTTGAAAATGGTGTGGTCGTCGATGCGGCGTTTGATGGGCGTGGCTGCGCCATCAGCCAGGCCACGGCCAGCATGTTGATGGAAGAGATTGTGGGCAAGTCGCTGGACGAAGTAAAGCAACTTGACAAGGAATATATCCTCGACTTGCTCGGGATTGAAATTGGTCCGGTGCGCTTGAAATGTGCCCTGCTTTCACTCAAGGCCCTGAAAGCAGGTGCTTGGGGGCTGGATGAATGGCCTGAATGAAATGACGATTTTAGATTTACGATTTACGAGCCGCCTCACATACCATCCAATTTCGTAAATCCAAAATCGTAGATCGTAAATCTCTTTAGGAAGAATATGAGTAATTTTATTAAAGTTGCCACCGTAGACGAAATTCCAGCGGGCGAAAGCAAAGTCGTGGAAGTAGAAGGTATGAGCATTGCGCTCTTTAACCTGGATGGTACCATTTATGCCATTGAGGATGTCTGCACGCACGACGGCGGCCCACTGGCAGAAGGCACCATTGTCAATGGTTGCGAAGTGATCTGCCCGCGCCATGGCGCCCGTTTTGACATCCGCACCGGGAAGGCGCTCAGTTTCCCCGCCTTTGAGCCAACCAACAGCTATGCCGTGCGCATTGAAGGCGAAAATGTCCTGATTGAATCGCCAGTATAATTTTGAGAAGGAGAATTGTATGAACGGACTGCCAACAGCCGATGCAGTGCGCGAAGTATTGAAGCAAAAAGTGCGCGACCCGGAACTGATGATGAATATCGTCGATTTGGGCCTGCTCTATAATGTGGATGTGACCGAAAACAAGACAGCCGAAATTACCATGACGCTGACCAGCCCGGGTTGCCCAGCTGGCCCGCAGATCATCACCGATGTGCAGCGCGAAACCCACGAAGCCTTTCCGGATTTAGAAGAGGTGAATGTCCACCTCACCTGGACACCCTTTTGGAACCCGGATATGATGTCGGAAGAGGCGCGCGAAGAGTTGGGAATTTTTTAAGGCCCAGGTTGTAGGGGGATGGCAACACCGCCCCCTACGCGGTTTTACCCGATAAGCGTAATCCCAACGTCAACATCTGGGCCAGTACGGGGTTTTGCGTAATGGACAGCCTCGGCATCTCTTCAGCCAAAAGCTGAGCATAGTGGGCTAGCTCTTGGTTACCCGCATAATAGAGCCAACCGGCCTGCGCTCGCAAGCCACGCTCTAGCGCCACCAACAGACTGGCACTCTCCGGCCATTTGGCCATTTCTCGCAACAAAACAGTGACAATTTCAGCGGTCGGCAAATGGGGCGGTGGTGTGCCGTTGCGCTGCATCACCAAGAGCAAAGCGCGACCTTGTACTGCCCAATGCTCCATGGCCGGGTGGGCAAAGAGCTGTTCAGCATATTCGATCAAATGGGCAGATGTTCCCGGTACTGGTTCTGATGGCTGGGGATTGAAATAAGCCTGGACGCTTGCCTCAACTTGAGGCGGGGCAAATTGCCACAACAGATCGTTGTACAGCGTATATTCAGGCGGTAGGGCCTGGGTTGCCCCGTTGGCGGTGGTGGCATTGCTAAAATGTTGTGGCAAGGCCAGGCCAACCAACCAGCGACCGTAGTCAAACGGTGCTTCAAGCAACACGGTGGATGCACCGCGATCGGTCGTCACTGCCACCAACTGGCCAATCGGGCGCGGATCGGGCAACATGGTGGCATCCATGGCATCGCTGGCAAAAAACTGTAAAATCCCCACACCCAAATTCAAGGTAAAACTCAATAAAACACCAGCTGCGGGTGGTGTGGGTGGTTTGACAAACCAGACTACCTGGCTGCCATTGGGTTCGGCCGGTCCTAATAAGGCCCGCCAGCCCGTACTATCACTGGGCGTGTAGCGTTTGCCCGTAAATTGGTATTTGCGCACAATGCGCTCAACCTGACTGCTAAGCTCGGGTGGCAGCGTAAATTGGAGTGTATAGAGCGCCCGCAACGCCGCGCCCTCTGTAGAAGCTAATCGTTCCAGCCGGCCTAACGCCGCTTTGGCAACCCGGCTACGACTGTCTTGGGCCAGCAGACGCAATAACGCTACCTGGTCTGTGGGGACAATTCGCTCCAATGCTTGCAACACCATAAAGGCAATCTCTTCATCGTGCTGCTGCATTTGCGTTACATATTCAATCAGAATATGGCGATTGCGTTGCCCCTCCTCAATGGCTTCGCGCAGACTTTGCAAAGCCACGTCATCGCTGTTCTGAATATCATCGGTCAGCGCAGTGGGCAGTTCTACGCCAAGAAAGCGTTGGGCAATCGTCAAGGCGGTAAAGCGCATCTGCGGGCTATTCTGGCGGTTGGCCACAGCATTGCGCAACACAGGCGTCACTGCTTCGGAAGGCAAAAGCGCAGCCAGATGCCCCAAGCCCCCGCGCACCTGACTGTTGGGCGTATCCAGATGCTTGACCAGGCCGTTCAGCACGAGTTCCAGCGGAAAGTTATGGGCAATCTGGCGGGCTGCTTCGGTCAATTCCAACTCATTGTTGGTCTGAGCCAGATCGACGATAGCCTGTTCGAGTTGCCGACGTTGTTGAAAGGTGTTGATGATCTTGTCAGTCATGGGGGAAGATTATACCATGTCTGCATCACAATCGCCAGTGTGTTGGGCACGCAGGAGTAGCCTTAGATCACCTCAATCGGATAAGAAACAACATAGATCTCCAATTGGTCAAAGCGCTTTAACAGATCTGCTTTTAGATGGGTAATAAATCGCCAATGTTCTGGCTGATCCTCAATATCAACCGTTAGCTTGAACAATTCATCGTGGTAGCGCATTCCCTGATCGGTCCATACGCCCATAATGGCGTGCGGACTGTACGACAGGGCGCCAAAGCGCTCCAACACCTCCATCTGCGTTTTGGGGAAACATTCCATACATTCATGCATAATTTCCCGGCCATCGTTGTAGCGGGCCGGCAGTAGAATTTCGTAACGTCGTTTCTGGGTCATAGTGATATTGCCTCCCCGTATTAGCGTAGACAGGGAGACAAGGAGAAGGGGAGACAAGGAGAGTTTCGGTTTCCCGCGCCCCTTGTCTCCTTGTCTCCCCTTGTCAATCCCTTCCGCCACTCTGCTGGAGCAATTTGGCTACCAGCGCGGTCCAGCCAGTTTGATGGCTAGCGCCAATGCCCGCGCCGTTGTCGCCATGAAAATATTCGTAAAAAAGCAGATAATCCCGCCAGTGTGGATCATGCTGGAACTGCTCAACACCGCCAAAGACAGCACGTCGCCCTTGTGGATCGCGTAGAAAGATTCTCGTCAGACGGCGGGATAACTCGGCGGCTACCGTATGGAGATTGGCCGCCTGACCTGAACCAGTGGGCAAGTCCACCTGCAAGCGATCGCCATAATAGTGGTGGTATTTCTGCAATGATTCGATCATCAGATAGTTCACTGGAAACCAGATGGGTCCGCGCCAGTTGGAATTGCCGCCAAACAAGCCGCTGCTTGATTCGGCCGGTTCATAAGCCACGGTGAGCGAATAGCCATCCAAATGAAAAATGTAAGGGCTGTGCTCATGCTCTTTTGAGAGTGCCCGCAATCCATAATCGGACAGGAATTGCCCCGGATCCAACATCCGGCTTAATACGCGTGCCAATTGTTGATGATTGACCAGCGAGAGCAGATAACGTCCGCCTTCCCCAGGGTCTGTACGCAATGACAGGTGTTCCACCCAATCAGGCCGATATTGGATAAACCATTCCATGCGCTTGCGAAAACGGGGCAAACGCTCTAGTAAATCCGGCTCAAGCGTCTCTACGGCAAAGAGCGGAATCAACCCGACAAAAGAGCGAATCTTGAGCGGGATATGGCTGTTGTCGCCCAGATGCAGGGCGTCATAAAAGAAACCATCCGCTTCGTCCCACAGCCCTTCATCTCCGTGAAAATTGCCGATGGCGTTGGCAATATAGACAAAATGTTCAAAGAACTTGGTGGCAACATCCTCATAGGCTGGGCGGGTGCGCGCCAGTTCCAGGGCAATGGCCAACATGTTGAGACAGTACATGGCCATCCAGGCCGTACCATCGGCCTGCTCCAACTCGCCGCCTGTCGGCAAGGGTGCGCTACGGTCAAAAACGCCAATGTTGTCTAACCCCAGGAAGCCGCCCTGAAAGATATTCTGACCATGTGCATCTTTGCGGTTGACCCACCAGGTAAAGTTCAGCAAAAGCTTCTGAAAGACGCGTTCCAAAAAGACCGTATCGGCATGACCGGTGAGATTGCGGTCGATCTTGTAGACCCGCCAGGCTGCCCAGGCATGAACAGGCGGATTGACATCGCCAAAAGCCCATTCATAGGCTGGGATCTGGCCGTTGGGGTGCATGTACCACTCGCGCAGAAGCAGAATCAATTGGCGTTTGGCCCATTCCGGGTCGATCATGGCCAGGGGCAGCATATGAAAGGCCAGATCCCAGGCCGCATACCAGGGGTATTCCCATTTGTCGGGCATGGAGATAACATCGTTGTTGTAAAGATGCCCCCAATCGTGGTTCCGGCCATGCTTGCGTCTTTCCGGGGGCGGCGGTCCAGCCGGATCACCGTTGAGCCACAATTCCACTGAATAGTGATAGAGTTGTTTTGACCAGAGCAAGCCGGCAAAGGCTTGGCGCTGCACCAACCGCTCCTCATCATTGAGGTGGGGGTTCTGAATGCTTGCATAAAATTCATCCGCCTCGCGCACACGTTGGTCGAAGATTGGGTCAAAGTCGGCAAAGGGATCGTCGTGGGCTTGGTTGGTAAATCGGGTTTGGACGACAAACGTTTGCCCGGGTTGCAGAATCACCTGAAAATGGGCCGCCACCTTGGAACCAATCATTGCCGGGTTAACGCGATCCATTTGCCCATGCACCACAGCGTCGTTGATGCTATCTTTGACATGCGGAGAGTGGTTGGGAACACCAAACAGGCGGGCTGTGTTGGTTTCGTTTTCAGTAAAGAGCAGTTGTGCGGCCGTATGATCTGCGACATGGACGTACCACCAGCGTTCTCCCAAATGGCGATGATTGGTATAAACCGTCAACGTGCTGGGATGCAGCGGTTCACTGGCCTGCAATTCGGGGCGTGGATGGTTGGCATAGCCCCACGACCAATCATTGCGATACCAGAGGTGGGGCAAGAGATGAAGTGGCGCCGGGCTTCCCCCTCGATTCACCGCCGAGATGCGACAAAGCAGATCTTCCTCGTCCGCCTTGGCATATTCGATAAAAATGTCAAAGTAGCGGTTATCGGCAAATGCTTGACGCAGAGCATCGATCAGCTCATATTCCGGCGATTGGCGATCACGACGGCGATTCTCTTCCACCAGGTTTGCGTAGGGATAGGCCACCTGTGGATATTTGTAGAGCATCTTGGCATAAGTGTGGGTAGGCGTACTGTCCAGATAGTAATAATATTCCTTGACATCCTCGCCGTGGTTGCCCTCGGGGCCAGTCAGGCCAAAAAGCCTTTCCTTGAGAATGGGGTCTTGCTCGTTCCACAGCGCCACCCCCAGACACAGATTTTGAAAGCGGTTGCAGAAGCCGCCCAACCCATCCTCGTTCCAACGATAGGCCCGGCTGCGGGCATGGTCATGGGGGAAGTAATCCCAGGCGTTGCCAAATTCGCTGTAATCTTCACGCACCGTACCCCAGGCTCGGTCGCTGACATAGGGCCCCCAGTTTTTCCAATCCGCCTTGCGGGTCTGCGAATCGG
>WBZQ01002735.1_pt1 | contig 11216 bp, 8 predicted proteins | sample 5204251 | NCBI WGS metagenome assembly WBZQ01 (sample SAMN12412402, study PRJNA552823) | activated sludge metagenome | isolation source: activated sludge from nitrification reactor of wastewater treatment plant... | place: USA: Virginia | collected 2017-09 | reverse complement strand
CAAGAAGGAAGAGATTATTGGACAGACCCTCAGGCATTATTGCTCCTCCTGGAGGGCAACGACGTGGACGCCTTTCTTAGGACCACCGACATCCACCCCGACGACACGTGAGCAGCGGGCGAGTGTCAGGAGGCCTTGCCAGGCCGCAGGCGAAGTTCAGTCTGCACAGGTTCGAGCACAAACAGCTCCAAGAGGGTTTGAACGATCGCGTTGCATCAGAGCGACGCATGCACGATTCAAGACCCAACCCTTTTGTGCCCCCTCTGAGTGAGGGACTAAAGGGAGTTCCATTGATTTAATACATCCAGTCTTCGTGACGAACAGGCAAGCGGTTGAGTACCTCGCGGTGGTATTGCCATTTCGGCATGAAGCGATCCATCAAGGCGAGGAATCGGCGGTTGTGGGTCGGCTCGATGAGATGTGCCAGCTCATGCACGACAATGTACTCGAGGCATTCTGGCGGCTTTTTCGCCAACTCCGTGTTCAGACGCATATGCCCTGCGCGAGGGTTGCAGCTTCCCCATTTCGTCTTCATGCGTTGCACGAACAAGCGGTGGACCGTCACCTCCATGAGTGGCTGCCACTTGGCAATCAGAGGGAGCACAGCCTTCTTGAGCTGCTCGCGATACCATTCATCAATCAACACCTGTCGTTTCTGCCTATCTGTCTCCGGTCGCACATGCAAAATGATCCGGTTGTGCTTCAGCTCAATAGATGGCGCCTGATTGTCTTCCCGCACCGTGATCAAGTACCGCTTGCCCCAGAGGTAATGGCTTTCACGATTCAGATATTCGCGTGGCGTTTCTCGTTCCTGCTCCCGCAACTTTTTCTGTTGTTGTTTGATCCAACTCAGTTTGGAAATGGCAAAGACTCGGATCGTGTCAAGGCTCATGCGCGAGGGAGCGGCGATTCGGACTCTGCCCGCTGGAGGATAGACGCTGAGATGGACGTTCTTGATGTCCTTCAGCACCACATCCACGGCGATGTTGCCGAGCTGCACCTGTGCCATCGTCAGTACTCTTTTTGAGCTTTGATAATAAGAAAGATGCGTTCCACTTCGGCCTCGTCACGCAGTACATCATACAACGCACTCTTGATCATCTGTTCTCGGGCCTGAACGCCTCGCCATGCATCGGGCCGCACCGTTCGAACCGATTCATCGATCTTTAGCACCAGCCGCAAGGTCGGATCATTGGCCGTCTGGTATTCGGCCTGCGCCTCCGCAGCCCGATCAGTTTTAGGTGGCTCCCCCCTCGTTTTCTTGAGATTGCTGTACAGGGCCCGCAGAGCCGGGCTCTTTCTGAGCGGCTCAGGCGTGTCCTCCGCCTGCCCCGCCTCCACCTTTTTCGCCAATTCAGCGATGCGCTTCAGATATTGTTCATACTCAACGGCCTTGGCCTTACGAGCGGTGATGATTTCATCCAACAGCGCCGACATTTTCTCGTAGTAGGCGGGGTCGCTCAGCTGCTCCTTGATGATCTTGCGGCGGACATTGTTCTCAATGGTTTCGGCAATTGCGTCCTTGTTGCCTCGCAAACCACCAAGTTGAGTGGCAATCGCATTCCCGATCCCGGTCTTCACGATGAGATCCAGTAAGGGCAACTCGTCGAAGGGGGAAATCTTTCTCGGCTCATCGGCCTCGATATAGGTATCGATGAGGTGGCGCATGTCGGCTTCGTAGGCCTTGAGGTCGAGACTCTCCCCGCTGGCCTTCCGGACAATCTCGCGGACATTCAGATACCGGTCCATGTGCTGCTTGATACGGCCGATGTCGGCTGCGCTGTAGCCGGCCAGATCGAGTTCATCGGCGATGTTCGCATAGGCGCGCACGAGTGCAACTGTCGCCTTGTACAGTGCGGCCCGCTGCGGCTCCCGTTCTTGGAGGTCGGCCGGAATCTCCGTGTTCCCGCAGAAATAGTGGATGTGCTCCAGCTCCCCTTTGGGCGGTTCCACCGGCTCACACAGGAGGTCGAGAGTCTCCAACGCCTGATCCAGCCGTTCCTTCCCCTTCTTCAGCCGGTCTTGCAGCAGCACTTCGGGAGCTACGCCCCCGGTGCTGTGATCTAGTTCGGAGCTATAGACTTGTAGCGCACCGGTGCCCTTCTCGTTCACCAGCTTCTTGAACAAGTCCTTATAGTCCACGATATAACCGAAGTCCTTGTCCTCACCGTCCAGACGATTGGTCCGGCAGATGGCCTGAAACAGCCCATGGTCCTGCATCGACTTGTCTATATAGAGATAAGTACAAGGCGGCGCGTCGAATCCGGTGAGCAGCTTGTCCACCACCACCAGCAGCTTCATGTTCGCCGGTTCCTTCGTGAAGAGGGCCTTGGCCCACTCCTCATAGGTTTCTGTTTTGGTCATGCCCGGCTTCGCGTCGATACCTTTCAGCAGCTCCGTGTAGGTGTTGTAGATGAACTGCTTGTCCGTTTCGGTGTTCGCGCCGATTTCTTCCTTCGTCACATCCTGAGCCTGCGGATTATAGGAGGTCACGACCGCGCACTTGCCCTTGAAGGGGGTCTTTTGGAAGAGCCCGAAATACTTGGTCGCCTCGTAGATACTTGAGGCCACGAGGATGGCGTTCCCCCGTTCGCTGGAGAGGCGCGGCTTCACGCTGAAGTCGAAGACGATATCGCTTACCACTCGGTCCATGCGGGCTTTGGAGCTGAGCACCTGCTGCATCGTCCCCCATTGCTTCTTGAGCTCATCTTTCTGCCAGTCGTTCAGACCCTTGGTCTTGGCCTCGAACCAGGCGTCGATCTTCTCTTGAGAACCCAGGTGCTGGTCGATATCCCGCGCCTCATAGACCAAATCGAGCACCACCCCGTCCTCCACCCCCTCGCTGAACTTATAGGTATGGATGTACCGGCCAAACACTTCGTGGCTGGTAGCCCGATCCTTGGCCAGCAAGGGCGTCCCGGTGAACCCGATGAACACGGCATTCGGCATGAGGGCCTTCATCACCCGGTGGAGCTTGCCGCTCTGTGTGCGGTGGCACTCGTCCACAAACACGAACACCTCGCCCATCGTCTGGCTGGGCTGAGCCTCAAGTTCCTTGATAAAGGCGTCAAAGTCGTCCACGTCCCTGCGCCCAAACTTGTGGACGAGCGAGCACATGAGGCGAGGCGTCACCTGGCCGAGTCGGCTCATTAAGTCGCGGCCGCTGCTGGTGCGTGTGATCGGCTCGCCGACGTCGATAAAGACACGTTCGATCTGTTTGTCCAGTTCGTCGCGGTCGGTGACGATGGCCACGCGGGCGTGGGGGTTGTTCTCCAAAATCCACTTGGCCAGCAGCACCATGACGATGCTCTTGCCGCTGCCTTGGGTGTGCCAGATGATGCCGCCCTTACGCCGGCGCACAGAGTCCTGCGCGGCCTTGATGCCGAAATACTGGTGCACCCGTGGCAGCTTCTTCATCCCTCCGTCGAAGAGCACAAAGTCATGCATCAGCTCGATCAGCCGGTCCTTCGCGCACAGCTTGAGCAGATACTTGTCCAACTTGAAGCGGGTATTGTCCTGCTCGTCCTCTTTCCACCTAAGAAAATACTTCTCCGGCGTGCCGATGGTGCCATATTGCAGGCCTTCGGAGTCGTTGCCCGCAAAAACGATCTGAACGGTGGAGAAGAACCATTCGCTGAACTCCGGCTGTTGGTTCGAGAGACTTTGCCGGATGCCGTCACCGATAGACACGCGGCTGTTCTTCAGCTCGATCACGCCGACCGCAATGCCGTTGACGTAGAGCACGAGATCGGGCCGCCGCTCATGGTTGCCCTTGAGCGTCACTTCCTCGGCAATCGCGAAGTCGTTCTTGCCCGGCTCGCGCCAGTTGATGAGATGAACCGTTTCCGTGACCTTGCCCGCTTCGGTTTTGACCGGCACGCCGTAGCGCAGCAGCTTGTAAACAGCCTGGTTGTTTCCGTAGAGGTTGCGGCTGTGGTGATCCGCGTCGGTCTTCAGCAGATACAGCGCACGGCTGATCTGTGCGGGGTTATAGCCGGACCGGATCAGATAGTCGGCCAGCAACTTTTCTTCGATATTGCTGTTGCCTTCGCGGTCAGTCCAGTCGCCCAGGTAGCGATAGTCCAGCTCGTCGCGAAACAAACCGATGACCCGGTTCTGCGTGGCTCGCTCAGGTTGACCAACAGTGGACATCAGCGCTATCTCTCCCTAGCCCACAATGCGCGACACAAATACAGGCCCCTCTTGCAATTCATCCCATCGTCATCCATAATCTCGTCATGGGCTGGTCACTGCGTAGCGGGGGCCGGCCTCTTTTATTTGGGAAGCACCACCAGACCATAGCCTTCGATACGCCCCCTTCGGCTACACCGGAACTTCTCCTCGATCACGCGATAATCTTCTTTGATCGTCTTGCCGAGCACCTTTCGGCCAATCGGCGTCACAACGAGATCCGCGAGTTGTAACCCAGCGATGTTGGCGGTCTTGGGGCGAAGATTCAGACCTAGAATCCGCTCTTCGATCGCCTTGGCTTGCAGAAACCGGGTGCCTTGGACCTTCAAGTTCAACCAGGCGATATCCAACTCACGATCCAATGTCGGATCGCGCCGTTCCGCCACGATCACACCGCCTCCGGCCACGCTGCCAATGTCCATGCAGAATCGCTCAACCAGCACATCCAGGCTCAGCATATAAGGGTCCAACGCCGCCACTCCGTACCGCTGGAGATGATCGTTCTTACGGATCACGCACGCGACCACTTGAAACTTCAAACTACGCATCAACGCGTTCAGTTCGTAGTAAAAGCGCTCCCTGAACGCAGGCTCCTTCAGCCGCTCAAAGCCGTTCCGGTTGCGCGTGATGTCGGCCGTGTGGAGAATCAAATCCTCCCGCCCGAACAGGCGTCGCTTGAAATCCCGCAGCGCCTCTTCCAACGGACCTTCCGCATACCGCTGATCTACAATTACGCCGCCCAACACAAACAACGGATAAGACGAATCGATCACCGCCAGGTTGTGATCGCCGGACTCATCGAGGAACAGGACTCTCATGACGCACACCGCTGCATGAGCAACCTCATACCAGCCTGATCTTTCCCGTCAGCAGTTCCTGCATCATCCCCTGCTTGAGCTGGCGGGCTTTGGCGAGCTTGGCTTCCAGCGCGGCGATCTCATCGTCCATGTCGGAGAGGATGGCGGCGATGGCGGTTTGCTCCGGAATCGGAGGAAGCGGAATCGTGAACGCTTTAAGCCATGGGAACTCAATGCTCTCAACAGTCGTGCCAGACTTGAGGCACCGAGCGAGAATGCGATCCCCGTTGCAAGTAAGCGAGTGCAGTAAGTATTCCGGGAGAACATAGTCATTCGGCAACAGAGCCTTAATGTCCTGATTGATCGCCATCGGGATCATGTTCATCGCGACTGGGAGATACTTTCGGAGAATGCCGCTCCGTGTGACTATGATGATCGACTTTGCTGGAAGCAGTGTCGTAGCTCTTTGCTTGACCGCGTATTCTGAGACGGCGAGCGCGGTAGAAGTCAGTCTGACTGATTTGACGTCGCCAGAAGAAATCCATGGCACCATTCCAGACTGCCAATAGTCTGGGTTGCGCATTGACGGGGTCATGCCACCTGTCCATCGACCCAGTTCGTCGAGGCGCTTCACTTCCCACCCCCCGCTGAACCCCGGCAGGCGCTTCTTGCCGGTGAGGAGTTCCTGCATGGCGCCTTGTTTGACCTGGCGCTTCTTGGCAAGAAGTTGCTCCAGGGATTCGATGAGGACATCCGCATCGCTCAGCGCCTCGGCAATCGCTTCTTGCTCGGCCTTGGTGGGCGGAAGGGGGATTGGGATAGTTTCAAACTTGTCCTTTGGCAGATGAGCGATGCTAGTTTGCGTGACAAAGTTCAGCAAGAAACCAGTTGAGGCCAACCGTTGAAGTATGTTCAGCATCAGTTGCACGTTGTAACCGCGAAGTGGCCGCAACCGATGTAATGCCTTCTGGTAGTAGCACTCCTCGATAGGCTGCTGCCAAACCGCCGTCCGGCCAATCTCTCCCCCTTCGCACACAAGTAGATCGCCCTTTCGGAGACGGAAGCGTTGGAGATCAGAAGGAGTCAGCTTGATCTCACCGATATCGGTTAGGTCAATTTTCCCCCACTGAACAGCCCGATTACCCAAGAATGGCTTTGGCACGCCAACGTTCTTTTCTGCATCGAGCATCTTGCCAAGCTGAATAGAAAACTCGGCACCTACCGACGAAATAGTCCAATCCTCCGGGATTACCCCGACCTCGGTTTTCTTGTAGCCCGCCCTCACTTCCACGAGAACCCCATCTTGTTCAGGTGGCGGTTCACTTTGGTTTCGAGATCGGCCACGCGGTTGACCATCTGTGGCATCGGGGTTTCGTAACGCTCGGCCAGTTCCTTCACGCGCTGAGTGAGTTGCTGGCTCACACGGTCCATCTCGCCGTGAATGTCTCGATCCAGCGCGCCGAGCCATTTGTCGTCCACCACGAGAATCTTGATCTCGCTTTCAGTGAGAGTCGGATACTTGGCGTAGGCCTTGGCGTCGAGCGATGCCTCGGCTTCCTTAAGGCGTTTCTTGAGGTTGGCCTCGTCGCTGTTGAGCTTCAGCCAGTCGTTCAACACGGCCGCTTCGTCCTTCGCGTCCTTATCGCCTTCAATCTCATTCAGCCTGGCGGCGACGTTGGCCTTGTTCACCTTGTCGAGTTCGGAGAACGCGCCTTCATCGCCACCCTGCTCTTCCTCTAACTCAGCGAGGCGGGCGCTGACACCTTCCAGTTCAGCTGTCAGCTGGTCGATGGCTTCCTGCTCCTTGGCAAAGTAACGGGCGACGATGAGAGATTTTGGTACGAGGTCGCAGGTCCAGCCCTTGTCTTTCTCCTTACCCTTTTTGTCTTTCTCGATGATGCGGGAGGTCTCAGCCTTCCACCCGTCGGTGGCAATGAGATAACAGTCGTCCTGCATGGTATCGGCCCAGTAGTCCATGAGGTGCTGATAGACATCGTACTTGTCGATGAGCGGCTGGCCGACGTAGTGGGCAAGCAGGTCTTCGGATAACTTGGCGATGAGTTCCTTGGGATGGAAGCCAGGCTTCAGGGCACGGAGCGACTTGGCGGTCTTGTCTTTCCAGGTCGCGAAGTGGGCGTTCATCGTGGCGATGAATGCAGCGAATTCAGGATGCTCGTAGATCGTGGACTTGATTGCCGACTTTTCGACGGCCAGGTCGAGATAGCCGGACCGGTTAGCCTTGAAGAGGGCTTGCCGCAGCTTGGGGCACACATCCCAATACTGCTGAAGGGCTTCCACATCCGCTTGCGGGATGCCGCCTTTCAGATGGCCTTCGATATCTTGCCGGTCTTCCGCCTGCTGGCTGTCGATGTAGCGCGGCAGGTTGAGGTTGAACTCGTTTTTCTCGATCTCGTCCACACTCACCATGCGGGAGTACTTCGGCACGTCGAGGCGCTTGTTGAAGACATCCACGATCTGATGAATGTCCTGCGCGCGGAGGCGGTTCTTCGGACCATCCTTCATAAAGCCGGCGCTGGCGTCGATCATGAAGATGCCTTTGCGGGTGTGGGCCTCCTGTTTGTCCACGACCACGATGCAGGCTGGAATGCCGGTGCCGTAAAACAAGTTGGCAGGCAACCCAATAATGCCCTTGATGTAGCCCTTGCGGATCAGGTTACGGCGGATATCTGCCTCAACATTGCCCCTGAACAAGACGCCGTGCGGCAGGATGCAGGCGCCTTTGCCGGTGCTCTTGAGCGAACGAACGATATGCAGCAGATAGGCGTAGTCTCCTTGTTTATTGGGGGGCACGCCGAAGTGCTTGAAACGTTCGTAGGGGTCGGTCAGCGGATCGAGGCCGGTGCTCCAACGTTTATCGGAAAAGGGTGGATTAGCGACGACATAGTCGAAGATCTTGAGGCTGTCGCCATCCTTAAATTTCGGATCGGTCAGTGTATTGCCCTGCACGATCAGCGCCTCAGCATTGTTGTGCAGGATCATGTTCATGCGGGCGAGGCCGCTGGTGGCAGAGTCCTTCTCCTGACCGTTGAGTGTGAGCTTCGTCGTGGCCTCGTCGGCGACCTTCAGCAGTAGCGAGCCCGATCCACATGTAGGGTCGTAGACAGTGGTGGCGGCGCTGGTCTTCGCTTCGCGGATGCCGATGACCTGCGCCATGATGCGACTGACTTCAGCCGGCGTATAGAATTGCCCCTTGCTCTTACCGCTCTCGGTGGCGAAGTGCCGCATGAGGTACTCGTAGGCATCGCCCAGAATGTCATCACCTTCGGCGCGGTTCTTCGAGAAGTCGAGCCGCTTGTCTTCAAAAATGGCGATGAGGTCGGTCAGCCGCTTGACCATCTCAGGGCCGCTGCCGAGCTTGTTCGCATCGTTGAAGTCCGGCATATCGGAGAGCTTGTTGACATTCGCCAGCGGCCCGATGATCTTCTTATTGATCTGGTCGCCGATATCCGGATTGCCCTTGAGGACCACCATGTCCTTGAAGCTCGCGCCCTTGGGAATGGTGATCGGGGCGTACGGGACGTCGGCATACTTGTCGCTGATGTACTTGATGAACAGGAGAACGAGGACATAGTCCTTGTACTGCGAGGCATCCATACCGCCACGCAACAGGTCGCAGCTAGACCAGAGAGAGGAATAGAGTTCGGATTTTTTGATGGCCATAGATAGTGGCGCTTCTCGTGAAGAATGGGAACCTAAATACCGCCGAAGAATACCCTTTTCCCTTCAAGAATTCATCTTCTATGAGGACGTAAAAAGTGAGGTGTGAACCTAAAAACGCGTATTAACCCATCCCCGCCAACCGATTCGGCGTGGGTTTCAGCCAGTTCACCCCGGTCACCGTCGTCGTAATGAACTCACACACCTGCTGCCAGACGGTAGTGGGGTTTAATTGCTCCGCAGTTGCCGTTGTCCATTCCTGAAGCATTCGACTGGCGCGTGTGAGCATGGCTTGCGCGAGATGGGCGTAGCGATGAGAGGGGGCGATCACGAGATGCTGTTGTCCCGCGTGGCGCGTTTTGCGCGCGACACCGGACAAGAGAAACGGACGGCTGGTGATGGCTTCCAAGCGCACCTTCGGGTTCGCGAGCCGCACGAACAACGACCACCAGTTATAGATCAAGGCCACCGCCAGCGCATTGAAGCGGCAGCGTGTGAGATCTTGGGTCGTGAAGCCGCCCCAGCCCCATTGGTTCTTCAATTCATCGAAGGTGTTCTCACTGTCGGCGCGATCGCGATAGAGTTGCGCGAGGGTTCGGATCTCGTGTGGGAGGTTGGTGACGAGCACGAAATACTCGTAGCGATGCGTGGCAACATTGCTTTCAACGAAGCCAAGGGCGAGCTGATGCGTCTCATCGCCCAAGACGACCTCTCCCTTGAGGAGCCTTCGCAACACAATGACACGCCGCGCCTTTTGCCAGCCGCTTAACGCGAGTTCACCTTCCCGTCCTTCGAAACCTTCCCCGGCATCAGCCCACCCTTGATGCCAGAAGACCTTCTCGACAAAGCGCTTGACGTTTTGGGTGGCGCGCAGCTTCAACAGGTAGGGCATGTGGCGCTCTTCCAGGCCAGTCATCACCGCGTCATTGCCAAAGCCGGCGTCGCCGCGCACACAATACGGGCGCTGATGGGACGGCAGCCGATCGATGCGTGTCAGCAAGCCCGGCAACGTCGTGTTCGAATGACTTTGATTGCCCGCTTCGACATCGACCCCGAGCACGAGCCGAAGGCCAGCCATTTGATAGGTGTGATACGTGTGCGAGGGACGTCCGGGCTTTTTCGGATTGTAGCCGACCACGGCGCCTTCTTGATGACCGTAGAGCGGCTTGACCGTCACATCGACATCGAGGAGCCAGGGGGCCGATAACAACGGCTCAACGCACGCATGGAGGTGAGCCTGTAACCAGTTCATGCCCGGCGTTTCATCGATCGCTTTCAGGAACCGTCGCACCGTGTCTTCGGCGACCGCGCGATGCATGCCGAGCAGATCCGGCATCACGCCATCGAAGCGGATCGCATTCATGTGCGCGTAACGACGGTGACCGGCCAGGAGCGAGAGAAACCACGTGCCCAAAATGTCTTCACGGCGCGAGCCATGCGGACCGGAATAGTTGAACGGACACGCCGTCTGCCAGCGTGGGTACAAGCCGGTCAAGTGCAAGAACTCGAGGAAGAACGCCATCTGCCCGAAGGGGGTCGCCGCGGACTGTCCGTCCCAACGCACGTGCAGGCGACCGTTAGGGGCTTCGACGCCGACGGTTTGGGTGATCGCCGACACCGCCGTTTGTGCTCGTCTTTTTGCCTCACCCATTGGGTGCACGCCTCCGACGTAGATTGTCTTGTGAGAACAACAGATTACATGGGGATGGAGGTTTCAATCTACGTTTCTAGGGTGAAAGGTGAAACGAAAGGGTGAGGGGAAGTGCTGAGATATGAGTGCTGAGGACTGAGCACATTCAGGAGGTGACGAAAAGTGAGCGCTTCTCGGAATGGCTCAAAGACAGGGCTGAGGGTTGAGTATGGAGATTAAACCTGTCCAAGGATAGAGGAAGTGAACCTAGTTAGGCGCTATTCAGTGACTGCCTGCGTTGATCTCATAGGTCGGAATAGACGTTCCGGTCACACGAGCATAGAGGACAGCGGGATCAAGATCGGCCCCGTTTGGCCAATAGATGGTGCCCAGGTCCGGGTGAACGCCGAGTTCCCGAAAGCGCTCAAGATTCTTGAGCGGAGCAAACACGCCTTCAAATTTCATCACGGCAGAGAGATCAAGCTCACCCACCACCCCATCTTCAAATCGAAGACGAACGTGGTAGCCTTCTAACGCAGTGGCTTCGACAACATCCTTCAGCATGACCTTACTCCAAAGGCTTGATCTTTTTGAGCGGTGCCCGCTGCTCTGCGAGCGTCCAATCGTCTCTCAGCTCATCCCGATGTAAGGCGCCCCACTCAGCGATAAGGCCCAATGCCCGCGGTGGCAAGTACCCATCCAAAAGGGCTAATGAGTCAATGGCGATTATAGCCTTATGCTCCCCATAGCGCACATGAAAATGCGGCGGGGCATGGTCATCGTAAAACATCGTGATGATCATCCCGAGAAAGCGACACAGTTCAGGCATCGCACTCCGGTTTCATCGGGAATCCATTCTCATAAGGCGACGGCATCTTTGAGTACCTCTTTTCGAACCAGGCGCCGCAGCCCACGCTCGG
>WBZQ01002734.1_pt1 | contig 11219 bp, 10 predicted proteins | sample 5204251 | NCBI WGS metagenome assembly WBZQ01 (sample SAMN12412402, study PRJNA552823) | activated sludge metagenome | isolation source: activated sludge from nitrification reactor of wastewater treatment plant... | place: USA: Virginia | collected 2017-09 | reverse complement strand
GCCACCGACATCGACATCAGGCCCAGATAGGCGGGGGAGTCCTGGCCCAGCGCCAGTGCGGAGTCGACGGCGATCGGGCCCTGCACCGCCCAGTGTCCACCGCCCGAGGGCACGAACAGGCTGATCGCCACCGACCCGACGAACGTCAGAAACGGCAGCGTGTGCGTCGTCGCGCCGCTGACCAGCGCCTCGGCCAACAGCGTCTGCAGCGGCTTGCCGTCGGCGACCGCGTGATAGCCCAGCAACCCCACCAGCCCACCGTAGAGCGGGTACTGCAACAGCAGCGGACCCGACACCTTGGCCGCATCGGTGAACGCCCGGATGAATCGGATCGGGGTGCGGTGCAACAGCGCACTGGTGATGGTGAACAGCATGATCATCGAGGCGATGTTCAGCGCGAAACCGCTCAGCACGAAGTACGCCAGGCCCGCGGCGAACACCAAGACGTTGAGAATCCGCAGGTTCTCCAGGCATTCGGCGAACGTCTTCTTGCCCTGCGGCGCAACCGCTTCCGTGGAGTCCTCGAACACCGCCGGGTCCGGCGTCAAGACCTGCTCCGGGGCCATCCGCCACACCGCGACCGCCAGCAGCGCCAGCACCACGATCACCGACACCCAGCTGTAGGGCGCGAAGATGGTCAGCCGCAGCGGCACGGTGATCCCGGCGATCTGATGGATCACGTTGATCGGGCTACCCGGATCGGTGTTGGCCAACGCGATCGACGACGACAGTCCCTGGGTCCAGATGATGAACCCCATGAACGCCGACGCGATCAGATAGCCGAAGTGCGCGTGCGCCAACCGTTTTGCCACCTGCCGGGCCACCAGCGCCCCGGCCACCAGCCCGAGCCCCCAGTTCAGCAGTGACAGCACCGCGCTGACGGTGAAACACAGCAGTGCGCCTTGGACCTGGTTCTGCGGTTTGGCGGCGATCCGCACGATGGCCCGCTTGAGCACCGGTGCCTCGGCCAGGGTGTAGCCGGTGACCAGGATCAGCACCATCTGGAATGCGAAGGTGAAGATGTTGTGCGATCCCCACACCCCGCCGTACCAGGCTTCGAGCATCCCGCGGGGAGCGGCGCCGTCGACCAGCACGGCCACCAGGGCGGCGACGATGATGGTGAGGATGACCGCGAACAGGTACGGGTCGGGCATCAGGCGTTCGACGTAGCGCACGCACAGCGACGTCAGGGACTGCATGATGCCGCGCCGCGGTCGCGCAGCGGTGGTTTCCGACATCGGCGCAGCATATCGGCCGCACCGCCGGCCGGGCCGGTGTCGTCGGAGGACGTCAGCCGGTGGGCACCGACGGCAGCTGCAACCCGCCCTGGGTCGACGGCGTCTGCAACCCACCCTGCGTCGACGGCGTCTGCGTACCCGAGGGCATCTGCAACCCGCCCTGATTCGGGCTCGCGACATGATCCTGCGGCGTCGAGTGCGTCAGCAGCACGTTCGCGATGTAGGTCGCCGCCTGGTCGGTGTAGACCGGGATGTAGCCGTCGGTGTGCCCGCTCCATGAGTTGCCCGAACCCTCGTGGCAGATCGGGTCGGACGGATTGCACAGGTCGATCGACTTCGACGCCAGCGGTGAGTTCTGGGTGTTCGTGGGGCCGCCGGTGCGGTTGGCGACGTTGCCGAACGTCGCGACCGCCACCACGTGGTCGTTGTATTTGGCGGGTAGCGGGTCGCCCCAGTTGACGCCGTCGAACCCGGCGACGATGTTGACCACGCTCGCGCCTTGGGAATAGCCGCCCAGCACGATCTTGGTGTCGGGGCAGGAGTCCACGGTCGCCTTGATGTGGTTGATCGCGTCCTTGGCGCCCTCGCCGCTGTGCCGCTGGGTGATGGTGGCCTTGTAGTTCACCGCGTAGGTGCGGATGTCCAGGCCGCCGGTCTGCTCGCGCAGCGCGTCGACCATGGCGTCCCCGACGCGGCCCATGCCGGCCGGTTCGTCGGTGCCGCGGGCGAAGATCACCTCGGCGACCGGGCAGTCGTCGGCGACGGCCGGCGGGGCGACGGGCGCGGTCAGCGGGATCGCGGCCAGCACCAGTGCCGACGCGCCCAGGTGGGTCCAACGACGCGCGGTCCGCCCACCCGCGGCGGCTGGGCTGGCGAGGCGCAGGATAGACATCCGACCAGCTTATCCATGTCCCGCGGTCTGCACACCTGTCATCGAGTCCTCGCCGCTACCGCCGGGATGTCGAGCAGGCGGCGTTCCGTCCCTCCAACACCGTCCCGGGCACCGGCCTACGCACCGAATTCCGACGGTCGCGTCTATCAGGACGCGCAGGGGCCGGTGGCAGTCGCCCGGGGTCCGCGCCGAGCGACCGGCCCGCACCGGTTCAGAACAGCGTCGGGATCCGCGCGTCGATCAGATGCGGGCCGGGCTCGGCCAGCGCGTGGCGGAACTGCTCGGCCAGTTCCTCACAGCTGGTCGCCACACTGGACGGCACGCCGAAGCCGGCGGCGATCTTGGCGAAGTCCATGTCCGGCCGGGACAGGTCGAGCAGTTCGTTGGCCTTGGGGCCGCCGGTGCCGGCGCCGACCCGGGCGAGTTCCATCCGCAGGATGGCGTACGCGCTGTTGTTGATCAACACCGTTGTCACGTTGACGTTCTCGCGCGCCATCGTCCACAGTGCTGAGATGGTGTAGGCGGCGCTGCCGTCGGCCTGCAGCGCGATCACCGGCCGGTCGGGGGCGGCGATCGCCGCCCCCAGCGCGACCGGCAGGCCCTGCCCGATGGCGCCGCCGGTCAGGGTCAGCACGTCGTGGCGTGGGGCGCCGGCGGTGGCCGCCGGCAGCAGCACCCCGGAGGTGTTGGCCTCATCGGAGATGATCGCGTCCGCCGGCAGCAGCGCGCCGATCACCTGCACCCAGTTCTGTGCGGTCAGCTCTCCCGACGGCAGTTCCGGGCGGGCCGCCGGCGCCGTGCGCGCCGCGGTCCCGGGCGCCACCGCCTGGGCCAACTGCTCCAGCGCGGCCACCACATCGCTGTCCAGGCCGGCCAGCGTGTGTACGACCGCGCCTTCGGGCACCAGGTCGCTGGGTTTGCCGGGGTAGGCGAAGAACGACACCGGGGACCGGGTGCCCGCCAGGATCAGGTGTTTGATCCCGTCGAGTTGGAACGCGGCCTGCTCGGCCAGGTAGCCGAGGCGGTCGGCGGCCGGCACCCCCGCGCCGCGGGTCAGTCGGGCCGGGAAGGTCTCGACCAGCGTGCGCGCCCCGGTACCCGCGGCGATCCGGTCGGCCGCCGACAGCCCCGCCACCCCGGCGGCCGGGCCGCCGAGCAGCAGCACCGCCGGTTCGCCGCTGGCCAGCACCGCGGCGATCTCGGCGACCACGGCGGCGTCCGGGGCCGCCGGCGGCACCGGTGCCACCGGGCCGGACGGCTCGCCGCCGTCGTCCCAGGAGATGTCGGCCGGCAGGATCAGGTTGGCCACGCATCCCGGGCTGGCCATCGACGCGGCGACGGCCTCGGCGGCGTCCCGGCCGATGTCGGCCCCGGAGCGGGTGCGGCGCACCCAGCCGTGGGTCCAGTCGGTCAGCGGTTCGATGTCGGATTCCAGTGGCGCGTCGTATTTCTTGTGGTCGGTGGCGTGATCGCCGATGACGTTGAGCACCGGCGTGTGCGCCCGGCGGGCGTTGTGCAGGTTGGCCAGGCCGTTGCCCAGCCCGGGCCCCAGATGCAGCAGCGTGGCGGCCGGTCGGCCGGCGATCCGGGCGTAGCCGTCGGCCGCGCCGGTGGCCACACCCTCGAACAGACACAGCACCCCGTGCATCTCGGGAACCGCGTCCAGCGCGGCCACGAAGTGCATCTCCGAAGTTCCCGGGTTGGAAAAACACACCCGGACACCACAGTCAACGAGTGTGCTGATCAGCGCCTGCGCACCGTTGGTCATCGGGTCACCTTTCGTTCGAACAGTACGCCGGGGTTGAGGATGCCGGCCGGGTCGAAGGCGGCCTTGATGCGGCCCATCAGGGCCACCTTGACCGGGTCCTCCAACTCCAGGAAGTGCGCCGTCTTGAGCCGGCCCAGACCGTGCTCGCCGGAGATCGCGCCGCCGAGCGCCATCGCCGCGGCGAAGATGTCGCCCAGCAGCCGGTGCCGCAGATCGTCGTCGGGGCAGAACACCGCGAGATGGACGTTGCCGTCCCCGGCGTGCCCGCAACCGACCAGCCCGGCGCCGACTTGTTGCGCCAACTCTTTGGCCCGGGTGAGGAACTGGTGCATCTGGGCGCGGGGAATCACGGTGTCGACGACGTCGTCGGCGCCGGCGGCCTTGGCGGTCCAGAAGGCCTTCTCCCGTGCCTCGATGAGCGCGTGCGCGGAACTGCCTTCCAGCACATAAAGATCCAATGCGCCCATCGATACGAGCAGTTCGCCGATCAAGGTCACGTCGTCGTCGAGCCGGTCGCGGTCGCGGTTCTCCACCCCGATGACCAGGTGGGCTTCGGCGGTGTCGCGGACCCGGTCGGGGATGCCCAGGTTCAGGTTCTGGCTGTAGCTGATGGCGGCCAGGGTGAGCTTGTCGATGTACTCGCAGATGCTGGGGTCCACGCCGCTGCGCACCACCGCCGGCACCGCCTGCAGCACGGCCGGCAGATCGGAGAACGGGGCCAGCAGCGTCGCGGTGTGCGCCAGCCGCGGATACAGCCGCACGGTGACCTCGGTGGCCAGCGCGCAGGTGCCTTCCGACCCGATGATCAGCTGGGTCAGGTCGTAGCCGGTGGACAGTTTGGTGATCCGCCCGCCGGTGCGGATCAGCTCACCGGTGGCCAGCGCGGCCTGCAGCCCGAGCACGTTGTGGCGGGTCACCCCGTACTTGACCGCGCGCATGCCGCCGGCGTTGGTACCGACGTTGCCGCCGACGGTGGCGCTCAACTCGCCGGGAAAGACGGTATACACCAACCCTTCGGCGGCGGTGGCGACGTCCAGATCGGCCAGCGTGACGCCGGGTTGCACCACCGCCACCTGATTGTCGGCGTCGATCTCCAGGATCCGGTTCATCAGCTCGAAGGAGATCAGCAGCCCGTCCGGGCACGGCCGGGCGGCGGCCGACAGCCCGGTGCCCGAGCCGCGCGCGGTCACCGGGACCCCGGCCCGGCCGGCCGCTGCCAGCAGCGCGGCAACCTGTTCGGCGGTCTGCGGGCGGGCCACGAACTGCGGTGCCACCCCGCCGCCGACCAGCGCCTCGTCGTGGTGGTAGTCGGGGCCGATGCCGTCGCCGGTCAGCAGCTGCGGCTCCCCGACAATGTCGGCGAACTCCCGCGCTACGCCGACGTCGCGCTGTCCATCCATGCGGTTACCTCAGCTCTTCAGCCCGACGGTGAGCTCCCTGTCGCCGGAAAGCCTAGACCGGCGGGGCGGCCGACATAGGATGACCCGGTGGAGGAATTCGATTACGTTGTCGCCGGCGGCGGCTCGGCGGGTTGCGTGCTGGCCAGCCGACTCAGTGAGGATCCGTCGGTGACGGTCTGTCTGCTCGAGGCCGGCGGGGAGGGGCGGAATCTGTTGATCCGCGCGCCCCTCGGCTTCATCGTCGGGATGCCCCGCGGAATCAACAGCTGGAATTATCAGACGGTGCCGCAGGCCGGTTTCAACGGCCGCCGCGGGTTCCAGCCGCGCGGCAAGGCGCTCGGCGGATCCAGCACGATCAACGCGATGATCTACGCCCACGGTCATCCCTCGGACTTCGACACCTGGGCGTCACTGGGGAATCCGGGCTGGGGTTTCGACGACGTGCTGCCGTACTTCACGAAGTCGGAGAACAACACCGTCCACCGCGACTCGCCGTACCACGGAACCTCCGGCCCGTTGCAGGTGACGAACCTGCGCAACCCGAGCCCGCTGAACAAGGTCTTCCTGCAGGCCTGCCAGTCCCAGGGGATCCCGTTCAACCCGGACTACAACGGTGCCCAGCACTTCGGCTGCTACAACGTCCAGGTGAACCAGCTCGACGGTGAGCGGCACAGTGCCGCCGCGGCGTTCATCCATCCCAATCTCGGCCGTCCCAACCTGGACGTGCGCACCAAAGCCCACATCACCCGGGTGGTTCTCGACGGGCGCCGGGCGACGGGGGTCAGCTATCTGCAGCGCGGGCAGTCGCACACCGTCCGGGCCCGGCGCGAGGTCATAGTGTCGGCCGGCGCCTTCGGCACGCCGCAGATCCTGATGGCCTCGGGCATCGGGCCCGGTGCGCACCTGCAGGAACTCGGCATCAGCCCGGTGCTGGACAGCCCGGGTGTCGGCCAGAACCTGCAGGACCACATCTCCGCGCTGTTGATCTACCGCGCGCGGACCAACGCCGACACGATCGGCATCTCACCGGTCGGGGTCGCCCGCATGGCGAAGGCGTTGTGGCAGTGGAGCAGGCATCGCACGGGCATGCTGACCAGTTGTGCCGCCGAGTCCGGGGTCTACTACCGCACCAGCCCGGACGTCGAGGTGTCGGACATGGAGATGGAGTTGATCGTCGGCATCGGCGACGACCACGGTCGCAAGCCGCCCATCGGGCACGGATATTCGGCCCACCTGCTGCTCGCCAGGCCCAAGAGCGTCGGCGAGGTGCGCCTCGCCAGCCCCGACACCCGGGACGCGCCGTTGATCGATCCGAAGTACTTCAGCCATCCCTATGACATGGAGACCCTGGTCAAGGGCACTCAGGTCGCCCTCGACATCATGAACGACAGGGCGTTCGACGCCTACCGGGGCGACATGATCATTCGCTACGACCGCGATGACCCGAAGCAGATCGAGGACACCCTGCGGGCGCATGCGGACACCGAGTACCACCCGTGCGGAACGGCCAAGATGGGCCCGGACAGCGACCCGATGGCGGTCGTCGACCCGAAACTGCGGGTGCGCGGTATCGAGCGTCTGCGGATCGCCGATGCGTCGGTGATGCCCACCGTCCCGAGCAACAACATCCACGCCCCGGTGCTGATGATCGCCGAGAAGTGCGCCGACCTGATCAAACAATCCGTCTGAATCCGGTACCGGACGGCGGCAACGTGGGCCGGTCGTGCCGGCGGTTCTCGGCTGCCGGAGGCTGCCGGCTACAGATCCCCCGGATCGTCGGGCACGTCGACGGCGTACTGCGCCAGCACCTCCAGGGCCACCACCTCCAGGGTGCGTTCGTGGGTGCTGGCAAGAACCACCGGTGCGGCGGCACCGTCGTCATGGGCGGGCAGCCAGTTGCGTGCGGTCACACACCACCGGTCGCCGGGCACCAACCCGGGAAACCGGTAGGCCGGCATCGGTGTCGACAGGTCGTTGCCGATGCCGCGCTGATGCTCCAGGAATTCGGCGGTGACCACCGCGCAGATGGTGTGCAGGCCGACGTCCTGCGGTCCGCTCGAGCAGCAACCGTCGCGGTGGAACCCGGTCAGGGGATCGGTGCCGCAGGGCTGCAGCGGTTCGCCGAGAACATTCAATTCGGACTCATCACCTCAGTATGTCGCCCGGGCCGCCGCGCCCGGTCCGCCGCGCCCGCACCCGGGGTAGCGGTCGGCGCTGCCGGCGGTCATCGGCGCGGGGCCGTGGCCGCCGTCAACGATGAGCCTCGGTAGACGCGAGTCGGATCTCAAGGGCTCGCGGCTCTTGGACGACGGCGTCGGCGAGGGCCGATACCCGGCCACGACGCCGGCGCGGCCGCGAGCTCACCGCCGCCGCGCCACAACCACCAGATACTCCCACTCCATCCGCCCGTCCGCGGCCAATGCCGCATCGCCAAGATCTGCCAGAACCGTGTCCAACTCTGCCGTTCGGCCCGGATCGTCGGCGATCGCGCGGTAGGCCGAGATCGTCGGACCGTAGTTGGCCTTGAAGTAGTCCCGGAACTGGGCCCCGTCGCAGAACCGGTCCACCCGCAGGGCGCCCTTGGTGACCACAACGCTGTCGACCGCGTCGCCCAGGAGTGCGCGGACATAGTCTTCGTCACCCCAGTACGTCGGCGGGGACACCCCTGCTGGCGGCGCCGGAACGAAAGGCCGCATGGCGGATAGCATCTGGCCGACGAACCCGTCGGGCGTCCAGCTGAGTACCCCGATTGTTCCGCCGGGCCGACACACCCGGACCAACTCGCCCGCCGCCTGCCGATGGTGCGGTGCGAACATGATCCCGATGCTTGACACCGCGGCGTCGAACTCGCCGTCGGCGAAGGGCAGTGCCTCGGCGTTGGCGGTACGCCAGGACACTTTCAGCCCGCGCTCGGCCGCGGTGCGGGCGCCGGTCTGCAACAGCTGCGAAACCAGGTCGGTGGCCATTACGTCGGCGCCTACGGACGCGGCGGCTAACGCGGTGTTGCCGGTGCCGGCGGCGACATCGAGTACCCGTTGATCGGGGCTGATGCCCGCCGCGGTCACCAGGACCGGTCCCAGCGGTGCGACGAGATCGGTGGCGATGGCGGCGTAGTCACCCAGGCCCCACAGCGTGCGGTGCTTTGCCTCGAGGTCGGCGTCGACCCTGGGCGTCGTGATCGTGTTCATCTCCTGCTCCTCACTGATGGTTGCTCACCTCGATTCTTCGCGCCGATCCCGGCGCCGGAAAGTTCTGGATCTGTACTGGCGTGGGCACGGAATCCCTACTGGTCACCCGGGCTGGGCGAGTGTGTACTTGACGGAATGTGACGGGAGGTGCCGCGATGGCGGGATACGGTCAATTCTGTCCGATGGCCAAGGCCATGGAGGTTCTCGACGAACGCTGGACGATCCTGGTGGTCCGGGAACTTCTCGCCGGAAGTTGCCATTTCAATGATCTGCGTCGCGGCGTGCCGAAGATGTCCCCGGCGCTGCTATCCAAGCGACTCAAGTCCCTGGCCCGGGCGGGGATCGTCGCACGAACCGAGGTCGACGGCCGCGCCTGCTACCGGCTGACCCGCAGCGGCCAGGAACTGCGCGGTGTCGTCGAGGCACTCAACGCCTGGGGCGCCCGCTGGGTGGGCACCCTCGGCGAGGAGGACCTCGACCCACACCTGTTGATGTGGGACATCCGTCGCACCGTTGTCGTCGATGCCTGGCCGCGGACGCGAACCGTCCTGGAAATCCGGCTCGACGGCGTCGCCCCGCGAACCTCCCGGTGGTGGCTGGTGGTCAGCCACGGCCAGGTCGACCTGTGCGACTTCGACCCCGGCCACGAGGTCACCGCCCAAATCGACGCCGGGCTGCGCGCGCTCACCCAGATCTGGCGTGGGGACACCTCATGGGAGCGCGCACTGCACGATGGTGACGTGCGGATCACCGGTCCGGCCGCGGTGCGAAGAGCCGTGCCGTCCTGGATCGGGCAGGGGGCGGCGGCCGCGGTTCCGCGGCCGGCGACAGGGTATTCCGGTGCCGGCCGAATGGCCGACGGCGGCAACGGGCAGATGCCCACAACGAACTGAAGGTGGCCGCCGAACGACCTGCGGGCCGCGGTCGCCTGACCGCACGGTCACGCCGGTCCACGAGAGATGGAGGCACCGGCGACCGCTGGCGCGGTCCGGTGTTGACTGGTAACCGTCAGCCCTCCGGTTGGCCTCGGTCCAGAAAGAAGACGTTGCATGACATCCTCGAACAGTCGTGGCGGGTCAATGTTTTCGGTACCAGCCAGGTGCTGCGCGCAGCGATCGCGGCCGGCGTCGGCCGGTTCGTGCACTTCTCCTCGGTGGCGGCCTACGGCTTCGACTTCCCCGACGGCGTCGACGAAACCTATCCGGTGCACGTCAACGGCGACGTCTACACCGATACCAAGATCAACTCCGAAGCCGTCGTCCTGGCCGCGCACGCCGCCGGCGACATCGACATCACGGTGATCCGGCCCGGCGACGTCTGGGGACCCGGCTCGGTCTGGGTGCGCTCACCGCTGGCCGAGCTGCGCAAACCCACCGGATTCCCGTTGCCCAACGGCGGTAACGGGATCTTCTCGCCGATCTACATCGACAACTTCGTTGACGGTCTGGTGCTTGCGGTCGCGTCCACGGACGCGATCGGGCAGGTATTCAACATCACCGACGGCGTGGGCATCCGGTGCGCCGAATTCTTCGGCCACCTTGCGGCCATGTGCAACGGCACCATCCGCACGGTGCCGATGCGCATCGCGGCCCCGGCTGCGGACGTCCTGGGATCGCTGCTGCGCCGGTTCGGGCAGCAGACCGACCTGTCCGCGGGCGCCATGGGCCTGCTCAACCGCCCCGGAACCTACTCGACCGAGAAGGCCCGGACGCTGCTGGGCCACCGGTCGCGGGTGCCGATCGACGAAGGCATGCGCCGGGTGGCCGACTGGGCGCGTGCCGAAGGGCTGATCTGATCTTCGGGCCGGTCGGCACCCGCAGACTGGCGTATCCGAACCCGCGCCGTGTGATGATGGCGCGATGTCGGCATTCGAATCCGTCCTGGACGCGATCGAGGGCGCGATCTGGGCGTGGGTGGGCGTCCCGGCGCTGGTGCTCACCGCGATCGGCTTCACCGTCGCCACCCGCGGCATGCAGTTCCGCCGGATTCCCGACATATTCCGGGTGATCCGGGACAAGGCCGACACCGGCGACGACGGCGAACCGGGGGACTCGGCGTTCCAGTCGTTCTGCATCTCGGCGGCGTCCCGGGTGGGCACCGGAAACATCGTCGGGGTGGCGGTGGCGATCGGCGCCGGCGGGCCGGCCTACTAGCCCGGATTCTTCGCGAAATGTTGTGAGTTTCGGGGTGTAGATACGCGAAAGTGCCTGTCCTGCAAGGAATAATTGGACTTGTCTAGGGTTCAAACATTCCTACGGGAAGGCACCTCGCAGGTGAAGAGTATCGCGGTCGCCCCACGGGTGAAAGTGTCCGCCGACGGTCACGGTGTCGTGTCCCATGCCGGGATGGGCATGCTGCGTGAGGTCGCCGACCTCACGGGCCTGTCAGCGCAGGTCACAGCGATGTTGGCCGACGCCTACAAAGGTCCGTGGGTGTACGCCCCCGGTGAGGTGTTCGCTGATCTGGCCGCCGCGGTCGCTGACGGCGCCGACTGCATCGACGGTGTCGGACAGTTGTGCGGTGACCGGGAGCACGTCTTTGGGGCGAAGGCATCGACGACCACATCACGCTGCTGGTATCCGGCGATCGACACCAACGGCGGGATCCGAGCGTGTCACGTTTTTTGTGTAAGTCGCTTGTCTTGTTGTTGTGTTGATGGTGCTTACAGGTAGGGCTCGATGCGGTCTGGGTAGACCAGCACGAGTTGCTCGAGTGCCTTCTTCCAGTTGGTGA
>WBZQ01002081.1_pt2 | contig 11220 bp, 9 predicted proteins | sample 5204251 | NCBI WGS metagenome assembly WBZQ01 (sample SAMN12412402, study PRJNA552823) | activated sludge metagenome | isolation source: activated sludge from nitrification reactor of wastewater treatment plant... | place: USA: Virginia | collected 2017-09 | reverse complement strand
CAACCCGATCATGGCGGACCACAGCACGGTGGTTTCCGGCGCATCGGCGCCGGCCATCCGCCGCGTCAGGATCATGCCGATCGACCAGCATGTGGCCGAGGCGACGCCGAACAGCGCGGCAGGCTGGAAGCCCTCCAGCCCCGGGCGGACGACCAGCACTACACCCAGCATGCCGGCGCCGACCGCGGCCCAGCGGCGCGGCCCGACATGCTCGCCCAGCATCGGGATGGACAGGATGGTGATCAGCAGGGGGGATAGAAAGGAGATGGTGATCGCCTGCGCGATGGTCATCGCCTGGACGCCACAGATGAACAGGGTGGCGGAGCCGAGCACGGCGAGCGCGCGGGCCACCTGCAACGCCGGTCGCGCCGGCCGCAGCGCGCGCGACGGCAGGGTGCGAGCGAGATAGGCGGCCAAGGTGACGAAGATGACGTAGCGGACCCAGTTGATTGCCGTCACCGGCACATCGTTGCTGAGAACCTTTGCGGTCGTGTCGCTGACGGCGAACAGGATAGACGCCAGGATCGACAGGCTGATCCCGCGCGAGGGGTGGTCGGTATGGGGCATGGAGGGATGAAGGGTAGCGCCTGTGTCGTGATCGGGACAGAGGGGCGATCAGCGATACACCTCCCGCCGATGCGCGACCCGCACGACCAGGACCATCAGCAAATCCTCGTGCAGAGTGTACACAACGCGCCAGTCACCGACGCGCAGGCGGTATTCATTGCTTCCCGTCATCGGCATGGCATTGGACGCGGCCGATGGATCTTGCGCCAAATTGCGGATCGCCCGCAGGACCCGTCTCCGGGCAACCGGGTCAAGCGCGTCGAGTTCCCGATCCGCTCTCGGGTGGAACTTGACGATCCAGATCACAGCTCGTCAGGGTCGATGCCATAGCGGGCCAGAACTTCCTCCAGCGGAATCTCCGGCGGCCGCCCCTCCGCTTCCCATTGCGCCACCGCCTTGGCTGCCTCGCGCGCCCAATGGGCGTCTTCCATCTCGTCGAGTTCCTCCAGCGCGCGGAGGTCATCGAGCGGGATCACAGCGGCCACCGGCACACCATCCCGGGTCAGCACCACGCGGCGCTGGTCGCGCTCAACGATCTCCACCGCGTCGCGTACGGGATCGGTGGGCAGTTGGATGGTGACGACGTCGTCCATGGCTTGTCTCCGTGCGGGAACTATGGGAGCAACCGGCGACGAATGCGAGGGGTTTCGCCGCCGGCTACAACCCGTTACTCCGCCGCCTTCGCCGCTCCGCCCAAGCCCGGTGACGCCAGGAACTCCGCCGCTTTCGCCGCATCGAAGCCCAGCACCTGGCGCAGGATTTCCTCCGTATGTTCGCCCAGCAATGGCGAACGCTTCACATCAGCCGGGCTGTCCGACAGCTTGATCGGGTTCCCTACGGTCAGATACGTGCCGCGCGTCGGGTGGTCGACTTCCACCAGCGTGCCGGTCGCGCGCAGTGACTGGTCCTCGGCGATTTCCTTCATCGACAGGATCGGGCCGCAGGGGATGTCGTATTTGTTCAGGATCTCCATGGCCTCGAACTTCGTCTTGGTCATGGTCCACTGCTCGATCGTATCGAAGATCGCCTTCAGCTTGGGCAGGCGCGCGGGCGGGGTCGCGTAACCCGGATCGGTCTTCCATTCCGGCTTGCCGATCACGTCGCAGATCGGTCCCCAGACCGGCGCCTGGGTGATGAAGTAGATATAGGCGTTGGGGTCCGTCTCCCATCCCTTGCATTTCAGGATCCAGCCTGGCTGCCCGCCGCCCGAGGCATTGCCGGCGCGCGGCACCGCATCGCCGAACTGTCCGTCTGGATACTGGGGAAATTCGGTCAGCGGCCCATGCGCCAGGCGCTGCTGGTCGCGCAGCTTGACGCGGCACAGGTTCAGCACGCCGTCCTGCATGGCCACGTCGACCTTCTGCCCGCGCCCGGTCATGTTGCGCTGGAACAGCGCGCAGACGATGCCCAGCGCCAGATGCAGCCCGGTTCCGGAATCGCCGATCTGCGCCCCGGTCACCAGCGGCGGACCGTCGTCGAACCCGGTCGTGGACGCCGCCCCGCCCGCGCACTGGGCGATGTTCTCATACACCTTGCAGTCCTCATACGGGCCCGGCCCAAAGCCCTTGATGGATGCGAGGATCATGCGCGGGTTCAGTTCCTGCACCCGCTCCCACGTGAAACCCATGCGGTCCAGCGCGCCGGGGGCGAAGTTCTCGACCATCACGTCGCAGGTCTTCACCAGTTCTTCCAGCACCTGCTTGCCGTATTTGTCGCGCCCGTCGATCGTGATGCTGCGCTTGTTGTGGTTCAGCATCGTGAAATACAGGCTGTCCACGCCCTTGATGTCCTGCAACTGCCCGCGGGTGATGTCACCCGTGCCCGGGCGCTCCACCTTGATCACATCCGCGCCGAACCAGGCCAGCAACTGCGTGCAGGTCGGGCCGGACTGGACATGCGTGAAATCGAGAATGCGGACTCCGTTGAGTGCCTTGCTCATTGCTTGATCCTCACTTCTTGCCCGACAGGGCACTTTTCGGGTTCAGGTTGCCGATATTTCCACTCTCGCTGCCAGCGGCGGGATCGATCACGGCGTTCACCAGGGTTGGCTTGCCGCTGTCCATCGCCGCCTCGACCGCGCGCTTCAACTCATCGGGCGTGGTGACGTGCACGCCGGTGCCGCCGAAGCCTTCGATCATCCGGTCATAGCGCGATCCGGGCACAAAGGACGTGATCGCCGGATCAGCGAACCCGCCCGCGTTGGGATGGTCGCCGCGATAGATGCCGTCATTGTTGAAGACGACGACGCAGACCGGCAGGTTGTAGCGGCAGATCGTCTCGATCTCCATGCCCGAGAAGCCGAAGGCACTGTCACCCTCGATGGCCAGCACTGGATGCCCGGTCTCGATCGCGGCGGCGGCTGCGAAGCCCATACCGATGCCCATCACGCCCCAGGTACCGACATCCAGCCGCTTGCGTGGGCGATACATGTCGATCACCCCGCGCGCCTGGTCCAGCGTGTTGGCGCCTTCGTTCACCAGGATCGCCTCGGGCCGGTCGCGGATCACGTCGCGCAGCACGCGCAACGCGGTGTGGTAGTCCATGGGGCTCGCGTTCTTGCCCAGGCGAGCGGCCATGCGGGCGACGTTCTGGTCCTTCTTGGCGTTGATCGAATCAGTCCAATCGGCGGGCGGTTGCGGCCAGTCATGGCCCATGCCCTTCAGCAGTTCCGCGACGCAGGACCCGATATCACCCACCAGGGGCGCGGCGATCTCGACATTGCTGTCCATCTCGCGCGGCTCGATATCGACCTGGATGAACTTCTTCGACCCGGGCGGTCCCCATTGGCGGCCCTTGCCATGGCTCAGCAGCCAGTTCAGCCGAGCGCCGATCAGCATCACGACATCGCTTTCCGCCAGCACGGTGGATCGCGCGGCGGCGGCCGACAGCGGATGCGTATCGGGCAGCAACCCCTTGGCCATGCTCATGGGCACATAGGGGATGCCGGATTTTTCCACGAAGGCGCGGATGTCCTCGTCGGCCTGGGCATAGGCCGCGCCCTTGCCCAGGATGATCAGCGGTTTCTTCGCGCCACGCAGCACGTCCAGCGCCCGCCGCACCGCGGACGGCGCCGGGATCTGCGCCGGCGCCGGATCGATCACCTGCACGATCGACCGCCGCCCGGCCTCGGCGTCCATCACCTGCCCCAGGAGCTTGGCCGGGAGATCCAAATAGACCCCACCCGGACGCCCGGACACCGCCGCGCGGATCGCCCGCGCGATGCCGATGCCGATATCGGCCGCGTGCAGCACCCGGAACGCCGCCTTGCACAGAGGTTTGGCGATGGCGAGTTGGTCCATCTCCTCGTAGTCGCCCTGTTGCAGGTCGACGATCTCCCGTTCCGACGACCCGCTGATCAGGATCATCGGGAAGCAGTTGGTCGTGGCATTCGCCAGCGCGACCAACCCGTTCAGGAACCCCGGCGCCGAAACGGTCAGGCAGATGCCCGGCGTCTTGGTCAGAAATCCGGCGATGGCGGCGGCGTTCCCGGCGTTCTGCTCATGCCGGAAGGAAATCACCCGCATCCCCGACGCCTGCGCGAGCCGCCCGAGGTCGGTGATCGGGATGCCGGGCACCGTGTAGATCGTCTTGATCCCGTTGGCCTGCAACGCGTCGATGACCAGATGAAACCCATCGGTCAGTTCGGCTTCGGCTTGTTCAGTTGTTTCGGACATTGATCCCTCCGTGGCCGATCATCGCGGGCACCATCGCCAGGGCTGGTGACGTCGCGTGATCCCGTGTCATGCGTAACGACGATGGCGGTTCGGAGCTCCGGCGGGCAACGGGCCATCCAGGAAATCGCCGTGCTGTTCGACATGCGCCGCCAGACCCAGCGTATGCTCCCGCACCAGCCGTTCGGCCCGCTCGGCATCGCGCGCCGCCAGCGCCGCGATGATGGCCCGATGGTCGCTGATGGAGCGGCGGGCACGATTATCCTGGGTCATGGTGACAGCGCGCACCGCGCGCATGTGTATGAACAGGCCGTCGATCAGTGTCCCCATTAGCGCGACACCGCCCAGCCGGATGATGGCGCGGTGGAACGCCATGTTGGCATCGGAGTATTCGTGAATCTGGGCGCCCGGATCGTCCTGGAACCGGTCCACCAGCGCCCGCAGATCCGCCAGATCGGCTTCGGTCACCCGCGTCGCGGCCAGCCGCGCGGCCATGGCCTCGATCGCCGCCCAGACCGTGATCATCTCGACGATTTCCCGCTTGGTCTTGCGCACGACGACGATGCCGCGCCGGGGGATCGACCGGACGAAGCCCTCCTGTTCCAGCACCGACAGGGCCTCGCGAATCGGGGTGCGGGACACGCCCAGGTCCTGCGACAATTGCCGTTCATCCAGGCGGATTTCGTCCGGCTGGCCATACAGGTCCATGTCCATGATGGCGCGCTTGATCGTCTCGCAGACGCGCTTGCGCAGGCCGACGCTGACATCCAAGGGCTCGATCCGCAGCCGCACCGTAGCCTCGCGCGGCGCCCGCTCCGCCACGCCGCGCGGATCGTCGAAAGGGGCGGCATCCGGGAAGCCGTTGGGATCGTCCATGTCCATCCGGTATTTTGTATACCAGAGTCCGTCAAGACCGGTCGGATCCCCTACCGGGGCCCCAAGGGGCAATGGCCGGTAGCATCCCATCTCCGGGACCATTCGATCAAATTGACACAACCTGGGGTTTGTCGTCGTTGCAAGCCGAACGGCGGACGGTTAGGATTGTTGGATGCTCGTGCTCTTGCCGCCGGCCCGTCATGCGTCATCCAGGCGCCCGTCACTCGGACCCCGCCCGCCCCGACCCATTCCGACACGGCGCTCGTCCCATCACCTGATCGCGCGCCTGCCGGCCGGACACGCGGCATGAGCAAGCCCGCACGCCGCAGCCGGCGACGTCGCACCGGTTCCACCTCGCGCCGCTACCAGCCTTCGCAGTTGGTGCCGGTCGACGCCCAGCCATGGGTCAGTCGCGAAACGATCCTGGTCGGCATCGCCGTCGCCATCGTCGCGGCCGCGCTGATCACCCTGATCTGGATGATGGCCAGCCGTGCCGCCAACGAGTACCGCGCTATCCAGCTGGAGGAGGTGGAGCGTGGCCTGTCCGCTCAGGCCGCGACGCTGGCGGAAAAAGTGAAGCTTGAAATGGCGGTCGTGGATCAGAGCCTGACGATTCTGCAAAACGCCTGGACCAAGGATCCGCAGGGCTTCAACCTGACCGATTGGCACAAGCAGGTCCCTGCCTTGACTGGCGTCGCCGACGATATCTTCGTCGCTGACGACCGCCGGATCATCCAGCAGGACATCCTGCCGCAGGCCGTTGGTCAGGGGATTGGCGGCGCCTACCTGCCATTCTCCTATGGCTCGCTGGAACTGTTCGGCCCGGATGGGGGCCGCCAGCGGGAAACCCGGTTCATCACCCCAACCCCGAACGCCAATATCGAAGCGCGTCGCTACCTGATGTACATCATCCGCCCGCTGGGCGACCCGCCGCGGCTGATGATCGGTGCATCCTACCGGTCCGGCGAACTGACGCGCCACCTGGCCGACGCACAGCTCGGCGTCAACGGGTTTGTCGGCCTGATGGACCAGCGACAAGGCGTGATGCAAGCTATCGCCGGACCGGCCGCGCGCCGACCACGCAACAACGTTTCCCGCAGCGACATGTTCGAGGCGATGAAAAAGGGCGAGTCCGGCACCTGGATCGGTACCACCCCGATCGACAACGTGCCGCGCATCCATGGCTGGGCCAAGGTTCCGACCCGGGATTCCATCGTCATCGTAGGCTCGCAACTGAACCAGGCCCTGCACCCTGGGGAGGCGCTGGCCGACGCCACGATCTCGATCGCCGCCCTGGCAACCGGTGTGGTCCTCGCGGTCGGTGGCCTGATGACCTGGAGCATCGCCTCGATCCGGTCCAATCGTCGGCGCCAGCGTGTGCTCGATCGCACCCGCGCCAATCTGACCGCGGCGCAGAATGACCTCGCGCAGAACCGGCTGCGTGCCACCAGCGCCGCGATGCGGTTGCGCACCGTGCTGGACGGCGTGAACGAAGCGGCGGCGATTTTCGACACGGAGATGCGGCTCGTTCAATGGAACGATCGGTTCCAGATCGTCTCGGGCCTGTCGGAAACAATCGTCCAGGAAGGGCTGCCACTGGACGAAATGCTGCGCCAGCAATGCCATGCCGGGCTGTTCGGCCAACCGCAGGACGCCGAGGCCGAGATCGCCCGTCGTGCGCAAACCCTGATGGTGCCGGACCCCACCATGCCGCCATTGACGCAGACCGGGCCGCAGGGCGTGCCCATTCCCATCCTGTCGCGGCGCATGCCGGACAACGGCCTGGTCGTGATCCTGGGTGGCCTGACCGACTGGCAGCCGCCACCCCGGCCCGCGCAACCCCAGGCCGCGGCACCAACCGCCGCCCCCGCGCCGGAACCCGCCGCCACGGATGCCACGGTTGAATGGTAGCCTGCCCGTCCTGGGCACCGCCCATGACCACGCCTCGTGACACGCCACATCCTCCGCGTTGAAATTCCCGCGTCGCACTCACGGGCTTTGCCAGTGCGGCCTTGAGTGTGAGACACACGGTCCGAACCCGCTTCACGACAGGGGAGGACGCACGATGAACGAGCCCAGGAACAGGCCCCAGCCCGCGCTGGCTGGCATCCGGATCGCCGACTTTTCCCATTTCATCGCCGGCCCCTTCGCCAGCACGATCCTGTCCGACATGGGCGCCGAGGTCATCAAGATCGAGAAGATTGACGGTGGCGACGACTTCCGCCGTCTCGGGCCCGCCGTCACGCCGCAGGAAGGCGCGCCCTATGTCTGGACCAACCGCAACAAGCACAGCATCGCGTTGGACCTGCGCAAGCCGGAGGGCCAGGCGATCGCGCGGGAGATCATCGCCAAGTCCGACATCGTGCTGGAGAATTTCTCGGCTGGCGTGATGGGTCGCTTCGGGCTGGACTACGCGGCACTGGAAAAGGACCATCCGCGCCTGATCTATTGCGCTGTGTCGGCCTATGGCCGCTCCGGGCCGTTGGCCGACCGGTTGGGCTTCGATCCGATCACCCAGGCGGAAAGCGGGTTCATGGCGCTGAACGGCGAGCCCGGCGGCTTCGGAACGCGCGCCGGCCCGTCGATCATGGACATGTCCACCGCGATGATGGCCGCGAACGCGATGCTGGGCGCGCTGTTCGCGCGGGAACGCTCGGGCAAGGGCCAGTACCTGGAATGCGCCCTGTTCGATCAGGCCGTGACCATGGTCGGCTTCCACGCCACCAACTACATGGTCAGCGGGAAAGAACCGCCGCGCTTCGGCAACAACAGCCGCGACACGGTGCCCACCGCGGCGTTCGAAACCGCCGATCGGCCGATCTACATCGCCTGCGCCAATGACCGCACCTGGCACCGCCTGGCCGATCAGGTGCTGGGCCATCCGGAATGGGCCACCGATCCTGAATTCGCGACGACACCCGCGCGGATCCGCAACCGCGACCGGCTGCTCGACATGGTGCAGGCCGAGCTGCGCAAGCGCACCCGCGCCGACTGGCTGGAGCCGATGCGCAAGGCCGCCGTGCCGGCGGGTGCGATCAACACGGTGGCCGAGGCGTTCGACGGCCCCGACATCGCCGCCCGTGGCCTGGTGACCCATATCCCGCATCCGGCCGCCGGCACGGTCCCGAACGTCGCGCTGTCGTTTCGCATGTTCGGCACGCCGCTGGTCGATCCCGCCGCCGCGCCGATGCTGGGCCAGCACTCGGTGCCGATCCTGCGGGACCTGCTGGGGTATGACGCGGCGCGGATCGAGGCCCTGATCGCGGACAAGGTCGTCGGCGCCCAATGATCCCATCCCAGGGCGCGCCCTGACCGGCGGGGCCGACCCGACCCGGGCCTGGGTCCGGCTGCCCTCGGGCCGCCGGCTGGATCTGCTGAACCCGACGCCGTTCGACTGGACGGATGAGGACCTGGCGATCGGCCTGGCGCGCACCTATCGCTGGGGCGGGCACTCGATCTGGCCGCACCCGCTGTCGGTCGCGCAACACTCCCTGCTGGTGCTGGCGCTGCGGCGGGACGCGAGCCCGACCGGCCTGGCCGATCCAGTGGCGCTGCGGGAACTGCTGCACGACGCCGATGAGGGGTTGCTGGGGTTCGACCCGATCTCGCCGCTGAAGCCGTTCCTGGGCCCCGGCTATGCGGCGCTGGCCGAGAGGCTGCGCATCGCAATCGCGACCCGCTATGGGCTTCCGTCCTGGACGGCGCCGGAGAAGCGATCGCACAAGCGCGCCGACCGCGTGGCGGCCGCGTCCGAGGCGGTGCATGTCGCCGGCTGGACGCACGAGGAAGTGCGGGCAACGCTGGGCATCCGCGACCGGGTGCTGGCGACCGACCCGCTGGCGGCCTGGTTCGACGCAAGGGCGTGGGAGCCGTGGTCGGCGGATGCGGCGGTCGCGCGGTTCCTCGGGGTGCTGCGGCGGTTGGGGGGGATGACCGGAAGCAACGGCGGCGCCGATCGCGTGAGGTTGTAGGTCGCACACGGCGATGATCCCGGCCCGGCCCTGTATGAATGGCTTCGCCTCCGGCTGACCAGCGTGACCAAGGTCCTTCGTTACGCGATCACGACCCAGCCCGCATCCGCTCCCGCACCGCCTGCGCCAGCAAACCCGATCGCGAAAACCCGGTCCGCTCGGCATACCGATCGACCGAGGCAAGAAGCTCTTCCGGCAGCGTGATGTTGACCCGGACAGCGCGCCCCGGAAGCTCCACCCGCACCAGGATACGCGCCACTTCGTCGATGTCTTGGTCGATTGTCAGGTGATCAAGCTCGGACGGGTCCGGGATCGGATCGCCATGCTCGGACGCCAGATCGATATGAGCCTGCAACGCATCCTCCGCATTGCGAGCCGCTTCCTGCACCGTTGACCCGGCGCTGGTACACCCGGGAAGATCGGGGAAGAAGACACCAAAGCCGTCGGTGGATCGTTCGATGATCGCGGGAAAGTAGCGAGCCACGGTCAATCCTTTCGAAATGTCACGCCGGACTGGCGCTGGATACTGCGCAGCGTGCCGGGTGGAATATCACGTGACGGGTGAACGACGGTTGTGGTGCCGGGTCGGGACGGATGGCGAAAATGGTGATGGCTGCCGGTCACCCGCACCAGACGTCACCCAGCCGCTTCCAGCATTCGGATCACGACGCGGCTTTCCATGGTGTGTATTTGTGGTCACTCAGCCAATGGGGCAAGGGAGCGCGGAACGAACGGGCTGCGTCCGCCCTGTCGCCATCCACCCCCAGATCGCGTATCCCGCCCCCTCACGCGAACCCCGGACCACGCCCATGACGGACCACGCCATGACCCAAGACCTGTATGCCACCATGCGCGAGACTGTCCTGGCCGCCCTGCGCGCCCTTGACCCGTCCCTGCCCGACGACGTCGCCGCCCGCGTCGAGGTCTCCCCCGCCCGCGACCCCGCGCATGGCGACATGGCGACCAACGCCGCGATGGTGGCCGCCAAGGCGCTCCGCCAATCGCCACCGAAGATCGCCGCCGCGCTCGTCGCCTTCCTGGGCGAGGCCCCGAACGTGGCCGAGGTCTCCATGGCCGGCCCCGGCTTCGTCAACATCCGGATCGAGAAGCTGGCGCTACGCGCGCAGCTGCCGGTCATCCTGGCCGCCGGGGAAGCCTATGGCGACAGCGCGACGGGCCATGGCGAGCGCGTGAACGTCGAATACGTCTCGGCCAATCCCACCGGCCCCATGCATATCGGCCATTGCCGCGGCGCGGTCGTGGGCGACGCGCTGGCCAACCTGCTGATCAAGGCCGGCTATGACGTCACCAAGGAATACTACATCAACGACGCCGGCGCGCAGGTCACCGCGCTCGCCTGGGCCGCCTATTGGCGCTACTTGCAAGCCATCGACACGCCGTTGACCGAGGAGGACTTCGCCGCCCAGGTCCCGGGCGGGCTGCAATATCGCGGCGACTACCTGGTCCCGGTGGGTCGGGAACTGGCCAACCGCCACGGCACCGACCTCGCCTTGCCCGACCTGGGCATCGCGCCGCCGGAACTCTGGATCGACATCGTCCGCGACGCCACGATCGACCTGATGATGCAGGCGATCCGAGAAGATCTCTACCTGCTGGGCGTGCATCAGCAGGTCTTCACCTCGGAACGCGCGCTGGTGGCGTCGGGACGCGCGGACGCGACGATCGAGCGTATGGCGAGCGCCGGCCTGATCTATGAAGGCGTGCTGGAACCGCCCAAGGGCAAGACCCCGGATGATTGGGAGCCTCGGCCCCAGACTCTGTTCCGCAGCACCCAGTTCGGCGACGACGTCGACCGGCCGCTGCGCAAATCCGACGGCACCAACACGTATTTTGCCAATGATATAGGCTACCACGCCGACAAGCTGGATCGCGGCTTCACCACGCTGATCGACGTCCTCGGCGCCGATCACGGCGGTTATGTGCCGCGCATGCGCGCCGCCGTGCGCGCCCTGTCCGGTGGCGAAACGAAGTTCGAGGCCGTGCTGTGCCAGATCGTGCATATCATGCGCGGCGGCGAGCCCGTGCGCATGTCAAAGCGCGCCGGATCCTTCGTCACCCTGCGCGATTTGCTGGAGGAAGTGGGCCGCGACGCCGTCCGCTTCACCATGCTGACC
>WBZQ01001917.1_pt2 | contig 11221 bp, 8 predicted proteins | sample 5204251 | NCBI WGS metagenome assembly WBZQ01 (sample SAMN12412402, study PRJNA552823) | activated sludge metagenome | isolation source: activated sludge from nitrification reactor of wastewater treatment plant... | place: USA: Virginia | collected 2017-09 | reverse complement strand
CCGAGGGCCTGGCGCGCGCGCGCCTGGCCGAGTTGCCGGCCCTCTCGGCGCTCATCAAGGACAACGACGACCGCACGCTCCTGGCGTGAGGCCGCATGCCGCGACTGACAGGCGACACGCTCGGCGCCCTGCAGGCGGATGGGCTGATGGCGGCATTGAGCGCTGCAGGCCTGCGGGTCGGCGTGGCGGAGATCCTGCGGGTTCGGCAGGTGTTCGGCCACGAGCCGCTCGTCAATGGTCCGACTCACCTTGCTTCGCTGTTGCGCGCGGCCCTCGCGCGTGACGATGAACAGCGCGCGATCGTCGATCGCGTGACGGAGGCGTGGCTCGCCAGCGCCGGGCAGGTTCTTGCCGCTGCTGAGCCGCAGGTCGCGGGTTCGGACCGCATCGAGGCGCCGCCCCCGGCTGCTCGTCGGGAGCGTGGCGCACGGCCGTCGTCGAGTGGTCGCTCCGGCAGCGCGAGACAGTCAAGACACGCGACGCCCTTCTCGTGGCGCCTGAGCGATCGACTGCGCGGCTTCGTGCCGGGGCAATGGCTACGCTGGATTTTCATTGTGGCGGTCGGCCTCGTGTTCTTGGGCGCGGCCTTGGACGTGCTGCCTGTCTTGATCACGACTTGGGCTGCGACGCGCAACACCTGGCTTGGGGCTGTTGCCGCCGTTGTCGCGCTCGTGATCGCCGTCCTGATCCGGGTACGGCGATCCCTCCCAGCGCCGGGTTCGCTGGCGGTGGGTGCCGAGGCTCCGCGTGAGTTCCTGCCGCCGATCGAGTCGAAGGGGCTGCAACTCCTGGGGCCGCGCGACCAGGAAGCGCTCGTGTGGGGCATCGAGCACTTCGTCAGCGAGGAGCCGACCCCGCACCTCGACCTGCCGGGCACCGTGCGCGAGACGGCGCGCGCGGGAGGCGTTCCTCAGGCGCGCTTCAGGCTCGCCCGCCACGCGCGCGAAGTCTGGCTGTGGGTGGACGACTCGTCCTCGGACTCGGCCCCGGCGCGCCTCGCCAGCGAGATCGAGGCCTCGCTGCGTACGAACGGCCTGCCCGTCGAGCGAGCGAGCTTCTGGGGCGTTCCACACGTGCTCTATCCTGTGGCGGGGCTGCCGTTCGGCCCGCAGGAGGCTGGCGAGCGACGCGACGCCGCGCTGGTTGCTATCCTGACAGACGGGCGCCTGCTCGGCATCCAGCACAGTGTCGATACGCGACGTGTCGCCCTCGCCGCGCTGCTGCGTGACCTTTCGCGCTGGCCGCGTCTCACTTTCGTGGACTTTTCGGCGGACGCCGAGTTGCGCCGCACCCTGGCGGCCCACGGGGTCGAGGCTGTGGCACCGCATCAGCTCGCGGCGTACCTCGGGGCGAGCGAGGCCGCGCGGCTCGTCCGCCGGCCGGACGCACGCGAGCGGTCCGGCTTACGGGAACGTGAGGCCGAGAACTGGGCCGCCGCCTGCAGCCTGTCGCCCGCCGGGTCGGCCGACGAAGGCACGGCGCTGGCGCTGGGCAGCGCGCTCGGAGTCTCGCCCTGGTCGCTGCCGGCACTTTTGGCGTTGGCTCCCGGACCGCCCGGCCGCGTGGCGTGGTCGCCTCGTGACAGTGCCCGTTGGCTGGGGGCTTTCGCGCACACGGAAGTGCACCCCACGATAGGCGTGGCGCCCTCGTCGCGCCTCGACCTGGCGCTCAGGTTTTGGGAGACACGCTACGACCGCGAGTTGGCGCGGCGGACGGCCGAGGTGCCCGCGAGCGTGACAAGCGGTATGGCGGCCCTGGGTGAGACGCCGCGCGCGCGCTTGCGCCTCGAGCGCGAGGTGCTGCGCCTGTGGCGCGAGCCGGCAGCCGCGGCTCGCGCGCTGCACGCGCTCTTCGGCGGCGCGCTCGTCGGGCCGATCCGTGAGCACCTGGGCCGCCTCACGGCGGCCGACATCGAGCGCGCGGGCCTGGTGCGACTGCCGTGGCGGTACGCGGCACTGGGCGACGCCGAGCGTGCGATGCTCCAGGAGATGGGATTCGCGGGAGGCTCCGTCAAGGCCCGCTTGCGCGCGGCCGGCCGGCTGTGGCTGGCGCTGGGAATTGTGAGTGCGCTCGCGCTGACGTTGACCGGGACGGTCGCCTGGTCAGCGCCCGTGGCTGTGGGGTGGCTCCTGGGCGCTGCGCTCGTGCGACGCCTCCGCGCGAGGGTCGACGCCGGTGTGGTCGCGTCCCCTTCGCCGTTGCCTACGGGGGAGAGCGATGACTCGGTGAGCGACGCGGCACCGGACCAGCCAGGCAAGGTGCCGGCGGTGCCGTTGCCGGCTGGGATCAAGGTGCTTGAGACGACCACGTTTCCGTCGATCACAGTCGATGAGCGAGGCCATGAGACTGAGCGGCGCGAGGTCACGGCCAGCTTCTTCGCCGAGGACTTGGGCGGGGGCGCGCAGATCGCGATGACGTTCATCCCCGGCGGGCGCTTCCTCATGGGCTCGCCGGACAGCGAAGCGGATCGCGCGCGGGACGAAGGCCCGCAGCATGAGGTGAGCTTGGGCGCGTTCTACCTGGGTCGCCACCCGGTCACGCAGCAGCAGTGGCGCGCCGTGGCTCGGTTGCCCAAGCAGGAGCGCGACCTTCAGCAGGATCCATCGCGCTTCAAGGGTGACGACAACCCCGTCGAGCAGGTCTCGTGGCATGACGCCGTGGAGTTCTGCCGGCGGCTGTCGCGTCACACCGGGCGCGACTACCGATTGCCCAGCGAAGCGGAGTGGGAATATGCCTGCCGCGCCGGCACGACGACCGCGTATCACTTCGGACCGACGATCACTCCGGACCTCGTCAACTACAATGGCGAGCACCCTTACGGAGCCGCGCCCAGAGGGCTCTACCGCCAGGCAACGACGCCGGTAGGCGAACGCGGCGCCGCCAACGCGTTCGGCCTGTTCGACATGCACGGGAACGTCAGGGAGTGGTGCCAAGACGGCTGGCACGGCGACTACAATGGAGCGCCAACGGACGGAAGCGCATGGGAAGCAGACGGCGGCAGTCGTGTTGTGCGGGGCGGGTCGTGGGTCGCCTACGCGACGCGCTGCCGCTCGGCGTTCCGCGCCCTCAACCACACGGCCCTCAGGGGCAACTACGTCGGCTTTCGGGTGTTGTGTTCTGTTGCGCGGACTCGTTGATGCAGGAGCGCTCTTGCCCTTTGCCCTCTTGCCTCGCGCCGCGTGAGCGGCGCGAGGCCGCCGATTTTCGCAGGGTTCTGCCATGAACAGCGAGCTGCCGATCATCCAGAAGTCCTACGACCTGATCCTGTGGTACATCCCGCTGCTCAATCGCCTGCCGCGCGACCACAAGTTCCTGCTGGGCGACCGAATCGCCGCCGGCCTCTACGGCCTGCTGGAGGAACTACTGCTGGCGCGCTTCTTGACTGACAAGCTCGCGCGCTTGGTGCCGTTGAACGGACGTCTCGACCTGCTGCGCTACCAGACGCGCTTGTTGCGGGACTTCGCCCTGTTCTCACCGCAGCGCTACGAGCACGCGGCGCGTCTGCTGACGGCCATCGGCAAGGATCTGGGTGGCTGGATCGCCCAGCAGAAGCGTGCGGCCAAGTGAAGCGCCACGGCAAGCTGTGGCCGCAGGTGGTGAACTTCGACAATCTCGTGCGCGCGGCGCATCAGGCGCAGCGCGGCAAGCGCTGGCGCGACAACGTGCTGGCCTTCAACCATCGGCTGGAGGAAGAGCTGCTCGGCTTGCAGGGCGAGTTGGCTTCCGGCCGCTACCGGCCGGGGGGGTACCGCACCTTCCGCATCGTCGAGCCCAAGAAGCGGCTCATTTCCGCCGCGCCCTACCGTGACCGCGTGGTGCATCACGCGCTCTGCAACGTGATAGCGCCGCTGTTCGAGCGCGGCTTCGTTTTCGACTCGTACGCCAACCGCGCCGGCTTCGGTACGCATCGCGCCTTGCGACGCTTCACACGCTACCTGCGCGGCAGCCGCTACGTCCTGTAGGCGGACATTCGGCAGTATTTCCCGAGTATCGACCATGCCATCTTGAAGGCGCGCGTGCGGCGCAAGATCAAGTGCCGAGACACCCTTGGCTTGATCGACACGATCCTCGACGGCAGCAACGAGCAGGATCCGGCTGTCGCGTACTTCCCGGGCGACGACTTGTTCGCGCCCCTGGAGCGGCGCCGCGGGCTGCCCATCGGCAACCTGACCAGCCAGTTCTTCGCCAACGTCTACCTGGACGGCCTCGATCACCTCGTCAAGGAGCGTCTGCGAGTGCGCAAGTACGTGCGCTATGTCGATGACCTGGCGCTCTTCGGCGACGACCGCACGGCCCTGATCGAAGCGCGCGTGGCGATCGAGGCGCACGTGCAGTCGCTTCGGTTGCGCCTGCACCCGGTCAAGACGCAGCTCTTCGAGACACGCCAGGGCGCGAACTTCGTCGGCTTCCGAGTGCTGCCCGACCGCATCCGCGTGCGCAGCGAGAACCTGCGGCGGGCGCGGCGCCGGCTGCGGCGCATGCAGCATCTCTATCGCACGGGCCAGATCGACGCGGCGCGAGTCACGTCATCGATCCAGAGCTGGGTCGCGCACCTGAACCACGCGGACACGTGGCGGCTCCGGAGAGACATCTTCGCCGGCCTTTCCTTCGAAAGGGGGTGAAGCGGGGCGCGCCATTTCGTGTTGTGCGGGGCGGGTCGTGGAACGACAACGCAACGAACTGCCGCTCGGCGTACCGCAACCACAACCACACGGACAACAGGAACAACAACGTCGGCTTTCGGGTGTTGTGTTCTGTTGCGCGAGCTCCCTGCGGCCGGAACCGATGGGTGGGAACCCGGCGGGCGAGCAGTGGGGGGAGTCCAGAGCGTGGTCCGGAGATGGGGGTGACCCCATCCGAAAATCAACCGGCCCCGGGCGGTCGAGTAGCGCCGAGCGAAAGCCCGTTCGGGGCCACCTTCGCTGACGGCAATGCAGGAGACAAGGATGCTCAGGCGTGTCGCGGCGATCTTGCGCAGGGTCGACCAGTTGGAGCCGGCGCTTGCACTGGGGCTTGGGCTGGCGGCGGGCACAGGCGTGTGGTGGGTTGCCGTGACCGTCGCGCCGCCCCTGGCTGTGTGGGTGGGCGGCGCGCTGCTCGTCGGGGCGCTCGCACTCGCGTTCAGCGGCGGGCCGGTCGTCGTGCCGGAGTCGCCAACCGCTGCAACGTCATCATCGGTGGACGATGCGGTCGACGCGCGGGGTGCGGGCGCCTCGCCGCCGGCGGACCGTCGCGACACCGAGTCGGCTGCTCCGCTTCCGCCGGGCATTCGGTCTCTGGAGAGCTACCGCTACGCGGTCGTCACCGTCGACGAGCGTGGTCGGGAGCGCGCACGGCGCGAGGCGGAGGCGCGGTTCTTCGCGGAGGACTTGGGCGATGGCGTGACGCTGGCGCTGACGCTCATCCCCGGGGGGCGCTTCCTGATGGGCTCCCCGGAGGCGGAGGCTGCGCGCCACGCAGACGAGGGGCCACAGCGCGAGATCAGCGTCGGCCCTTTCTACCTCGGCCGCTTCACCGTCACGCAAGCCCAGTGGCGCGTGGTCGCGCGCTGGCCGAAGGTCGCGCGCGACCTGCACCCTGAGCCCTCGCGCTTCAAAGGCGAGGATCGACCGGTCGAGCGGGTCTCGTGGCACGACGCCGTCGAATTCTGCCAGCGGCTGTCGCGACGCACGGGGCGGGAGTACGGCCTGCCGAGCGAAGCACAGTGGGAGTACGCCTGCCGCGCTGGCACGACCACGCCGTTTCACTTTGGCCCGACGATCACGCCTGACTTGGTGAACTACGACGGAAACCACCCCTTCGGGGCCGCGGCCAAGGGCGTGTATCGAAACGAGACGACGCCGGTGGGCAGCTTCGGTGTGGCGAACGCATTCGGGCTGTTCGACATGCACGGCAACGTGTGGGAATGGTGTAGGGATGAGTGGCGTGCGGACTATCGCGCTCCACTGGTGCGCCGCGCGGCAAGTTGGCTGCGGCGACTGCTGAATAGGCAATTGGACGATCGTGTTGTGCGGGGCGGGTCGTGGAGCGACCGCGCTACGAGCTGCCGCTCGGCGTACCGCTCCCGCAGCCGCACGGACTGCCGGGACAACGGCGTCGGCTTTCGGGTGTTGTGTTCTGTTGCGCGGACTCGTTGATGCGGGAGCGCTCTTGCCCTTTGCCCTCTTGCACGTGATTCATTTCCAGGATGCTACGGAAGGCGACGCGCGCGAGCGCAGCTCGCGCGTGCCGGCCGAATGCGACCCCGAACTTGGGCGAGCGAGTGATCGAACTCGACCACGAGGTCGAGCCGGCGGTGGTCGGCGTGTGGCCGGTGATGGCTCGGGCGCCGACGGGTCGACAGCCGGCGGCGCTCAGATGGGCAGAGTCGTCGAGGCGACTGAGGCGTCGGTTTGGCCCATCGCATGTTCGAAGCGGCCAGGTACGAGCCGGCCAGCTACGGTCGGCACCGCAGGCGTGCCGTTCGCTCGGGTGGCCGGGGTCTGATGTGGTGCCCGTCGTGGTCGGCGAGGTCCAACCCAGGCAAACGGCAACGCGGGCGCTCGCTACGAGCGAGCCGATGTACGGGGCCGGACGCGAGCCCTGCTTTCCGGCTGAGCCCGACGGGTGCTGCTACAATCTCTGGAGTTGAGCCCATGGCAACTACGATGCAGCCCGTCACCGATGCCGATTTGGTTCGCATGCCGCGTGACGGCCGGAAGTACGAATTGGTCGACGGGGAGATCCGCGTGAGCCCTGCAGGCTATCGGCACGGATTGGTCAGCGTTCGCCTGACTGCCAAGCTCTGGACGTTCGTGGCCGCGCGTGGCCTGGGAGACGTGCTCGAATCCAGCACCGGCTTTCGGCTGCCCGGCGGCAACGTGCGCTGCCCGGACGTCAGCTTCGTCAGCGCTGCGCGGGTGCCCGCGGGCCAGCCCCAGGGCTTCGCGGAGTTGGCGCCTGATCTGGCGGTCGAGGTGCTGTCGCCCGAGGATCGCCAACGCGACGTCCTCGACAAAGTGGGCGAGTACCTGGGGGCTGGGGTACGGCTCGTGTGGGTAATCGATCCCGGGCAGGCCACGGCTGTGGTCTTCCGATCGCTCACCGACGTGCGGCGCGTCGAGCGCGACGGCGTGCTCGACGGTGAGGACGTCGTCCCCGGTTTCACCTGCGTGCTGAGCGAGCTGCTGGCTTAGCGGCCTTCAGTTCGAGCAAGCGTGCGACTTGTTCGAGGTTGTTCGCCTTCGTTCGCCGTTTCGGTGGTACACCGGTGGTACACGCGCGGCTCGAACGCCTGTCATGGCGTGTACCACGGTCCGGCTATCTGCTTTGTTTAGATTGCCTTGCGATGGTGACCCGCCAAGGACTTGAACCTTGAACCCAGAGATTAAGAGACAAGTTCTGGGCATCAACTCTTTCAGTCATCTATCGCCGATTTCAGTCGCAAATAGCCGCTAGAAAATAAGTTATCGAGACAGGCAGCGGGTGCAACGGGGAGCCGCCCGGTGCCCATCGGCGCCCCGAGTTGCTACCAATGTGCTACCAAACTCTCTCGCCCTCCCCGACGGTCTCCCAATTTGGTAGCATGAACTCATTCGCTCTACTCCTCAGAGCGAATGATTCCCACGCTACCGGGAGGCCCGATGAAGACCAACCTCAACGCCAAGTCCGCGGCTTCCCTGGGCCCGGGCGAGTGGTACGACGAGCTGATCCCCGGCTTCGGGTTGCGCGTGTCGGACCGCGGGCGGCGCGCGTGGACTTTCATCTATCGCTTCGAAGGCAAGAGCCGGCGCTTGTCGCTCGGGACGTGCCCGCCGGTCACGGCCGCGCAGGCGCGCGAGGCCGCACGCGCGGCGTGGCTCGAGATCCAGCAAGGGCGTGATCCTCAGACGCTCGCGTCCACCGAGCCCGGGCTCACGTTCGCGACGCTCGCGGAACGCTACCTGGCCGAGGGCATGGGCAAGCTGCGCGCGTCCACGCGCCAACAGTACGAGCGCCTGCTGCGGGTCGAGATCCTGCCCGTGTTCGGCGCGCGCGACCCCGTGGAGATCCGCAAGAGTGACGTGCGCGAGTGGTCGACGTCGCTGGCGCAGGTCAAGCCGGTGGTGGCCAACCGCGCGTTCGCGGTGATGCAAGTCGTGTGGTCGTTCGCTTTGTCACGCGACCTGGTGGAGGGATCGCCGTTCCTGGGGCTGTCGAAGCCGGCGGTCGAGACGCCGCGCGACCGCGTGCTGAGCGACGCGGAAGTCGTCACGGTGCTCCGGGCGCTGGCGGGCGAGCGCCCGGTGATCGTGGCGTTGTGGAAGCTGCTGCTGCTGACGGGACAGCGTCTCGGGTCGGTGCTGGCGGCACGTTGGAGCGACGTCGACTTCGAGCGCGGCGAGTGGCGCATCCCGATCACGAAGAAGGCTCGTGGGACCGAGAGCGGCGCGGGTCGCCCGCATCTGGTGCCGTTGTCGACGCAGGCGGTGGAGGTGCTGCGCGCGCTGCAAACGCTGTCGGGAGGCGAATGGGTGTTTCCGGGCGGGACGCCGCGGCATCGCGAGGCGAGCGTCGCCGAAGGCATCAAGAACCCGCAGAAGTCGGCCGAACGCATGCGCAAGGCGACGGGGCTCGCATTCACGCTGCACGACCTGCGGCGCACGGCAGCCACCGGCATGGCGCGGCTGCGGGTTCCGGTGGAGACGATCTCGCGCGTGCTCGATCACGCGGTGCCGGGGGAGTCGGTGTTGACGGCGAAGACGTACGCGCTGCATTCGTTCATCGAGGAGAAGCGCGCGGCGCTCGACACGTGGGGCGCGCACGTGGCCAGGCTGGCGGAGTCGGCGCGACGCAGCGACGCAGCCTGAGCGAATCGTGGATCAAGCTTCTGGCGCGCGAGTGCGCGGGGCCGCGCCACGAGCGCGTGCGCAGCGACACCCGTATCGACGCCACCGGCTCCATTTCCGAGCACCCTGTCGACACGCATCGCTGCCTGTTGGCGCGTGGCGGGCCTGACCCAATCGCTACCAGCCGAATCGAACTGCTGCCCGCGGCCGGCCCGATGCGCCCATCAGCCTTCGCCCGCAGCCTGGATCACCTCGTCGAGGAGCTGCGCGCTGATGCGAAAGCCAAAACGCAAGGACAGGCGTCGACTCGCGCCTAACCGCGGGTACGGTCAGCGCACTGTCGGCGCCAGGCCGAAGGAGATCCAACCGGCCCAGCGTCGCCAGGAAGATCAACGGCGCGGCCGGTCGGTCGAGCGGCCGCATCGGCCGAGAGGCGCCCCAACTCGAAGAGCTTGGCGGCGGAGGGGGTTGCCGAGAGGTGGCCGGCAAGATCGGCCACTTGTGGGGAGGGTGTCCACCGACCCTTGCCCATCCCAGCGGACACCGCGGGCGAGGTTCCAGCAACGTGGTGAGTGCCGCCTGGACCGCGGCAACTTGGGCGGGCGCCGAGCGCCGAGCACGCGTGCGTCCTCGGGATGCCGAGCCGGTGAGCATCGGGGCGCTCAAGGCGGATTGCTCTGGCTCATAAATGCGAATCTCGAGATGCGAATAGAGGCGTATTGACTTCTAAAATCATAGCAATATAATGAACGCACCATCGCAGGAGGGTGGCATAAAATGACCAGTGGCATGCTCCGAGGTATTTGCCAATACGGCGCAGCAGTGGTTTTCTTCTGCAGCATCGCGGGAAGCAGCGTTGCGGAGTGCCGCGGCCCGCGCGCCGCAGTACCTGCAAACGAGAGAGGCTCAGTGTGGATTGCTGCTCTCGATGCCTTCGCTGCTGAGCAGCCGGCTCTGAGCGAAGCTCAGGCAAGATGGGTTGATCGCGCGCGTGGGGTGGGCATCGACCTGTCCTCACCGAACGAAGTGAAACAAGGGACGGCAGTGCGGATTGCGCGAGATCTCGTCGCGAATGCCGCCGAAGTGTTTTCCGAGCACCAGATCGGTGCCCTCTTCTCGGCGATGGGGTCATTGCAACGCTGGTTGGCCGACGTTGCGGTAATCGCGCACCCTTACTGCAACTGTGTCCGCGGTCAGTCCTGTAGTCCCCTGCCGGGCACATGCACGTCCGGGTGCCTAACCTGGGATGGTTCGAACGCTGACGGGATCTGCTCATCGGCCAATTGAAGAATCCGGAAGGCTGACCAATCGCCGTCGCAACAGCTTCGGGCGGTCGCGCCGGATCGGCAAACGGTTGTCAGATCCGGCGCGCAGCGCGGGAGGTCTTTGTAGATCAGCACACTCCTGGGCCTGAACCCCGCCAAAGACCCGATTGCCTGAGCGCGCGATTTCGCACGTGCTCGATCACGCAGTGCCGGGGGAGTCGGTGTTGACGGCGAAGACGTACGCGCTGCATTCGTTCATCGCGGAGAAGTGCACCGCGCTCGACAGGTGGGGCTCGATCGGTTGCAGGAGGGGCGGTCCAGCCCAGGTCGCGCTCTTGCGCGGGGCGCGCACCGCGCAGGTCATGCGCCACGAGCGCCGACCAGCTCAGGCGAGCGGCTCCCACAGTCTCACCTCGCCGAGGCCGAACGAGCGCTTCTGTCCCGCACCGCGCAGCGCCAGAGCGCGCAGCCACGGCCAAGCGCGTGTGAGGTCGCCCGACAGCTCCACGAAGCCGCTCACGCCGGACAGCCGGAACGCGCCGTGGTTGCTGCGTGATCGGCGCAGGCCCTGGTCCTCGGCGTCGAGCGAGCGCACGTCGATCGAGACGCCGTCGAGTGTCGCTGCGGCCTGTCGGCGCGCTTCGTCGGCCAGCGCATCGCAGCCCGGTTTGCCGAGCCCGGCGCTGTCGCCGCTGTCCTCCAGATCCCATTGCACGAGGTCGTGGGCCAGGGTGCCGAGGATGTGCGCCAGCTCGCCGTCGGCGCGTTGGAGGGGCGACGCGAACTCGAGCAGCAGGCGCCCGCAGCCGGGCCGCCCGCGTCGCGCCCACTCGCCCAACGTGCCTTCGAACGTGACGTGCGTTTCGAGGTCGAAGGGCACCGCGGCTGCGCCATCCCACAGTCCGGCGCGTCCGGTTGCGGCCAGCGCCGCGAACGTCAAGTCACGTGCGGCGCACGCGCGACGACCCCACAACGTCACGGTCAGGTCGAGGCTCGATGCGCCCGTCTGGCGCACTGTCAAGCCGATCGGCGAGGGGTGATCGCGCCGCTGGGCTTCCGAGCGCGGCTTGTAGAGGGCCGGGATCGGGCACGTCGTCGGCGATTGGCAGACGACCGGGCGGCGTTCGTGTTCGGCCACGCGGTCGCAGC
>WBZQ01002733.1_pt1 | contig 11223 bp, 5 predicted proteins | sample 5204251 | NCBI WGS metagenome assembly WBZQ01 (sample SAMN12412402, study PRJNA552823) | activated sludge metagenome | isolation source: activated sludge from nitrification reactor of wastewater treatment plant... | place: USA: Virginia | collected 2017-09 | reverse complement strand
TCCGGTCTTGTCAGAAACACTGATCAGTGCCCGCGCAATGCTGGCCATGATGAACTCCTTCAACTATGGATATCGTGTGGGTGGGATCACATTGGACGAAAAAACGCCGTGACAATAGCAGATGCCTCGACGCCACTGCAAGTTGATCGCGCCGGAATGGCGACGTCTGCCCGACCATGCACACGCGGCACGCGCGCCGATTCGAATCAGGAGGAGAGCCTGGTCCGCGATTCCGGGCTAGCATGAGTCTTGACGTTGTGATACCCTTCGCACGATAGCCGTGTATCGGCCCGTGCCGATGCATTCCATCAATCAAGTAACACTCGAACTCTTGAGAAGACACCCACCCTGCGGCGGTCCATGCCGCAGTGAGGCCTCGTGCCTGGGTCGATAAGGGCTGGCGCATGTCGCGCGGAATCATTTTCGCAGTCGGATTGTTCGCACTCACACTCCTGGCGCTCATTTGTATCCCGCGACACCTCCCCGTGACGTCGTCGGCGAGCGGCCACCCCGCATTTCGCGCACACATCGACAACGGTCAACTGACGCTCTCCGGCGCGATGGCCAGCGAAGACGCCAAACTTGCAGCCGTCACGCGCGCGCAGGAACTGGCCAAAGGCCTCAAGCTTCGCGTCACCGACAACCTCGAGATCCTTGACGACGCCAGTCCCGCTGCATGGGAAGCCGCAGTACCGGCTCTGCTGGCACAGGTCGCCCTGCTGCAACACCATCAAGCCACCGTCTCACTCACAGACCAGACCCTGACGGTCAAAGGGACCGTTGCAACGGGCGAAGCCAAATCGAAACTTCTGCATGAGGCCGCCGCCGCAGTCGGCAGTGCCGTGCATGTGCAGGATCAGCTCACGGTGGCCTCGGCCACACCGGCAGCGCTGACCCCGGTCCAGGCCCCGCCACCGGTCCATGCCTCCCGTGCCCAGGTGCAGGCCGGACTGGACGACGTCCTGCGCGGCGAACATATCGCGTTTGAAAGCAACAGCGCCGTCCTCACCCCCAAGGGTCGAGCCGTCGTCGACAAGGTGATTCCGGCGCTGAAACGATCGCCGGAGGCGGTCATCGAAATCGGCGGCCACACCGACTCCTACGGCGATCCGGACTACAACCTCCAACTGAGCCGGACGCGCGCGGAATCCGTCCGCCAATATTTGGCTGACCATGGCGTGACCAATCGACTGACCGCCGTCGGCTACGGAGCCACCCGTCCGCTCAGCCAGGACCGGACGCGCGCCGCCTCGAAGAAAAACCGGCGGATTGAATTTCGTGTGAAAGAGGAACGGTGAACGTATGGGAGCCTTAATTCTGCAAATGATCGGATGCTTACTGGTGGCGGCGACCATCGGATTGATGATGGGGTGGCTCCTGCGCAGTTTCGCCACCTCCGAAAAGCGTCAGCAGTTGTCCGAAATTGCCACCCGGCTCCGCGGGCGTGAACATGAATTGGACACCCTCAACCACGAGTTGAAGGTACGCACCTCCGCCGTGCAGATGCTGGAAGGGAAAATGATCACCTCCGAGGCGGCGCTCAAGGACCTCACCGCCGACCTGGCGACGAAGGTGGAACAACTGACGGCCCTGCAAACGGAAGTGCGGGAAAAGGGCGTGCGCCTCCATGCCATCGAACGGGAACGCGATACGCTCCGGCGGGAAGTTGAGGAAGCCGAAAACAAGTACAGGGGACAACAGGCGGGCTTCGCCGAGATGCAGACCCAAATGGAAAATGCGGAGGACGTGCTCATCAGCCGCGACCAGGAAATCGCCACCCTCAAGACCTGGGTGGAACAACTGGCGCCGAAAGATGCCGAGATCGCCCGTCTCCGGGCACAGACCCAGGAACTGGAACCGTTCAGGGAACGGAGCAGCCGGCTGGAACAGGACCTGGAACGGACACGCGCACAAGCCGCATCCACCCTCCAGAACAAGGAGCAGGAACTCGACCGGCGTCAGGCCCGCATCACGGAGATCGAGGCCGAGTTGGCCCGCCTGCGGACACAAAACCAGGAAGATCTCGCGCGTTTTACCGAAACCGTCGAACAGCGGGATCAGGACATCCAGCGACTGCGAGCGACCGTGGACGAGCTGGAAGTGTTCCGCAGCGAAGTGGAGAAAAAGGAAATCGCGCTCCGCGAGGCGGAAGAGCGACGGGTCATGGATGTCAGCGAACGGGAGGAAGAGATCGCCGCCCTCCGCAAACGACTCGTAGAATATCGCGTGGCCCAACGGCATGGAGCGCAGGCCAAAGCTGCGGCTGCGTCCGAGTCCAACATGCAGGTCGGCTCAAGCACCGGACGGGGCACGGGAAAACACCGGCCGGCTCAAAAGGACGACCTCAAACAAATTCACGGGATCGGACCGGTGATGGAACGCGTGTTGAACCGGATGGGCATGTTTACGTTTCGCCAGATCGCCGAATGGCAGGATCAGGACGTCGAGCACATGGCCTCGGAGTTGAACACATTCCCGGACCGCATCCGCCATGACAACTGGATCGCCGGCGCCAAGGAGCAGCATTTCCTCAAGTACGGAGAAGAGCTATAGCGCTCTACCAACGTCACCCCTCGCACATCGACTGGCACGACGCGCCCGCGAAGTTCCCCTACTCCTCACTCATCCAGGCTCGGACGCAGCAGATACGGTCCATAGACCAACGCGAACAGCAGGTAGGCCCCACTCCACGCCGCGGCAGCCACAGCCAGCACGATCGTGGGTGGAAGGCCGGTGCCGAGACCAAAGACCCGCACCACCGCCCCGACCGTCACCAGACCGTACATGCCGACCGTCGCTGGCCCCGCATGCCGGGGACGTCCCGTGTGGCCGAGGCTGGCTCGGGTCATCACCCCCAGCGTCATCACGCCGATCGCACCGGTCGTCAGTGCATGAACCGCGTCCTCCTTCGTTAACCCGAGTCCTAGAGTAGCGCATCCGAGCAGGAGCAGCGCCGCCGCCACCCAGGCATATCCCCAATGCAGAATGAACACCAGCGGTTCACGCCAGGTGAGCCAGCCATACCAGCGCAGCAATCGAGCCACTTGCACCACCCCGGCGGCCACGAGGATCCAACCGGTAGGGTGTGCTTGAGGAACGACCGTCCAGGAGACAGCCGCCATCCCCACCAGCCCAATCGCAGCGGTATCAACAGGCGAGAATCGCGCGGGCCGTTCGGCTCTTCCCTGACCGCCAAGAAACTCTCTTGTGAAATTGGGCACCAGGCGCCCGCCGATCAGCGTGAGGAGCACCATCATCAGCGCGAGCGCCATACGAAACGGACCATCCGTATCCGCATGACTCAATACCGACTGATGAAACCACAGGTTGGCACAGGCATACAAACTGATCACGCCCCCGACCGGCGCCTGGTTCCAACTCTTCCCCGCGGCCAGCTCCCGCCAGACCACCCCGGCCAGACACACGAGAAACGCACTATCGAGCAGCGCCGAGAGTTGCGGCGAGCCGGCCGGAAGAGCCATGGCCGCTCGCCCGACCACCCACACTGCAAACAGCAGCATTAACTCCCTGCCCTTGACGGCGGGACGATCAGTCCAATTCGGCACGGCTGTGAGGAGAAAACCGGCAATGACTGCCGGGAGAAAACCAAAGAGCATCTCGTGCACGTGCCAATCCCGGGCCGTCGAGAGCAACGTGGCATTGCCCGTGCTGGCAAGGATGCCGATCCAGGCGGGAATCGCCACACCGGCGAACAACGCACCGCCCAGAAAAAACGGCCGAAACCCATAGGAGAAGAGCGCGATCTCTCCGGAGAACGGACGCCGTTCAACGCTATTGCTCATCCCCTCACGTCTCCCGCCTCAGTCCTCGACCTGACCACATGTCCAACTCGTGCAACCGCTATAGTAATACAAGGCAGCGAGCCATTGCGCGAGCCATGAACCGTTACACATGATCTCTGTCGGGCATGGACACGACGCCGGACTAGTCGATCTCATACCCGCGAACCGGCAGGTAGGGACCGGGTGCGTGCAGCAATTGGAAGGGATCATCTGCATCGACGCGAGGATTCTCTGCCGAGTGGTGAACGCACGGAGCAGGTCCGATCTCAACCGGCTCACGCCTGATCTCCTGACCGGTTCGACTCCGGTACACCAACTCATCGGTCTCTAAATCGTATTCCGGCAAGTCGGTATCCTCCCAGCGCTGCAAGAAATATTGCGCGTAGAAGGTATACAGGCCCTGCTCCTTCCGACTGCGCCGCAGGACATATTCCGGCATGTGCTGCACAGCCAGATCGGCGGGGCCATGCTGGAGCCAGAGATACTCGCCGAAGATCACCAGCTTGACCAGCGGAGCATCCGGATACAGCTTGAGCCTCACACTTTTCCCCATCGCTTTGAGACGCTTGAGCAATGCAATGCTCTGTCGAACGCTTTCCCGAAATGGTGGATAGGCATTGTCGGGATGGCCCAATGCCGCCAGACGGGCGCGCACATCCCGGTGGAACGGATTGACCAGAAGAATCTTCGCTTCCAGGCACGTCTCGAGGACCGACGACAAATCGCCGACGTGATCCACCAGGTTTTCGGCCCCACTGGAGCCGATCACCATGACCGACCGACCGCTCCCTTGCTCGTCCTTCAACGTCTGAATGCGCTGGTGCACCTCCGCCCCGCGTCGCGGGAAGAAGGACACGAGCCCGGCCCCCCGTGCAGCGTTGGCGAGCGCCCGATCCCGCAGACTGCGATGAACAAAGTTGATGCCGGCCATCAACAGCACGGCAGCGGTCATTTCAACCGCGATGAGTGACACCTTGTCCTGTTCGACCTGCGACCAGAACGACAAGAACCGGGCGGCTCCGAACGGCAACAGCAGCGCGAAGCCTGCGCTCATCGCCACAATGACAATGTGCTGCAGGCTACCTGCAGATTGGCGGAAGAATGCCAGAAGACTGGAACAGAATTCGTGAAACAACGATACACCTCTAGAACGGGTAAAAAGATTCCCACGGCAGTGACGGGCTGATCAGGCGAACGACGGAGGAACAACCTTCGGCGGTAGGCTCAGCGGTAACGGCAACGACTGCGGGCACAAACAACAATCGCGTAAGACTTCACTCGTTCGGAAGCGGCTGCCTCCGGATTCAGAAGGTCTTACGCGAACACCGTCACTCTAGCAGGTCCGGTTCGATGAAGCAAGGAAACCAGCAGACGCCACATCAGGAAGCGCGAGCCGGTCCCTCTCCTATAACAGGGTCGCCAGATACTCCAGCAGGAACACCAGACCGGTGCCGCCCGTCGGGAGCGCAATCGTGTGAAACAACGGATGCTGAGTGAACGGCAGAAAGGCGCCTTCCTGCGTCTGTTCGATCATCTCGACCATGCGTTCAACCTGACCACGCGCCTTCCGTTTGAAGAAGGGCTCGTCGGTCAATCCCTTGAGCCGCCGTTTTAATTGATCCAACGCCTCTCGTTTTGCCAGCTCAGCAGAACGGCGCAGATAGACGCCGTTGCCGAATGCATAGAGCGCATTGAGCGTGAAGATCGCCAGCAAGCCCGCGGGAAAATCCCATCGGTCGAAGTAGCTGTGGCGCGCAACCGCCATCAGGAACACAATGACGAACGGATAGTAGATCATGGTGCTGATGACCTGCGTGCGTTTGGCAATAAACTGAACGCCGAGCCACTCGTGTATGTAGGCCTCATCGACGCCAAGCTTTTTGGCTTCCCGCGCGAGCAGCCGGCTCGGCCACTCAATCCTGGTCTTGATCATGATGAAGATCAAACGGCGGCAGAGGCGTGTGGCGTCCACCACATAAAACATCAAGAGCGTCATCGTGACGACGCTCACGCCCAGGATGATGTAGTTGAGCGTGAAACAGGCTTGCCCTCGACAGGGCATGACGGGAAAGCCAAACTGCAGCATCAAGACGACGCCGAAGAACCCATACACCACCACCTGCGGCACCACGCGCCGCACTCGTTCCTGCCATGCGCCAAGCCGACGATACTCGTGCCAGAGATTCCGCGCCTCCGCCTTGCCGGATAAGTTCGGTCGCCAACGATGGATGCCGATCCACGAACGGGACGCACGCGGGATGTTGGCCTGGAGGCGGGACAGCCGAAATCGTCGCATCAATGCGCGATCGCTCTCCCACAACCGCCACCAGGAATGGGCGAAGAAGATCACGCAGAGCACAAACGCGAGCAAACGCAGACTCGTCGTCGGCCAGACGCTAATCCCGTCGGTGAACGAAAACGGCTCCCCGCCCGTGCCATCCAACATCGCACTGCCGAGCAGGCCGGCTGCGATCAATCCGATCAGCAGCGAACCCAGTGGAAGCCCACCCCCCCAGCGTCGACAACAGAGAGCCCAGAGTTCGCTGTTGATCAAGACGGCGCAGCCGAACATCAACCCGACGGCAAGCAGGAGCAGGCCAATCGTACGAACCGACGGAGGCCGCAGCGCGCCGCTGCTTGGATCCACATCGGGGCGAGCAAGATGGATGCTCGGAAGTGCGGTGGATTGATGCACCGGGTCCGGACTGAGATCGACGGCGCCATGCCGGCCGACCTCATACAGACGCGGCAACACCTCAGCCGAAAATCGTATCCCACTGGGCAGTACCAAAGGATCCGTCTTGGACAGAGGCTGGTCCTTCGCCGAGGGGTCCCGAAGATACCCCACAGCCCGCAACACGGAATAGAAGAGCGCGGTTTGATAACTATCGCGGAACGGCGGGATGGGCGTCTGAATCCCGGGATCAAGTTCAAGCCCGAAATGCGAGGTGACGACCAGATTCCGCGTCCAGGGCAATTGACTGGAATGGGTCAACCGGGAGTCGAGGTCGGTCGTGAAAAAAAGCGCGTGGGGAAAATTCTTGCGTAACGCCTGCAGGATCATGAGCTTGTCGTAGACATCGCTTCCCAGCACGCCGATGGCCTTGAACTCGCCATCGGGGGTGGCTTCCTCCTTCTTCAGCTGCTCCACCAAACGACGCAGGTAATCGAGCTGGCTTCGACCAACCGGGGTCTCTTCGACCACCGGCTCACCACCGAATCCCTTCTCACCCGGTTTGCCCTTGGCAGCGCCGGTATCCTTCCCGTTGTCCTTGGGCGGCAATTCCCCGTCGAGGCCGGCGAGATAGGAATACCGATGCACCCAGCTCGGATAGTGCTCATCGCGCAGCGCATCGAGATGCGGCGCCAGTGCCTGAGCGGTGATCGGTTCTGCCGGTGCTTCTGCCAATCGCTTGGCGACCGCCACGAACGTCCGCGGTAGGGATCGCCCATAGAGCGTGTCCCATTCCGAGATCAGCGCAATATGAGGAATCTCCGAGGCCGCCGTCAGGTCGATCTTGCGACGCTGGAGTTCCCTCACCAGTTGCTCGGCCAGCATGTCGTCGGTCCCGATCGTCCTGACCAAGCGGAACCCGCCTGCCTTGAACCACTCCTCGACACCCTTCGTTGATGGCTGTTCTGCCCCTTCGCCCAACAGGATCGGATCCGCAGCCGTCGCCCAGGAGGAATAAAACTCGGCGCCACTCAACAGAGGGCACACGGCCGGCTGAGGCGTTACCCCAGTAGGTTTGAGTTCCTCCAGCATGGCGCTCAGCGAGCCGGAGGTGCGAGGCCCTAATATCCGATAGGCGGCGGGAGTCGCCTTCAGTTCCCTCTCGAGGTCATGCACCAATCTCTTCAGTTCGTGTAATGGCTTCGAACCGAGATCCTGCTCTCTCAGCCACAGGACCAGAATATGCTGCGCCTCTTGCTTGCCGTGCTGGCCCGGTTTGGAGACCCCTGGCCCGGGAAGAAACCATTCGGAAGGCACGACCGTGTGCGCATTCGCCGTCGCGTTCCATTCAAAGTACCGGATAGATTCTCCGGACTCCGGAAGATACCCGGCCGCCCCCAACGCCGACACCAGCGCATAGCGGTCGCGCAACCTCGACTCCACGCCGCTCGCATAGGGACTCCCGTCGACAAACACGGGCAGCAACAGAAAGGAGAAGAGCCCCTGGGCGGTTTGAGCTCCATCGACCAGGCCCGGCGAGGTATGGTGGTCGTGTCCCCCGCCACCCCCGGCAGCTTTTTCTTTCTGCTGATGGGTCGCCACCGCCTCGAACGGATCCTGCCAGAGCCGGGATTGCACGCGATCACGAACGACTGCGGCAGACTTCTCCGCCTCCTTATCGATCGGCCGCGATGTCTTGATGGGCGCCTGATAGATGATCAGGCTGCTCACCGCGGCGAACAACAGCGCGATGAGGCCGGCCAGGGGCAGTTTCGGTTTGTCTTCCTTTGGTTCCGCCATTAAAGCGACCTGTTCACGAGCCGTGATGATCGCGGCTCGGACCTTCACACATGAACTGCCGCCAATTGCTCTCTACGCAAAATCAGCGACAGGCTAGTCTCGAGGAACGAAAGTGTCAATGGAGAGAATGAGGGAAGCGGGTGATCGGAGGAGGCTCCCTGCTCGCGCAACGCGCGGTCTCAGAAAACCCTCGTTGGACGCGCGCACTTGGAGCCTCCCCCGCCCACCTTCTACGAACGGGTCGGCAGGAGGTTTGACTTCAACTTTCCCTCTCACTACAATCCGATCTCGTGGCATCACAATTCGTTCATCTTCATCTCCACACCCAATACAGCCTTCTCGACGGCGCCAATCAAATCGACCCCCTGATGCAACAGGTGAAGTCGTTCGGGCAGCCGGCCGTCGCGATGACCGATCATGGCAACATGTTCGGGGCGGTGGAGTTTTACCGGAAGGCCAGGGAACATGGCGTCAAACCCATTATCGGGTGCGAAGCCTACATGGCGCCGGGGAGCCGGCTGGAGAAGAATTCACACCTCGCGCACAACGACTACTACCATCTCATCCTGCTGGCCACAAACCTCAAGGGATACCAGAACCTCATCAAATTGGTGAGCAAAGCGTATCTTGAGGGGTTCTACTATAAGCCACGGATGGATAAGGAAATTTTACAGCAACATCACGAAGGACTGATCGGTTTGTCCGGTTGCCTGAGTGGTGAAGTTGCCTATCTTATCGGTCAGAAAGATCTGGCCGGCGCCACCAAGGCCGCGGGCGAGTATCGCGAGATTTTCGGCAAGGACAATTACTACCTCGAACTGCAGGCCAACGGGCTGGAACACCAGCGCATCGCCAACGACGGACTGCTCGACATCCATAAGAAGCTTGGTATCCCACTGGCCGGCACCAACGACTGCCACTACCTGAAAAAAGAAGACTCGCGCCCGCACGACCTCATGTTGTGCTTGCAGACCGGGAAGACGATCAACGATCCCAATCGCATGAAGTTCGACACGGACCAGCTCTACGTGAAGTCCACCGACCAGGCATTGGTCGAGTTCAAAGAAATGCCGACGGCTGTATCTAACACCGTCAAGATCGCCGAGGCCTGCACGCTCGAACTGGCGCTCAACAAAACCTATCTGCCCCAGTTCAAAGTCCCGGAAGGGCTCACCCGCGAGCTGTACGTCGAGCAACTCGCGATGGAAGGCCTGGCCCAACGCCTCAAAGAACGACCGAGCTCCATCCCTGAGCTGGCGTATCAGATCCGGTTGAAAGAAGAAATCGCGGTCATCTGCTCGATGGGATTCGCCGGCTATTTTCTGATCGTGTGGGACATCATCAAGTTCGCACGCTCGCGCGGCATTCCCGTCGGACCCGGTCGCGGCTCCGCCGCCGGCAGCCTCGTCGCCTATGCCTTGCGCATCACCGACCTCGATCCGCTGGTCTACTCGCTGCTGTTCGAGCGATTCCTGAACCCCGAGCGCGTGTCCCTCCCCGATATCGACATGGACTTCTGCATGGATCGCCGGGATGAGGTCATCAACTACGTCATCCACAAATACGGCGAAGACCACGTCGCGCAAATCATCACCTTCGGAACCATGAAGGCCAAGGCCGCCATTCGCGATGTCGGCCGCGTCCTCGAAATGCCTTACGCCGAAGTCGACCGGATCGCCAAACTCGTCCCCGACGATTTGAAGATGACGCTCGATAAGGCGCTCGAACAGGAACCGCGCCTCAAGGAACTCGTCGACAAAGATGTGAAGGTCAAGGAACTCATGTCGGTGGCGCAGTCCCTCGAAGGATTGGCGCGCCACGCCTCCACACACGCGGCCGGCATCGTGATCTCGGATCAGCCGCTCACGGAGCATGTCCCGCTGTACAAAGGCCCCAAGGACGAAATCGTCACCCAATATTCCATGGGTGACGTCGAAAAAATCGGCCTGGTGAAATTCGACTTTCTCGGTCTGAAGACGCTCACGATGATTCAGCGGGCCGAGTCCCTCGTCAACCAGGGCCGCCCCGATCAGCCGCCACTGCGAGTCGAACAATTACCCTTCGACGATCCCGCGACCTTTGCCCTGCTGTCCTCCGGCAAAACCACCGGCGTGTTCCAGTTGGAAAGCTCCGGCATGCGCGATCTGCTGATGGGACTCAAGCCCGACCGGTTCGAGGACATCATCGCCATCATCGCGCTCTATCGCCCGGGTCCCATGGATCTGATCCCGGACTTCATCAAGCGCAAACAGGGCAAGATTCCGATCGCCTATGAGATGCCCGAGCTGGAACCGATCCTGAAGGACACGTACGGTGTCATCGTGTATCAGGAGCAGGTCATGGCCATCGCCAACAAGGTGGCCGGATTCTCGCTGGGACAAGCCGACATTCTCCGCCGCGCCATGGGAAAGAAGAAGCCGGAGGAAATGGAAAAGCTCCGGGTCCAATTCCTGGAAGGCGCGAAGCAGAAAAAAATTGCGGAGAAGAAAGCCGACAAGCTCTACGAGCTGATCCAGAAGTTCGCCGGCTACGGCTTCAACAAGTCGCACGCCGCGGCCTATGCAGTGGTCTGCTACCACACGGCTTATCTCAAGGCGCACTACCCGACGGAGTTCATGGCCTCCCTGATGACGACCGACATGGGCAACGCCGACAAGATCGTCGGCTACTTCACTGAATGTCGCGGACTCGGGATCCCCGTGCTCCCGCCGGATGTGAACCAGAGCCAGAAGGACTTTGCCGTCGTCGACAAGAGTATCCGGTTCGGCCTGGCGGCCATCAAGAATGTCGGCGAGGGCGCCGTCGAAGCGGTCATCGAGTCGCGCAAAGAAGACGGCCCGTTCCGATCCTTCTTCGATCTGTTCCGCCGCGTGGATCTCCGCAAGCTGAACAAACGCATGATGGAAGGGCTCATCAAGGCGGGAGCCTTCGATTCCATGGGAGGAC
>WBZQ01002732.1_pt1 | contig 11225 bp, 12 predicted proteins | sample 5204251 | NCBI WGS metagenome assembly WBZQ01 (sample SAMN12412402, study PRJNA552823) | activated sludge metagenome | isolation source: activated sludge from nitrification reactor of wastewater treatment plant... | place: USA: Virginia | collected 2017-09 | reverse complement strand
CGTGGGCGGAATCGGATTGCTCGGGTTTTGTCTCTATCTCTTGAAGACGCACAAGGGGGCGTAAACCATGTTCAGCGGCATTGTGGAAGAGATGGGCGCGGTGTCCGTCCTGAATAAGGGGGTGGCCGGCACCAGGCTCACCATCATGGCCTCGACGGTCATGACCGACCTGACCATTGGCGCCAGCGTGAGTGTGAACGGCGTCTGTCTGACGGCCGTCGTTCGAACCGACCATGATTTCTCGGTGGACGTGTCGCCGGAAACCCTCGCTGTCACCACCCTCGGCAATCTCATCACCGGCGCACCCGTCAATTTGGAACGGGCCATGAAATTGAACGAGCGGATCGGCGGACACATGGTCTCCGGTCACGTCGACGGCATCGGCGCCATTCGCAGCCGGCATCAGGACGGCAATGCGTTGGTTCTGGAAATTGAGGCGCCCAAAGACATTCTGCGGCTCTGCGTCCAGAAGGGCTCGATCACGGTGGACGGCATCAGCCTGACCATCAACGAGGTAACCGAACGCTCGTTCCTCGTGTCGATCATTCCCCATACGGCGAAGGTGACGACGCTCGGCCTGAAACAGGTGGGCGATAAGGTCAATCTCGAATCTGACCTGATCGGGAAGTACGTCGAACGGCTTCTGCAGGAACGGGGACTGCTCCCGCCAAAACCTACGCCGGTCATCGACAAGGACTATCTGCAGCGCCGCGGCCTGATTTGACAGGACCCTGAAAAAATCCGCCAGCCGCGTTCTCGCGTCGATCAGATCCTCAACGTACCCAGAGGGTACGCCTCGGCCCCCTAAGACACTGCCGGCTCACCGTCTCGCCGGCGTCCACAAACGTGGCGCTCATTATTCTTCGCGCCGTGGACCTCGCTGCGGTCTGGCTGGACGGCCTTTTTGAGCATCCTGTTTGATAACACGTCATAACCAGCCGTTTTTCGACACACCGGCTGGGTCACGTTCGCTACTTCAGCAGAAACCCCTTGGAGTCTTCGCCCGACGCCGTCGTGACGGTCATGATGGCCATGCCCTTGCGCTTGCCGGCCGGCACCGTGGCGGTGATTTGCGTCGGACTGTCGAGCTGGAAGGTGGCGGAATGACCCGGCCCGAAGGAGAGGGACCGCAGACATTCGGCCGGGCCGAAATTTCGTCCGGTGATGGTGACCTTGTCGCCGGCTTTTCCTTCGTCAGGTTGTACGGATTCGATGTGCGGTGCTTCGCCAAAACAGGCTTGGGCTTTAGCGGCTGTTTCCGCCGAGGCATACTTCGGGGCCGGAGATTTGGCAGGGGCGGGGATGGCCTTCCGACTTTCTCCCTTCTTCACTGACTTCTTCTCAGGCGCCTTTTTCTCCGCCGCAGGAGCCTGGCCTGCGGGTTTCTGAGCGTCCGCGGCTCCCACGGGAGCTACTCTTCCCAATAACATCAGTCCCGTAACCATCGACCACAGGATACCCTGTGTCGCACGTTGCCTTTGCATGACCGGCCTCCATGCTTAGCGTTAAAGATGAGGTTCAGTTCGCACTGAGCGAGCTTAGTCTTCGATCGTGGAAATATCGCCCACGTCTTGTCCCAACTCCTTCGCTTTGAGGACGCGTCGCATGATTTTGCCGGAGCGCGTTTTTGGCAACGATGACACGATGTCGATTTCCTGCGGCACGGCGATTTTTCCCAGTTCCTTCAGCACATGGTCCTTGAGCGACTGCACCAGTTCTTTCGAGTCATGATAGCCCTGCTTCAAAATGACGAACGCTTTGATCGCTTCTCCGGCGGTACGATGCGGTTTGCCGATCACGGCGGCTTCGGCCACGGCTTCATGACTCACCAGCGCGCTTTCGACCTCGGCCGTACCGATGCGATTCCCCGCCACTTTGATCACGTCGTCGGCACGGCCCATGAACCACATGTAGCCGTCCTGATCCTTACGGCAGACGTCGCCCGCCGTATAACAATTGGGGATTGTATTCCAGTAGACCTTGTAGCGATCGGGGTCTTTGTAGATCGTGCGCATCATGGCCGGCCAGGGTTTCTTGATGACGGCGAATCCACCGGCATTCCCGGGCAGGCTGTTTCCTTCCTTGTCCACCACGTCGGCCTCAATTCCCAGGAACGGCCTCGTGGCCGAACCGGGCTTGAGCGGAACGGAGGGGAGGGGGGTGACCAGGATCGAGCCGGTTTCCGTCTGCCACCAGGTGTCCATGATGGGTTTGTCACTGCCGGTCACGCGATAGAACCATTCCCAGGCTTCAGGGTTGATGGGTTCGCCGACGCTGCCGAGAATGCGCAACGTGGACAGGTCGTATTTCTTGGGCCAGTCTTCGCCGTACTTCATCAGGAGCCGGACGGCGGTCGGCGTCGTGTAGAAAATCGACACGCCGTACCGCGCGATGAGATCCCACCAGCGACCGGGGTTCGGATAGTCGGGCTTGCCCTCGGCCATGAGGATCGTTGCGCCATTCAGCAGCGGCCCATAGACGATGTAACTGTGTCCCGTCACCCAGCCTGGGTCGGCCACGCAGAAATACACGTCCTCTTCTTTGAGGTCGAACACATATTTCGTGGTGATGTAGGTGCCGACCATGTAGCCGCCATGGACGTGCACGACGCCTTTGGGTTTGCCGGTGGTTCCGGACGTATACAAAATGTAGAGCGGCGTTTCGGCGTCGAGCGGCTCCGCGGCACAGACGGCGCTCTGTTCTTTCAGCCATTCGGTCCAGTCGATTTCTTTCGGCGCGGTGAGCGCGACGCTGAGGGCGTCCCGGCGCACCACGACGACTTTTTCTATAGAGGGACAGGACTGCACGGCTGCGTCCACCACTGGTTTGAGGGGAATCGTTTTTCCGCGGTCGTAGCCGACGTCGGCGGTGATGACGAGACGGGCTTCGGCATCCTGAATGCGGCTCGCAAGGGCCGGCGCACTGAACCCGGAATACACGACGCTGTGGATGAGACCGAGGCGCGCGCAGGCCAACATGGCCACAACCTGTTCGGGGATTTTCGGCAGATAAATCGTGACGCGATCGCCCTTGTTCAAACCGAGCGCTTTGAGGGCGTTGGCGCACCGGTTCACCTGGCGCAGCAGCTCTCCATAGGTGAAGATGCGTTCCTCACCGTTTTCGCCCACCCAGATGATGGCCACTTTATTGCGGCGCCAGCCGTTCGCATGGCGATCGAGACAATTGTACGAAATATTGCAGGTGGCGCCGACGAACCATTTTGCCCAGGGGTAGTTCCATTCGAGGACCCGGCTCCATGGCGAGAACCAATCCAGCTCCTTGGCCACGCCGTCCCAGAAGGCTTCGGGATCGGCAATGGATGCCTTGTACGCCTGCTCGTAATCCGGAATATGCGCCGCCGCTTTGACCCGAGCGGACGGCTGAATGACACGGCCTTCTTTCAACAGCGTATCGATCTTCTCGCTCATGAGTGCCATACCTCCACAAAGCGCGGGCCTGTCCCGTGCGCGGTTCAATCTGTGCGGCATTATGCGGATGGGGCAGAGGAACTGCAACCCTTGCGCCGCCGTGCGTCGTCGCTCTCAAGCGGAGAACGGCCGCATGGGACAAGCGTTAGCGCGGAGTGCCTTTCTTGACAGTCGGGACGGAGCGAGGGTAGGCTGAGTCCGTTGCTGTTCACTGGATCATCCTGCTGATGCGTTCGCCGAGATCTCTCAGTTTCCCCCGGATGATCACCTGCCTGGCGGCCTTGCTCGTCGCCGGAATGTCCACTGATCATGCGGCTGCCCAAGTCGGGAAGCCGGAAGGACTCTATTACAAATCATGGGCCGTCGTCGTCGGCGTCGAGAATTATCTCGTCGCGCCAAAGGTGTCGGGAGCGCTCGAAAGCTCGCACGCGGTCGCTGAGGCCTTGCGAGGCCTCGGGTTTGATGAGGTCCTCGAAATCCAGGACAAGGAGGCGGCCTCCAAACGGCTGCTCCACATCCTCAACGATTACCTGCCCCGTAAGGTAGGGCGGCAGGATCGTATCGTTTTCTTTTTTACCGGCCACGCCGGGGTGACGCAGGATTCTCAATCCAAGGATTTGGGCTTTGTGGTGCCGTGGGACGCGCAGCTCAACAATCCCGCCAAAGCCATCACGCTGGATCAGCTGAAAGAGTTCAGCCGGCGATCGGCTTCCAAGCACATCCTCCTGGTGTTCGATGCCAACCTGCGCGGCTGGGACGTGACGGCGCCGCAGCCGCTCTCGCTGGAAGGGCGCTTGTCGCCGGAAGATGACACTGAGAAACGGTCCGTACAAGTGCTCATGGCGGGCGAGAAGGAGGAAGCCGTCGCTCACGCGTCGGGGCAGAGTGCCTTCGTGACGGCGCTGGTGGCCGGGCTGAAGGGTGCGGCGGATCTGAATAAGAACGGCTGGATTATGGCCAGTGAACTCGCGACCCAGGTAAAGCAGGATGTCGAGCGTGAGACCAACGGTGGGCAACATCCGCAGCTCCTTCAACTCGAGGGAGACGGCGATGTCATCCTCGTCGAAGGGCGGAAAGAGATGTTTTCCCTCGGCAAGGAACCGAGCACCGAAGCGGACCGGATGAAGGAAGCCCGGGTTCAATATGAACAGGCGTTCGCCCTGTTGCAGCAGCAGAAGTCGGCGGAAGAAGCGCTGGAACGGCTCAATCGCGCGATCACCTACGATCCGTCTTTCGGCGACGCGTATGTGTTGAAAAGTTTTATCCGTCTGGAAGTGTTGCCTAACCTCGAGGAATCATTGGCGGCGGCGCAGGCCGCGGTCCAGCACGCACCCCAAAATCCGGACTCCCACTACTCATTGGCGCTGGTCCTCGAAAAGAAAGGCCAGCACCAGGAGGCGGAGCGGGCGATGCTGCAATCACTGGCTGTCAATCCCGCCTATACCGATGTCTATTTTTCGTTAGGCACGCTGTACGCCGACCATTTGAATGAGCCACAGAAGTCGATCGACGCCTTTCGCCGGTATCTGGAATTAGGCGGCCAGAGTGAGCGCGCCACCCGCGCCGTTCAGGGTGATCGCGCTCCCGGTGAGAAGCCCGCCCCCTAGCAGCATTCCTGACCCACCTGCAATATCGTCAGACCCGATTGAGCCTTCTGTGCCGAGAGGGGGCCGGTTGCGACGTCGTGCTTCTCACGCCACGGCTAGTCTTTGCCGCCGCCTTTCAGATACCCCAGTCCGATCTTCAACGCCCGACGCGTGATCTCGGGCCAACGCACCTGCGGATATTCCGCCAGCACGGCGGCCGCCTTCGGATCCTGAATATCGAGTTGAACGACCCGAATGATGCCGTCTTCAATCTGAACGTCAGCCATCTGTGTGATCTCCTTCGCGCATACTACGTAAAAATGTTTTGGTTGCGGCGTGCGGACGTCAACCGCAAAACCGGTTCCGCGTTGACAGCCTTGGGGGTGCATGTTAGCATAAAAACTCGTTTTTTCGCGCTATTGTGTCGCGTTATCCAGTGAACCACACACATCGATTTTCCACCATCTTGCCGCATACAACCGAGCCATCGGGTCTCATAGGTACCACACCAAGGAGGAATCGTATGAGCAGAGCAGAGGGGGCTTTCTCGAAGTTCACCGGGAGCGCGCTGGCGCTTGTGCTCATTATCGGGTTGACGGCCTGCGGTGGTCCTCCGAACTGGGTCAAGAAGGGATCCGGTGCGTTCAATGAAAAAAGCGATAAATCCTTCTATGGCGTCGGCTCGGTGGTGGGCGTGCGGAACGAACCGTTAGCCTGGGACACGGCGGAGAATCGCAGCCGCGCGGAAATCGCCAAGACCTTTGAAACGTATACTGCCTACCTCATGCGCGACTATGCCGCCTCCACGACGGCGGGTGATTTCTCCCGCAACAGTGAAGAGCAGAACATCGAGCGGGCTGTGAAAACGTTCTCCGCCGTCACACTGAACGGCGTCAAGCCCATGGACCGGTACAAGGATGAGAAGTCCGGCACCTATTATGTCCTCACCAAGCTCAGCCTCGAAGATATGAAGAACAATCTGGAGCAGGCCAAAGAACTCAACAGCCAGGTCCGGGACTTCGTGCGCAAAAATGCCGACCGGTTGTTCGATCGTCTGGAGAAAGAAGAGGACAAGCGGGCCACAAAATAATCGAGGCGTGATCCGAGCCTGTTGCCGGGAGGAGTGAGCATGATCGAGTGGCGGAAGCGTTCGGGGTTGCGGGCATGTGCGGTGGGGCTGCTGGTGGGATGTGCCGCCGCAGCCAGCGGGTGCGGACACGAGACCAAGGTGACGCGTGTCGATACGGGCACGGTGACCGACCTCAGCGGGCGGTGGAACGATACGGATTCCCAAATGGTCGCTGAGGCCATGGTGAAGGAAGCCCTCGCGAATCCCTGGCTCGGCAACTTTACCAAAGGCAAGAATCGTCAGCCCGTGGTGATCGTCGGGACGGTGCTCAATAAGAGCCATGAGCATATCAACGTGCAGACGTTCGTAAATGACCTGGAGCGTGAATTGACCAACTCGCAGAAAGTCACGTTCGTCGCGGCTAAGGGCGAACGGGATGAGGTGCGCGAGGAACGCCGGGAGCAAGCGGTTCACGCCCGCGAAGATACGCAAAAAGCGCCGGGCAAGGAAATCGGCGCGGACTATATGATGCGCGGCAGTATCGCTACGATACTTGACGAACAGGACGGGGCCAAAGCGGTCTTCTACCAGATCGATCTGGAGATGGTCGACATGGAGAACAATGTGAAGTCCTGGTTCGGCCAGAAGAAGATCAAGAAAGTCATCGAAAAGAAACGCACGATTTTTTAGCCAGACGTATTCAGTTGAGACCCCACCTCACATCGACCACGGCCTCCCCTCAGGGAGGCCGTTTCATTTCTTGGCCCTCGTTGTCGTTGATCTGTTGGACTCTGGTGTGTGTGCTGTCCGGCTGCGGGCTGTCCTCCAACCACTACCTTCTCATCGATCAAAGCCTGGCGGCGCACGACGCGCGACGGGCTGATGCCATCATGGCGGAGGCGGAGTCAGAATACGGTCCGCGCAATCGTCTCCTCTACAGTATGGATCGGGGCATGACCCTTCATCTCGCCGGCGAATACATGCAGAGCAATACCCAGCTTGAATCGGCGGCGCAGGAAGTCGAACGGCTCTATACGAGGACGATCAGGACCGAGACCGCGGCCTTCCTGACCAACGACAACGTCCTGCCGTATGAAGGCGATCCCTATGAACATGTGATGATCAACATCATCAAGGCGCTGAATTACGCCGCGATGGGGCAGCTGATGGAAGCCGTCGTCGAAGCCCGGCAGATCGATCATCGGCTGAACGTCTTGTCCGATACCGCCAAGGAAAAGGACGGCTACCGGGAAGATGCCTTTGCCCGTTATCTGACCGGCGTGTTGTACGAGTCGACCGGCGATCTGAATAACGCCTTCATCGCCTATCGGAAGGCCTATGACATTTACGAGGCGACGAAGACATGGGCCCGGACGCCCATGCCGCCGATGCTCCGCGCGGACTTACTGAGGACGACCGATGCGCTGCATATGACGACAGAGTTCGAAGACTATAAGCGCCTGTTTCCCGGCACGCAGTGGATGCCTCGTGCCGAGCAACAGAATCTCGCCCAGATTGTCGTGATCGGCTATAATGGCCGCGCGCCGCGCAAGGAAGACGCGTTTTTCGACATTCCCATCAGTCTGAGCGCGCTGCAGTTGGTCCTGCTGAATCGCGGCGTCATCCATGCGTCCAATCGTCAGGAACGCCGCGTGGCGGACAGTGTGCTGTACGGCTTGAACGGACGAGTCGTGCGGGTGGCCCTGCCCAAACTGATCCTGCAGAAAACGCAGGTGGTGCATGAGACGGTGACCTTGATCCCTCGAGGAGGAGAGCCGATTTCTGCCACATCCGAATTAGTCTACAATGGCACCGCGCTGGCCGAGCGATCCCTCTCCGATCGCATGCCTGGAATTACGACGAAGGCTCTCGCCCGGGCGGCCGTGAAATTTGCCGCGGCCGAGGCCGCCACCCGCGGCTCGCAGCATGCGGTGAACAAAGGCGATGCGCCGTGGGTCGGATTACTGGTGGGTGTCCTCGCGCATGGGCTGGCCGTGGCGTCGGAATCTGCCGACACCAGAAGTTGGCGCACCTTGCCGGATGAGATTCAGATTTCCCGCCTGTGGGTGCCGCCCGGCGAATATGAGAGCCGGATTCAAGCCATGGTTCGAGGCAATGGAACGCCGCAGGTCGAGGCCCCGCGTCCTCTCCTTCTGCGGGCTGGGCAAACGCTGTTTCTGATCGAACGGGTGATGTTATGAGGGCAGTTGGAGCCATGGCCTTGGATCGAGGGACGCGAATCAGCTTCGTGGCTCTGGTCCTGCTCTTGTGTGCTGGATGCGGGTGGGTCGGCGGGGCATCCCGCCCGGCCTGGATCGAGGGAAACAGTCCCCAATTTCCTTCCACGCAGTACCTTGTAGGCGTCGGCCAGGCCGATTCCCGCCCGCAGGCGACTGAACAGGCCTATGCGGCGGTGTCACGGATCTTTAAAGCTGAAATTACCGCGCAGGCCAAGGATTGGGAGTCGTACCTGGTCGTCGAATCCCGCGGGCAGACGAACACGCAACGCAAACTGATTCTGGACAATGTCACACGGGTGACGACGGATAAGGTGCTGGAAAATGTCCAGATCCTCGATACCTGGTTTGACCAAAAGGCGCGACAGTACTATGCTCTGGCAGGCATGAACCGGGCGCAAGCCGAATCGGCGATGCTGGAACGTCTGGCCGACCTCGATCGGTCGATTCAGACGGAAGTGACGGAAGCGCATCAGGCCCAGGACAAGCTGGCACACGTGCGGAATCTGAAGCGAGCCGCCAAGAATCTGATCCTCCGCGAAGCCTACAACACCGACCTGCGCACAATCCGGTCGAACGGGCAGGGGCAGCCTGCCGTCTATCGGGTGGCCGAATTGACCGCTGAACTGGAGGAGTATCTCGCGGCGAATTTGGGCATGGCCGTGAAGGTCTCAGGTGAGCAGGCGGAGCCGCTCGAGCGGGCGCTCATCGAAGGTTTGGCGCAGGAAGGGTTCTCCGTCGTCGGCCATGGCCCTGGCGCAGCGTCGGCGGAATTGTTGATCACCGGAACCGTGCGGATGTGGCCGATCGAAGTGCCTGATCCCCAGTTTCGCTATGTGCGGTGGTGTACGGATGCCGTGATCGAGGAAGCCTCGACTCATCGCGTGATCGGTGCGGTATCGAAAGGCGGGAAAGAAGGGCATGTGACGGAACGCGAGGCCGCGGCCAAGGCCGTTCGTGTCATGCAGCAGGAGTTTTCGTCAGACTTGGCCCGCGCGGTAGCCGCGCATATCTACGGAGAGAGGGACTTATCGGTGTCGTCCTCTGCGCCGTCTGGTTGTCCGAAAGAGGCGGCTCAACCGCCGCTCAGTCGTTAACGGCTGCAATTCACCATAGGAGAGAGGAGAGGGAATGGGAAAGATAGGGACCCGGAAAGCGGGAGAGGCCGGCGGCGGGCGCCGGATGTCCAGCCAGGCGATGAAGAAACATCTGCGTGAACGGCTGACCGCCGATACGCAGCAGGTGCTGAAGAGCGACATCGTGAGCATCTTCCGCAAGCAGGGCTACTATGAAGAATTGCCGCTGGATGAGCTGCAGGATCGCCTCTCCAAGCTCCAATCGCCGTTGGCCGACAGTCTCTTGAAGGGGAGGGGGTAGGATGCCCTATTACTATTTTGATTCCACGGCGCTGGTCAAACGTTACAGCATGGAGCGAGGGACGCGTATCGTCAACAAGCTCATGGTGAAACGCGGGAAGGTCGCCATTCTGCCCATGTGGAGCGTTACGGATTTTTATTCGGCCTTATCCATTCGTTCGCAGCAGGGAGAAATCACGCGGGACGATTGTTATTCCGTTTTGTACAAGTTCGAGATGGAAGCCTCGCAAGGGCTTTTTCAGTTTATCTCGCCGACGATGGAGACCTATCTGGCCGCGAAGGAATTGATTTTGGACTATCCGGCCCTGCGCTCGCCGCAGCTCCTGCATCTGGCCTTAGCTCTGGAGTTGAAGCCGCTCCGGTTGACGGTCGTCAGCGCAGACAAGCAACTATTGGCCGCCTGCCGTCCAGCCGGGTTGCATATCATTAATCCCGAAGACGACTAGCTGCCGCAGGATGCGGAAACGGCCCGCCGGCGGCGTGGCTAGAGTTCATCATATGTGATGTTGTGGGCGTGATCCTGCAGGTCGTTCAAAAAGGCCGTTCAGCGAGGCCGCAGCAATGCGAGGAGGTGAGCAACTGTCTTAACTATCAAGCCTCCTGCACCACCACAGATCGCCAGAGAGTTCCATGATGCACCATCGCATTGAGAATGGTCAGCAACTTGCGCATGGCTGCGACCAACGCCACCTTCGGTGGCTTGCCTGCGGTACGCAGACGCCGAGAGAACTCTCGGATGACCGGATTCCAGCGCGTCGCCACCAACGTCGCCATGTAGAGGGCCGTACGAACCGGTGCGCGCCCACTCCGGCGGTTGGATCACACCTGCAAAGCGCGCCAAGACGGCCGCATCCAGCGCGTCGGTCTTCGCCAACTGGCCGGTGGCCTTGGCAAAGTCCCGCACTTGGCGCGGATTGACCGCGATGACCGGCAACGCGGCGTCCACCAGGGCTCGCAGTAGTACCCGTTCCAGACCGCCGGTGGCTTCGACGACAATCCGCCTCGGCCCAATCTGGCTGAGCCGCTGGATCAGACTCGCGAGCCCCTGATCATCAGAGGGCACAGTAAGCGCTTCCCCTCACGGCTCCACCACGAGGTCCAGCTGGGCTTTCGAAATATCAATCCCTACACAGACCGACGAAGGTTGCATCGCCTCCTCCTTCGTGAAGCCCGTCCTTGTCGTCATGCGGGCTGGCTGGCCCAGGCAACTGTTCGGGCTTGCGTAGGGGGGAACGTGACGACCCGGCTCGGCTACGGTCTCATGGGACCGTAGGCGTATCAATCTGTCACATTCCGCGAGTCTTCATGTACCAGAATTCTGAGATACAAGGCGTACCCTTGCGGTAGGTTGAGTCTCTGAGCGATGCGAGAACGAAGCTGACGGCGTTTTTCAACGGCCTGTTAGTCTTACTGTGTCACAAGTGGCGTCTTACGTTTTGCCTGCCGCAGCACGGACATTGCCCGAGGCGTGTGATCAACTGAACACTGAGCTGGTAACGAATCGTGGCGATCGAGTGTGGCACATGTCG
>WBZQ01002730.1_pt1 | contig 11228 bp, 6 predicted proteins | sample 5204251 | NCBI WGS metagenome assembly WBZQ01 (sample SAMN12412402, study PRJNA552823) | activated sludge metagenome | isolation source: activated sludge from nitrification reactor of wastewater treatment plant... | place: USA: Virginia | collected 2017-09 | reverse complement strand
CATCCGAGCTGGGGTTCCCCGGCGCCGCGTATCGAGGCCGCCGGGGGCCTCGTCTTCCTCGCCTCGGAGCCCAAGCTGTGCACAGAGCAGATTCGTGAGGAGATTGACCGCCTCAGCCGCGACCCCGATCCCGCCGTGCGCTACCACGTCGTCCGCAGCGTCGGCCTGCTGCGCAGCTCGGCTCCCAAGCTGATGACGGAGATCGCCGAGCGAGTCATCGCCGAGGAGTCCTCGACCCAGGTCGTCGGTGCGCTACTGCGTCAATTGCCCGCGATCACGGGCGGCGACCTCGAGCGCAGCCGCGAGATCGCCGAGTCGCTCTACACCCACACCGACGCTGGCCGGGCAGGGGCCGACGAGCTGCGCCGCACCGCAATCGCAACCCTCCTCGGCCTCCACGTCTGGCGCGGAGACGAGGCCGCTGGTGACTTCCTGCGGGGGGAGGTGATCGCGCGGCTGAGCGAGGCCGACGTGCCGCTGCGAGAGATGATCTTCCAGCTTCGTAGTGCCCAGACGACCGGTGCAGGGGGCGACGCTGACAAGGACGCGATCCGTCGTCGGGCCTTGGCGCTGATTGAGGAAGCCTTACGCCAAGCCATCTCCGACTTCGAAGCGGTGAGGTCACGTCTGACGGCTGAGCTGGCCAAGGACGATCCCGACCGCCAGAAGGCTCGCCATGCCGCCGAAGCGATCGACGCGATCGCGATCGAGCTCTACTTCGCCTCAGGCGCGTTCAAGAACGATGCCGAGGAGCCCAGGGTCACCCCGGAGCAGGCCGAGCGCCTCTACCACGAGGCCGCGTCGATCGTCGACCTGCTCGCTGGTGTCCCGGTGCCTTCGGCGACGCATCACCTTGTCGAGACGCTCGCGAGCTACGTCGAGGTCGATCCCCGTGGCGTATTCGTCCGCGTGGCGAAGGCAATCGAAAGCGGCAAGGCGGCTGGCTACCAGTTCGAGTCCCTGGCCGTCAACCTTTTCGTGTCGCTGGTTGAGCGCTACTTGGCCGAGTACCGCACTCTCCTGCAAGGCGACGAGGAACTGCGTGCTCTTCTGATGGCGATGCTCGACACTTTCGTCGAGGCCGGTTGGCCGCAGGCACGCGGCCTGACTTATGGCCTCCACGAACTCTTCCGCTGAACCCCGCAGCGCGCTCTACGCGGGTACTAAGTGGGTACTAAGTTGAGCGAAACTTGGTCCAACTCGGACCAACTCGAATCGCTTGAACAAGCCAAAAACCAGCCCAGGCAAGCAGCGCTACCGACCTCATAACCCGAAGGTCGCAGGTTCGAATCCTGCCCCCGCTACTAGAGAAGGGTCCCAGAAATGGGGCCCTTCTCGATTGAAGAGGCGCTGCAAATGGGCCACTTTTGGGGCTTGCGCCTGGCTTCACTCCTCGCCTCGAAGTACGGCGCCGTATCGCGACAAAGGCCTCTGGGGCAAGCCCTGGGGCAAGGTGAGCTTCGAGTGAGGGTCTGTTCCGCCCTTGAAAGCCGGCCTCGGGTCCGCCTACGTTCGCTTGCGGAAACGCAGATGAGCGGCCCCGGCGGCGTTGGCGCGCCCCGGGGCCCGGCACCGAAGGCCTAGCTTCGATGCGAGAGGGACGGTACCGCCGGACGCGCTCGCGCAACATGCCCCGAGGCCAGTCTTCGGCGCCCGACCGAACGGGAGGACGCCATGACCATCACGATCAGCGCGGAGCAGCGGGAGGCTCTCTATATCCAGGTGCTCGACCACCTGAGTGGGTTGAGCGACCTCTGGCTCGCGATCGACGCTAGGGACTTCGAGAAGGCCGACGCGCTGGGCCGCGCGTTCGCCGACGTGATCAACGGCAACCTCGTCTACCGCCAGAAGGATCTGGACGTGGAGAGCACTGCCGCCCTCGACCTGGAGGTCGAGCGCTAATACAACTCGATGCTCCCGGACTCCGAGGACACCGAGTGGGGCGAGGGCTGGACTCTGGCTGAGACGCCGGATCTGAAGCCGGTGGCGGCTCGGCTCTCTCGGCGGCTGCGACGATGGCCGTAGATCCCTCGATTGCCGAACGCTATTCTCGCTGTGGCTGGACATGCCGACCCCGGCGGGCGCTCGGACGGGCTACGAGTTGAAGTTCGAGCTCATCTTCGGCCAACACCTACGACGTTACGCTGCTCAAGTGGCAGGCCGGCGAAAAATCTGAACCCGCATCCAAAGCCGGGGTGTCCTTCACTGCGGGGAACTCGCTGGCCTTGGTCGACGAGGGCGCGACCGTCTCGGCCTGGACCAACACGGGCTCGGGGTTCGCTCAGCGATTGAGCGCCGTCGACTCGTCCTTCGAGCAAGCAAGGTCGGGGTCTTCGGCGCCGGCAACATCGTCCGGATCTACAAATTCAAGGCCGGGGAGCTGGATCTGACCCCGCGCATTCCGGCGGCCCTCGCCGCCCTGCCCGTTACCGAGGTCTTTGACGGCAGCAGCACCTCCAACTCGCGTTTCGCGGCCGAATGGTCGGTGCTGGGTTGGGCTGGCGGCGGTACCCCGAAGGGCGCCACCACCACCGCCGGCTGGCGTCCGGTCGATGCCTTCACGACCGCGGACAACGGGGCCTTCTATAAAAAAAACCTCGTCAGCTCAGGCGGAGCCGCCGAGGAAGCCGAGCTGCTCGACTCGAGCGGCGCGCTGGAGTCCGACGTCCCGCTGCCGAGCGCGGAAGGTCAGGCGAATTCGATCCCGAGTTGCAGGCGACGCTGGACGGCGGGGACGACGATCGTCGATCCCGAAGGCTGTCGCCTCCACCCAGATCGAGGAAGGCGCCGCCGTCGCCGACCTCGACCTGGCGCTCGTCCGCGACAAGCGGACCGACGCGCTCGGCGACCGCCGGCCCGACCTCTACTCGCTCTGATCGAGCCAGGCCCGCTCGTCGCGATCCCAAGCGGACAGCACGTGCGAGCGGGGGACGGCGGCGAGGCCGCTCTTGGTGTCGGCCGAGGCCGGCTCGCGGCTGACCCGGACGTCAACTACCGCCGGTGCAGCCGCTAGCGCTCGCTCGAGCGCCGCGTCGAGGTCGGCGACGCGCTCGACTTTCTCGCCGCTGGCGCCGAGCGCCCGGGCCAGCATCCCGAAGTCGCAGCTCGATAGCTCGGTGCCCAGCACCTCGCCGCCGTAGTTCTCGAGCTGGTCGGCGCGTTCGATGTTCCAGGCGCTGTTGTTGGCGACGACGACGACGATCTGGGCGCCTTCCCGGGCGGCGGTCTCGAGCTCCATTGCGTTGAAGCCGAAGGCGCCGTCGCCGACCACCGCGATCACCCGCCGGCCCGGGTTGCTGAGCGCGGCAGCGACCGCGTAGGGAACTCCGGTCCCGAGGCAACCGAAGGCGCCGAGGTCGAGGTAGGTCGGCGCCCGCAGGCCGGTGCGGGCCCAGGAGAGGATGTCGCCGCCGTCGGCGATAACGATCGTCTCCTCGTCAACGACGCGGTTGACCGCCGCCAGCAGCTGGTGCGGATGGAGGCCGTCCTCGAGTTCCTCGGCTGCGGCGACGCGCTCCTCGAAGCGACTCTCCTTGCTTGCGTTCTCGTCCACCAGCGCCGCCAGCCACTCGCGGTCGGGCCGCTCAGGGGCGGCGCTTGCGGCGAGCAGCGCCGCTAGCGCCGGGCCGACGTCGGCGCGCAGCTCGACGTCTCCCCGGCGGTTGGCACTGACGTCCTCGGCGCCGCGGCCGATCCGCAGAAACGCCCGCGCCGTCCGGAAGGCCGCCGGCGAGCCGTAGGCGAGTTCGAAGTCGAGCGGCCGGCCGAGCGTGACGACGAGGTCGGCCTCGGCCATCGCCCGGCCGCGCAGCGCCGGCACGAAGGACTCGACCCGGCGCGAGAGTCGGTCACGGCTGGCTCGCGTATCGAGGTAGGCGGCGCCCGCCGTGGCGACGAAGCGCGGCAGCTGGTCCGCCGCCACCAGCGCCTCGCGGCCGGCGATCACCAGCGGCCGCCGGGCTGAGCGCAGCAGCTCTACCGCCGCCGCGACATCGGCCTCGGTGGGGAGGCGGACGCTGCGGCTGCGGCAGCGGATCTCGGCGTAGGGTCGCGGCAGCGGCGCTTTGAAAAGGTCGGAGGGCAGCTCGTAGTAGACCGGCCCGGGCGGGCCGTCATCGCCGATCGCCGCCGAGATCGCGAGGTCGAAGCGGGGGAGGGCGTGGCGCGAATCGAGCACCGCGTAGGTGGCGCGGCAGAGCGGAGCGACGACCGCGACCTGCTCGATTTCCTCGAGCGCCCCCATCCCGTCCTGCAGCAGCGGCGCTCGAGTGCCGATCACCAGCACCGGCGCCCGGTCGAGGTAGGCGGCGCCGAGCCCGGTGACGCCGTTGGTGAGGCCGGGGCCGGCAGTGAGGATCGCCACCGCCAGCCGGTTGCGCAGTTCCGCTTCGGCCTGCGCCATGTGCACCGCTGCGCGCTCGTCGCGGGCGGTGACGACCCGCACGCCGAGCTTGTCGAGGGCGTGCCAGAGCGGCTTCATGTGGCTGCCGGGCAGGCTGTAGACGCGCTCGATGCCCTGCGCGACCAGCCCCTCGGCGAGCGCCTCCGCAATCGTCTTCTCCATATCCCTCAGCCTCCGCTCGTCGAGTTAATGACCCAATAGAGCAACGCTCTAGGTAGACTATATGGCATAGTGGTCTGGGATATTTTCCCCCCGTAAGGAGAAAGATGAAGATCGAGGGTGCTGTCGCCGCCGTCTTCGGCGGCGCTTCAGGACTGGGAGCCGCAACCGCACGCCGCTTCGCCGCGGAGGGTGCCACGGTACTCGTCGCAGACCTAGTGGCTGACCGCGCCGAGAGCCTTGCCGCCGAGATCGGCGGCCGCGCCGCCGAGGTCGACGTCGTCGATGCCGGCTCGGTCGAGCACGCGGTGGCGAGTGCGACCAAGCTCGGCGAGCTGCGCATCTGCGTCAACTGCGCCGGCCTCGGAACGCCGACCAAGCTGCTCGGCCGCGACGGTCCGACCCCGCTCGAGAACTTCGCCAACGTGCTTGAAGTCAACCTCCTGGGCACGATCAACGTGCTGCGCTGCGCCGCCGGAGCGATGTCCTCCTACCCGGAGAGCGCGGACGGCGACCGCGGCGTCTGCGTCAATACCGCCTCGATCGCCGCCTACGATGGTCAGGTCGGCCAGGTCGCCTATGCCGCCTCGAAGGGCGGTGTGGTGGGGCTGACCCTGCCCGTCGCCCGCGAGCTGGCGGACAGCGCGATCCGGGTAGTGACGATCGCCCCCGGCCTCTTCGACACGCCGCTCCTGGCCGGGCTGCCAGCGCGAGCGCGCGAATCGTTGGCGGCCAACGTCCCGTACCCGTCGCGGCTCGGAGATCCGGGCGAGTTCGCCGACCTGGTCGCGCACCTCGCGACCAACCGGATGATCAACGGCGAGGTGATCCGGCTCGACGGTGCGCTGCGGATGCAGCCGTCCTAGCCGCTCTGCGAGCCGAATTTATGTCCGACTTGTTGTGTCCTATCGGCCTATGGTAAGAATCGGTTCCTCGGGGGGACACTGAGGAACGGGGCGAAGCCGCTCCGCTTCTCCGATCTCCTGCTCAAGACGCCACCGAATAACGAACCCAAGAGCTGGGACTTGACTTGCGCGACAGCTAAAGCAAATAGTGCCCGGGCAGGGGTCCCGTCAGTGGAGCATCTCCGACGCGCAAGAAGCCCCGGCCTATCAACGCGAGTGGCGAGGCCGGGAGGGCGTCGCGACCATCCCGCCGCGGCCTTTGGTCGCGCCGAAGACGTAGAGCGAGGCGGCTATGGCAAGGCCGCCGACGCAGGTGAACAAGGTCGAGACCGGGACATACAGGGCCAGCTGGGCGAGCGCGACCGGGGCGAGGAATCCGAGGTAAGCGGCCGTGTAGAAGGCCCCGGTGAGCTGCGCCAGGTTGGAATGCCCGCGGGCGATCCGCTGGACCTCGAGCAGGCCCGTGAGCAGTCCGCAGCCGATGCCGATGCCGAAGATCACGTTGACGGCGAGCCCCAGAGCAGGTGACTGAGCGGCCTCTGCGATGGCGGACAGGCCGAAGCCGGAACCGAAGATCGCGAGCGGTATGGCGAGGGCGACACGTCCGAGGCGGACGACGAACCGGCGAGCCAGTGGCTGGACCACCCCGGCGATCGTCATCGCGATGACGTTCAGGAGGGTGGCGTAGGCAAGACCCCAACCCTCGGTACGGTGGTCGAGAAGTAGTGGCAGGTATCCGTATCCGACTCCCGCGGCGAGAAAAAGCCAGGGGGCGAACGCGACGAGCAGCAATGACGCCTGACGTTTCTCATCTGCATCCATCCGAATCCGGGTGCGGGCCACCGTTCTTGGCTCGGGTATCTGAGCCAGCAGGAACGCGAAGGGCGCCGTGATGGCGATGTGGACGAGAAACGGCGCCACTCCCCCCGCGTCGGTCCACTGGGCGATCGAACCCGCGACCACGGCGCCAAGCGAGGAGCCCAGCGTGAAGGCCACCGAGGCGCGACGAGCACCGGCAGTCGCATCGGCGCGAGCGTCGTACGGCGGCTGCGAGACCTCTTTCAGCCAGCTCGACCCGGCCACCGCCGAGGCACCGACACCGACGCCTGAGAGCAGGCGCCCAACCACCAGGCTCACCGCGCCGAACTCACCGAAGGCTAGCGTGGCGCTCGCAGCAACCGAGGCCAGGACGCCCGCGATCAGGCAGCGCCGACGGCCGTAGCGGTCCGAGAGTGCGCCGCCGACCAACATCGTCGGCGCAAGTCCGAGCACGTACACGCCGAGCAGGACGTTGAGCGTCACCACGGAGTAGTGGTCGTTGGCCTCGTAGAGCAGCAGGAGCGGGGTGAACTGGTTCCCGGTCCAAGTGCAGACGAGGATCGCACCGAAGATGGTGACCCACGGCGGCAGGCCCGCCGCAGGCTCGCTGCTTGGTTTGGTCTGGTCCGGTATTTTTGATGACCCGGTTGAGGCCGAGCTTCGGCGCCGGACAGGTGCAGGGCTTGCGCTTCGGCCGCGGCAGCGGCGAGGCCAGCGCTTGGCGGACCGCCCGGCGGTGGACGCCGTGGCGGCGCGCCAGCTCCCTGATCGACAGCCCCTCGCAATCGCGGTCGCGCCTGATCTGCTCAAACTGCTCCACTCTTGATCCACTCCCTGTGTGACCTCCGGCTCGCGCTGCTTGATGCGAGAAACGTCGGGTCGCTATCGGACGGAGGTGGGACGTTGAAGCCGTCGCAATGGGGCCAGATCAGTCTGCAGGCGCGCGAGCTGCTGGCGCTGCTGTCCGGGACTCTCCGACCGCGAGCGGGCGATCCTGCGGCGCGGTTCGGGCTCGAAGGCGAGCCGGAGCGGACGCCGGGGGAGATCGCCGAAACGCTCGGGCTCAGCGCCGAGAGGCGACGGGAACTCGGGAGGTCATCGCCCAGCTCGGCTACACCCTCTCCTGCGAGGAGTTCGACGCGCCGACCCTGGTCGCCCAGGCCGAGCGGTCCGAGCCGGCGGGGTTCAGCTTCGCCAGCATCTCCGACATTTCCATCCACTGAGTCGACGCGGCGCCGCGTAGGTCCGGCGCGGTGAGGTAGCGCAGCCCGATACGCGGGCGCAAACAGGTCTGACCTTTCGGTCAAGGTCTAAAGGCTTAGGACGTAAAAAAGTCCTGCTTGATCCTTGCCTGTGCCACTTCCTTATGCTATAAACCCACTTGCTTGTGTCTCTTACGGCACAACGGATCCGACCAATAGTGGACCCCGCGATCACAACGCAAACGACGAAGGCCACGGACGTTCAGGCGACCGGGCAGCCGCGACGGGTGCGAGTCGTTGACCTCGGCTATCGATTTGCGCTCGTCCTGGCCTGGATCGCGTTGATCGTCGTCTTCGGCCTTCTGGAGCCAGACACGTTCCTCACCGCCTCGAACTTTCAAACCATCTTCGGCTCCCAGGCGGTTCTTTTGATCCTGACACTGGGACTCATCGTTCCCCTCAGCGCCGGCGAGTACGATCTTTCGGTTGCGGGGATGTTGGGTCTGTCCCTCGTGCTCATGGGCTGGCTCAACGTCACGGTCGGGTTGCCGATCTACCTCGCCATCATGCTCGCCTTGGCAGCAGGAGTCATGGCCGGCCTGATCAACGCCTTCTTCGTGGTCGTCGTCGGAGTCGAGTCGCTCGTCGTCACGTTAGGGATGGGAACGCTTCTGACCGGAATCGCGGTCGGGGTGCAAAATTCGACGCTCAGTGGGATCGACCATGGCTTCGTCGATCTTGCCCGCACGCAGTTCCTCGGTGTCCAACTCGCCTTCTGGTTCGGCCTCGCGCTGACCGTCCTGATCTGGTACGTGTACTCCTACACTCCGCTTGGTCGGTACCTGTACTTCGTCGGTGCCGGTCCCGAGGTCGCCCGCCTCACCGGCGTCAGGGTCAAAGCGATCCGGGCGGGGTCACTCGTCTTTTCGGGGTTCTTGGCCGCCCTGGCCGGCGTCGTCCTCGCCGGTACGCTCGGCGGCTCGGATCCGACGGTCGGTCCCAGCTACCTGCTGCCGGCGTTCGCTGCCGCCTTCCTCGGAGCAACCGCTATCACCCCAGGCCGCTTCAATCCCTGGGGCTCTTTTGTATCCGTCTATTTCCTGGTGACCGGCATCACGGGACTGCAATTGGTCGGGGCGATCGGCTGGGTCGAACAGTTCTTCTACGGCTTCTCGCTGATCGTCGCAGTGACGTTTTCGAAGCTCGTCGGCCGCGCCCGGACGGGCGGGTAAGCATCGGTTAGTCGGGATCGGGGCCGTCAATCGGGTCCTTTGGACCGGCGAGGCGGAAAAGTCAATTCAAGAGGAGAGAGATGTCACACCACACCGACGAGAGAGATGTATCCGCAGTCGGACGGCGGCTGGGTACCTATCGTGTTCTGTTGGTCTTTTTGGCCCTGTTGGCCGTCATCGGACTGTCCGCCTGCGGCTCGAGCGGTTCCGGTACCGATGACGAAGGTTCCGTTGCGACCGAAGCCTCCAGCTCCGGCGGAACGGGCGAATCGACCGACGACGGCGGCGCGGCAGGCGATCCCGTCAGCGAGGCGAAAGAAAGACTGCAGGCAGCGATGGCCGAACCGGAATGGAAACAGCCGGGTCCCGCCTTCGACGCCAGCAAGGCGACAGGCAAAAAGGTCCTCTTCATAGGGGTCGATTCATCGATACCCGTGGTTCAGACGATCTACAAGGCATTCGCTGAGGCCGCGGCCGAAGTCGGCGTGCAGGCGAACCAGTTCGATGGCAAGGGTCAGGTGTCCGAGTTCAATCGAGGAATGGAAACCGCCATCTCCCAGAGCTACGATGCCGTCATCCTGTTTTCGATCTCACCGAAACTGGTGGCGGGCGCCGTGGCCGAGGCTGACCGGGCGGGGGTCAAGGTGATCGAATCTATCAACGGGGACCCCGGCAAGGTGCAACTACCTGGCGTTTCTGCCTCGGTCTCGTTCTGTTATTCCTGCGCCGGCAAGCAGATGGCGGACTACGTCATTGCAGACAGCGGCGGCGATGCCAACGGCACCATCTTCGTCTCCGAGGAAGTGACTAGCGGGACCGACGAGGTCAAAGGGCTCATGAGCGAGTTCGATGAACTGTGCGCGGAATGCGATTTCGACACGGAGAACGTGCCGATTGCCGAGTGGAGCAAGAGGCTTCCGACTCTGACTCGATCGACGCTCCTGTCGAATCCAGAGACCAACTACATGATTCCGCTCTACGACGGTATGGCGATCTCCATCGTGCCGGCCGTCCTGCAGGCCAACAAACCGGATGTCAAGGTGGTCAGTTTCAATGCGACCCCGTCGGTCATGGAAATGATGAACGAAGGTGAAGTTATGGCGGCAGACGTCGGGGGGGCGAACGTGTGGCTGGGCTGGGGCCTTGCGGATCAGACGTTCCGTGTGTTGGCCGGAGTGCCACCGGTCAAGGACGAGAACATTCCGCTGCGGATGTTCACCCAGGAAAATCTCGATGAAATCGACCTTGGAGGCCCGGAAGTCGACTGGTACGGAAAAGCGGACTTCAAGGGCAATTACAAGAAGCTGTGGAAGACCGGCTGAACACCAAGGTCGGTGCCTCCGAGCCGAATGGCTCGGAGGCCGGCCCGTTCGAAGTCCGCGCGCCGGGTCCGCCGGTGGTCGAGGTGCGTGGACTCTCCAAGAGCTTCGGCGCCCGGCCGGTGCTGAACGACTTTGCAATCGAGCTGCTCGGCGGTGAGGTGCATGCGTTGCTCGGACAGAACGGGTCGGGCAAGTCCACGTTTATCAAGATCCTCACCGGCTACCACCGGCCCGACGGCGGTGGCAGGTTGCTGGTTCGCCGCGAACCGTACGAGCTGCCGGTCAAGTCGACCGACGCACGAAGCCTCGGCTTCGCCTTCGTTCACCAGGACCTTGGTCTCGTCCCCGAGCTCACCGTCTTGGAGAACCTGCGCGTCGGCCGCTATGAGACCCGTGGCCTATGGCGAATCCCCTGGGGTCGCGAACGCCGCAAGCTCCGAGAGCATATGGAGCGGTTTGGGTTCAAAGCGGACCCCGACGCGACGGTCCGCTCTCTCTCGCATGCCGACCGGGCGATCGTCGCGATCGTGCGAGCGCTGGAAGAGCTCGGCGACGTCGAGCAGGGACTGCTCGTCCTCGACGAGACGACGGCCTATCTGCCGCGAGATGCTGTACAGGAGCTGTTCGTGTCGGTGCGGCGCGCAACGGCCGAGGGCCATGCGGTCCTGATGGTCACGCACCGCCTCGACGAGGTCACCGAGCTTGCCGACAAGGTCACCGTCTTGCGGGAGGGCCGTGGGGTCGCGACCTCGACCGCCGCGGAGGTTGGTCAGGCCGAGCTGATCCACCAGATTCTCGGCCGTCAGATGGGGCAGCTATATCCGGAGCACCACAGCGAAAAGGGGGATACGGTCCTGAGGGTCGACGGTCTCACTGGACGGCGCCTCCGGGACATCTCCTTCACCCTCCGACGCGGCGAAATCCTTGGCGTCACCGGACTCGTCGGGATGGGGTTCGAAGAACTTCCCTACGTTCTCGTCGGGGCGGAGCCGGCGAGCGGCTCGATCGAGATCCACGGCCGGAGCATCCGGCTGTCGGACCTCAACCCGGGTGTCGCGCTACGCCAAGGGATGGCGCTCCTGCCCGCCGACCGCGCACTTTTTTCCCAGCAACGAAGGATCCCGGCCCTGTTCGCAGGCGACAAAAAACGCATCCGCATCCAGATGCACCACCGTGGCGAGGGGCGG
>WBZQ01002728.1_pt1 | contig 11237 bp, 11 predicted proteins | sample 5204251 | NCBI WGS metagenome assembly WBZQ01 (sample SAMN12412402, study PRJNA552823) | activated sludge metagenome | isolation source: activated sludge from nitrification reactor of wastewater treatment plant... | place: USA: Virginia | collected 2017-09 | reverse complement strand
CACCGCCGGCTTCGACTACACGGTGTCGGACGGCGCGCGCACCGACGTCGGCCGCGTCGTCGTCACCGTCGCCGCGGTGCCCGACGCGCCGGTCGCGGGCGACGACGCCGCGACGACCGCCGAGGATTCATGCCCCAGAATCGCCGGGGCCTGAATCGGGTAGAGACCTTCCAGGAAGTGCAGATCGCTGTGGCACAGCCCGGCATAGGCTGTGTTCAGAAGCACCTCGTGCGGGCCGGGATTGGCGACCTCGATGGTCTCGATGGTCATGGGCTGGTGAGCCTCATGAAAGACGGCTGCGCGCATGGAGGTTTCTCCCAATCGGATGCAATGGGCGGACGCTATGAGCGCGGGTGAAGATCGTCAATCATGCAAGCAGCGGGTGATCGGCTACCCCGTGCTGGCCAGAACATGTCAGGACATGGGTGTAGAGACCTTGTTTCACTCGCGCGGCAGGATAGTACACCCAATCCACCAAGCCTTTACTTGGACAAAGCCCGGTGCTAGACAGTCAACAAGGTCGTGCTCCATGGACCTTGTCCACGCCGTCGCTGGCCAGTCATCGTCGGCCAATCATGGGGAACCAGCCAGGCGGTATCACCCCGGGGAATGACGTGGCATCCATCTACCTGAACCAGCAACAGACCTTCACCGGTATCAAAGCCGGCGAGTCCGCAACGGTCACGTTCGTCCGCTTTGACAGCACCCTCGGGTACCTCAGATCCGTCAGTGTCAGCATCGCGGGTACCCTGACTGGTACCGCTCGGCTGGAAAATCTGGGGGGTGCCGCGGCCCAGACCAAATTCGGCGTCGCTGGCACGCTGTCTGTCGCGCTGCCCTCAGGCTATATCCTTGAAACCGCCCAAACCGGAACGACGACGACGGATACTACCGTCACGCTGGGCGCCTATGACGGCAGCACCGACTTCGACGGCCCCTCCGGCGTCACCGCCGTGTCGCAAGCCTACGGGTACTCAGAGCTGGACTTCGCGAATTTTGCAGGCCATCCCGCATTTCAGGGCCCGGGCACCGTCGACCTGACCGTCACCGCGACGACGTCATCGCATCTGAGCGGCGCGGCGAACCTGTTGACCGAGGTCCTGACCGCGGGCGCCGGGCGGGTGGATATCGTCTATGAATACGAGCCGTACGCTACGACGATAGGCATCTCCACGTGGGGTGGCGCCGTCTTCGACTACAGCATCGCGAACCTCAATTTCACAGTATCCGGCGGCCAGTTCGCCCACGCCGTCACCTCCGCCAGCCAGGTCTTCACGCTCGACCCGGCTTTGTCCGGCTGGACCCGCCCCATCGCCATCGACCGCTTCGACCCCACACTCGGCACCCTGCTGCGCATCAATGTCGGCATCACCGCCGCTGTCGACGCCACGCTCTCGGTCGAAAATCTCGGTGTCGGACCGACATCGATCACCCTGGACGACTCGGCGAAATTCACCATCGACGCGCTGGGCACCGAGGTTCTGTCCTTCACGCCGGGCAGTTGGATCACTGGTCCTTATCAGCCCTACACGGCCGCGGTGTTGAACGGGTTTGACGGCACACGCGACTTCGCCGGGACGTCCGGCGCCGTCATCGCCTCACCTCATGCCTATACCGGTGCCACCCACACGCAACAGATCTACGACGCCGCCCTGCTGGCCGCCTTCACCGGGTACGGCACGGAAACAATGTCGGTGTCCACCCTGGGTAACGTCGACATTGGCGGCGGTGGCGACCTGTTGACCCAGTTCTTGCAGAACACCGGCGCCACGGTCGAAATCTCCTACGTTTACAACCCGTTCGATGCACCGGTCGAGGTCTTCTTCACGGCCGCCTGCTTCGCCCAGGGCACAAACATCGCCACCACCGATGGCCCGATCACCGTCGAATCCCTCCACCCCGGACAGACCGTGGTCCTCGCGGATGGCGGCACCGCCCCGATAGCCTGGATCGGCCATCGCGCCATCGACTGCGCACGCCACCCTGACCCGGCCTCTGTCCATCCGATCCGCGTCTCGCGCGGCGCCTTCGCCCGCGGCATCCCGGCCCGGGACCTGTATCTGTCCCCCGATCACGCGATCTTCACCGACGGCGTGCTGATCCCGATCCGCTATCTGACCAATGGCACGACCATCCGCCCCGTCACGGTCGAGCAGGTCACCTATTTCCACGTCGAACTGCCCCGGCACGCCGCCCTGCTGGCGGAAGACCTGCCGGCCGAATCCTATCTCGACACCGGCGACCGCGCATCCTTCGCCAATGGTGGGCCGGTCATCCAGGCCCATCCGCGCTTCGGCGCGGCCAGGCGTGAAGCCGATGGATTTGCGCCCCTGGTCGTGACCGGCCCCACCCTCGACCGGGTCCGTACCCGCCTCGCGGCCCGCGTCCCCAAGCGCATGCGGGTGACGGCCTGACCGGCCACACGCCGAACATTCGCTGGCCCCAATAGGCGCGCTGTCCTTCATCCGCTTGCCTCGGGCGCGCACCCAGGCGGAAGTCGGTGGGACGCCAAAGCGCCACCATGCTATAAGGCAGGGCGGAGGTAAGGCGATGAGCGAGGCAGTCGCGCGGCCCATAACGCAGGATGCGTTCCTGGAATGGGCCCTGGACCAGGAGATCCGCTACGAGTGGGTCGATGGGGTGCCCGTCGCAATGGCGGGGGCCAGGCAGCAGCACGACCAGATCGTCGGAAACCTGGTAGGGATCCTGTTCAACGCGCTGCGAGGACACCGTTGCCGCCGCTTCACCGCTGACTTCGCGGTTCGCATTCCCTCTGGCAATGTTCGTCGTCCTGATGCCGGTATCGACTGCGCCCCGTTCAACCGTGATGCCCTGGCCGCTGAAGCGCCGGTCTTCGTTGCCGAGGTGCTTTCACCCTCGACCCGCATCTTCGACCAGTTTCGGAAGCTTGAAGAATACAAGTCCGTGCCTGGGCTGCGCTATATCCTACTCATCGATCCCGATGCGCCACAGGCCTCCCTCTGGCGTCGGGACCGTGATGACGCATGGCGCCTGGGGACCGTCGAGGGGCTGGACGCGGTGATCACACTGACTGAACCGGATATCGCGATCGATCTCGCGACACTGTACGAGGGGACGACGTTTCCGCCGCGGCCTCGTCTGGTGGTGGTTTGATCGCGTCCGCTTGCGCCGCGCATAGCGCGGATCGGGACAAGCTGGCCTTGCCCGGAAGACCCTCGTATCCTTCCGTTACAGCACACCATCCACCACAGACGAGCCACCCGCGTGCCCCTGCCACCCATTGGGTTCTGGAGCTACACCCGCACCGACGATGAGACTTCTCGCGGGCGGCTGTCCGGGCTGCGGGCGCTGCTGCTTGCACAACTGAAGCAGAAGATGGGCCGGCTGGAGGTTCGGCTGTTCCAGGATGTCGCGGCGATCCCCCCGGGCACCGAATGGCAGAAGCAGATCGACAGCGCTGTCCGCGAATCGTCGTTCATGATCCCGATCATCACACCCGGCCTGCTGCACAGCCCGTATTGCGCCGAGGAGATCAATCGGTTCCGCGTGTTGATGGAACAGCGCGGGCGCGACGACCTGATCATGCCGATCCTGTTCGGTGACATTGCGTTGTTTCACACCGTGCGCCGGGAAGAAATTCATGAACCCGCGCTGTTTGATTACTTGAGAACCTTGCAATGGGTCGATTTCACGAAGCTGGAAACCAAGACCCTGGACTCGCCCGAAGTGCATGGTTGGGTCCTTGCGTTTGCGTCACGGATTGTGGAGGCGCTTTACCGCGAGGTGCCTCGGCGCGGACCAGAACCGCCGCCAATCAAGGCCTCGGTTGTCCCAGGACCTGACGGTGCGTCGTCGACCGTCGCACCGTCGGGCGCCACGCCGAGCGGTCCCGGCGTCGGCGGACAGGTGGCGGCGCCAGTGATCCAGACCATGCCAAGGCCGCGCTCACCGGTGCGGATGGCTGTGCTGGGTGTTGGGCTGCTCGGACTTGGGATCGGGATTGGCGCTGTGGCGGTGCCATGGGTCAGCCATTACCTTGCGCAGGCGGGGAGTGCGTCAGGCACTGGCTCCTCGCAAACGGCGGTCGATCAGAACAGACCCGGCACGCCGTCGCAACCGCAAGGGTCGTCCGTCCAACCGCCCGCCGGCGCGAGCGGGCTGGCCGACGCAAAGCCAACAGGTTCGCCGCCGCCGGCACAGCCATCGCAAACCACGCCGTCCCAGGCGGCGGCGGGACCCGCGAGCACGGCGACCGCCGACGAACCCAAAAAGCCCGCGGCCGCCAGACCCCTCCCGCGCTGTGAGGTCTGCCCCGAGATGGTGCTGATTCCGAAAGGTTCATTCAGGATCGGCGACGATACTTGGCCGAATTCCCAGCCGTTCCTGGACATCACATTCAAGCAACCGTTCTATATGGCGAAGTATCCAGTCACGGTCGGGGAATATCGCATCTTCCTGGACAGGAACCCCAGCCATGGCGCGGACCTAAAGTGGAAGGATCCAGCCTGGACTCCGAACCCCAGGGAACCGGCTGTCCATGTCAGCCATACCGACGCCCTGGCCTACATCGCCTGGCTGAATCGTGTGATCAAGGATCGGATCGATGCCGGCCGGGAATCTGAGTACCGCCTGCCCACCGAGACCGAGTGGGAATACGCGGCCCGCGCCGGTACGCAGACCGATTATTTCTGGGGTGATCGTTTCGAGGACGGCGCCCGCTATATCCCGCCGCGTGGCAAGGGCGCCGTTCCGGCGGAGACGCTGGACCACAACCAGTTTGGCCTCTACGGCATGCTTGGCCTGGTCTGGCAATGGGTCGAAGATCCGTGGCACGATGATTACAAGGGTCTACCGACCGATGGATCGGTGTGGCGCGCGGGCGGCGATCCCGTCCGCCGGGTCCTGCGCGGCGGTTCCTGGAACGTCATTCCGAGGGGCCTCCGCGCCGGTGGCCGCAGCGTCGACGTCGGCGGGAACCGCGACGGCAAGGCCGGCTTCCGTCCTGCCAGAACCTCTTTTTCCCCCTAAGTCATTACCCCTTTACCTCTTGGGGAGGTCCAGGAGGGGCTTGCCCCTCCTGGTTCGAATCGATTTCTTTTCCAATCCGCGCGCGATCGGCATGTCGCAATTCCCCCGAACATCGCACGCATGCCATACTCAGCCATAAACAGGACCCAATCCATGGCATCACCCAACGACCAGCCCCCGCCCCGCCCCATGTCCTTCGCCGAACGCGCCGCCGCGCGGAAACCGTTGACCGAGGAAGAACGCGCGGAAATCAGGGAGGAAATGCGCCGGGACGCGGACTGGACCGCCGCCTTGGTCGCAGCGCACGGTTACCCGTTCGATGGCATCGAACATTGGGGATCCGAACAGGACGACGAACCGGATGCAGCATGATCTGTATGCCAATCCGAACCGCCGCGCCCGATCCATCTACCCATTTGTCGTTCAATTGCAGGCCAACATCGTCGAAGGCGAGGACCGCATCGTTGCGCCATTGACCCCGGCGGACGTGATGCCCGGTGCCGAGTCGCGAATCCGCCCCCGTGTTCGACATGACAACCAGGATTACGTCGTCGTCATCCGGCTGATGGGCCCGTTGCCCACGCGACTGCTTCGCCACCCCATCGGCTCCATCGCCCCCTGGCGCGACGACATCACCCTCGCGCTCGACTGGCTGTTCTTCGGCATCTGATCCCCGCTCCCGCGGGGATACAAGCCGGCTGGGATACGCTGTATGACCGACCCACCATAATGGCCCCGGTCACGACACCGAAACCGACCCGACAGGAGACCCCAAGGATGACCCAGACCCTCCGCGGCGCCGACATCGTCATCAAGACGCTGGAACGCGCCGGCCTGACCCAGATCTACACCCTGTCGGGCAACCACATCATGTCGCTGTTCGACGCGGCGATCGATTCCAAGCTGCAACTCTTCCATGTTCGGCACGAGGCCGCGACCGTCCACATGGCCGACGCGCATGGCCGCCTGACCCGCAATCCCGGAATCGCATGGGTCACCGGCGGCCCCGGCCACGCCAACGCCGTCGGCGCCCTGTTCACCGCGCTCGGCCAGGAAACCCCCATGGTCCTCCTGTCCGGCCATACCGAGACCGACCAACTCGGCAAGGGCGGCTTCCAGGAACTCAAGCAGGTCGAAATGGCCGCGCCGGTCACCAAGGCATCGTGGATGGCGACCGACACGCGCACCGTGGGGATGGAGGTTGCCAAGGCCGTCCGCATCGCCACCTCCGGCCGGCCTGGCCCCGTGCACCTGTCGCTGCCATCCGATATTCTTGATCCCTCCGTGCCGGAACCCGAGATCGTCTGGCCGACCGAAGCCGATTTCAAGGCCGCTCCGGTCGGGCTATCCGACCCCGCCGCCGATGCCGTCCTGTCCCTGATCGCGGCGGCCAAGCGCCCGCTGATCATCGGCGCCCCTGTGCTCGCCAACCGCCCGGGCCGCGACCTGCTCGCGCGGCTGGAAAACTCCCTCGGCGTCCCCACCGTCATCAGCGAAGGCCCCCGCTCCTTCAACGACGCCACGCTCGGCCGGTATTTCGACGTGGCGCGACAGGCGGACCTGGTCGTGCTGCTGGGCAAGGCGCTGGACTTCACCCTGAAGTTCGGAGAGGCACCGTGGTTCCAGGCCGACTGCAAGTTCATCTCCCTCGACCCGGACGGCGCGCTGATCGATCGGGCGGTGCAGTTCAAGGGCGCCAACCTGGTCTTCGGCACCGTCGCCGATACCTACCCGGCCGGGGAAACGCTGATCAGCCGAGCGAGAACCAAGGGCGACACCGCCTGGCTGTCCGATGCGCGCGCCGCCTTTGCCGACCGCCCGGCCAGCATGGCCACCGTCGTGTCCAAGACCGAGGGCAAGCTGCACCCGGCCGAGGTGTTCCGCACGCTGTCGCCGTACGTCACCGCGCATAAGGACAGCGTGGTGATCCTGGATGGCGGCGAATTCGCGCAATGGGGCCAGGCGATGCTGACCAATGACCGGCGCATGATCAACGGCGTCGCCGGCTCGATCGGCGGGTCGTTGCCGATGGCGACCGGCGCCCGCACCGTGGAACCCGCCGCCCCGGTCTTTGCCGTGCTGGGCGATGGCACGTTCGGCTTCCATATGTCGGAGCTGGAAACCGCCGTCCGCCTGAACCTGCCCTTCGTCGCCATCGTCGGCTGCGACGCGCGCTGGGCCGCCGAATACAACATCCAGGTCCGCGACTACGGCCCCAACCGCACATTCGGCTGCGAGCTGAACCAGACCCGTTACGATCTTGTCGCGACCGCCCTGGGCGGACATGGGGAAGTCGTGGAAAAGGCCGCCGACCTCGCCCCAGCCATCGAGCGCGCGCTTGCCAGTGGCAAGCCGGCGGTCGTCAATGTCATGATCGAGAGCATTCCCTCCCCCGTGATCCGGAGATAGGCCATGGCCCAGTTCTTCGACCATATCCCCGCGGCGTTGCAGGATTTCATCCGTCGCCAGCACGTGTTCTTCACCGCGACGGCTTCCGAGGGGTCGCGGATCAACCTCTCGCCCAAGGGGTCCGACTGCATGCGGGTCCTCGGCGCGAACGGGGTCGCGTATCTGGACCAGACCGGCAGCGGCAACGAAACCGCGGCGCATATTCGCGTGGACGGGCGGCTCACGATCATGTTCTGCGCGTTCGAGGGCGCGCCGATGATCCTGCGGCTGTATGGCAAGGGCCGCGCCCTGCCGCGCGGATCGCGGGCCTATGCCGAGCTGCTCGCCGACCAGTTCGGCAATGACGAACCGCCAGGCGCGCGCCAGATCATCGTGCTGGATGTCGAATCCGTGCAGACATCCTGCGGCTACTCCGTCCCGGTGATGACGTTCGATCACGACCGGGAAACGCTGAAGGACTGGGCGCGCCGAAAAGGCCCGGACGGCATCGACAGCTACTGGCGGGAGAAGAATGTCACCTCGATCGACGGCATCCCGACCGGCATGGCCGACACGCTGAACGCGGCGGAGTAGAGTCCTGCTGTCCAAGGGTGCGTTGGGACAATCGGCTGCCACCGATCGCGGCTGGCGGGCCATGATGTTTTCTTGAGCAGACGTCACAATCCAGGGGGTTTTTCGCCCGCCGATGGCGTGCGACTGTGCAGATGCAATAGGCCTGTCACCGCCCGAAGGACGACCCTGATATGAACATTCTGCCCGCTGTCGCGGCCGCCGCCCTGTCCCTTTTCCCCACCCTCGCCTTGGCCCATGCTGGCGTCGATGGCCATACGCATGGGCTCGCACAAGGTTTCGTGCACCCCATCACCGGCATTGATCACGTCCTGGCCATGGTGATGGTCGGTGTCCTGGCCTGGCGGATGGGCGGGGGCGCCACCTGGCGGGTGCCGGCGGCCTTTGTCGCCGTGATGGCGCTTGGCGGGATACTGGGATCGTCCGGTCTCGCGCTGCCGGGTGTGGAGGTGGTGATCGCCCTGTCGATCCTGGTGCTGGGCGTGGTCGTGGTGTTGGACGCGCGCCCGCCAGTTGCCGCCGCGATGGCGTTGGTGGCCGGCTTCGCCCTGTTCCACGGGTTCGCGCACGGCGCCGAACAGCCGTCTGGCGGATCGGCTTTGGCCTATGCCGCGGGCTTCCTGGCGGCGACGGGCATGTTGCATGTCGCGGGCATTGGCCTGGGCGCGGCGCTGGGCCGCATCGGCATGGTGCGCGCCGCCGGCGCCGTCGCTTCGGTTGCCGGGCTGCTCCTGGTGCTTGCCACCGTCTGACCCGCCCTGCCCCACACGGCCATGCGCGCCGCGACGCCCCCGGGGTTTCGCGGCGCGTTGCGTTGCGCCATAGAACAACCAGATCGACCAACGAGGATCGCCCATGAACGCCGAGGAACTGCGCGCCAAACAGGCCCCGCTGAAGCAGATGTATCGCGACAACCCGAGCGCCGCGCTGATACCCGCGCGCGCCCAGGCGACGCTCGATCTGGACGATATCGCCTGTGACGTCCCGTCCTGGCACGGCACAACCAAGGCCGGGCTGCACAAGGCCGGCGGTGGCAGCGGCGAACTCGCCTGTTCAGCCGACATGCTGCTGGAGGCGATCGTCGGCTGCGCCGGCGTGACGCTGAGAGCCGTTGCCACCGCGATGGGCGTGACGATCCGCCGCGGCACCGTGACGGCCGAGGGCGTGTGGGACGCGCGCGGCACGCTGGCCATCGACCGCAACGCGCCGGTGGGCCTGACCGAGATCACGCTGAAATTCGATGTCGACTGCGACGCCGATGCGGCGAAGCTGGAGCGGATGGTCCAGACCACCGAGCGGTATTGCGTGATCCTGCAAACGCTGAAGAACCCGCCGAAGCTCGCGGTGGCGATCGGCTGAGCACAGGAGCATCCAGCCATGACCACCGTATCCGCCACCATCGCCGCCCCCCGCATGCTGCTGGTCGCCGGCGGCGCCGTGAAACAGGTTGCCGAGGTGTTGGCCAAATTCGGCCTGTCCCGCCCCCTGGTGGTGACCGATCCGATCATGGTCAAGCTCGGCCTGGTGAATCGCTGCCTCGACCCGCTAACCGCCGCCGGCCTGAAGCCCGCGGTGTTCAGCGACACGGTGCCTGAGCCCGTGGATACGGTGATCGAGGCCGGGGTGAAGGTGCTGCAAGCCGGCGACTATGACTGCATGATCGGCTTCGGTGGCGGCTCGCCCATCGACACCGCCAAGGCGATGGCGATCCTCGCTGCCGGCGGCGGCAAGATGCGTGTCTACAAGGCGCCCTACGCCGCCGACCGGGGCGCGGTGCCGGTCATCGCCATCCCCACCACCGCCGGCACGGGCAGCGAGTGCACCCGCTTCACCGTCATCACCGATACCGACAACGACGAGAAGATGCTGATCGCCGGCTTCGGCGCGCTGCCGCTGGCCGCCATCGTGGATTACGAGCTGACCTTCTCCGTGCCGCCGCGCACCACCGCCGATACCGGCGTGGACAGCCTGACCCATGCGCTGGAAGCCTATGTCAGCAAGCGCGCCAACCCGTTTTCCGACGCGCTGGCGCTCGCGGCGATGGAACTGATCGGGCGCAACATCCGCGCCGCCTATGCAGAACCGAACAACGCCGCGGCGCGGGAGGCGATGATGATCGGCGCGACGCAGGCGGGGCTTGCGTTCTCCAACTCCTCCGTCGCCCTGGTGCACGGCATGGCGCGTCCGATCGGGGCGCATTTCCATGCGCCGCATGGGCTGTCGAACGCGATGCTGCTGCCGGCGGTGACCCGGTTTTCGGTGCCGGGGGCCGAGGCGCGTTACGCGGAAGCCTCGCGGCGGATCGGCTTTGCTGGCGCCACCGACTCCAACCCCGTCGCGGCCGCCCGCCTGATCACGGGGCTGGAAGCACTGAACAAGGACCTGTCGGTGCCGACCCCGGCGGATTTCGGGATTTCGGAGGCGGATTGGAACGGGAAGATGGCGCTGATGGCCGAACAGGCGTTGGCGTCGGGCAGCCCGGGCAACAATCCGCGCGTGCCAACAGCGGCGGAAATCGTAGGCCTGTATCGGGAGGTTTGGATCGGCGGCGCGGCCAACCGGTAGGGCCATCGACGACCCAGGCTACCGACCGAGGCCCAGGACCTGCCGCACCGCAGCCGCGGTCGGGATCGGCGCCACAGCCCCATACCCGGTGCATTTCAGCGCCGCCACGACCACGGCATAGCGCGCGGCCGGCACGGGGTCGTCACCCAGCAGGATGCGGGCCAGGAACGCGCCGCAGAACGTATCGCCCGCGCCCGTCGCGTCCACCGCCGTAACCGGATGGGCCGGCACATGCGTCCGCCCCGCCTTGGTCGCGACCCAGACGCCCGCTTCCCCCATCTTCAGCACCACGACCGGCGGCCCCAACCCCTGATACAGGTCCAGGATCGCCCCCGGATCGGTCAGGCCTGTCATCGCCGTCACATCCTCGATCCCCGGCAGCGCGTAATCCACGCTCCCCATCGCCGCGTGCATCACCGCGCACGCCTCCGCCGGCGTCCACAGCCGCGGGCGGTAATTCGTGTCATACGCCACCAGCCGCGCATGCGCCCGGGCGATCCCGATGGCCCGCGTCACCGCCGCCCGCGCCGAGGTGGAAATTCCCTGGCTGATGCCGGAGGCATACAGCATCCGCGCAGCCGCGACCGTCTCCTCCGCCACGTCGTCGGGGCCGAACAGCGCGGCGGCCGAGTGTGCGCGGTAATGCAGGAAGTGATGCCCCGTTTCGTCATGGGTCACGAAAT
>WBZQ01002727.1_pt1 | contig 11243 bp, 8 predicted proteins | sample 5204251 | NCBI WGS metagenome assembly WBZQ01 (sample SAMN12412402, study PRJNA552823) | activated sludge metagenome | isolation source: activated sludge from nitrification reactor of wastewater treatment plant... | place: USA: Virginia | collected 2017-09 | reverse complement strand
GCCGCGGCAGGCGCGCCCGCTCCGCTCTCCGCGCCGATCCGCCTGAGCGTCGACGCGCGTGAGGCGCCGCGCAAGATCGTGCACGCGCGCCTGACGCTGCCCGCCACGCCGGGCCCACTGACGCTTCACTATCCCAAGTGGATTCCAGGAGAGCATGGACCCACGGGGCCGATCGCCAGCCTGGCCGGCCTGCGCCTGTCCGCGGGCGGCCGCAACGTGGCCTGGACGCGCGATTCCGCCGACATGTTCGCGTTCCACTGCGAAGTGCCGGCGGGCGCCACGAGCCTCGACGTCGAACTCGACGCGTTGCTGCCCATCGAGGGTGGCTTCACGGCCGGTCCCACTTCGTCCGACAACGTCCTCGTGCTGAGCTGGAACATGGTGCTCGTCTACCCCGGCGGCCACGCGGCCGACGCGCTCGTCTTCGAGCCGAGCCTGCTGTTGCCCGAGGGTTGGTCGCTGGCCACGGCGCTCGAGGAGACGGGCCGCGACGCCCAGGGCGTGCGCTTCGCGCCCACGTCGCTCACGCGTCTGGTCGACGCGCCGGTGTTGGCCGGCCGACACTTCGCGCACGTGACGCTCGGCGCGGGCGATCCGCCGCACTGGCTCGAGATCGCCGCGGAGCGTCCGCGCGCGCTCGATCTGCCGGGCGAGTGGCGCCAGGGCCTCGAACGCCTGGCGGCCGAAGCCGGCGCGCTGTTCGGCGCGCGCCACTATCGCCGCTACCGCTGGCAACTGGCGCTCAGCGATCACCTCGAACACTTCGGGCTGGAACATCACGAGGCCAGCGACAACCGGCTGGGAGAGGCCACCTTCGCGAGCGATGCCGGCCGGCGCCGCCTGGGCGGATTGCTGGCGCACGAGTACGTGCACTCCTGGAACGGCAAGTTCCGCCGTCCGGCCGACCTCGTGACGCGCGACTATCAGCAGCTCGTGCGCACCGATCTGCTCTGGGTCTACGAAGGTCTCACGCAGTACCTCGGCAATCTGCTCGCGGCGCGCAGCGGCCTCTGGACGCCCGAGGAGGCGCGCGAGAAGCTGGCCCAACTCGCGGCCCGCTTCGAGCATCGGCCCGGGCGGGCCTGGCGTCCGCTGGGCGATACCGCCACAGCGGCCCAGGTCGTGTTCGCCGCGCCGCCCGAATGGGCCTCCTACCGGCGCGAAGCCGACTTCTACGACGAGATGGCGCTGCTGTGGCTGGAGGTCGATGCGATCCTGCGCCGTGAGAGCGGCGGCGCGCGCGGCATGGACGACTTCTGCCGCGTCTTCCACGGCGGTCCCGAGGGGCCGTACGTCGTCAAGCCCTACACGCGCGCCGACGTCGTCGCCACGCTGCGCGCGCTGGCGCCCTACGACTGGGCGGGCTTCTTCGCGGCGCGCGTCGACGCCGCCGGCGCGCCGGTGCCGCTGCATGGCATCACGGCCGGCGGCTGGAAGCTGGTCTACGACGAGCGCCCCAACGTGTTCATCGACGATTCCGAGAAAGACGCCGAGAAGCTCGACGAGACGACCAGCATCGGGCTCGTGCTGAAGACGGGTAAGGGGCCGAGCGACAAGGATTTCGGCGTGGTGCAGGACGTGGTCCCGGGCTTGGCCGCCGCGCGCGCCGGAGTGGGGCCGGGCATGCGCGTCGTGGCGGTCAACGGGCGGCGTTTCCAGCCCGAGGCGCTGCGCGAGGCGCTGGCCGCGACGTCGCGCGGCGCGAGCCTGGAGCTGCTGGTCGAGAGCGCCGACTTCTTCCACACCCATCGACTCGACTACCGCGGCGGCCTGCGCTATCCGCACCTGGTGCGCGACGAGCAGACGCCCGACACGCTGTCCCAGGTGCTGGCCCGGCGCGCGCCCTGACGTGCGCCACGACGGCTTTCGTCGTATCCTCTGGCGATGGGAGCCAAGAGTCGGGCCTCTTTCGAGAAGAGGCAAAAGGAACTGGCGCGGCAGCAGCGCGCCAAGGACAAGGCCGTGAAGCGTGAAGAGCGCCGGCAGGGCGATAAGCCGGAGCGCTCGGGCGACGTCGATCCCGACATCGCCGACATCGTTCCCGGTCCGCAACCCCCGTTGTACTGAGCCGCGCCGTGCCGCGCACCGGGCCTTCGACGAGGAGCGCCCGCGGTGCGCGCGCGGCCTGGGCGGCGCCCGCGCGGTGACCGGCCGCTCTCAGTGTCCCGCGGCTCCTCCGTCGGGCCGGCGCCGGTCGTAGCCGCCTTCCAGCAGGTCCTCGCGCGCGTCGTAGACGATGGCTTCGGCCACGCCCTGAGCCGCGATCGCGTGGAGCTCATGGCCGCGCGCGCGCAGCAGCGCCAGCGTGTCGGGCGACAGGCCGAACTGCTCGTAGCTCAGCCGATCGGGCAGCCACTGATGATGGAAGCGTCGCGCGTCGATCGCGTCCTGCACGTTCATCTCGAAATCCACCACGTTCAGCAGGGTCAGGAAGACCGTGTTGATGATGGTGCGGCCGCCCGGGCTGCCGAGCGCCATGAACAGGCGGCCGTCCTTGGTGACGATGGTCGGCGTCATGCTCGAGAGCATGCGTTTGCCCGGCGCAGCCAGGTTCGGCGCGCTGCCGATCAGGCCCTCCGCCGTGGTCAGCCCCGGTCCGGCGTTGAAGTCGCCCATCTCGTTGTTGAGCAGGAAGCCCGCGCCGGGCACGACGATCTTCGAACCGTAGTTGTCTTCGAGCGTGTAGGTCAGCGAGACCGCCGCGCGCTCGGCGTCCACGACCGACAGGTGCGTGGTCTCCTGTGACTCGGCGGGCCAAGCGAAGCTCTCGGGCGACGAGCGCGTGGCGCGCGCATCGTCGATCGTGCCGCGCAGTTGCGCCGCGTGCTCCTTCGAGATCAGGCGCGCCACGGGCAGGTCCGGGTTGAAGTCGGGATCGCCCAGATAGCGGGCGCGGTCGGCAAAGGCGCGGCGCATGCTCTCCGCCAGCCGATGGACCGTGAGCGCCGACCCGAAGCCCGAAGCGCGCAGGTCCCAGCCTTCGGCCAGGTTGAGCAGCGTGAGGAGCGCCACGCCGCCGCTGGAGGGCGGCGGCGCGGCCAGCACGTCGTAGCCGCGGTACGTGCCGCGGAGCGGCGCGCGCTTGGCGGCGCGATAGCTCTCCAGATCGCGCAGCGTGATCAGGCCGCCGCCACGGCGCATCTCGGCTTCGATCAGGCGCGCCGTCTCGCCGTGATAGAAGCCCTCCGGGCCGCGCTCGGCGACGCGCGCCAGCGTGCGCGCCAGGTCGGGTTGACGCAGCACGTCGCCGGCCTCGTAGGGTCGGCCGTCGCGCGTGAAGGCGGCCAGCGTGGCGGGGTGGCGCTCGAACTGCGGCAGGAACTCGCGCAGCGAGCGCGCCAGGCCGTCGCTGACGACGAAGCCGTCGCGGGCCAGGGCCTGGGCCGGCTCGACCAACCTGGCCCAGGGCAGCCGGCCATGCTCCTTCCAGGCCAGGTGCAGACCCGCGACGGTGCCGGGCACGCCGACGGACAGATGACTGTCGTGGTGGAGTTGCGGGTCGTACTTGCCGTCGCGCAGGAACATCGTCGCGCTGGCCGCGGCCGGCGCCTGTTCGCGGAAGTCGTAGAACTCGGCCTGTCCGCGCGCGTCGCGGTACAGGAGGAAGCCGCCGCCGCCCACGTTGCCCGCGATCGGATGGACCACAGCCAAGGCCAAGGCCGTGGCGACGGCCGCGTCGACGGCGTTGCCGCCCGCGCGCAACACCTCGGCGCCGACGTCCGAAGCGCGCGCGTGCTGCGAGACGACCAGCCCGTGCCGCGCGCGCACGGGTGCCGCGCCCTGCGCCGCCGACGGCGCGAGCGCCACGAGCGCGGCCACGAGCCGCGCGACGATGAAGCAGCGCCTGGTCATGTGATCCTCCGCTCTTGGCGTGCGCAAGCTTACAACTTCGCCCGCGCGCGTTGTGCCTGCCGGCTTTCGGAGGCTTGGTGGAATAATGACCAAGCGGCGCGCGGCAGCGTCCCGCGAAGGAGCGACGCATGACTCGCAAGGCTCAGACACCCCAGCACGACGTCGCGCTGTTCACCGGGTTTCCCGGCTTCATCGGCGCGCGGCTGCTGCCGCGGCTGCTGGAACTCTCCCCGGGCGTCAGCTTCAAGTGCCTGGTGCAGGAGAAGTTCGTCGGGCTGGCCAAGCGTCAGATCGAGGAGATCGAAGCCACCCACGCCCACACCCGCGGGCGCATCGGCCTCGTGCTGGGCGACATCACGCGCGAACGGCTGGGCATCGAGGCGGCCGAGGCCAAGGTCCTGCAGCGTCAGATCACGAGCGCCTATCACCTGGCGGCGGTCTACGACCTGGCGGTCAAGCGCGACGTGGGCCTGAAGATCAACGTGGAGGGCACGCGCCACGTGCTCGGCTTCCTGGCCGAGTGCAAGGCCTTCGAGCGCCTGCACTACGTCTCCACCGCCTACGTCTCCGGCACGGCCGTGGGCGTCTATCGCGAGACAGATCTCGACGTCGGCCAGTCGTTCAAGAACTACTACGAGGAAACCAAGTTCCTGGCCGAGGTGGAGGTCGTGCGCGTGGGCCTGCCCGCCACCATCTACCGGCCCGGCATCGTGGTGGGCGATTCGCGCACCGGCGAGACGGCCAAGTTCGACGGTCCGTACTTCGGCCTGCGCGCCATGACGCGCCTGCCTTCGCCGGGCGTCTTCATGAAGATCGGCTCGGGCCAGAGCACGATCAACCTCGTGCCCATCGACTACGTGGTCGAGGGGCTGGCGCGCCTGGCCCAGGTCGCGGGCGCCGAGGGCCGCACCTACCATCTCACCAGCCCGCAGCCGCCCAGCGTGCTCGAAGTCCAGGAGCTGTTCGCGCGCGCGCTGGGCAAGTCGTTCATGTACGTGCCGGTGCCGTTGGCGCTGGCCAAGCTGAGCTTCGCCCCCGGTCCGGTGCACAAGCTCTTCGGCATGCCCGCGCAGTCGCTCGACTACTTCGACCACCCCGTGGACTACGACTGTGCCGAGGCGCGCGCCGAGCTCGAGCCGCTGGGCGTGACCTGCCCCGTCTTCCGCAGCTACGTGCAACGACTGGTCTCGTTCTATCTCGAGAAGCAGGGCAGCGTGCGGCGCGAGGCCATGGTGTGAGGCCGCGCGCCGGAGCCGCCGGCCCGGCGCCGCGCCCGCATCCCCCGGAGCCGCGATGAAGCGCGACCTGGACGCGCTGCGCGACGGCGTCTTCGACGTGCTCGTGGTGGGCGGCGGCATCCATGGCGCCGCCTGCGCCTACGATGCCGCGTCGCGTGGCCTGCGCACGGCGCTCGTCGAGCGCGCCGACTTCGGCTCGGGCGTGTCGTGGAACAGCCTGAAGACCATCCACGGCGGACTGCGTTACCTGCAGTCGCTCGATCTGCGTCGCATGCGCGCGTCGATCGTCGAGCGGCGCACGCTGCTGCGGCTGGCGGGCGAGCTGGTGCGGCCCCTGGGGTTCGTGGTGCCGACCTACGGCCACGGGCGCGCGGGCCGCGAAGCGCTCGCGCTCGCCTTGCGCTTCAGCGACTGGATCGGCCACGACCGCAACGACGGCCTGCCCGAGGAGCGACGCCTGCCGCGCGGCCGCCTGCTCTCACGCGCCGAGCTGGCCGAGCAGGCCCCCGGCCTGCCGCTGGCCGGCCTGAGCGGCGGCGCGCTGTGGTACGACGCGCAAGTGTCGAGCAGCGAGCGCCTGCTGCTGGGCTTTCTGCACGCCGCGCACGCGGCCGGCGCCCAACTCGCGAACTACTGCGAAGCGCTGGGCCTGCTGCGCGCCGCCGACGGGCGCGTCGTGGGCGCGCGCCTGCGCGACGCCGAGACCGGTCGCGACTTCGAGGCGCGCGCGGCGCTCGTGCTCGACTGCGCGGGGCCGCAGGCCGCCAGGCTCGCCGCGCCGGACGAGTCGCGCCCGCTCGCGCGACCACTGCTGCGCGCGTACAACCTGGTGTTGGGGCGGGCCGTGGTCGGCCGCCATGCGCTCGGCGTGCGGGCCGCGGGGCGCTTCCTGTTCGCCGTCCCCTGGAATGGCGTCTCGATCATCGGCACGGCCTACGAGCCCGACCGCGACGCGGAGCCCGGGCCGGCCGGCTTCCTCGACGAGTGCGCGCGTGCCTTCCCCTGGTGCGGCCTGCGTGCCGAGGACGTGCAGCGCGTGCATGCGGGTCTGGTGCCGGGCCAGGGCGGCGCCGCGGGGCTCGCCACGCGCACCTGGCTGCGCGATCACGCCGCGCATGGCGCGCCGGGCCTGCTGTCCGTGCAGGGCGTCAAGTACACCACCGCGCGCGGAGTGGCGCAGCGTGCCGTCGACCTGGCCCTGCGCCGGCTGGGCCGCGCGCCGGCGCCCTGTCGCACGAGCCTGGAGCCGCTTCCGCGCGCGCGCCCGCTGCTGGGCGGCCTGTGCGCGTCGCTCGACGAGGCCGTGCGCTTCGCGGTGCGCGAGGAGCAGGCCCTGCACGTCGGCGACGTCGTCCTGCGGCGCGCGGATCTCGGCACGGCCCGCGCGCCCGAAGCGCACGTGCTCGCGCGCGTCGCGCGCCTCATGGCCGACGAGTTGGGCTGGGACGAGCGGCGCGTGAGCGACGAACTGGCGCGCCACGCCAGCGAGGACAGGCGTCACGCCCTGGCCGCGCCGGCCTGAGAGGCCGCGTGCGGCCGCCCCCTCGCGGGCCGCGCCTGCGCAGGGCGCGCGCCGCCGCAGGTGCGTGGGCGCATGATCCACGCTAGGATCGCTCGCAACTCATGCCGGCGCGCTCCCGTCGTCCGCCCGAACCAGCCGTCGCCAGCGCGCGTGTGCCCCCCCGCGAGCGCACGGTGCGCGCGCTCATGGCGCTGGTCGACGACCTCACGGTCGAGCGTGACGAGGCCACGCTGCTGCGCTCGACGCTGGCGCACGTCGTGCAGACGCTGGCCCTCGACGGCGGCGCGGCGTTCCTGCTCGACGAGCCCGCCGGCGCGCTGCACTGTGCCTGCGAACACCCCATGAGCCCGCCCGGCGGGGCCGCGGACCTGGCGGCGCGCGTGCTCGACTTCTGCCGGCCGCTGATGACGGAGTTGCCGGGCGGCGGCTGGATGGCGGCCACGCCGCTGGTCGCACGTGGCCAGGAGTTGGGCGCGTTGTTGCTCTTCGAGCGCGCCGCGGCCGGCCTGGCGCCCGAGCTCGAGCTGCTCGAAGTGCTCGGCAAGCAGATCGGCACCGGCGTCGACAACGCCCGCCACTACGCCGCCCTGGCCGCGGCTTCCGCGCGCGCCGCCGCCGTGCAGCGCCTGACCGCCACGCTGGCCTCGTCGCTCGAACCGCAACAGTGTCTGCCGGCCTTCGCCGAAGAGCTGCGCCGCCAGATGGCCTTCGAGCGCCTGGCCTGCGCGTTCGTCAACGAAGCCGGCGACTACCTCGAAGTGCTGAGCCTGCCCGAGGGTGCCGGCTGGGGTCTCGGGGACGTGCTGCCGGTGGTCGGCAGCGGTCCCGGCAGCGTGGCCCTGGGCGGCGCGGCCGTGGCCTGCGCCGATCTCGCCGCGGCCGGCGCGTTCAGCTTCATCGAAGAGCCGCGCCTGCTCGACGAGGGTCTGCGCTCGTACCTGCTGCTCCCGCTGCGCGCCCGGGGCCGCGCCATGGGCGTGCTGGCGCTCGGCGCGAGCAGCGCCGGCGCCTATGACGAAGCGACCCTGCGGCGGCTCGAGCCCCTCGCCGAGCCGCTCGGGTTGGCCTTCGAGAACCTGCGGCTGGTGCACAAGACGCGCGAGCTGTCGCTGACCGACGACGTGACCCCGCTCTACAACTTCCGCTTCGTGCACCAACTGCTCGACCGCGAGCTGCCGCTGTGCGAGCGCTACGGCGCCGTGCTGTCGGTGATCTTCCTCGACCTCGACGACTTCAAGCCCATCAACGACCGCCACGGCCACCTGCGCGGCAGCCGCGTGCTGCGCGAGGTCGGCTTCCTGCTGCGCGCCGGCGTGCGCGCCGGAGACTACCCGGCACGCTACGGCGGCGACGAGTTCGTCGTGGTGCTGCCGCAGACCGACGGTGAGGACGCCGCCGCGCTGGCCGACGTGCTGCGCGAACGCATCGTCTCGCGCGTCTACCTGCGCGAGGAGGGGCTGGACGCGCGCCTGGGCGCCTCGGCGGGCGTGGCCACCTTCCCGACCGAGGCGCGCACCAAGGAAGCGCTGCTGCGCCTGGCCGACGAACGCATGTACGCCGCCAAGGGCGCGCGCAAGAGGACCCGCTCATGAGACTGCTGCTGCTGAGCAATTCCACGAACCATGGCGAGCGCTATCTCGACCACGCCTTCGCCACGATCCTGGACTTCTTCGGACCCGCGCGGCGCCTGGCCTTCGTGCCGTTCGCGCTGCTCGACCAGGTGGCCTACGCCGAGAAGGTGCGCGCGCGCCTCGAACCGGAGGGCTTCAGCGTCACGCGCGTCAGCGCCGATGCGGCCGGGGCCGCGGCGCTCGAGGAGGCCGAGTGCGTGTTCGTGGGCGGCGGCAACACCTTCCGCCTGCTCGACCGCCTGCAGCAGAGCGGTCTGCTCGCGCTGCTGCGTCGACGCGCGCTCGGGGGCCTGCCGTACATGGGCGCCAGCGCGGGCACCAACGTCGCGGCGCCGACGCTCAAGACCACCAACGACATGCCCATCGTGCAGCCGGCCTCGTTCGACGCTCTGGGCCTGATCCCGTTCCAGATCAACCCGCACTACATCGACGCCGACCCGGCCTCCACGCACATGGGCGAGACGCGCGAGGCGCGCCTGCGCGAGTATCTCGAAGAGAACGAGCGGCCCGTGCTGGGCCTGCGCGAGGGCGCCTGGCTGCGCCGCGAAGGCGGGACGTTGTCGCTCGCCGGCGTGCGCGGCGCGCGCCTGTTCCGGCGCGGCCAGGAACCGAGCGAGCACGTGCCTGGCGAGGATCTGAGCTTCCTGTTGGGCTGACGGGCCGGCCCGCCGCTCAGCCGCGACGCGTGGCCGAGGCGATCAGCATGTAGCCGCTGGCCGGCACCAGCGCGTCCAGGCGTGTCACGGCCCACACGAAGGGATAGATCAGCGCGTACAGGCGGAAGAGCTTGCGGTGCTTGCGCAGGTCGTCGCCCGTCACCACCAGGCCCTTGGCCGAGCCGCGCTTGCCCGCGCGTTCGACCGCGAAGTTGATGGCCGTGTCGACCGCCTCGGAGAAGAAGCGCGAGTAGGTGCGCGTCGCGTGCAGCTCGAAAGCCGAAGCGAACAACCGTCGCAGGTCGCCGGGCGTATAGCCTGGGCGCAGGTGCCCGTGCTTCTCGTCGGTCTGGCCCAGCGCGTGGCGCAGACGCCGCAGCAGCGTGCGCTTGGCGTGCGGCGTGTTGATCACCAGGCGCGCGCCGGGCCGGCTGACGCGCGCCAGCTCGGCCGCGAAGGCCGCGTCGTCCGGCACGTGCTCCAGCATGTCGACCACCACCACGCAGTCGAAGCTTCCGTCGCCGAAGGGCAGGCGCCGCCCGTCGAACAGATGCACGTCGTGCTCCACCAGGCCGCGGATCGAGGTCACGGCCTCCTCGGTGAGGTCGGCCGAAGCCCAGTCCCCGCCGCGGCGGCGCAGCAGCAGGCTGACCACGCCGTTGTCGGAGCCCAGGTCGAGACAGCGCAGGCCCGTGGTGGCGTCGAGCTGCGCTTCGATCTCGCGCAGCTTGCGCTGCTTGAGCACCGACTTGCGGAAGAGCTGCAGCGCCCAGGGTTCGGCGTGGGGCTCAGCCGACACGTTCGGCCCTCGCGATCACCGGCGAGCCCAGCGCGCGCGTCAGCCCCAGGGCCGCGGCCATGCCTTCGAGCGCGCGCGACAGCGGCGCGCGGCGCAGCGCGCGATGCAGCGCCATGGGGAAGAAGAACTGCGGCCGCCGCGCGACGGGGCGCAGCCCGGCCGCGCGCCAGCCCGCGCGCATCTCGCCCTCGCGGAAGACGGTGTAGACGCGCGTGTCGCCCTCCACGCGCTGCTTGAGCGCGAAGAACGTCTCGGCCACGGCGTTGACGCTGCGGCGCGTGGGGTAGTCCACGATCACGGCCCGTCGCGCCACGCGCCCGAGTTCGACAAGCAGCGCGCGCCAGCGCGTCACGTGCGGCAGCAGACGGTACGACAGCGCCACGTCGAATGCGCCGTCGTCGAACGGCAGCGCGAACAAGTCGCCCGCGCGGAACGCGGCGCGCCCGTCGGCGAGCCAGGGCGTGAGCCGGGCGGCGCACGCCGGCGTGCTGCCGAAGACCGTGACGTGATGGCCGGCGTCGGTCAGCGGGCCGACGGACTGGGCGTGCCCGCCGCCCACGTCGAGCACGCGCGCGCCGGGCCAGGGCCGCAACAGCTCCAGCGTCAGGCGGGCCTGCACGTCGAGGAACCAGGCCCCGACCGGCCCCGCGAAGCGCCGCGCGTAGGCCTCCGACGACGTCTCCACGTCGGGCTGCTCAGCCGGCGCGCTCACGCGCCCGCCCGCCGCCACGCCGCCCGCGCCGCGCTGCGACAGAACAGAATCAACTCCGAGCGGGCGAGCCTGAGTTGCGATGAGGCGCGCGCGTCGAGCGCGCGGCCCTGTCACACAGGCCGCCGGATTGGTCGATCGTGGGCGCAGGCCGCGTGGGCTCGTTCGGCCTCAGGCCGTGGACGCGGCCGCACGAGACGATCTCGAACTTCACGCGAGGTAGGTTAGCACGCGTGCCGCGGGCCGCCTGGGCGCCGCTACAATGGCTCGCTCATGGACAACGCTGACGCGCCGGCCATCGCCTTGCGCGACGTGACCAAGTCGTACGGGGCGACCGAAGCGCTGCGCGGCGTGACGCTCGACGTGCCGCGCGGCGAGGTGTTCGGCTACGTCGGGCCGAACGGCGCGGGCAAGACCACCACCATCAAGATCCTCACTGGCCTGGTGCGGCCTGGTGGCGGCAGCGCGCAGGTGGCCGGCTTCGACGTGGCCGTGAGCCCGCTCGAAGTCAAGGCGCGCGTGGGCTACGTGCCGGAGTCGGGCGCGCTCTACGAGAAGTTCTCGGCCGAGGAGTACCTGACGCTGGTCGGCCGACTGTACCGCCTCGACGAGGCGCGCCTGAGCGAGGTGCGCGCGCACTGGCTGCGCGTGTTCGACCTCGAGGCCCGCGCCCGGGCCCCGCTCGGCAGCCTGTCGAAGGGCCAGAAGCAGCGCGTGTGCTGGATCTCGGCGCTGCTGCACGACCCGCAGGTGCTGGTGCTCGACGAGCCGCTCAACGGGCTCGACGTGGAGAGCGTGGCACGCGTCAAGGAGCTGATGGCGGCCCTGGCCGCCCA
>WBZQ01002412.1_pt2 | contig 11248 bp, 12 predicted proteins | sample 5204251 | NCBI WGS metagenome assembly WBZQ01 (sample SAMN12412402, study PRJNA552823) | activated sludge metagenome | isolation source: activated sludge from nitrification reactor of wastewater treatment plant... | place: USA: Virginia | collected 2017-09 | reverse complement strand
GTTGCCGCGCATATAGACCATGCCGTTGATGGAACTGGTGCCGCCCAGCGTCTTGCCGCGCGGCACATACATGCGCCTTCCGTTGAACTGCGGCTGCGGTGCGCTTTCAAATTTCCAGTTCACACTCGCATCGACATAGGTCTTGGCAAAGCCCAGCGGGATGTGAATCCAGGGATTGGTGTCGGGCGGACCGGCTTCCAGCAGCAGCACGCGAAAGCCCGGGTTTTCCGACAGGCGCGCGGCAACGGCGGCGCCGGCGGAGCCTGCCCCCGTGACGATGAAATCGAACGTATCAGCGCTGTCGGACATGGCCCCCTGGTTCCCGGACGGATGATTCGCCCGGATTACCAGCGTGGGACGCCCTCGTCAGCCCATCACCCGTTCGGCACGGTCACCAGGGTGAAGATCCCGAAGGGCGGCATGGGCTGGGTCTGGACTTGCGCCATGTCGTCGGGCTCGAACAACGCACCCATCGCGAAGTCGGGGTGCCAGCCGAGCGCGCGGGACGCGGGGGCCATGGCGCGTTCGATCCACCAGCGTGGTCCGCGATCGGCGGCGAAGTGGTTGACGAACAGGATGTTGCCGCCCGGTCGGACGACGCGGCGCATTTCCGCCAGCAGGGCGCGCGGATGCGGCACGACCGAGGCAACGAACATCGCCACTGCCGTGTCGAATGACGCGTCGGGGAAATCGGTCGCCTCGGCGTCCATTTCCAGCAACGCCTCGACATTGCGCAGCCCCAGTTCGCGCACCTTGCGGCGCGCCTGGTCCAGCATCTCGCGGGAGAGGTCGATTCCCGTGATTCGCTTGTCGGACCGATAGCGTGGCAAGGCGAGGCCCGTACCGACCCCGACTTCCAGCACATCGCGGCCGGGCAAGCGGTTCACCAGTTCCACCGCGTGCTTGCGGCCGAACGATGAAACGCCGCCGAAAACAGCGTCGTAGACGCCGGCCCAGCGGCGATAGGCCTCCTGGATGGAAGCCGTATCCAGCGCGGCGACCGGCGCTGTATCGCGCTGTCCCCCGGTTGCGCGCCGATCCTCGATTGTATGGCTCATTGGCGGCTGCCATCCTTTCGTCGCGAAAGCCGTAGAGGACCCTGCCCGTCCGCGCAAGCCGGCAAGGCATGGTCCCGGTACGGCTTCGCCCGTTCGCCGGGCGGCAGCCTAGTCGGGCTTCGTCAGATTGACCGCGGCAGCTCTGCCGTTCTGCTGCTGCTCGACCTCGAAGTCCAGCTTCTGGCCTTCGTTGAGCGTGCGCAGACCAGCCTTCTGCACGGCGCTGATATGGACAAACACATCCTTGCCGCCCGTGTCGGGCGCGATGAAGCCATAACCCTTGGTGGGATTGAACCACTTCACAGTGCCAGTGGCCATGTTAGCCTCGCCTTTCCAGCTTACGGCGGCTGGCCGCTGGGTGCGACCACCGCCTATTGCGCGTGGGCGATCCGGTCATTACCGCGACGCCCTCCCCCAACGGACGCACCAAGCATCGTAGCGGTATCGGCTCGGTTTTCTGCCGTTATGCCAGAATCATAGCTCGACGTACATGCGTCTGCAATAAATCCGTGAGTTTTTCATCCGGCATCGCGCGTATTCGGGCGTCGATGGGGGCACAATGATCGCTTGCATCATCGGCGAGTCCACGCCATGTCGTGTTCGGGATGGGCTCGGATCGCGGGGGAGCGCGATGGCCGGGACAATACGGTAGCAGGGTCCCGGCGACGGCCCTGGCATGGAGGTCTCATGGGTACTTTCAGCATCTGGCATTGGCTTGTCGTGCTGCTGGTTGTCTTGCTGCTGTTCGGCGGCAACAAGATCAGCGGGATGATGGGTGATTTCGCCAAGGGCATCAAAGCCTTCAAGAAGAACATGTCGGAAGACGACGCCTCAATGGAAGCCAGCGGCGACAAGCCCGCGGGCACGATCGCGCCGCCTGGCGCGACCGGGGCGACGCAGCAGGGCGCCGGGTCGACCACCCAGGGCAGCACCACGACGGCCTCTCGGTAGACCGGGCAGCCGACCCGCGCGGGGGCTGAACGATCGGGCACGCGCGGGGTGGCATTTGGGGATGGCGCGGGTTGGCCTAGTTTGGGCCGACCCTGTCCGCACCGAGGATCCCCATGGCCCATCACCACATCGCCCCATCCCCTGAAACCGTGCGCTGGGGCGTGTTCGACGCATCCTTCCCACCGCTGATCACTGTCGAGTCGGGTGACACCGTCACCTTGGAATGTGTCTCGGGCGCGCCCGAGGTCATGCCCCCGGCCGGATCGGGGATGGCGATCCCACCGGCGTTGGCCCCGATCCATGCCTCCGGCATCCCGCGCGCGGGCGGGCACATCATCACCGGCCCCGTGGCCGTGCGTGGCGCCGAACCGGGCGATATGCTGGAAATCCGCATCGACCGGATCGAATTCGGCACCGACTGGGGCTATTGCGGCTTCCGCCCCCTGGCTGGGACCCTGCCCGAGGATTTCCCGGAACGGTTCCTGTCGCATGTCCCGATCGACCGCGCCCGCCGCACCTGCCGGCTGCCCTGGGGCACCGAACTGGCCCTGTCGCCGTTCTTCGGCGTGATGGGCGTGGCACCACCGCCGGCCTATGGCACGATTTCCACCATCCAGCCGCGGGAGCATGGCGGCAACCTCGACAACAAGGAGTTGACCGAGGGATCGACCCTGTTCCTGCCGGTGTGGGCCGAGGGCGCGCTGTTCTCGGCCGGTGACGGCCATGGCGTGCAGGGCGATGGGGAGGTCTGCATCAACGCGCTGGAGACCTGCCTCACGGGCACCTTCACCCTGGTGCTGCACAAGGGGGCCAGGGGGAGCGGCGGCGCCCGCAACCCGGTCCTGACCTATCCACGCGCCGAGACGCCCACGCATTTCATCGCGATGGGCATGCACGAGGATCTGGACCAGGCGATGAAGCAGGCGCTGCGGCAGATGATCGCCTTCATCACCAGCCGCACCAATCTCTCACGCGAGCAGGCCTATGCGTTCTGCTCGCTCGCCGTGGATTTCCACGTGACGCAGACGGTGAACGGCGAAAAGGGCGTCCACGGAATGCTGCGCAAGGGCCTGCTGTTCTGAGTGAACCGAGCCCGCCCCCGGACGCGGGGGCGGGGTTCGGCCGTGTACTACTCGGCCGCCGGCTGCGGCAGATAGACCTGCCCGCCCTTCTCGGCGAATTCCTTGCTCTTTTCGTCCATGCCGGCCATCCGCTCCGCCTCGACCCGGATGTCCTGCGTGATCTTCATGCTGCAGAATTTCGGCCCGCACATGGAGCAGAAATGCGCCACCTTGTGCGCTTCCTTGGGCAAGGTTTCATCGTGGAAGCAGCGGGCGGTGTCGGGATCGAGGCTCAGGTTGAACTGATCCTCCCACCGGAACTCGAACCGCGCGCGGCTGATCGCGTCGTCGCGCAGCTTGGCCGCCGGATGCCCCTTGGCCAGATCGGCCGCATGCGCGGCTAGCCGATAAGTGATGACGCCCGTCTTGACGTCGTCACGATTGGGCAGACCCAGATGCTCCTTCGGGGTCACGTAGCAGAGCATCGCGGTGCCGAACCAACCGATCATCGCGGCGCCGATCGCGCTGGTGATGTGGTCGTAGCCGGGGGCGATATCCGTGGTCAGCGGGCCAAGCGTGTAGAACGGCGCCTCGCCGCATTCGCGAAGCTGCTTGTCCATGTTGACCTTGATCTTGTGCATCGGCACATGGCCGGGGCCTTCGATCATCACCTGGCAACCCTTGTTCCAGGCGACCTTGGTCAGCTCGCCCAGGGTTTCCAACTCGCCGAACTGCGCGGCGTCGTTGGCGTCCGCGTTTGACCCCGGGCGCAGCCCGTCGCCGAGGGAGAAGGAGACGTCATACTTGCGCATGATGTCGCAGATCTCGTCGAAGCGCTCGTACAGGAACGATTCGCGGTGGTGCGACAGGCACCAGCGCGCCATGATCGACCCGCCGCGGGAGACGATGCCGGTCACGCGCTTGGCCGTCAGCGGCACGTATTTCAGCCGCACGCCGGCATGGATGGTGAAGTAATCGACGCCCTGTTCAGCCTGCTCGATCAGCGTGTCCTTGAACACTTCCCAATCCAGCTTGGCCGGGTCGCCGCCGACCTTCTCCAGCGCCTGGTAGATCGGCACCGTGCCGATCGGCACCGGGGAGTTGCGCAGAATCCAGTCACGGATGTTGTGGATGTTCCGGCCCGTGGACAGGTCCATCACGGTGTCGGAACCCCAGCGGATCGACCAGACCAGTTTCTCGACCTCCTCCGCCGCGCCCGAGGTGACGGCCGAGTTGCCGATATTGGCGTTGATCTTCACCAGGAAGTTGCGGCCGATGATGACCGGTTCCAGCTCTGGATGGTTGATGTTCGCCGGAATGATCGCTCGTCCGCGGGCGATCTCGGCGCGGACGAATTCCGGCGTGATGAAGGCCGGGATTTCGGCGCCGAAGCTTTCGCCGTCGGCGATCCGCTCCTCGGCGCCTTCGATCATCTTCAGCCGGCCCATGTTTTCGCGATGCGCGACATAGATCATCTCATCCGTGATGATCCCGGCGCGGGCGAATTCGTATTGGGTGACCAACTGGCCGGGGCGGCCGGCATAGATCGGGTGATCCGCGGGACAGGCCGGCACGGCGGCGCTGGCGGCGACGTGGCCGTTATCCTCGGGCTTCACCGCGCGGGCGGTGACGCGGTCGAAGCCACGCCTGGCGATCCATTCGGCGCGGATCGGCGGCAAGCCGGCTTCCAGGTCGATCGCGGCGCCCGGATCGGTATAAGGCCCCGAGCAGTCATAGGCGCGATACGGTTCCTCATTCGCCGAGGGATCCAGCGCGATCTCCCGGAACGGCACACGGATGTCCGGCCGGCCCTCGGGGCTGGTGTAGATCTTCCGGGACCCGATGATCGGCCCGGTGGTGACCGAGCTTGGGCGGGCGGCGGATTTCGACTGGACCGTCATGGCCTCTCCTCCTTCTATGGGGTTGCACGGGTGCAAGGAGGGAGCTTGTGGCTTTGCCCGTCCCTACGCCGGCATGACCCGGATCAGGTGCAAGGGTCATCGCGCCCTGGTCGGTGACCATGTCCGCGATATCTCAGCCTCGTGGGTGAGGCTCCCCTCGGTAGCCGTTCATATTGGGCACGGTTGTGGGTCGTGTCAAACGGCGATCCCGTCGATCCGGTAGAATGCGAGCGCATTGCCGGCGAACAGGCGGCGGCGGTCGTCGGGCGCGTAGTTCTGCGTGACGTCCTTGAATTGGGTGAAGATCCAGTCCCAGCTTGCCTTCACGCCATCGACCGGATGATTCGATGCCAGCATGGACCGATGGATACCGAAAATCCCGATCGCCTCGCGGATGATCGCGCCGTTGACCTTCAGGGTCCAAGGCTGGTCCTTCACCGTCAGGCCGGAGATTTTCACCCAGACATTGGGGCAGGACGCCAGCGCCTCCATCCCGCGGCGCCAGACCCGCAACTGTTCCTTCGACCGATCGAGCGGATAACCCGTGTGGTTCAGCACGATGCGCAGGTCCGGATGCTCGCGGCAGACCTCGGCCGCTTCCTCCAGGTGGTACCAGGGCACGCGCAAATCCCAGGACAGATCGTATTTGGTCAGCAGGGCCAGGCCCGCGCGCCATTTCGGGTCCTGCAGGCTGCGCGGCTGACCGCGCACGCTGTCGCCGGGGCCTGTCGCGATGATCGGCTTGGTGCGGATACCGCGCACCAGGGGGAAGCTCGCCTGCCGAGCGATGATCTCCTCGGCATTCGGGGTGTCGACCCAGGCATGCGCGACGATGACGTTCGGCATCCCGTATTGCGCGTGGATGCGTGTCAGCCATTCGGTTTCCGCGATCTGCTGCGATCGGTCGCACTCGGCTTCCACATGCACGGTCGCCACGACGTTGTGCAGCGCCGTGTCGCGCTTGAACTCCGGCGGCAGATAGGACCGGCAGATGCGGGAATAATCGCCATGGACCGAGCTATGGCCCGATGGCGATTGCAGCCACGGATAGCGGACCGGCCCATCCAGATCCCACAGATGGTGATGGGCATCGACGATGGGCAGGTCGTCGTCGATCATGCGACCTCGGTGGTGCCGAAATCGGCCGGGATGATGATCTCCAGCCCCTCGAAGTCAGCCGAGTAGTCGAGCACGGTGTGCTTGACGTTGGGCGGCTGAATCCAGCACGTGCCTTGCGACATCATCTGTTCGCCGTGTCCCTCGAACTCGTTCTTGATCCAGCCCTTCAGGACATAGACGAGTTGCAACTCGACGGCATGGGTGTGGCGCTTGCGCACCTCATCCGTGCAAGGCGGGATCATGCGGATCACATGCGCCTGGCACAATCCGCCGGTCGCGGCGGCGATGCCGAGATCGCGATACAGCGCGTAGGGGCGCAACCCGTCGCGCTTGAAGTCGGCCTCATTCAAATGGCTGACAGTGAAGACTTGCGTCGGCGCCGCGGTCTTCAGCCGGGGCGCCGCCGCCTTGCGCGCGACCGCGACGGGGGCGCGCTTGGCCGCGACCTTGCGCCGCACCGCGGGGGCCACCGCGGCCTTGCGCGCCGCTTTCCTGGGTGCCGCCTTCTTCACCGCGGCCGCCTTCGGGGCCGTCTTCCTTGCCGCCGTCTTCTTCGGTTCCGCCTTGCGCCCCGCCGCTTTCATTGCTGCCTTTGGGGCCGCTCTGGGGGCTGCCCTGGGGGCCACCCTTGGAGCGGTCTTAGGAGCTGCCTTTGGCGTTGTCTTCCGGGTTGCCTTCGCGACCGCCTTGCGCGCGGGCGCGGCGGTCTTCGCGGCCGCCTTGCGTGTCGCGGCGGGCGCCGCCTTGCGCTTCGCCGGGGCAGCGGCGGACGTCTTCTTCCTGGGTTCCGCGGGGGCGGCCTTCTTGCCTGCTGCCTTGCGGGCTGGGGCTTTGCGTCCCGTTGCCTTGCGCGCCATCACGTTTCCCTTTCGATTGTTCGGATGCGGCCTGATCCATTATCCGCTTCGGTATTGGATTCCTTCAAGGGGAACGCACGAAGCTGATGGCGGAGGGACTGCCAACACGAATGACAAGACCGATCGGCGTCAGCGCGCCGGTGTCGCGATCGATGCGAAACGTCGTGATGTCGTCACTGTCCTGATTGGCGGCGTATAGACGCGCGCCGTCCGGATCCAAGGCGAAGAAGCGTGGCCGCGTGCCGCCTGTCGACGTCGTGTGCCGATACGACAGCAGGCCGGACAGCGGATCGACCGCGAAGCAAACGACACTGTCTTCGCCGCGGTTTGACACGTACAGGAACCGACCATCAGCCGAGGCCGCGATCTCGGCCGTCGTGTTGCGGCCCGCGTGACCATTCGGCAGCGTGGTCACGGTCTGCGCGTCCGTCGCTTCGCCGGTGTCATGGTTCCAGCGAAACACAGAAACGGTCGAATCGAGTTCGTTGTTCACGTACAGCACGGGCAGGGCGGGATGGAACACACAATGCCGCGGCGCGGCGCCCGGGCGAGACATGATATGCGCCTGCGCCGTCGGCACGATCCCCGCGTTCTCGAACCGAAAGATGAAGGTGCGGTCAAAGCCCTTGTCGGGCACGATGACGAAGCGCCCGGTCGGATCGAAGATCACCGCATGAGGCAGCGACGATGGCTGGTGGTGCTTGTCGGGGCCGGGCGTTCCGGTCAGTACGACGATCTGGCTGACCGGTTGTAAGGCGCCCTCGGCGTCGATCGGCATCACCGCCACGGTTCCCGTCGTGTAGTTCGCGATCACCAGATGCCGTTCGGTCGGGTCCAGCGCGGCATCCACGGGGTTGGTGCCCAGGCAGTTTTGCTGGTTCAGCAAGGTCAGGTGACCGCTCGCGCGGTCGACCGCGAAGGCGCTGATCAGCTCCCGCCCGCCATGCACGCTGTAGAGGCGCGTGCCGGCACGGTTCAGCGTGAACAGCGACGGATTTTCCAGCCCGCCCACCGTCTGCATATGGGTCCAGGCACCATCCGCGCCGACGCGATAGGCGTTGATCCCGTTGCCGCGACCATCACGATCGGGCGTGGTGTAGCCTCCGACATAGGCGAACATCATGGGTTTTCCTTGTGAGCGGTGATCATGTCCAGGATCAGCGGACGCAGTCCGGGGTCGTCGCCGATGATCCCCAATGCCAGGGGCGCGTGACGACGCCCTGGCACGGTCAGCAGGGTCGGCAGGTCGTCGCTGGCATGGGTTCCGGCATTGGCGAACAGGCCCATCACGGCGACCGGGCGATCGCCGATCCGCGCCAGGGCATCCGGCACGAATGGCGCCTCCTCCAGGAAGGCCGTTTCCACGATCGGAAACCGCCCCATTGCGCGCAGCGCATCCGCGTGGTCATGCGCCGCCATCCGGCGGCCGGGATCGCGCGCGGAGCCATGGCCGACCAGCAGCAAGGCGACGCCTTCCGGCGCGCGACGCGCGATCAGGTCGGGCAGGCCCGGGTGGACGCCGATAGGTTTGTGCAGCACCAGATCGGATCGGCGCGGTCCGTCCGCCTCCGAACCGATCCCCAGCGCGGCCGGCACGGCGATACGGGCGAAATAGCCGTCGTCCATGAAAAACGGCACGACATGGACCCTGCTCGGCCCCAGTTCGGCCAGGCCATCGGCGACACTGGGGGATCCGCTCAGCAGGCCCACGGCGACGCGCAGGTCCGGGGAGCACAGCGCCTCGGCGTGGACCCGCAGCACCGATCCGGCATCCGGATAGCGTGCGGACCCGTGGCCGATCAGCAGCAGCGCCGTCAGGCGCGGGCTTCCGTTTCCTCGGCCGGGAAGTTGCATTCCACGGCGATCCCGTCGGGATCGAGATAGAACAACTGCGTCATGTTCAGGCGCGGCAGCACGCGTTCATCATACTTGATGCCACGGCCTTGCAGATTGGCCTTCATGCCCTTCAGATCGACGCAGGAGAAGGCGATGTGGTCCAACCGTCCGGTTTTCGCCGGATAGGACGGGCCGTCGGGGATCACCGGGTCCTGCGCCCGATAGCCCAACAGATGCACGGTCGGAATCCCGCCGCAATACAGCCAGTAACCGGGGAAGTTCAGCGGTGGCCGATCGCCGACCGTCAGGCCTACCACGTCGCAATAGAAATTCTTCGTCCGCTCCAGATCGCGGGTCATGATCGTGTAATGGTTCAGGGATTGCGCAGGCATGGGTGGTTCCCCTTTCAGAACTGGTTTTCCGGTTTCAGGCCAAGCATGATCTGCCCGACCGTTTCGAAGTGGAGCTGACGCCCCTGGCCCTGCTGTGCGACGGTGTTGATGTCGCGCAGCCGACGTTCATACGGCTGGTCCTCGAACACCACCATCGACCCCATGGCGTGGTACAGGGTGTTCACCACCTCCCGCGATTGCTGGATCGACCAGGTGGAGGCAAGCCGCAGCATTGCCCGGTCGTCCGCGGTCATTTCGCCGGTCTGCTCGACATGGCCCCAGGCCTCATCGACGGTGGCATGCAGGTTGACGCGGGCGGAGCGCCAGCGGGCGACGCACTGGGCCAGCTGCGACTGGACGACGTTGTTCTCTCGCATCGGCTTCGCCGCGCCGCGCGCGACCTTGTCGGATGGCAATTGCAGGAAGGCGTCCATCGTGCCCTTGGCGATGCCCAGCGCCACCCCGGCGAACCCGATCGAATAGAGCTGGCCCGAGGTGAACCGGTACAGCAAGCTGTCCGTGTTGCGGTATTTCGGATCGTCCCGGTGCATCACATGCGACAGGGGCACGAACAGGTCCTTGGCCGAATACTGGTTCGACGCCGTGCCGCGCAGGCCGATCGTGTGCCAGATATCGGTCATGATCGCGCTGGACTTGGGGAACAGGAAGGTCAGCAACTCGTTCGTATCGGCCGTCCGGATATGCGCGCCAAGCCAGGTCGCGTTCTGGCACCCGCTGGCGAACCGCCAGGTCCCGTTGATCCGGTAGCCGCCCGCCACCGGTTCGGCCTTGAACGGTCCCGGCGGCCCCCAGGCCAGGATGCCGTCAATCGTGCCGAACATCTCCTGCGCGACGTCCGGCGGCAGATACGCGGACGACGTCGAGCAGCCATTGCCCTGGCACACGACCCAGGCCGTGGAGGCATCGACGCTGGAAAGCGCTTCCGTGACCATTGAAAACGTCTTGGGATGCAGTTCCAGACCGCCGACTTCCTTGGTCCGCAGCATGTGGAAGAACCCGCCGGATTTCAGCGCGGTGACGACCTTGGGCGTGAGTTCCCGCCGCTCATCGATCTCCGCCGCCTCCGCCTCAAGCAGCGGGCGCAGGGTCCGTGCACGTCGCACCTGCTCGTGGATATCGGTCATGGCCGGCCCTTTCGCCCTGTCACACGCCGGCAGTACAGGGCGGGCCGGAAACCACGTCAAGCCGGTTGGCCGGATATGAGCACGGGGGGCGATGATCACGCTGGGCAGGACCGTGCATTTCAGTGGTTTCGGGATGGCGCCAAGGCTGCTAGGGGAGTGCCCCCTTCCCGGATCGTCCGGGCCACACCCATGTCCACGCTGTCGCCACACGAGGCGGTTTGATGCCGATCAAGATACCCGACGACCTGCCAGCCCGCGCCACCCTGACCGCCGAAGGCGTGATGGTGATGCGCGAGTCCGACGCGGCACGCCAGGATATCAGGGCCTTGCGCATCGGCCTGTTGAACCTGATGCCCAACAAGGTGCGCACCGAAACCCAGTTCGCCCGCCTTCTCGGCGCCACCCCGCTGCAGGTCGAACTCACGCTCGTCAAGATGACCAACCACGTCGCCCGCAACACGCCGAGCGACCATATCATCTCGTTCTACCGGGATTGGGAGGATATGAAGACGGAACGGTTCGACGGGTTCATCGTGACCGGTGCGCCGGTGGAAACCCTGCCGTTCGAGCAGGTGACCTATTGGGACGAATTGCGCCGCGTCTTCGACTGGACGCAGACCAACGTGCATGGCTGCTTCAATGTCTGCTGGGGCGCGCAGGCCGCCGTGCACCATTTTCACGGCATGCCGAAATACCCGTTGGCGGAAAAGGCGTTCGGCGTCTTCCGGCACCACAACCGGGCCCCAGCGTCGCCCTATCTGCGGGGGTTTTCCGACGATTTCTCGATCCCCGTGTCACGCTGGACCGAGGTTCGCCGCGACGACATTCCCGCCGATAGCGGCATGACGGTCCTGATGGAATCGGACGAGGCCGGGCTGTGCCTGCTGGACGACCCGCGGCATCAGTCCCTGCACATGTTCAACCATAT
>WBZQ01002725.1_pt1 | contig 11249 bp, 10 predicted proteins | sample 5204251 | NCBI WGS metagenome assembly WBZQ01 (sample SAMN12412402, study PRJNA552823) | activated sludge metagenome | isolation source: activated sludge from nitrification reactor of wastewater treatment plant... | place: USA: Virginia | collected 2017-09 | reverse complement strand
GCGAGCGGGGGAAAATACCAAGATAGTCTTCACTGGTGATATTTATCAGATCGACACGCCGTATCTCGATTCCCAGAGCAATGGATTGTCCTATTTGATCGACAAGATCAAGCATCATGAAATCTATGCTCATGTACGTCTGGAAAAAGGCGAGCGATCTCACCTCGCCAATCTGGCTAATCAATTGTTGTAGATCGATCAGTCAGTACACCCGTTGTTCACGGGAAAATCACAATCGCGGTCTCACTCATTTGAGACTATAGCCGCCATATCCGAGCGGCTGACGCCAATTCCACATCTGAATGCCAGCAGACAGGACATGCTATCTATATCTTGCTGCATATGACTCATCAAATTTCCCAAATCACGCTGTCCTAATGTTTATGAACCATAATGTTCGGTAAATCATGAAGTTATTTTGTTCGACTTCCAATTCTCAATTGGCTGGGCTAAAATCGGGTCAAAGGTGCAGGAAATGAGGTATCTATCTGATAATAATAATTAAAATCTGTGATGGTAATAGGGTCATTGTGTAATTTCTAATTGCCTGTAAATAAGGGGGAAGTCTATGGCAGAGTATTTTACGAAGTCAGCCGCACGCAACATTTTTTACGGCGGATCCATTTTTTTCCTGATCACGTTCGCGGTTCTGACGGTTCACAGCCATTACTACATGAAGAATGTCGCGACTGATGAATCGACCCTCACCGAATCGGTTGCGCGCGGGAAGCATGTCTGGGAAAAGCATTCCTGCATCAACTGCCATTCTTTGCTGGGTGAAGGCGCGTATTTTGCACCCGAGTTGGGTAATGTCTGGGTTCGTTACGGCGGCAAGCAAAGCCCTGAAGGCGCACGTGCGGGCCTGAAAGCATGGATGCGGGCTCAGCCGACGCGGACTGAAGGACGCAGGCAAATGCCCCAGTTCAATCTTACTGAACAAGAACTCGACGATCTGATCGATTTCCTTGAATGGACCAGTCGCATCAACACGCTGGGATGGCCGCCCAATATTTCGGGTTAACGGTTATTTTGCAGTTTGCGCTTATATTTGTTGTTCAACATGGCTTTTGATGGAGACTTGTCATGAAATATCATACCCAGCAGCTTGCCTATCCGTATTTTGTGGCGGCGCTTGCTTTGTTTCTGGTTCAGATCGTTGCGGGCGTGCTCGCCGGCACGGTCTATGTATTTCCGAATTTTCTGGCTGAATCGGTGCCTTTTCATATTCTGCGCATGATTCACACCAATGCATTGCTGGTGTGGCTGTTGCTGGGCTATTTTGGCGCCAGTTATTTTTTGATTCCGGAAGAAAGTGAACAGGAAATCCACAGTCCCAAACTGGCCTGGCTGCAACTGGGCCTGTTTGTATTCGCTGCATTGGCGGCAGTGGCAGGCTACCTTGGTGGCATTCACGAAGGGCGTGAATTTCTCGAGCAGCCTTTCTGGATCAAGATCCTGATGGTGATCGCATTCTTGATATTCATCTACAACGTCACGATGACGGTGCTCAAAGGCCGCAAAACGGTCGTTTCAATCGTCTTGCTGTTGGGTTTGTGGGGAGCGGCGATATTCTTCATGTTCGCCTTTTATAACCCTGATAATCTGGCGATCGACAAGCTCTATTGGTGGTGGGTCGTGCATGTGTGGGTGGAAGGGGTTTGGGAATTGATCATGTCCGCGATGCTCGCTTTTCTGCTGATCAAATTGACAGGCGTCGATCGTGAGGTCATCGAAAAATGGCTCTATGTCATTGTCGGTTGTTCACTGTTCAGCGGGCTGCTGGGAACCGGTCATCACTATTATTGGATTGGTGCGCCAGAATATTGGCATTGGATCGGCGTCGTGTTCTCCTTTCTTGAAGTCGTGCCGTTTTTTGCGATGATCCTGTGGGCTTTCTATCTGGTGAAAAAAAGCGGTCGAGATCACCCGAACAAGGCCGCCATTCTGTGGAGCCTGGGTTGTCCAGTGATGGCCTTCATCGGCGCCGGTTTGCTTGGGATGATGCATAGTTTTCCATCGATCAATTTTTACACTCACGGCACGCAATTGACCGCGGCGCATGGCCATCTGGCTTTTTATGGCGCGTATGTGATGCTGAATCTGGCTTTTTTTACGTATGCACTGCCGGCATTGCGGCAAGCCCAGCCGTTCAATCAAACACTGAACACATGGAGTTTCTGGCTCATGAATGCGGCCATGCTGGGAATCACCTTTGCGTTGGTGTTTGCCGGTATTCTGCAGACTCATTTGCAGCGCGTGATGGAATTAGGCTTCATGAACGTGCAGTCGCAAATTGAGTTGTTCTATTGGCTGCGGCTCGGCGCGGGCGGATTTTTCATCGTCGGCGCATTGATGTTCATTTACGCTGCGCTAGGACCAATCTCCGAGCGCGCCACGGCCGCCGCCCGGTGATGATGGATGGCACCGCTGTGCCCGGTACTTCCTCTGGCAGCAAGGTGGGTACTCCATCTGCTGCCGAGCATATTCCTTACTATCAGCCAATCGGTAATGAATGCGCACTGTTTGAGACCGCCTACCGGCATCGGTTGCCGTTGTTGATCAAAGGCCCGACCGGCTGCGGCAAGACGCGTTTCATTTCGCACATGGCTGCCCGGCTGGGGCGGCCATTGCATACTGTTTCGTGTCATGATGATCTGACTGCGGCCGATCTTACCGGTCGGTATTTGCTCAAGGGCGGAGATACTGTGTGGATGGATGGTCCGTTGACGCGCGCCGTACGTGAAGGCGGCGTCTGCTATCTCGATGAAATCGTCGAGGCGCGCAAGGATGTGACGGTAGTGCTGCATCCGTTGACCGATGATCGGCGCTTCCTGCCTTTGGAACGTACCGGCGAAGTGCTGACGGCGCCGGAAGAATTCATGCTGGTCGTTTCGTTTAATCCGGGTTATCAGAGCATCCTCAAAACGCTTAAACCTAGCACCCGCCAGCGTTTTGTTTCGATCAGCTTTGATTTTCCGCCGCCGGAAACCGAAATTGCCATTGTCGCGACCGAGAGCGGTCTACCGGAACGCGATTGCGTTCCATTGATCAGTCTGGCGCAACGATTGCGCGCGCTGAAAGATGTCGATCTGGAAGAAGTCGTCTCAACGCGTTTGCTGATCTATTGCGCCACGCTGATGAACAGTGGTTTTGATCCCTACCAGGCGGCCCAGGCGGCATTGGTCGAGCCGCTCTGCGACGATGCCGACGTCAAGCAAGGCTTGCTGAATTTGATACAGGCTACCTACGGCTAGTGCAATGAACTGGCTGGCGTTCCTTGAACTTGAAGAAAACATCGGGCGCTTCTGGCACCACGCCGCCGGATCTACCGGCAGTTACCCTTTTCATGCGAATGCGGCAGTATCGCTGGCGGACGTTCGCGCGGCGTTGGGAGTATTTTTTCGCGGCTTGGGTGGATCGCCTGGCATAAGCTTTGTCACTGGAACGCCGCAATCGTCGGGTCATCGCTTGCGATGGCGCCAGCGCCTGGGCTTGATGGATGAAGCGTTGCCGCCCATCGAATGCAATCATGAACGCATGCTGTTGCCGGAACGGTTTGGGTATTTTCCCGATGCGGTGCTAAACCGGCAGCATTATTTCTGGCTGGCGGCCTTTTTCGCCGTAGCGTGCCAGCGCCGTATCAGCGTGAACGGCGAACGGAGCGATCCGTTGCAAGTCGATCTCGCCTACCTTCATCACGTTCATGGGGTCAGCACAGACGTTTGCAGCCGCTATCCAGGACTGGCCAGGCAGTATCAGCACCTCTGCCGGGCGCTCGTGGTGCAGCGGCCGCAACGGCGATTGACGAAGCAGGAACAGGCCATCGAAACGGTAATTCTGGCCTTGCTGGGAGCAACACCCAGCACGGATGATCTAGCGGGTCGCTATCTGCAAGCCATTACGCAGCCATCACCCGATTTCCAATCGTGGCAGGCTGACAAACATTATCGAACTTTTTTGCCGGTGCCGTTATGGGGCGATCACGTTACGCACCCGACCGGCGCTGCTGCCACGGCAGTTGAAGCGGATCCCGATAGTCATCAGGGAAGCGAGAATCAGCAAGATCACCACAAAAAAAACAGCCGCCGCCGGGATCAGGATCAGAGCACGCGCGATGATCCTTTATTATTGAACCGCTTTGAAAAAATGCTGAGCTGGGCGGAAATGGTCAATGTCAATCGCGCAGTCCAGGACGATGATGAGGAATCCGCGAGCGAGGCAGCGCAAGCCCTCGAGGAAATTACCCTGAGTCGGCATGAAAAAAACACTGCGGTTGCACTCAAGTTCGATCTCGATCTTTCCCCGGAGGATGTCGATCCGGCCAGACTGATTTCACAGTACGATTACCCAGAATGGGATTTTCGCCGCAAGCGCTATCATCCGGGGAAATGTCGCGTGGTATTTCAACGCGCGGCTGAACATGATCAGCACTGGACGCCGGATCTGGAGGCCAGAAAGCGTTTCCGCAAGATTCGACGGCAATTTGAAGCATTATTACCGAAACGAGAGATGCTGCGTCAACAACCCGATGGCGCCGAGCTGGATACCGACGCAGTGGTGCGTGCTGCCTGCGATTTTCGCGCGACCGGCAACGGATCCGATCGACTGTACTGCACTGTGCGGCAGCATTCGCGCGATTTGGCCGTGGCGATTCTGGTTGATGTATCGTTGTCCACCGACAGCTGGGTTCATGGCCGCCGCATCATCGATATTGGCAAGGAAGCATTGATCACGCTGGCGGCGGGACTTGCCACCTGCCGCGACGCATTCGCCATCTATACCTTTACTTCACGCAAGAACGCCTATGTGCCGGTGACAGAAGTAAAGAATTTTGCGGAACCGTTCAATGCCCACACATTGCGCCGCATTGCTGCGTTGCGTCCGGGCTATTACACGCGCATGGGAGCGGCGCTTCGACATGTCCAGCAAATATTGAACAACCGTCCGGAACGGCATCGCCTGATTTTATTGCTGACGGACGGCAAGCCCAATGACCTCGACTATTACGAAGGCCGTTACGGTGTCGAAGATACGCGCCAGGCCATCGTTGAGGTGCGGAGAGCGGGCATGTCGGTCTTCGGAATCACGATCGATAAAACCGCGCAGGATTATTTTCCCTACTTGTTCGGCGCGGGTGGTTATGCGATTGTCGCCCGCCCGGATCGTTTATCACAGGTATTGCCGGGTATTTATCAGCAATTGGTCCGCTAACGCGATTAGCGCCAAAGCGAGGGAATGTCGCGCGATACGTTGCGAAGTCGATCATTTGAATTCTTAAAATCACCTTAATGGTGCCATCATGACCAAAATCTGGGCCAATTTATCGATTGTAATGCAGCGTTTCATTCTACTGACAGGATCTGTGACGGCTGTTGTCGTGATGGGCTTACAGTTCCATGTCAGTTCGCAAGGTGATATGTCGGCGACGTATCCCAAAGGATTTCGTGGCGGCACGTGCACAATAGAATCTGACGCGCTGCTGATCGGTTATTCGGGATATTTCATTCCAGAAGATTATGAAATTCCAGCCGATGCGATGAAGGCGATGCCGGTGCCAACGCTGTGCAACAAAATGGCCAGTCCGGGCATGCTGGATATCACGATTGACTTTTTGTATCCCGAAACGGCGCGTCAATGGCTGATCGCACTGACGCTCACCAAAATAGAAGGCAGCAAGCCCAGCAAATCATTGTTGACCATTCCTGCAAAAACTTACGATGCAGGCACGATCTCACAAATTCTGAGCATTGGCGAAACCGGAGAATACCAGTTGTCTCTTTCCGGGCAGGATGATCGCCAAGCCGTTTTTACGCTCGAAATCCCGATCACCGTCGGGATGCGATGGTATGACGGCATGATTCAATTCTTGCCCATGATTGCAATGCTGGGCGCGGTAATTTTCTTTATCAATCTAAAAAGATTGTTGAAATAATCTTAATGCCGGACGCGCATCGATTACAGCATGTGGAAGGATGGTTGGGCGAATTTAGTGAAAAGCCGTTTCTTAACAGGCAGAATTAATCAGGCAGCGAGTCTCATGCTTGAGAATGTAGAAGGTAAAGTCGTTCACGAGGGGCATTCCGATGCCAAGCTGGAAATCGGAGCGACGGCCGTCACTGACATGGATTTGTTGCTGCCGATACGTTTAACCGAATTCCGATCCTTGTTATATTTCATTTCTTGATCAATCATCTTCTGTTTACGCGCATGCTTACAAACATTCCTTACGATTTAACTGATTTATTGCCCGATAATGATCCGCAGCGTGTGGCGCTGCATAATGAAGTGCATGCCCGCCCGAATCCGCGCATTCGGCTGCCGGCGTTGATCGTTTACGTGGTGGTCATCAATGACGGCGTTACCCGCGAAAAAGAATGTGCGCATTTGCGTCAATTGCCGGGGCAGCAGGCATTGATGCTCGAACAACTGGAGAATAATTTTCTGCGTTTGCGGTTACCGGGCTACACGCTGAGATGGGAGCGACACTCCGAATTCACGCGCTATTCGCTGGTGCAACATTTACCGGAAATTGCCCAGTTAGGTGCAACCGATCCCGAATTGCTGTCCAGCCTGACCTTGCCGCAGAGCTGGCTGGCTGATATTCCAGGACGCACATTTGCGGCCATCAAGCTGGCGATGGTGCCGGGAGACATCCAGCAACCCGAGCATTTGCTCGCGCAAGCGCGCCGGTGGTTTGGCGGAAATCCGGTGGTTGCGTCGCTGATTGGCCGAGAGGCGTATTCGCTGGCGGTGACCGATTTCATGCTGCGCCACAGCGGTTTTGAACGCATGCTGGTGATCATGCCTGAGGATACTTCGGAAACGCGCGCAGGGCGGGTATCGCAGCGCCTGCTCGAGATCGAGACTTATCGATTGATGGCGCTGCGTGGTCTGCCAGTTGCCAAACAGCTGATTCCAGAACTGACCAGCGCCGAACAACTGTTGGCAGATATCACCGCACGGCTTGAAAACAAGGCCGCCTCCGATCAGGAATTGCTGGATATCCTCATCGCGTTGGCGGCGCGGGTCGAACGCGCCACGGTCGAACATGCCTACCGCTTTGCGGCGACGCAAGCCTATAGCAAGCTGGTTACGCAGCGCATTGGGGAAATCAGGGAAAAAGCCATGCCGGGAACCCAGACGATCGGTGAATTCATGCAACGCCGGCTGACGCCGGCAATTGCCACCGTGGATGCAACGGCACAGCGCATGAGCTATCTTTCAGCCCGAATTGCCCAGACCAGCTCGTTGTTGCGCACGCGCGTCGATATTCAGACCGAAGCGCAGAATCAGCAACTGCTCGAAAAACTCACGCACGGGCAAGAACTGCAACTACGCCTGCAAAGCACCGTGGAAGGATTGTCGATCGCGGCCATCTCCTACTATGTCATCAGTCTGCTGCTGTATGTGGCCAAGGCGGGCAAAGCTGCGGGCTTGCCGATTCACCCGGAGATGGTGACCGGGGCGCTGGTGCCAGTGGTATTGTGGGCCGTTTGGCGCGCAACCCGCCGGATTCATGACAAGTTCTTCAAGAAACATTGAGGTAGGCGGTATGTTTTTTTATAGCACTCCATGCATTGTCTTGAACAGCTCCGAATTTTTTTGCCTATACCCCAAGGAAAATACCTGATGAGCGATTTTCAGCAGCAGTACAAGTTATGGAAAAAGTTTTTAGATAAATGGCCCATATCGAGGTTGGCCAAGATGAAGTTGGATGAATACACCAAAGTAGGTTCGAAGGATAGTTTCACTTACTGGATAGAATCACATCTCGACGAAATGGGCAGTATCCGGGGCGGATCGGCGTTCAAATTTGGTGTATTTTCACGAGGGAATAATGAGAGCAGGGTAAACAGCACTAGACGCAGCTACTCAGAAACTCATGGATGGTATACGTCGTTAGGTGAGACAGTCGAGGAAGCATTCGAAAAGGTACGCAACAATGTGATGGAGGTCGCGAGACTGGCTGATCAAGGTGATTTGGACGGTATCGAAACTATTAGATTAGGTAGGGCAGTCAAATGGAAGATTGCTTTCCACTATCAGAATCAAAAATCTCCGGCGATTGTGAATGTTTTCAACCGCGGAATGCTGGCGAAATATGTAGGTGGAACTGATAATCAAAGCATGGCTGATTTGCAGCGTGCAGCAATCGCCAAAAAACCTGCTGATCTTGGCATCCTTGAGTTCGGACCTCAAGTGTGGGGAGCCTCGGAACAAATAAAGGTGATGAGCAACCAAACGCCACCGGTGCATGCATTCACGACCACTTCGACGTTAATGGACAATCTGCCAGCCACTTGCTTTAACCGAATTTACTACGGTCCACCGGGGACAGGTAAGACTTTCATATTGAATGAATTGCTGAAAAAATTTTATGGGAAAAAGAACTCGGAAAATAGCGATAACGAAGAGCGTTACAGCTTTGCGACTTTCCATCAGTCCTACGGTTACGAGGAGTTCGTCGAGGGGCTTCGGCCAGTGCTCGGCGGCGAGATAGAAGCTGGGGATGCAAATGAGGTTCAGTACGAGATCAGATCGGGTGTATTCAAAGAGCTGTGTGATCGAGCACGAAAATCTCCGAATCAACGATTTGCTATGGTAATCGACGAAATCAACCGGGGTAATATCAGCGAGATTTTTGGCGAATTGATTACTCTGATCGAACCCGACAAGCGCGAGGAAAAAGAGAATGCCGTGCCCTTAATACTCCCTTATTCTCGCAAACCTTTCTTGGTACCAGATAACATCGACATCATCGGTACTATGAATACTGCCGACCGATCGCTGGCCTTGCTCGACACGGCCTTGCGGCGTAGATTCGAATTCGTGCAGATGATGCCCGATACTCGTGATGAAGCAGGAGCGCCGTTGGCTGGGTTTTTTGTGACTACTGCCGAGGGTGACATCAATGTGTGCCGAATGTTGCAACGTATCAACGAACGTATCGAAGTACTGTAAGACCGGGATCATTGCATCGGTCATGCCTATCTGACCGAGCTCATCGGCACGAAAGAGGAGTCGGCACGATTCGAAGCCCTGCAAGCCATATTCCGCACCCGCATCCTCCCGCTGCTTGAAGAATATTTCTTTGAAGACTGGGGCAAAATCCGGCTGGTGCTGGGCGACACTCAGAAGCAAGATCTGAAAATTCAATTCGTCAGTGAGAGCGATACGCACGAACAAGACTTAGCTGCTCTGTTTGGAAGCAATCACGGGCTTGACAGCTACGCCACCCAGCGTCGTTATAGCCTACAGGATGAGGCATTTTCCAAGCCTCTGGCCTATATTGGTATCTATAACCCCTAGCAAGCTGAAGTTCGGAGTATCAGTGAGCGGTATTACAATTTACGAATTCGATGTGCTGGTGGCTTCTGTGCTGGGCAAGCGAGATGATGTCAAAGCGCCTTTCGTTCCCGAGCCGGTATTCTCCTGGTTGCAGTCGCAAATACGGCAAACCGCTGAAGCAGGTGAACCCGCTTGGTTGCGTCTGACGCAATGGCGCGGTCAGCTAGCGATTCAAGTCACCAGTTTTGTTGGCGTGATCCAGGCACCGGATGGCTTCCAGATCGAGGTGCTGCCCAAGATCGGTAAATCGAGCGATGATAAGAATGAGGCTCGAAAAAATGAGGCTCGGGAACGGCTGATCGACATGTTGTGCTGCCTGGGCGGTTTTCGTCATATTGTGACCGACCGAGCAAAGCTCGCGGCTAAGCGAATGCCTCTGCTGGAAGTTTTTATCTGCGAATTTCTGCTTGCCGTTGAGCACGTGGTCAAGCGTGGAATACGTGGCGACTACGCCAGCAGGCGAGATAACATGTTCACGCTCCGTGGCAAGTTGCAGATGGCTGCGCATCTGCGGCAGAACCTGTGCCGGCGTGATCGATTTTTTACCGAATTCGATGAATTTTCCACTGATCGGCCTGAAAACAGGTTGTTGCATACGGCGCTCAGGCGCGTGTTGACATGGACGGTAGCGAACGCCAACCAGCAACTTGCCCGAGAACTGTGTTTCGTGTTCGCCGATGTGCCCCTGTCGAGCCATACGTCGCTGGATTTACAGAAAGTACAATTGGATCGCGGCATGACCCATTACGCCGATGCTTTGGCGTGGGCGAGGCTGATTCTGGAAGAAGAATCACCCCTCACTGGTTCGGGCGGTCACCTGGCACCGTCTTTGCTATTTCCGATGGAGGCCGTATTTGAAGCTTTTGTCGCTAAAAACATTGCCCGGCAGTTAGCTTCCGGCTACGCACTCAAAACGCAAGCGCGCAACTTTTCGCTGGTCAGACACCAGGAACAGGATTGGTTTCGCCTGAAACCGGACTTGCTCGTTTTGTCATCAGGTACTAATTGTCTCGTAATGGATACCAAGTGGAAGTTGATTGATGGTCAGAAATCCAATGGCACCGACAAATATGGATTGAGTCAGGCTGATTTCTATCAACTGTACGCTTACGGTCAGAGGTACCTCAATGGTGAAGGAGATATGGTGCTGATCTATCCCGGAACGGACGAGTTTAAGAAGGCGCTACCGGTGTTTGAGTTCCCAAAACCCGGGAACTTGCGGCTTTGGGTGTTGCCGTTCTGTTTGCTTGAACGCACGCTCGTGTTGCCCTTCTGCGGCAAACTCGACGCGTTGTTCGATCCCAATGCTGCTTTTTCGAAACTTGATACCCCCGTCGCCGTTGATCGGTAAATGGCCCGGAATGATTGTCCAATCTGACGCCTTCCGCGGAGGAACTGATACAGTCATTGCACTCCGCATCTTGTTTCCAGCTGGCTTCTCTAGGAGTCACGCCATTGCCGGTCGCCGATGACCGTCAGTAAAGGTTATGACGCGTTGACGAGCGACGAAATCAAACAGGCATTGCGCGTATCACCGCGATGAAATACCACGCGGATTGGAGACGGGTGCCTGAAACCGGTCTGTGCCGTTATCGGCATTGCCGTAATCGGTAAAAAGAGAGAGTGCTTATTTTCGATTACGGCAGGCGTTTTACTTGTTCGAGTTTGTGCAAGCGGTTGAACAAACGCCGTACTACATAACTTCGGGCGATGGATACGATGGTGAAGATCAAGCCGATCTGGAGGTTCTGGCTGATGCTGACTTCGATGCCGTACCACGGGAACACGATGATCTGAGCGGCCAGCGCGACGAAGTATCCAATGATGACGTTTATCCATGCTTCGAGCAGCGATTGAAGTCTGGTTTGCATAGATCAGAGATTGTTCGTTGGGAAAGAGAA
>WBZQ01002724.1_pt1 | contig 11254 bp, 7 predicted proteins | sample 5204251 | NCBI WGS metagenome assembly WBZQ01 (sample SAMN12412402, study PRJNA552823) | activated sludge metagenome | isolation source: activated sludge from nitrification reactor of wastewater treatment plant... | place: USA: Virginia | collected 2017-09 | reverse complement strand
GGCACCGGTTTCCTGCTCAACAACACCCAGACCGGACTGGTCGTCGGAGCCAGTCTCTCCATTCCGCTCTACACCGGCGGCAACCTCCAGCGCCAGGTCGATGTAGCCCGGGTGCAGGCCCAACAGGCCGACCTGCTGGTGGAAGCCCAGCGCGCCACCATCGAAACCGAACTCGACAACCAACTGACCTTTTTCACCGCCCGGAAGCAGGTGCTCGCCCTGGAAGAGGAAAACGTGCGCAACGCCCGCGAAAGCCTCAACGTCAGTACCGAACGCTTCCGGCTGGGACAGACCAACGCCCTGGAAGTACAGACGGCCCAGAATACGCTGGAGCAGGCGCTTACCCGCCTCAACCTGGTGCAGTACGAAATGCGCACGGCCGAGATCGGGCTGCGCTTGTTGTCGGGTGATCTGTAGATTCTTCGCGTCAAATCCGCGCCCATCGGTCTCATCCGCGTCATCCGTGTGTCCATCCTCCGCGCGCGGCAACGTAGGAGGATGGATGCACGGATGACGCGGATGGGACGGATTAGAACGGATTTTTCCCGTCGGGGGCTTGCTGCACTACCGCCCGCACCAACTCCGCTTTGTCCTTCGGCAACACCACTTCAATGTCCGGGATCAGCCGGTTCTCCGTTTGCGTGGCGTCCGGGCGGAGCCATTGTTTTACCCCGAAACGCAGGCTGAGCCGGGTGCGGGGGGTAGTGGCCCCGTACATTTCTCCGAAATGGTTGGGGTGGCCGTCGCCGGGGCTTTCGCCGGCCAGCAGGGCCAGCCGGTTGTCCTTCACAATGGTCGCGAACATGATCGCGCTGGAAAAGGTGTTTTGGCCGACCAGTACGTACACTTTTCCCTTGAACCGGTTCTTCAGCCGGCGGGGCGGCGTATAGGTTCCGGGGCCCAGGGTGAGGATGCTGCCGGCCGGGGCATTTTCGTAGGGAGGGTAGGCTGAACCCCAACTTTTCATCAGTTGCAGGTACGCATCGCTTCGCTTCCATTTGGCCTGATACCCCCTGTAGGGTTTTTTACGGAAATATTGAATGATCAGGTCGCCGCACCCGGAATTGCCGCCCGAATTGTTGCTGACGTCGATGAGCAGCGTCCTGATCCGGTCTTTCCGAACTTGCTGAAAGATGTTTTGTATTTTGGCGTCGAGGGCATCGAAAGCGCTGTCGCTACGGATGGAGAACGAGCAAAAATCGATGTACCCCACCGCGCCGAAACGGGTGTAACTGATGACGGAGTCGCAGGGTTTGGCGGCTTTTCCCGCCAGAAAATTCTGCCACGCCGGATAGTCCGTGCCGCTTACCCGCACCGTTTTCCGGTTGGTCTGTACCGTGTATTCCGTCTTTAGGGGATACGCATACAGGTAGGTGATCCCGAACAGGCGCACGGCCTTGGCGGCGCGCTGGTCGGGGAAGCCGGTGGTAAAATGCGCGCAGCGCCCGAGAATCTGGCCAATGGCCACGTTCTCGATCGCCGTAAGCGTATCGCCCGGCCGCAGGGCCAGGCCCGGCAGGAGTACGCTGTCGATCACGATAAAGTCTCCGGCCTTCCGGATGCTGAAAGGGATGAAGACCCGGGCCGTATTCAGGCTGGTCCTGGAAATATCGACGCCAATATTGGCGTGCTCGTCGGACAGCGGGGCAAACAGCGGCCGGACGACCCGGGCGAATTCAAAAGCGGTCATACTGTCGGTCAGGGCGCTTTCGGCCTGCCGGAAAAGATCCTGGTACCGCAGGCTGTCCACTTCCGTGTACGGGTTGGCGTGGACCTCGGTGATCTGTTTTTTGACAAAAACGAAGTCTTCGCGGAGATCGGCTAAAGGAAATTTTGGATCCGGAATGTTTTGGGAAAAAGCGGATGCGCCAAGAAGGCTGAACAGGGTAATAAACAGGGTTGGCTTCATGTAGAAGAGTTGGATTGTAGAGCGGAGTGCGGCCAAATGACCACAAGAGTATGGTTTGGTTGCATACGGTTAGAGCGCAGACTTTAAGTTCAAGCGCCGGGTAATCGGCTTACTTTCCGGTTTCATCGACTTGCCGCCCACAATTCCTGGCGCACTGCGTTTCTTTGCGCTGGTAGCATGTGTGCTACCGGCTAAAATACTTGATTTCACGGCCATGAACGGCCGAATACCGACAGCCTGAAGGCTGTGCTACCCACATCATGACACAAAAACGTCTTTATTACCTCCTGCTGACCGCCCTTTTCCCCGCCTGGCTCGCCGCCCAGTTCCCGCAGGGCGGACGCGGCCAGTTCGGCGGCGGCGCCCCAATGAACATCGGCCGCTTCTACGGCAAAGTTGTCGACAAAGAAACCGGCAAGGGCCTCGGTTACGCTTCGGTACAACTGCACGGAATGCGCTTCGACAGCGTCAGCCGCTCCATGAAGCCGGCGCTGATCGCCGGACAACTGACCCAGGAAAACGGCGATTTCAGCCTGGAAAACCTGCCGGTGCGCGGGCAGTTTACCCTGAAGATCGACTTCATGGGCTATGCCACGGTAGAGCAGAAAGTCGCCTTCGACGTAAAAATGCCCAACGGCAACGGCGGCGGCCAGCCCGGCGCCGGCGCGGCCGCTTCGGTGGACAAAGATCTGGGCAACATCGTACTGGAAGCCTCTTCCAAAATGCTGCAGGAAGTGACCGTCAGCGCCGAAGCCTCGCAGATGACCCTGGCCCTGGATAAAAAAGTCTACCGCGTCGACAAGGACGGCGTGGCTGCCGGAGGTACGGCGGAGGACGCCCTGAAGAACATCCCCTCCCTGAACGTGGACCTCGACGGCAACCTGACCCTGCGCAACGCCGCCCCCCAACTTTTCGTGGACGGCCGCCCCACGCCGCTCACCCTCGACCAGATCCCGGCCGACGCCATCGACAACGTGGAGGTCATCACCAACCCTTCGGCCAAATACGACGCCTCGGGCGGCAACGCCGGCATCGTGAACATCGTGCTGAAAAAAGACCGCAAGATCGGCTACAACGGCAACGTGCGCGCCGGGGTGGACATGCGCGGCCGCTTCAACCTCGGCGGCGACCTCAACGCGCGGGAAGGCAAATTCAACGCCTTCGTGGGCGCCAACTACAACCAGCGCCGCTCGCTGAGTTCGGCCAGCACCGACCGCCGGAACCTGTTCGGAACCCCGCTTACCAATGTGTTCCAGGACAACAACTCCGAAAACAACGGCTTTTTCGCCATGGGCCGCGCCGGTTTCGACTGGTTCATCAACAACCGCAACACCTTTACCCTCAGCGGCTCCTACAACCGGGGGCAGTTCAACAACGAGGACGAACTGACCATCCGCACCGACACCCTGCTGGGTACGGAGATCGCCACGGGCAATTCGCTGCGCAATACCGACAACGAACGCAATTTCCGCAACCTGGGCACCCAGGCCCTGTTCAAACACCTCTTCCCCAAGGAAGGCAAGGAGTGGACCGCCGACGTGAACTACAACCGCAGCCGTTCGGAAAACGAAGGCTTTTTCACCACCACCTACCTGAACCCCGCCGGACAGTCGCGCCAGAAACAGGTCGGCAAAGGTTCCAACGAGTTTTTTACGGCCCAGACCGATTTTACCAACCCGCTGACCGACAAGATCAAACTCGAACTGGGCGCCCGGGCGGCCATCCGTAATTTCCGCAGCGACAACACCAATTTCCAGGAAGACGTACCGGTACCCGGCTTTGCCGACCGCTATAAGTACAATGACCAGGTGTACGCCGCGTACGGGAATTTTGCCCATTCCTTCGCCCGCTGGGGCTACCAGGTGGGCCTGCGGGCCGAGAGTTCGCGCTACACCGGTACCCTGCTCGATTCGGACACCTCGTTTCAGAACGACTACCCGCTCAGCCTGTTCCCCAGCGCCTTCGTGACCTATAAACTAAATGACCAGGACAACATCCAGGTGAGTTACACCCGGCGGGTCAACCGGCCGAACTTCTTCCAGTTGATCCCCTTTCCCGACTTTTCCGACTCGCTGCTGCTTTCGCGCGGCAACCCCGACCTGCTGCCCGAATTCACCAACTCGGTCGAGATGTCGTACCAGAACGTGTTCAGCAAGGGGCACAACATCCTGGCCTCCATCTACTACAAATACGCCACCGATCTCATTACCCGCTACCAGTTCTCCGAGTTCAATGAACTGATCGGGCGCGACGTGATCGTGTCTACCTACCGCAACTCCAATTCCAGCACGGCCTACGGCTTGGAACTGACCGTGAAAAACACCTTCTGGGAAAAGATCGACCTGACGTCCAACTTCAACTTCTACAATTCCATCGTGAATGCGGAGAACATCGAGGACGGCCTGCGGCAGGAGCAGTTCACCTGGTTCATGAAGGAAAACCTGAGCATCCGGCTGCCGGAGAACTTCACCGTGCAGTTCAACGGCTCCTACCAGAGCCGCACCGCCTTTGCCGTGGACGGCGGCAGCGGCGGGGGCGGGCGCGGAGGCGGACCGGGCGGCGGCGGCTGGATGGGCGGACCGACCAACACCGCGCAGGGGTACTCCATCCCGGTCTGGTTCGTCGACTTTTCAATCCGCAAAGACCTCTGGAAGCGCAAGGCCAGCGTCACGCTCAACGTGCAGGACATCTTCCGCTCGCGCCGCCAGGGTACGCACACCGAGTCCGATTTCTTCGTGCAGGACACCTGGCGCCGCCGCGACCCGCAACTGGTGCGCCTCAATTTCAACTACCGCTTCGGCAAGTTCGACGTGTCGCTGTTCCGGCGCAAGAACACGCGGGTGGAATCGGAGGGGATGGAAGGCGGGTTCTAAGGGCAGACCTCCCCCGATAGGAATTACGGCATCCTATTCGCGCGGCAGTATTTTCCCGTCGGAAAGCCGGTAGGAGCCAGTGCGCCCGGCTTTAGCAATGTCAAGCAGCCCGTTTGGGCCTGTAGCCGTGTCGATAAAATCGTAGGTACAGGGCAGCAGTAAACCACCGTCGGAGAGGCGCCCCAGGCCATATCGTCCGTTTTTATGCAGCCGAATGACGTCGGTCGGAAGCATGATCGGCCGCGGCAAACCACTGGACGGGAAATTGCTGACCTGGCCGGAGTTCAGTCGAATCCCGGCCAGGTCTTCGTATTCGATGGGGAATGCCAGTTCCCGCTTGTCTACATCCCATAGCCCTTCGCGTCCGTTTTGGCTGACGCGGACCATCACTTTGCCATCGGGCCGCAGGATAAAATGCCCGGGCTGAAAAACAAGGTCGTCCGGTATGATGTCGCGCAGCCCGTCGTCCAGCAGTGCGTATCGTTCCCGCCCCTGGCTTTTTATCCGGTAAATCCGGGCCGTCTGCTGAGGCAGGTCCATGATCCCGTCCCCTGGGTACAAGTTCTGCTCCCCGCCTTCCGGGAGCAGCAATTCCAGCGGACGCCTGGCTCCGCTTTGGATATTCAGCACCCATGCTTCTCCCCGATGCCAGTACTGGAGCCAACCGGCGAGATAAAAACTGCGCAGCGAGTCGGCCGGGAATTCGTAAAGCGGCGCTTGGCCCTCCGGGCCCGGTACGGTGCAATGCCCGTCCCGAAGCAGTGCCAGTACTCCGTGGCCCAAATAGTCGATGGCGATGTCGTCGTAGATAGCCGGCAGCGAGTCGCCCGAGGTATATTGCAGTCCCTGCTTGCCGCCCCGTTCGAGCCAGGTGGCCCAGTACAGGTTACGGATCAACCGGCTGGCCGCGACCGGCTCCAGCCGGCCGTTTTTTGGGGCAAACAAGTGATCCTGTCCCTGCTTCCGGGCTGCGATAAAGCCTTCTTTGAGAAAAATGCTGTCGTACCCGAAGGGCAGTAACGGGCGGAGTTTTTCATCCATCATGCCCCATCGGCCGTTGTAAGACACGATCCCGGGGTGCATTCTCCATTCCCAGCCGGTAGCGGTCAGGGTACCGGAAGCCGGGTCGAAACGCCAGGCCCGGCGGTCTTTCAGCAGCAGCATGTTGTCGCCAAACCGTACTTCCTCCTGATAGTCGAAAGGGGCGATGAGTTGGCCGTTTAGCCCGGCAATCGCGCATTGTCCGTCTTTTTTCAGGAAAAAATAACCCTCCCGGAGCGCAATGCCGTTCTGCGGGTATTCAGCCGGGAATACGACCCGGCCGGCAGCGTCCACTACTCCGTACCGGTCATTTTGTTTGAAACTGAAGTAAAATTTGTTGAGGGGGTACAGATACCCGTATTCGGGTTTCAGCCGGATGCGACCGCTCAGGTCGGCCAGTCCCCAGTTGCGGCCCTGGCTGAACACAAAGTAATTGCCGCAGACGGATTCGACCCGGCTGCCATCGGGGACGGGTATTTCCCGTCCATCCGGTCCGAACAAATGATTTCCCGGGCTGTCAACGTAGCAGCCGCTTTCCAGCGGGCGCAACTGCCGGTACCGGGCCGGTATCATCAGGCTGCCCCGGGCGTCCAGCACTCCGTATTCTCCGGTATGCCGGGCGATCAGGAACTGGTAGGGAAGGCCATTTCCGATGACCGCGACGATACTGTCCGCAGTGGTCCCGATGAACGCTCCCCCCAGGTCGAACCAGTCGGTGCCACCGCCGGGCCGGCAGGCGGCGATCCGTTCGGCTGTTGCGTAGACCTGCCGGTATTGCGCCGCGATAAGCCGGTCCTGATGAGGCACATAAAGCCCGAAAAGCCCGTTTTTCTCCACTTTGACCAGATCCGCCGGAAAGTAGTCCTGGTCCTTTTGAGTCGGGCGCTGCCAGTCGAATATATCGAAATTCCCTTTGGGAGCAGGCCAGGAAAGGCCGGGCAGGATGGGGCTTCCGCAGCCGTCCCAAAATTCGCGGCGTCCGTTGCGGGTGATGGCAAGCACCCGGCTGTCGGCAACCCAGGCCAGTGTTTCGCAGGCCGGATCGGGCAGCAGACGGCCCACTTTGTCGTAATGCCGGAACAGGGGCGCCTCGCTGGCCGGCGGCAGTGCCGCTGACCGGTAATGGTCCGCCCGGGTCGCCCAGAACGTCCCGTCGCACAGCGGTATGATGTTTTGAAAATCAAAATCCGTCAACGGGCGGCCCAGGCTGTCGAGCAGCGCCCACTGGTCCCGGTTGTTCTGGCCCAGTAAAAAACCGTGCGCCGCGGCTTCCAGTCGCCGGTATACCGGCCGGAATATCCACATCCCGGAAGGGTCCAACTGCCCGAACAAGCCGCTGCTGTCGGCGGCCAGAATTTTATTTCCCCTGATATAGAGGCTTGTAAAGGCCATGGGCACGATCAGGCGTCCTGTCGAATCCACCAAACCCAACCGGCCATTGCGGGTTACCTGCCAGAAATTTTTTGTCCAGGGACACACCTGGTCGTAACCGCAGATTTCCCGGATTTTGCCGTCGTCTGAATATATGGCATAGCAATCGCCGTCCCGGAGCATGTAGTTAAAACTGTAATGTTGCCGGTAGCGGCAAGGGATTACCCATGCGCCGCTGCGGTCGACCACGCCGTATTTGCCGGCGTGCTGCACTACGGCGTATGTATCGTTCAGGGGTTCGAGCGTCTCGAACCGGTCGGCCCACTGGATGCGGGCTTCGAACCACAGGGGTTCATATTGTCCGTACTGGGCGCAAAGAGCGGTGCCGTAAAGGATAGGGAAGGCAAAAAGCAGGAAGGTTCTGGCCATAGGAGTCATTTTTGAATTGCAAATATATATGCGGATCGATATAAAAACAAGACCGGGCCCTCTTCCGGGCATGCAGTTCCGCAAAGGCTGAAAAGTCAACTATCCTGCATTTCAAATCCTTTTAATTTTCTTTTAACCCTCCTTTAATGATGGGGGCGATCACCTGGCGAAAACTTTGCACGCCCCCGGTGCTAACAGCAGGGGCTTTTACTTATGCCTTTCCGCCTGTCGAATCACTCCGGTTTTAATTTTCTTTTCAATCACTATGAGAAACATCCGCATTTCAAAAACTGCCTATTACGCCATTACCGCCATTTTGCTGCTGCTGGTCACTGGGGCGGGGCTTTTTTTCTGGCAAAAAAGCCGCACCCTCGGCGATCAGAACGAATCGCTGGAAGCCACGATACATACCCTGGAAGCGGAAAAGCCGCAGATGGAAGTCCAACTCGACAGCCTCACCGTTTCCTACGACCTGCTGCGTTCCGAAAACGAGGACTTGCGCGGTAAAGAGTCCGCTACCTCCGTGCTTATTGCCGAAAAGGACGTAGCCATTAAAAAAATCCGCTCGCAGACCTGCCGTGACCTGGAGTCCCTGCGCAAGCAACTGGAGGAGCTGCGCCGGATCAGTTTCGACCTGGCCGACGTACCGCAGGAATATCAGGGCGGGCAAAAACTGTATTTGTCGATCACCGACGACCGGGGGGTACCCGTATCGGCAACCGGCGCAGTAAAAACGTCCGTCGCGGCGCCGGCAGGCCCCGTACCCGTCATTGCCCAGCAGGTAAAAGCCGTTGCGCTGAAGGATACCCAGCGGCTTTCTTTTGCTTACAAACCGGAAGACCGGCTGAAATCGGGGAATTACGTAGTAGCGATTTATTGCGATACAGGTTTGCTGGGCGCCGCCAGTTTCCGGCTCACCTGAACAAGAATGACTTTACAACACTGGATCGACCGTTTTCCCGGCGAAAGTTGCCGGGGAACGGTCTTTTTCCGGAACCGGCAATTTTCGCCGTAATTTGTGTTTACAATATCCCTAACCGGCTTTAATATGACCAGCGTTCTGCTAATAGAAGACGAGCCCAAAGTGGCCACACCGGTCAAAATCTGGCTCGAAGAGAACGGTTTTGCCGTCGAACTGGCTCCCGACGGCGCGGTCGGCCGCCACCTGGCCCAGGTCAACCGCTACGACATCGTGCTGCTCGACCTGAACCTGCCTTTCGTCAACGGCTACGACGTCTGCCGGGCGATCCGGATCGTACACCCGCACCTGCCCATCATCATGGTGACCGCCCTGGGCAGCGTGGAGCAGAAACTCACCGGCTTCGACGCCGGCGCCGACGACTACATCGTCAAACCCTTCGACTTCCGCGAACTGCTGGTCCGTATGCGCATGTTGCTCAAGCGCAACCCGGCCGCCGTGTCGGGCGCGGAAACGGGCGAGATCCTGCGCGTGGCCGACCTGGAACTGAACACCGGGTTCAAGACCGCCATGCGCAACGGCCAGCCCATCACCCTGACCGCCCGCGAATATTCCCTGCTCGAATACCTGGTACGCCGCAACGGCCGGGTGGCTTCCCGCCACGAAATCGTGGAGCACGTCTGGGACGTGAATTTCGATACCGGTACGAATGTGGTAGAGGTGTACATCAATTTTTTGCGCAAGAAGATCGACAAGAACTTTCAGCCTAAACTGATCCATACCAAACAGGGCATGGGCTATTACCTGAAAGAACTGCCCGTATGAACATCCGGACCAAACTGATCCTCCGTTTCACCGTGATCGTGGCCACGATCCTGGCGGGGTTTTCTCTGGCCGTCTATTTTTTGTCGGCCGACTACCGGCGGGAAGAGTTTTTTAACCGCCTGGAAAGCCGGGCCATCACCACGGCCCGGCTGTACGTGACGGTGCAGGAAGTGGACGAAAAACTGCTGCGCATCATCGACAAAAACTCGATCCACGCCCTTTTTGAAGAGAAGGTGCTCATTTTCAGTCCGACCGACAAACTGGTATACAGCAGCCTGGATGACCTCCAGGTGGACTATTCCCCGGAACTGGTCCGGCAGATCCGGCTCAAGGGCAAACTGGAATATTCCCAGTACGAGATCGAACACCTCGGCATCGTGTATAAAGGCGAAGAAGGGGAGTTCGTGGTTATTTCTTCGGCCTACGACCGCTACGGACGCAGCAAACTCCGCAACCTGCGCAACGTACTGGTGGCCGGCCTGATCATCGGCATTCTCATCATCGGGGTTACCGGCGCTGTCTTTGCCGGACAGGTGTTGCAGCCGCTGGCGCGCATGAACGCCGAGGTGTCGAGCATCAGTGCGGGCAACCTGGGGCGCCGGATCGGAGAAGGCAACCGCCGCGACGAGATCGCCCGCCTGGCCATGAATTTCAACGAAATGCTGCGGCGCCTGGAAGCCGCTTTCGAGATGCAGCAGCAGTTCGTCAGCAATGCCTCGCACGAACTGCGCACCCCGCTGGCCGCCGTCACCAGCCAGTTGCAACTGGTGCTGGCCAAAAAACGGACGCCGGAAGAGTACCAGCAGGCCCTGCAGTCGCTGCTCGACGATACCCGCACGCTGGTGGAACTGACCAACGGGCTGCTCACCCTCGCCCAGTCGGCCATGGAAAAACAGCGTTTCCATTTCAGCCCGGTGCGGGTCGACGAAACCCTGTTCGCCGCCCAGAACGAACTGGGGAAAGCCCATCCCAACTACCGCTTCCTGATCGAGTACGATACGTTCCCGGACGACGAGCGCCTGCTGATCATTGCCGGCAACGAGCATCTGCTGAAAATTGCTTTTCTGAACCTGATGGACAACGCCTGCAAATTCGCGGTGGACGGCACGGTGCGCATCGGGTTTTCTATCACCGGTGAATCCATCAACGTTTCCTTCACCGACAACGGCCCGGGTATCCCCGACAGCGAGCAGGAACTGATCTTCAATCCGTTTTTCCGGGGCAGTAACGTCCGGGCTTCCTACAGGGGGTACGGCATCGGCCTCTCTCTGTGCCTGCGCATTATTCAGTTGCACCACGGCAATATATCTGTTAAATCGGAGTTGTTAAGGGGCAGCCGCTTTAACGTGAGTTTTCCGCTGCACCCGAATGCCTGAATAAATTTAATTTACCTTTAATCCCACTTTAAGATGCTCCTCTTTTCAGCGAAGGACTTTTGTGTTCTCCCCTAGTCCGCCCGCTCCCCTTCTTCCACGTCGATTTACTTCTTTTCCAATCAAATGGCTTCCGGCACCGGCCGCGTCGAGATCGACCTGGCCGCCATCCCTGCCGGTATGTTGCTGGTGCGGCTGGCCGGGGAAGCGGGTGATTCCGTCAAGTATTTGTTAAAATCGGACCGGTAAAGGTTAACAATACTGCCGTCCGGCTGAATGGCGGGGCCGTGCTGCCGGCTCTTTCTGACTGAATGGAGCCGGGTTATACATGAAAAACGTGCTTTTCAAGAAGTTTTTCATTCTTTTTTCCCGAAGGGGCTGTCTTAAAAGTCTGTTTATTCGTTTAATTGCGGATTTGGTTATAGGTAATGCCCTTGTTATCAGGGTTATTTACCAATAAACGAATCAACATCTAAACGATTCGCCGACTTGTGAGACCGCCCCTTCCTTCTTT